>Ga0210394_10002206_pt1 | contig 27499 bp, 22 predicted proteins | sample IncBWC12MmetaG_FD_160121 | JGI IMG/M metagenome (GOLD analysis project Ga0210394, IMG submission 160121) | Forest soil microbial communities from Barre Woods Harvard Forest LTER site, Petersham, Massachusetts, United States - Inc-BW-C-12-M | ecosystem: Environmental > Terrestrial > Soil >...
TGCTGCGACGAGTTCTCAAAATAAACCCGAAGTATCCGGGAGCACACGCCATGCTCGGCATAATGCTCCTATCCTCGGGTGACGATCATGGGGCCAAGGTTGCTCTCCGCAAAGCGCTGAAGGTTTCCCCGAAGGATCCCATCGCCCTGTTGGGTCTCGCGCAGATCGCGCGCGTGGAGGGGCGCTTCGACGATGCACAGTCGCTGCTCAAGCGTACATTGGAGATCAGTCCGAAGATGCCGACGGCCTGGGCGGCGCTGAACGCCACTCGCAAGATGACCACCGCCGACAGCGACTGGTTCGCGACAGCGCAAGAGATCGCAGGCAGTGGAATCCCCCTTTGGGATGAAGCGCAGCTGTGTTTTGCCATGGGCAAGTATTGCGACGATATCAAGGATTACGAACGGGCGTTCGCGAACTACCGGCGCGGCAATGAGCTTCTGAAGAGCGTGGCCGGGAAATATGATCGGCAAGCGCACAGTAGCTTTGCGGACGACCTGATTCGCGTCCACACGCGCGAATCCCTGGCTTCGATAGCCGAGGGAGGGTCTGCCTCGGCGAAGCCCGTCTTCGTGCTGGGTATGCCTCGTTCGGGTACTTCGCTGATCGAACAGATCATTGCCTCGCATCCGGCCGCTAGAGGCGTGGGTGAACCGGATTTTTGGCTTCAGGCTGCGCGCGCGCACCATGACGAGATACGGCGGCAAGTACTCGGCCTGCCTGCTAGGAAAAAGCTCGCTGAAGACTATTTGCGTCTTATTGAGCGCCGGAATCTGTACGCGCTGCGCATCGTCGACAAGACCCCCGCCAACTCCGATTTCGTGGGCTTCATACACACCGTATTTCCGAACGCGCGCATCATCCGCATGCGGCGGGATCCCATCGACACCTGCCTGTCCTGCTACTTCCAGAATTTTTCGACGGGCATGACCTTCACAATGGACCTCACCGATCTGGCGGACTATTACCGCGTTCATCAGCGCCTAATGAGTCACTGGTGCAACGCGCTGCCTTCGGGGACGATTCTCGAAGTGCCGTATGAAGAACTCGTGTCCGACCAAGAGGCCTGGACACGCAAGATTCTGGATTTCATCGGTCTCGAATGGGATGAGCGCTGCCTGGCTTTCCATGAAACCAAGCGCTCCGTGGCCACGGCAAGCGCCTGGCAGGTGCGGCAAAAGGTCTATGGGCAATCCGTGCAACGCTGGCGCAACTACGAAAAATTCGTCGGTCCGCTGAAAGGATTGAAAGAATAGATCCGCTCAGCTTTCTGGAAGTCTTTCACTGGCGGTCCACGACGCCCTGGCGCGCGCGGCCGTGACAGAATTTGTCACTCTATGACGCTGCGCGCTAGCAGCGGCGCCGGACGACGACGATTCTATGTCAAATCGCACCCACCGGGATTCAACAAAGACGCGTAATTTCATGAACTTAGGTGCAAGGATCGAGCATTGGCACACCGCTTGCTTTGTTCCTATCACTGGCCTCGGCCGTTGTTCGAACTATGAATTTGTTTGTGTATTCAACAGGAGTCGAAATGTTTAAGAAAGTGCATCAAGGTTTCACCCTCATCGAATTGATGATCGTGGTCGCGATCATCGGCATTTTGGCGGCGATCGCCATTCCTGCCTACCAGGACTACACCGTGCGCGCGAAAGTGACGGAAGGCCTGAGCGTGGCGGATGCAGCGAAGACCGCTGTGGCCGAGGGATTTCAGTCGAATGACGTCACGGGCGTGAAGACAGCGTCAACCCAGATGGTTGCTAACCCGGTAACCACGAAGTACGTAAACGGTATCACCATAGGCACTGCCGCCGGTACTTTGGGCGTGATCACGGTCACCTTCCGAAATGTGGCTCAGATTGCTGCCAAGACAGTCGCGCTGACCCCTTACATCAACAAGGTCCTGCTCGCGACCGGTCAAACGGGAGCGATCGACTGGGCGTGTGCGTCCACGACTCAAACCACCGCGACCGGCCTGGGTTTACTCGCCGCCTCGGCCGGGACTATCAGTGCCCGGTACGCGCCGACACAATGCAAGTAACAGTCTAAGCTTCGCGACGACTGGAAGCCCCTCCCCTGGAGGGGCTTCTTTTTTGACGACCCCAACGCCCAGGGGGGCATTTTGCGATCAAAGTCACGAGCACGGCGGCGCCGATATGCGACTATCCACATGGATTTGACAATTGATCATCTGGCTACCGATAGTAGACTAGAGGCTTTCGCCTGGGATTCACCGTAAGTCCATGAATGACAACGCAATAGCGGCAGTCGGTAGTACCGGTCGGGCGGCACTGGGTGGTCTTGCCCAGCGATTGGTTCAAGACGGCCTGCTCGAAGAGCCGGCCATGCAGGATGCCATTACCAGGGCCAAGGAAAAGCACATCAACCTGGTGACGTTTCTCGTGTCGGCGAATCTCGCCACGGCGCGCGATATTGCCATTTCCGCCTCGAACGAATTTGGCGTGCCGCTCCTCGATTTGGATGCGGTGGCTCCGGATCCGGACGCCGTTCGCGCGGTGAGCGAAAAGCTCCTGCAGAAGCACCGGGTACTACCCTTGATGAAGCGCGGCAAGCGGTTGTTCCTCGCCGTGGCCGATCCGACCAATCTGCACGCCCTCGATGAGATCCGCTTCCAGACCTCCATGAGCATCGAGTTTGTGGTTGTCGAGGACGACAAACTGCAGACGGCGGTCAGCAAGGTGCAGGATCAGGCCGAAGCGATCATGCCGAGCCTGAGCGACGATGACTTCGATCTGGAAAACCTCGAAGTCACCGGCGGCGACGAAGATCCCAGTGGGGACGCTCTTGGCCGGGATGACGTGGAAGATGCGCCGATTGTCCGTTTCGTCAATAAGATTCTGCTCGATGCCATCAAAAAGGGCGCCTCGGATGTTCACTTCGAGCCTTATGAAAAGCTGTTCCGCATCCGCACTCGGTTGGATGGCGTATTAAAAGAAGTGGCCATGCCCCCCGTACAGTTGGCGGTAAAGATCGTGGCGCGCCTCAAGGTGATGGCGCGGCTCGACATCGCCGAGCGCCGAGTGCCGCAGGACGGCCGTATCAAAATGCGCCTGTCGAAGAACCGCGCCATCGATTTTCGCGTCAGCACCTGCCCCACATTGTTCGGCGAGAAAGTCGTCACCCGTATTCTGGATCCCTCCAGCGCGATGCTCGGCATCGATGCATTGGGCTACGAGCCGTTCCAGCGCGAGCTTTACTTAAAGTATCTTGCCAAGCCGCAGGGCATGATCTTGGTAACCGGCCCCACCGGCAGCGGCAAGACCGTCTCGCTGTACACCGGGCTCAATATTCTCAATACCGAGGATTGCAATATCTCGACCGCCGAGGACCCGGCGGAAATCAATCTGCCCGGCATCAACCAGGTCAACGTGAATAACAAGGTGGGGCTTACATTTGCCTCCGCCTTGCGCGCTTTCCTACGCCAGGATCCCGATGTGATCATGGTCGGCGAAATCCGTGACTTGGAAACCGCGGAAATCGCCATCAAGGCAGCCCAGACCGGACACTTGGTGCTGTCCACTTTACATACCAATGATGCGCCGCAAACCCTGACTCGGTTGGTCGACATGGGCGTCAAACCCTATGCGATTGCCACCTCCGTGAGCCTCATCATCGCGCAGCGGCTGGCGCGTAAATTGTGCAGCAACTGTAAACAGCCGATCGATATCCCAGCTGAGGCTGCTAAAAAAGAAGGCTTCGAGCAGGCAGATATAGATGCCGGCATCAGGGTGTACCGGGCGGTCGGTTGCGGCCAATGCACGGATGGATACAAGGGACGTATGGGCATTTACCAAGTCATGCCGGTCACCGAGACGATCGGCCGCATCATCATGGAAGGCGGCGGCGCCATGCATATCAACAATCAGGCCGTCAAGGACGGCATATGGAATCTACGTCGCGCGGGCTTGAATAAAGTGAAGGACGGTTTGACGAGTTTGGAAGAAGTAAACAGCGTAACAATCGATTAGCGAGTTAACGCGAGGACTGATCTATGGCGATATCGGCTACGGCAGGCAAGAAAGAAGTCCAGTTCTTATGGGAGGGCAAGGACAAGCGTGGCAACAAGGTTCGCGGCAAGTCGCTCGCTGCGAACGAGGCGACGCTGCGCGCGGACCTAAGACGCCAAGGTGTCGCCGCCACCAAAGTGAAAACGCAGAGCGCATTCAAAGGCGGCGGCAAAGTTCAGCCGCAGGACATCGCAGTATTCGCCCGCCAGCTCGCGACCATGATGTCGGCCGGCATTCCCATGGTGCAGGCCTTCGAAATCATCGGCAACGGCCATGAAAAACCATCGATGCAGAAACTCGTGCTCGATGTGAAGGCAAACATTGAAGGCGGCAGCACGCTGCACGAGTCGCTGGCGAAGCATCCGCTTTACTTCGATGATCTCTTTGTGAATCTTGTGGAAGCTGGTGAACACGCCGGCGCGCTCGAGACTCTGCTTGACAAAATTGCGACCTACAAGGAAAAAACCGAGGCGCTCAAGAAAAAAATCAAGAAGGCGCTATTCTATCCTGCGGCGGTTTTGATCGTTGCCATCATAGTGTCGTGCATATTGCTGATCTTCGTTATCCCGCAGTTTGAATCGCTGTTCAAGGGGTTCGGCGCGGATCTGCCGGCATTCACGCAGATGGTCGTCAGCTTGTCGCGGTTCATGCAGCATCAAGGCTGGATGGTAGGAATTGTGGCTGGCGGTGCTATTTACGCATTCCTATACTTCTATAAGCGGTCGCGAAATATGCGCCGCGGCATAGACCGCTTCATGCTGAAATTTCCCATTATCGGACCGATTTTGACCAAGGCGGCGATTGCGCGCTTTGCCCGAACATTGTCGACGATGTTTGCGGCAGGCGTGCCCCTCGTCGAGGCAATGCAATCGGTGGCCGGTGCCACCGGCAATATCGCTTACGAGGAAGCCACGTTGCGCATGAAGGACGAAGTAGCCACCGGCCAGCGGCTGCAGCGCGCTATGGAGAACACGGGTCTGTTCCCGAACATGGTGGTGCAAATGATTGCGGTGGGTGAGGAGTCCGGCTCCCTCGACACCATGTCCGCCAAGGTTGCCGAATTCTATGAAGCCGAAGTCGACAATGCCGTCGATAGTATGTCCTCGCTCCTTGAACCCATGATTATGGCAGTCTTGGGCGTGCTGGTCGGCGGTATGGTCATCGCGATGTACCTCCCTATATTCAAACTCGGTTCCGCGATCTAATCCGTTGATCGCTTGCCAGAAAGCAACGTTGTTTGGCGAATGCTAAACGACGTCGCCGCGCTGTACACCGCGGAGCCCGCGCTATTCGCAGGGTCCGCGTTTTTGCTCGGGCTCATTGTCGGCAGTTTCCTCAATGTCGTCATTTACCGATTGCCCATCATGTTGGAGCGCGAATGGCGAGCCCAGGCAGCGGAGGTACTCGCCAGCACACCTAGTGACACCACGCCTGCCGCGAATTTCAGTTTAATCACCCCCCGCTCCGCCTGCCCGAACTGTCAGGCGCCGATCAAGGCCTGGCAGAACATACCCGTTCTAAGCTGGCTGATGTTGCAAGGACGATGCGCGTCCTGCAAGAACAAAATCCCCGCGCGGTACCCCATCGTGGAACTGGCGACCGCGTTTCTATCGGCTTGGGTGGCGTGGCATTTCGGCTTCGGAACTTCCGCGGCTTGCGCATTGCTGGTCACCTGGTCCTTGATCGCCCTGACGGGCATCGATATCGACCATCAGCTGCTGCCGGATAACATTACACTGCCGCTGATGTGGGCCGGCTTGCTGGCGGCAGTGGTCATAGGTCCCAAGGTGGGGAGCGCACTGCCGGTGTCCGTTGAAGATGCTCTCATCGGTGCCATGTCGGGGTATGTGAGCCTCTGGCTCGTGTACCACGGGTTTCGCTTGGTAACCGGTAAGGAAGGCATGGGTTACGGGGATTTCAAGCTGTCTGCTGCCTTGGGCGCGTGGCTGGGCTGGAAGCTGCTGCCCATAGTGATCCTGCTGTCCGCCGCCACCGGCGCGCTGCTTGGAATTGCGATGATCCTGCTCCGCGGCCGCGATCGTAGCGCGCCGATGCCCTTTGGGCCCTACCTTGCCGCGGCGGGCTGGGTTGCCATGATGTATGGCGATACGCTGGTCGACGGCTATTTGCGCGTGTCGGGTCTCAAGTACTAAGTTATGAGTGCACGCCCGCGAATCGGCCTCACCGGCGGTATCGCAAGCGGCAAGAGCACGGTCAGCCAGCGATTCGCAGAACTCGGCGTCCCTGTGATCGACGCCGATGTGGCGGCCCGTGCGGTGGTCCTGCCGGGGACGCCGGGACTTGAGCAAGTGGTGCAACGGTTTGGTGCCGGCATTTTGGCTGCCAACGGCGGGCTTAATCGCCCCGCGCTGCGAGAACTGATATTCAAGGATCCCACCGCACGGCGCGACCTGGATGCCATCCTTCACCCGCTCATCCGCGCCCACATGGAACAGCAAGCCGCCGCCGCGGCAGGTCCTTATCTCATCATGGACATCCCCTTGCTGGTGGAGGGTGGCGGCGCGCGTGCCCAAGTGGACCGTGTCCTGGTGGTCGATGTCGATGAGGCCGTGCAGCTGCAGCGAGTTCAGGCGCGTGATGGCATCTCGATGGAACAAGCGCGTGCGATTTTAAGATCCCAGGCCAGCCGGGCCGCCCGTCTGCAAGCGGCGGACGATGTATTGCCGAACGTCGGGACCGTCGCCGAATTGCGTCAGGCGGTCGATCGCTTGCATGAGCGCTATCTAATGCTCGCGCAAACTACGCCCTAATTACGTGATTTAACCTAAACCTGAGGTTTACCCTAAGGGTTAGGTTGGCTCACAATACGCGAATGAATGCTCATCCCGATATTTCCGCCCAGAGCGAGCCCGAGGCTGCGCCGGTCGTTTACGAGCAGCCTCTCAACGAACGCATGCGCACCTTCCTGCGTCTCGAGTTTCTGTATATCCAAGCCACGTATCACAGCGAGTCGCCCAACCCCTGGAGTTCGCGCTCGGCGGTTTCCAGTCTGCTCGAGATCCTCGCCATCACGGCGCGCGGCGACTCGCGTGCCGATGTGCTGAAAGAACTCGAGCGCCAAGTCAACGTGCTCAAGGAGTATCAATCCAAAACCGGTGTCGATCCTGGCCGGCTCAAGTCGGTGATGTCGACCCTGGTCAAACTGCGCAACGATCTGTCCGCCATCGGCGGAAACTACATGGCGCCGCTGCGCGACTCGGAATTCTTGAGCGCGGTGAAGCACCGCAGTGCCATCCCCGGCGGCACCTGTGATTTTGATCTGCCGGATTACTCCTATTGGTTGAATCGCCCGGCGGAGATACGAGCTGCCGAGTTCAGCAACTGGATGGCATTGGTCCGACCCTTATGCGACAGCATCGCCGAGTTGCTGTGGCTTACACGCCAGAACACCAAACGCAGATCGGAAGTCGCCGTCGGCGGCATCTTCCAGTTGCAGTTCGAGCGCGAGAGTCCGTGCCAGTTGGTTCGCGTGACCTTACCCGCCGACCTGCAATTGTTTCCGGAGATGAGCGCCAATCAGCATCGCTGCACCATCCGCTTCTTGAATTGGCTGGACGTCACGGCGCGTCCCGTGCACGTCGATGTGGATGTGCCGTTTCTCTTGACCTGCTGCGCTTGAGTTTCAAGCTCACGAGCGAATGGCCGCGATAGTCAAATGTCCCACCTGCCGGCGCGACGTGGAATGGTCGCCGGCGTCGCAGTACCGGCCCTTCTGCAGCGATCGTTGCCGACTGATCGACATGGGTGCGTGGCTCACCGAACAGCATCGAATTCCCGACGAATCGGCAGCAGAAGATCGCTTGCATCCGGACCCGTCCGAGGAATCTTAAGATTGTGCAGCCTGAGTTCTGGCATGATCGCTGGCGCAAGGGTCAGCTCGGCTTTCATCAATCGGCGGTCGATCGGAATCTCCAGGCGTACTGGCCCGAATTCAAGTTGGCCGCCGCCAGCCGCGTGTTTGTTCCCCTTTGCGGCAAGAGTCTGGATCTGCTGTGGCTACGGGATCGTGGACACGCCGTCGTGGGGGTGGAACTTTCCGCGGTTGCCCTTGAATCCTTCTGCATGGAAAACGGCATTCCTGCGCGGCGCCGCTTGACAGGTGACTTCGAGCTGTACCAAGCCGAAAGACTTGAGCTATTCAGCGGCGATTATTTTGCGCTGTCGCCTGATCTGCTGGGCGAAGTTGCCGCCGTCTACGATCGTGCGGCGCTGATCTCCTGGCCACCGGCCTTGCAGGAATCGTACGTCGCGCAGCTGGCCGCGCTGACCCGTCCAGGTACGCAGACGCTGCTGATCACCTTGGAGTACAAGCAAGAGCAAATGAGCGGGCCGCCGTTTTCGGTGACTTCCGAGGCTGTCGGCCGGCTGTACAGAGCGCAACATGAAATCCGCCAGCTGGGCCGACAAGATGTCCTTGCGAACGAACCGCGGCTGCGCTCGCGCGGGCTGGCCGAGCTGCACGAGGTTTGCTACCAGCTGACGCGGTTGTAATAGACTTCTCTGTTTGACTAATCCAAGAAAGCATAAGGGCCGACATTTCCATGACTGACTCACGCAACTCGGGCCGCTACTTGGCCCCGGCCCTGGTGGTGTGCGCCGTCGCGACAGGGGCGAACGCTGCCGAACTCACCATCGATCGACTGTTCGACGCGCCGGCCCTGGCGGGACCCACCATCGCGGGCCTGAAGATATCTCCCGACGGCTCGCGGGTGACTTACCTCAAGGGCAAACCGGACGATAAGGACCGGCTTGATCTTTGGGAATACAACATCACGGATCGTGTGGCCAGAGTACTGGTCGACTCGAAGGCCCTGGTGCCTCACCAGGTAAAGCTCTCCGACGAGGAACTTGGGCGTCGCGAGCGGCAAAGAACCGCGGCGCTTTCCGGTATCGTCGAATACAGTTTCGCACCCTCCGGCGACGCGCTGCTGTTTCCCCTCGGCGGAGAGCTGTACTACTACCAGCTCGCGCGGGAAAAGATCAAACCGGTGGTCGAACGCATCGAAACCCACGGTTCTCCGACGGATGCTTCCGTCTCGCCTCTCGGCGCGTACATCGCGTACATTCGCGAGCAAAACCTTTACGCGTACGACATCGCGCACAAACAAGCAAGGGCTTTGACCAGCGATGGCGGCGGACCCATCAAGAACGGCATGGCCGAGTTCGTCGCCCAGGAAGAAATGGACCGCAGCACCGGCTACTGGTGGGCGCCGGACGATCGGCATATCGCGTTCGCGCGCGTCGATGAAACGCCGGTGACGCTGACCGAGCGCTTCGAGATCGCGGCCGACAATGTCGCGACCTTCGCGCAGCGCTACCCCGCCGCCGGCGGCGCCAATGTGCTGGTGCGGCTCGGGGTCATCGACCTGGCCAGCGGTGCCGTCACCTGGATCGACTTAGGGACAGAGCAGGACATCTACCTCGCACGAGTGGACTGGCTGCCGGACGGCAAGACGCTCGCAATTCAGCGCCAGAGCCGCGACCAGCGCACCCTGGATTTGCTGTTCGCCGACATCACCACGGGTCAAAGCCGGCGGGTACTGACCGAAACCAGCAAGACTTGGATCGATCTCAATCACGAGCTCACCTTTCTTAGCAATTCCCGTGAATTCATTTGGGCCAGCAGTCGCGATGGCCATCCGCATTTGTATCTATACGATTACGACGGCCGCGAAATCCGGCAACTCACGGCCGGCGCCTGGAATGTCGATGGTTTCCGCACGCGCGCCATCAAGAGCATCGATGAAAAAAACCGTCTTGTGTATTTCACGGCGACTGAAAAGAGCCCCACCGAGCGCCACCTGTACGTTGCTTCTTTAGATACCCAGGAACCGCAGAACATTCGCCGCGTATCGATTGATGACGGGATGCATAGCATCACGATGTCCCACGATGCGCGCTTCTATGTCGACAACTTTACGAGCCGCAATCAACCGCCGCAGGTGAGCTTGCACTCGGCGGACGGCGCGCTCGAGGCGCAGCTGCTGGAAAATCGACTGGACGCGCAGCACCCGGACGCCCCATATCTTGCCGACAATTCCATTGCCGAGATCGGCACCCTCACCGCTGGCGACGGCCAGACGCTGTACTATCGATTGTTCAAACCGCTGCACTTCGATCCCAGCAAGCGCTATCCGGCCATCGTCGAGGTGTACGGGGGTCCTGGCGTTCAAGTGGTTCTCGACAACTGGAGCGGGAGCTCCTTCACGCAGATTCTCACCCGAGCCGGCTATCTGGTATTCCAACTCGATAATCGCGGCAGTGCCTTCCGGGGCGCCGCATTCCAAGCGCCCATCCACGACAAGTTGGGCGACATCGAAGCCATCGATCAAGTGCAGGGCGCGCGCTGGCTGGGTTCGCAAGCGTTCGTAGATCCTAATCGCATCGGCGTCTGGGGCTGGAGCTACGGCGGCTACATGACGCTGATGCTGATGTTCAAGGCACCCGAGGTATTTCGTGCCGGTGTGGCCGGAGCACCCGTCACCGATTGGGCGCTTTACGATACGCATTATACCGAACGCTACCTGGATCGCCCTAAAGACAATGCCGCCGGCTATGGGGCGAGTTCGGTGTTTCCCTATGCCAAAGATTTAAAAGGCAAGCTCTTGGTCATGCACGGCATGGCCGATGACAATGTGCTGTTCCTGCATAGCACCAAGCTATTTCGTACTCTGCAGGACTTGGGCAAGCCCTTCGATGTGATGGTGTATCCGGGCGCGAAGCACGGACTTACCCGGCAGCATGACGGGCGGCATGCCTACAAGATGATCAAGCGGTTCTTCGATGAGAATTTGCAGCCTTAGCATTAGGCCAACGCGGGCCAATCAATCGACAATCTCGCTGATGCCGCTCGCCCCGAGCGCCCACGCCTCCTCGAGCGCGAAGCCTCGCACGTAGACCGGGACGAAAACCGCATCGCATAGCGCAGAGATTTGGGCTCGGGGGAATACGCGGTGCAACACCAGAAACGCCGCGCCTCCCGCTACGGCAGCCTCAGCTTCGGGAAGGCTCGCGCAAATCACCCCGCGCAGCCGCCCGTCACGGGCCCGATGCGACAAATCGGTGACCTCGGTGACCGTGTAATCGGGCGTGTACTCTCGCGTGAGCCTCTCGGGCAATCGCAGCGCCGCGACAATGGGCTTGTCCGCGGGCAGCAGTTGCGCCGTTTGCAACTCAGTTTGAGTGCACCAACGCAGCGCTTGACCGTCGAGCGCTTGCGGTTCGCCCACGTAGCGGCGTACCACCCAGACATCGAGCAGCACCTCGCCGAACGGGTAGTTGTGACGCAGCCGCAGTAGCGGCCTGGGCGTGCTGATCTCGATGCCGATTTCTTCGCGCAGCTCGCGCTTGAGTCCCGCCCTTCGGTCTTCGTTCGGGCGCAGCTTTCCGCCGGGGAACTCCCAGCCTCCCGCCAAGTGTTTGCCCGGTGGACGCTGCGCGATCAGCACGCGCTCGGCGGCGTCGATCAGCGCGCCCGCGACCACGTGGATGGCCGAACTCGGGCTGTCGGAACTCAACCGCTCGCTTGCTGCAACGTGCCGTGGCAGTGCTTGTACTTGCGGCCGGATCCGCAAGGACAAGGCTCATTGCGGCCGACTTTGGGCACCGCACGCACAAAGGGAGCGACGGGCGGAGCCGCGGCGCGCGGCTCCAATTCCATCACATTGCCGGAGCTGCCCAAGGCCGGTGAGGCCTGACCGTCCGCACCGGGCGCAGCCTGAATCGGCGAGACGGCTTCGGCGTGCTGCGCTTGAAGAGCGCGTGCCAGCCGCTGATGGCGCTCGAGTTCCTCGCGCTCGATCTCGGCCTGGCTGCGCACTTGAATTTTCGACACCGTCGTCACGGTGTCGAATTTGATGCGATCCAGCATGCCGGAGAACAATTCGAACGCCTCGCGCTTGTATTCCTGCTTCGGATTCTTCTGCGCGTAGCTGCGCAGGTAAATGCCCTGGCGCATGTAATCCATGGCGGCGAGATGCTCGCGCCAGAGTTGATCGAGAGTGCGCAGCGTCAGCTCTTTCTCGATGTAGCGCATCACCTGCGCTCCGACGTTCGCCTCCTTTTGGGCGTAGGCCTGCTCCAGGCCTGCCACGATTTTATCGCGCAGGCCGGCGCCATCTCCCGCTTCCTCCGCCTTCACCCAATCAACGATGGGCAGCGCCGTGCCGAAATCGCGTTCGATCGCCTGGGCCAATCCCGCAGTGTTCCACTGCTCCTCGGGAGCGCCGCCGGGCAAGTATTGATCCACCAGCTGTCCAACCACATCCTCGCGCATGCCCTTGATCGCCTCGGCGACATCCTCGGCGCTCATCAAATCGGTGCGCTGCTGATAAATCACGCGGCGCTGATCATTGGCCACATCGTCATATTCCAACAGCTGTTTGCGCGCATCAAAGTTGTGCTGCTCGACGCGCCGCTGCGCACGCTCAATCTGGCGCGTCAGCATGCCGCTCTCGATCGCCTCGCCCGCCTTCATGCCGACGCGGGTCATGAGGGCTTTCATGCGGGTCGGATCGCCGAAAATCCGCATCAAATTGTCTTCCAGCGACAAATAGAAGCGGCTGGATCCGGGATCACCTTGACGCCCGGACCGGCCGCGCAACTGGTTATCGATGCGCCGCGACTCGTGGCGCTCGGTGCCGACGATGTGCAGACCGCCGGCCGCCAGCACCTGCTCGTGGCGCGCGCGCCAGGCATCGTGGATCCCCTTCAGCTCCGCCTCATTGGGATTCTCGATCGCATCGATCTGCGTTTGCGGGCTGCCGCCGAGCACGATGTCGGTGCCGCGGCCCGCCATGTTAGTGGCAATGGTAATGGCGCCTGGCCGGCCGGCCTCGGCCACGATGTGCGCCTCGCGCTCATGCTGCTTGGCATTCAAAACCTCGTGCGGGATCTTGGCGCCCTGCAGGAGCTTCGCCAGCCGCTCGGAAGCTTCGATCGAGGTGGTGCCCACCAGCACCGGTTGGCCGCGCTTCACGCAGTCCTGGATGTCCTCGAGGATGGCCTGGAATTTGTCCTGCTCGGAGAGAAACACCAGATCGGAGCGATCGTTGCGGATCATCGGCTTATGGGTCGGGATCACCACCACTTCCAGCCCGTAGATCTGCTGGAATTCGAATGCCTCGGTATCCGCGGTACCCGTCATACCCGACAACTTCGAATACAACCGGAAATAATTCTGGAAAGTAATCGATGCGACGGTCTGATTTTCCTCGCGGACCTTGACGCCCTCCTTGGCCTCGACCGCCTGGTGCAAGCCGTCGGACCAGCGCCGTCCCTGCATGGTGCGGCCGGTGAACTCATCGACGATGATCACCTCGCCCTGGCGCACGATGTACTCGACGTCGCGCTTGTACAGCGAGTGCGCGCGCAGCGCCGCGTTCAAGTGATGCATCAGGCGGATATTGGTGGCGTCGTAGAGGCTCTCGCCGTCGCGCAGCAGTCCGATCTCCGCCATCAATCGTTCGACCTTCTCATGGCCGTCTTCGGTCAAGGTCGCCTGCTTGGTTTTCTCATCGACCGCATAATCGCCGGGACCGTCTTCTTCTTTCTGCTTCACCAGGCGCGGGATCAAGGCATTGATCTTGATGTACAGCTCGGTGCTCTCCTCGGCGGGCCCCGATATGATCAACGGCGTGCGCGCCTCGTCGATCAAGATCGAATCGACTTCGTCGACGATGGCAAAGGACAGCTTGCGCTGTACGCGATCCTCGAGCCTGAAGGCGAGGTTGTCGCGCAAGTAGTCGAAGCCGAACTCGTTGTTCGTGCCGTAGGTGATGTCGCGGGCATACGCCGCGCGCTTCTCATCCGGCGATTGCGCGTTCTTGATGACGCCGACTTCCATGCCGAGAAACCGGAACACCGGACCCATCCAATCCGAATCGCGCTGCGCCAGGTACTCATTCACGGTGACGATGTGCACGCCCTCCCCGGTAAGGGCGTTCAAGTACGCCGGCAGGGTGGCCATCAGGGTCTTGCCCTCGCCGGTGCGCATCTCCGAGATCTTGCCGGCATTCAATGACAAGCCGCCGATCAGCTGCACATCGAAATGGCGCAGCCCCAGCTTGCGCCGCGAGGCTTCGCGCACCAGGGCAAAGGCCTCGGGGATCAGATCATCGAGGGGCGTGCCTGAGGCAAAGCGGGCCTTGAGCTCGCGCGTCTTTTCGGGAAATTGCTCGTCCTTCAAGGCGCCGACGCTGGCTTCCATGGCGTTGACGGCCGCCACCGTGCGGCTCATCTCTTTAATGAGGCGCTGATTGCGGCTGCCAAATATTTGCGTCAGAAGCTTCCACACGCGAGGGAGTCCTTGAAGAAAACTGGGTATTGTACGGATAGACCGGAACCGCAGGAAATCGTTTCGCGCGGCCGGTCGAGGCTTCAAGAAGGCAACAGCGGCCTAGCGTTCCTCGCCGACAAAGCGCAGGGGGTCGACCTGAACGCCGTTCTTGAGTACTTCAAAATGCAGATGCGGACCGGTGGATCGGCCGGTGGATCCCATCAATGCCAGGTCCTGGCCCTTGCGCACCATGTCGCCCTGTTTGACCAGAAGCTGCTCGTTGTGGCAGTACCGCGTGGACAACCCGTTGCCATGATTGATTTCCACCATTTGGCCGTAGCCTGCGCGCTCACCGGAATAAATGACCAGGCCCGCCGCCACGGCGGTGACTTTCGTGCCTTCCGGACCTGCGAAATCCAAGCCCTTGTGCACCGCAGAATAGCCCGTGAACGGATCGGCACGCCGGCCGAAGTACGAGGATATCCAGCCTTCCTGCACCGGCCGCCCCTCCGGGTATACCTGCTTATTGAGCTCGCGGGTCAGTATCATGTTCTCGAGCACGCCCAATTGCTGCTCGCGGCTCGAGAGCTGGGTCTGCAGAGTGTCGACCATGGCCGTCAAGTCAGGGATCTGGGCGGGCTGCCCGTCCGCACCGGTTTCACCACCACCGATGGCCGGGGGGTGGCCGAAGTCGAACTCGCCGTCGTCGAGGTTCGCCATCCGAGTCAAGCGCTTACCCAGGGCATCGAGACGGATCACATTGGCGTTCATTTGGCCGACGCGCATGGCCAGGGCGTTGACCTTTTCCTGCAGAACGCGCTTGGTGTCCTCGATCTGGCCTTTCTGCCGCACCAGCTCAGCCGACCAATTGCCCAGCTGATCGATGGGATTGGCGACATGCCGCGCCCCAAGACCCACCCCAATGGAGAATGCGGTGCCTAAGATTCCGAGCACCAGAAGCAGCGCCACCGATACGACCACGGGGTGGCGCAGGTCAAATTGTTTCACTCGGCCCGACTTGCGACCGACAAGAATGACATTCATACAGCTTATTCTTCCAACGCCGACATCAAGCTGAAAACCGGTGGCTTTTGCGTCCTAAGTGTCATCCCTGTATATCGAGTATGCCCCGGAGCAGTAAGGGTAGACTATGCAGAAAACTTACTCAAAACAAGGATTTCCGCACGGTTTTCCCATCTCAATTAGGCCCCTGAATCGCTGCCGCAATGCAAAAACCTAAGAGTCTCAGCGAGTTACTGGCAAGAGGTGGCAAGCGGCTTTCATTACTTAATGTACGTTCCGCCGAGCGCTTGCAAGTCCTGGCACAGGTTCGAGCGGCCCTGCCCGCAAGGCTTGGGCAGGCAGTGGTCAGCGCCGGCATCGAGCAGGGTCGCCTGACGATAGGCGTCGTCGGAGCGCACTGGGCCTCGCGGCTACGCTACTCCACAGGGGGCATCCGCAAATGCGTGGCGCAGGTGTTGGGGGCCGAAATTCACAGCGTGCGGATCCGGGTGGTGCCGCCGCCGGAGGCTTAAGAGGCCTTAGGGTGCCGGAGCCTTAGGGGATCCCAGAGCCTTAGGGGACCCCGGGCCCTTGGGGGTGCCGGGGACTTAGGCGCGGGCGGCTGCCGCGGCCACGTAAGAAATCGGCGCGTCGGCCAAACTCGCAAAGGTTACTTCCTGCCAGGCGCTTTGGGTGCTGATGAGGCTGCGCAGCAATTTGTTGTTCAGCGCATGCCCCGACTTGAAGCCACTGAACTCCCCGATCAGGCTGTGGCCCAACAGGTACAAATCCCCGATGGCATCGAGGATCTTGTGCTTCACGAATTCGTCCTCGTAGCGCAGGCCGTCTTCGTTCAAGACCCGATAGTCGTCGAGCACGATGGCATTGTCCATATTGCCGCCGAGCGCCAGATTGCGGGCACGCAAGCTTTCCAGCTCGCGCATGAAACCAAAGGTGCGCGCGCGGCTCACCTCGCGCAAAAACGACGTGGTCGAGAAGTCCATGGAGGCGACTTGCGAATGCTTTTTGAAGGTGGGGTGATTGAACACTATCTCGAAATTCACCTTGAAGCCGTCATAGGGGTCAAAGCGCGCCCACTTGTCGCCGTCATCGACCTGCAAGCTTTCGAGGATGCGAATGAAGCGTTTAGGGGCTTTTTGCTCCTCGATGCCGGCCGATTGCAGCAGGAACACAAAGGGTCCCGCGCTGCCATCCATGATGGGTACTTCGCCGGCGGTGACTTCCACGAGCGCATTGTCGATGCCCAATCCGGCGAGGGCGGACAGCAAATGCTCGACGGTGGATACCTTGACGTCGCCCTTGTGCAGGGTGGTGCCCATCATGGTGTCGCCGACATGCTCGGCATGCGCGCGGATATCGACCGGGTGTTCCAAATCCGTGCGGCGGAACACAATGCCGGTATCGGGCAGCGCCGGCCTTAAGGTCATGAGCACCTTCTTGCCGGTATGAAGCCCCACCCCCGTGGCACGAATCGAATTTTTAAGTGTTCTTTGATTCAACATTAAGTAAAACCGAACTGCGTCAGGTGCCAAAGGTACCACAGCGTCGCGCCTGGGTTGGCACCTTTACATGCGCGTGGAGCCATAATTCAAGCCAAAACCGGCGCTCTTAAGATTTCTTGACGTAAGAGCGCCAATGTCTGGAATGTCGAACCGCTGCTAGTCCGCCTGTCTTCGCAAAAAAGCCGGGATATCGAGCAAATCCTCGCCGCCCGATTCCGCGCGCAAACCATCGCCTACCGCCCGCTGGCGCTGCACCGTCGGCTTGTCGAGCATGGCATAGTCGGTGGGTCCCATCGATGAGCGGGGTCGCACCACGCGCATGCTGAGCGGCGGTGCGATGGCGGCGGCGGCCAGTGTCTGCGGAGCCACCCTTGCCAAGGGCTTGCCGAGACCGGTCGCCACGACCGTGACCCGGATCTGGCTCGTCATCTCCGGATCGATCACCGTACCCACCACCACCGTGGCATCGTCGGAGGCGAATTGCTTGATGACATTGCCCACCTCTTGGAATTCGCCGATCGACAAATCCATGCCGGCGGTGACATTGACCAGGATGCCCTGGGCGCCGGAGAGATTGATGTCTTCGAGCAAGGGGCTGGAAATGGCCGCCTCGGCCGCTTCGCGCGCGCGATCGTCCCCGGAAGCGGTGCCCGAGCCCATCATGGCCATGCCGGTTTCCGACATCACGGTGCGGACATCCGCAAAATCGACATTGATCAGTCCCGGCCGCGTGATCAGTTCCGCGATCCCTTGCACCGCTCCTTGCAGCACGGTGTTCGCCGCCTTGAAGGCATCCAGCAGCGTGGTGCTGCTGCCCAACACCGACAGCAATTTCTGATTGGGAATCGTGATCAGGGAGTCCACATACTTGGATAGCTCCAGCATGCCCTGATCGGCGACGCGCGCGCGCTTGTTGCCTTCCATCTCGAAGGGTTTGGTCACCACGGCGACGGTCAGGATGCCGAGTTCTTTGGCGACCTGCGCCACCACCGGGGCCGCGCCCGTGCCGGTGCCGCCGCCCATGCCCGCGGTGATGAACAACATGTCGCAACCTTCGATGAGCTCGATGATGCGGTCACGATCCTCCATCGCCGCCTGACGGCCCACCTCGGGATCGGCGCCCGCGCCCAAGCCCTTGGTGATGTTGCAGCCGATCTGCAATGCGGTGCGCACCTTGGAGTGCTTCAGCGCCTGCGCATCGGTGTTGATGCATATGAAATCCACGCCCTCCAGTCCGGCCTGAACCATGTGCGAGACGGCATTGCCGCCGCCCCCGCCCACGCCCAGCACCTTGATGACGGCGCTTTGGCTATAAGAGTCCATAAGTTCGAACATTCCAGTACTCCTCGATTAGTTATCGCACAGCTATCAAAAATTGCCCTGAAACCAGGCTTTCATCCGCTCAAACACATTCTTCACGCCGCCCGCGAGCAGCGGCGCGCCCGAGCGCTCGACATCCATATTGCTTTTCGCGTACAGCAACAGGCCCACGCCCGTGGCATGAATGGGATTGCTCACCACCTCGGTGAGTCCGCTCACGTACTGCGGCACGCCGAGCCTCACCGGCATGTGAAATACTTCTTCGGCAAGTTCGATGGCGCCCTCCATCTTGGCGCTGCCGCCGGTGAGAACGATGCCGGTGGCCACCTGCTCCTCCAGGCCGGCGCGGCGAATCTCATCGCGGATCAGACCGAACAACTCCTCGTAGCGCGGTTCCACGATCTCGGCCAGGGTCTGGCGCGCGAGACGGCGCGGCGGCCGGTCGCCGACGCTCGGCACCTCGATGGTTTCGTCGGGATTCGCCAGCTGCGACAGGGCGCAGGCGTACTTGATCTTGATGTCCTCGGCGTACTGCGTGGGCGTGCGCATGGACACGGCGATGTCGTTGGTGATCTGATCGCCGGCAATCGGTATGACCGCGGTGTGGCGTATCGCGCCGCCGCCGAATACGGCGATGTCGGTGGTGCCGCCGCCGATGTCCACCACGCACACGCCGAGATCCTTTTCATCCTCCGTGAGCACCGCATAGCTCGACGCCAGCTGCTCGAGGACGATATCGTCGACGGAAAGTCCGCAGCGCTGCACGCACTTGACGATATTCTGCGCCGCGCTGTCGGCGCCGGTGACGATGTGGACCTTCGCCTCCAGCCGCACGCCCGACATGCCGATGGGATCGCGGATCCCTTCCTGCGAATCGATGATGAATTCCTGCGGCAGCACGTGCAGGATCTTTTGGTCGGCCGGGATGGCGACCGCCTTGGCGGCGTCGATCACGCGTTCGACATCGCCCTGCACCACCTCTTTATCCTTGATCGCCACGATGCCGTGCGAATTGAGGCTGCGAACGTGGCTGCCGGCGATGCCGGCATACACCGAGTGTATTTCGCAGCCGGCCATCAACTCCGCTTCCTCCACGGCGCGCTGAATCGATTGCACCGTGGACTCGATATTGACCACGACGCCTTTCTTGAGGCCCCGCGACGGATGACTGCCGATGCCGATGATCTCCAATACCCCGTCGGACTTGATTTCGCCCACGATGGCGACCACTTTGCTGGTGCCGATATCGAGGCCCACCAATAAATTTCGATCAGAACGCTTGGCCATGTCTGTGAAAAATTCCTCTAAGCGTCGGCGTCGTCGGGCCGCTTGAGCGAACCGTTCGTACCCTGATTGCGCCAGCCGATGGCAAAGCCGTTGGAGTAGCGCATGTCCACGTAATTGATTTCCGCCAAACGATGCGCGATGACCTGCGAGGCGGTGTGGATGAAGCGCTCGATGCGCTCGTCCACCTCGCGCCTTCCCAAGCGCACGGTCACGCCGCTGTCCAGATCCATTTCCCAGGCGCCGCGCTCATCGAGCCGCAGCGCGGCGATGCGCATGCCGGCTTCGAGCATCCGCCCCTGCGCCGACAAAAAGCGCTGCGCGACTTGCAGCTCCGAGCCCGGGGGTCCGTTCAAGCGCGGCAACTCCGCCGGTACATGCGCCGCCGCTTTGTCGAACAGCTCGCCGCGGGTGTTCAAGAGACCGGACTCGCCCCAGCGCGCCGCCGCAGTCTGCTCGGTCACGACGACATGCAGGCTGTTCGGCCAGCGGCGCGCGATGCGCGCATGGTCCACCCAGGGCAACGCCTCGACGGCGCGCTGAATCTCCCCGAGATTAGCGGACATGAAACCGGCGTGCGCATAGGGCGCCACGGCCTTCTCGATCTGCCCGGGCGAGACGCGCTGAAAACTGCCGTCCATCGAGATCACCCGCACCGGGCGATCGAGCGCCCATATGAGAACCGTCAGTGCGCTCATCAACAGCAGCAGCAATGCGGCGCGGCGTGCGTGCACGCGCCACTCGGTCACGAAGCTGAAGATCGCCCACGCTTTCCTGGTCGTGGGTTTGTTCTTGAATCGATTGCGATGCAGGCTTAAGGTCAAGCTCATTTGCGCTCTCTTGAGAAGCTGGTTTCCAGCACGCGCCACACCAGCTCATCGAAGTCGATGCCGGCCTGGCGCGCCGCCATGGGCACCAAACTGTGGTCCGTCATGCCCGGTGTGGTGTTGATCTCGATGAAAAAGAATTTGCCGGTGGCGCGATCGCGCATGAAGTCCGCGCGTCCCCAGCCGTGGCAGTCGGTTACCGTGAATGTCGCCAGCGCTGCGGCTTTGAGCTCCTCTTCCTCCTGCCTGCTCAACCCGCTGGGGCAGTGATACTGCGTGTCATCGCGAAAATACTTCGCCTGATAGTCGTAGAACTCCGTCGCGGGCTGAATGCGGATCGACGGCAGAGCCGCGTCCTTGAGAATCGCCACGGTGAACTCATCGCCTGCGATGAAGCTTTCGGCGAACACGACCGGGTCGATGGCGCGAGCCTCGGCATAGGCGCGCGGCAATTCGCCGGCGCTTTTGACTTTGGTCATCCCGACGCTGGAGCCTTGCGACGCGGGCTTCACCATCATCGGCAAGCCGATGCGCTGCAGTGCGGCGTCCAAATCGGCAGGACCGGTGAGCACGGCATACTCCGGGGCGCTGAATCCCGCGCCGACCACCACGCGCTTGGTCTTGAGCTTGTCCATGGTCAGCGCGGCGGCGAGAACGCCGCTGCCGGTGTACGGCACGCCCAGCCACTCGAGCGCGCCCTGCATGGCGCCGTCCTCGCCCCCCGGACCGTGCAGCGCCACCCACACGCGATCGAATCCCTCGCTCGCCAAGGCCTGCACCGGGCGATCCAAAGGATCGAAAGCATGCGCGTCGACGCCGCGCCGCTTGAGCGCCGCCAGCACCGCATTGCCGCTCAACAGGGAAATTTCGCGCTCGCTGGAATCTCCGCCCAGCATCACCGCGGTCTTGCCGAAGTCCCGCGGCTTGGCGGCGCGGCGCTTGCCGGAATTCATGGTGAGCAGGCTCATGGCGGATCTCCGACGATGCGCACTTCGGTGGCGAGATGAATGCCGGTCGACTCAGCGACGGTTTTCTGCACATGCTCGATCAACGCCTCGATGTCGGCGGCGCTGGCGTTGCCGTGATTGATGATGAAGTTGGCATGCTTCTGCGACACCGAGGCATCCCCGATGCGATAGCCCTTCAAGCCGGCGCTCTCGATCAAGCGCGCCGCATGATCGTTGAGCGGATTGGTGAACACCGATCCGCAGCTCCACTCGCCGATGGGCTGAGTCTCGCGGCGCTTGTCGAGCAGCGCGCGAATGGCGTCGCTGTTGATGCCGGGCTTGCGTTCGAACTCCAGCCGCGCGCCGATGAACCACTCGTTGCCGGGGCCCTCCACGCGCCGATAGCCGATCCGATAGTCGGCCGGGGTGCGGGTGTGGCGCACGCCGCGGCGGTCCAGCACTTCCACTTCGAGCACGTGCCGCCAAGTCTCCTCGCCCCAGGCGCCGGCGTTCATCGCCAGTGCGCCGCCCAAGGTGCCGGGAATGCCGGCAAAAAATTCGGCGGGCCCCAAGCCCCATTTCACGCACTGCCGGGCAATGCGGGCGCAGGGCACGCCGGCCTCGGCGCGGATGCGGGTCGCGCTGTGGCGCTCGAGCGCTGCCAGCGCGCCGTGTGTGGACACCACCGCGCCGCGGATCCCGCCATCGCGCACCAACAGATTGCTCCCCAGGCCAACCCACAGCAGCGGCACTTCCGCGGGCAACTGGCGGATGAAGGACGCAAGATCCATGATGTCGCGCGGCGTGAAGAAAAGATCGGCCGAGCCTCCCGCATGCCAGGAGGTGTGTTTGGCCATGGCCACGTCGCGCAGCACGCGGGCGCTGAATTCCGGCGCCAGCTCGATGGATCGCTGCGCGCTCATGCCGCCGCCCCCGCCGCGAAGCGGCTGCGCAATTCCTGCGCCGCGGTGCCGATATTGCCGGCGCCCATGGTCAACACCACATCACCGTCGTGCAAAACGGCGCGCAGCGCCTCGGCCAGATTCTCGACCCGCTCGACGAACACCGGTTCAGTACGCCCGCGGGTGCGCACCGCGCGGCAGATGGCGCGTCCATCGGCGCCCGCGATCGGCGCTTCGCCGGCGGCGTACACCTCGGTGACCAGCAACACATCGCATTCGCCGAGCACACGGCCGAAGTCGTCCAGCAAATCGCGGGTGCGCGTGTAGCGATGCGGCTGAAACGCGAGCACCAGACGCCGCTTCGGCCAGGCTTGGCGCACCGCCTCGAGCGTGGCGGCCACCTCGGTGGGATGATGGCCGTAGTCATCGACAATCAGGGCGCAGCCGCCCGCCCACTTGATCTCGCCCAATTGCTGCAGGCGCCGGTCGATCCCTTGGAAATTGGCTAACGCCTCTTGAATGGCGGAGTCGGGTACATCGAGCTCGGTGGCCACGGCAAGCGCTGCCAGCGAGTTCAAGACATTGTGGCGGCCCGGCAGGTTGATGGTTACTTTGAGCGGCTCGCGGCCCGCGCGCAGCGCCTCGTAGCGGGACTTAAGTCCCAGCCGCTGCACCTTGACCGCGCGCACATCCGCGGCTTCGCCAAAGCCATAGGTCACGAAGGGTCTCGCGACCTGCTCCAGAATGCTGCGAACCTGCTCGTCCTCGGCGCACAGCACCGCGAGTCCGTAGAACGGCAAGTTGTGCAAGAAATCCACGAAGCTTTGTTTGAGGCGGGCGAAGTCGCCGTCGTGCGTCGTCAAATGATCGTTGTCGATATTGGTGACGATGGCGATCATCGGCTGCAGGTGCATGAAGGAGGCGTCGCTCTCGTCGGCTTCGGCCACCAGATAGCGGCCCGCGCCCAGGCGGGCGTTGCTGTCGGCGCTCTTCAGGCGCCCGCCGATGACGAAGGTCGGATCGAGTCCGGCCTCGGCGAGCACGCTCGCCACCAAGCTCGTGGTCGTGGTCTTGCCATGCGTTCCCGCCACCGCGATCGAATAGCGAAACCGCATCAATTCACCCAGCATCTCTGCGCGCGGGACCACGGGAATGCGCTTGGCGAGCGCGCTGGCCACCTCCGGATTGGCGCGGCCGACCGCGCTCGACACCACCACGACATCCGCGTCGCCCAGGTGCTCGGCGCTGTGGCCGATGAAGATGGCCGCGCCCAATCGCGCGAGCCGCTCCGTAACGGCGTTGCTTTTGAGGTCCGAGCCCTGCACCTTGTAGCCCAAGTTCAGCAGCACTTCGGCAATGCCGCCCATGCCGCTGCCGCCGATGCCGACCAAGTGAACGCACTGTATGCGGCCCATGCGATCATTCATGCGCCGGCGTTCGGAGGTGCGCCTGCGCTCGGTCATGCCTGCGCTCCGGCAGCGATACACAGCTCCGCAAGGCGCGCTGCCGCATCGGTGACGCGCTGCGCGCGGGCGGCTTCGGCCATCCTGAGCACGGACGCTCGATTGGCGGTGAGCTCCGCGATGAGGGCGCCCAAACGCTCGGGCGTAAGATCGTGCTCCTGGATGATTCGCGCAGCGCCGGCCGCCACCATGACCCCTGCATTCTTGGATTGGTGATCGTCGCTGGCTAAGGCCAACGGCACGAAGATCGCGCCGAGGCCGGCGGCCTGAAGTTCCGCGATGCTCATGGCCCCGGCACGGCACACCGCAAGATCGGCCCATGCATACGCTTCAGCCATGTCGTCGATGAAGGGCAGCACCTCGGCTTCGACCTGCGCCGCGGCGTAGCGCGCGCGAGCTTCGGCAAGGCCGCGCTCGCCGGTCTGATGGCGAATTTCCGGACGTTTCTCGGCGGCCAGGCGAGCCAGCGCGTCCGGCAGCACCGCATTCAAGCGTTGCGCGCCCTGACTGCCGCCGAATATCAACAGGCGGGCGCGCGGCGCACGTCCCGCAAATCGTTGCGCCGGCGGCGGCAGCGCCGCGATGTCTTGGCGCACCGGATTGCCGATGGTGCTGGCCCGCACGGCAGGAGCGAAGCTGCCGGGAAATGCTTGCAACACCTGCGTCGCCAATCGCGCCAGCCAGCGATTGGTCAATCCGGCAATCGCATTCTGCTCGTGGATGAGCAATGGAACGCGCAGCAGCCACGCAGCAATACCGCCGGGACCGCTCACATAGCCCCCGGCGCCCAACACGGCACGCGGCCTCACACGACGCAGTACGCCGATCGACTGCGCCACGGCGCTGCCGATGCGCAGCGGCGCGAGCATCCAGGCCAACGCCCCCTTGCCGCGAATACCGGACACCCGCACCCACTCGATGGGGAAGCCATGCGCCGGCACCAGGCGCGATTCCATGCTGCCGGGCACGCCCAGCCACACCACCGCCACGCCGCGCGCGCGCAGCACATCGGCCACCGCGAGCGCCGGGAATACATGTCCGCCGGTGCCCCCCGCCATGATGAGCACGGGCCCGCCGCTCATCGCACGCCTCCCGGTATGCGCGCGACCGCGGAGCGTGAGCTGCACTTCACTTCGTGATAGATCCGAAGCAGCGCCCCCAACCAGGCCAGGCTCACGAGCAGGCTGCTGCGGCCGTAGCTCAACAGCGGCAATGTCAAGCCTTTGGTGGGCAGCACGCCCATGTTGACGCCGATGTTCACGATGGCCTGAAGACCCAACCAGATGCCGAAAGCCATGGCGAAGTAGGCCTGAAAGCGCATTCCTGCCTGCGCCGCCATGCGCGAGATGTGGAAGGCGCGCCACACCAACGCGACAAATAGCGCAATCACGCCCAACACGCCGGCCAGTCCTAGCTCCTCGGCCAACACGGCGAACACGAAGTCGGTGTGTGCTTCCGGCAGGTAGAACAGTTTTTGCACGCTGCTGCCCAAACCCACACCGAACCAGGCTCCCCGTCCGATCGCGATCAGCGATTGGGTGAGCTGAAAGCCGCCGTTGAACGGATCGTCGAAGGGGTGCAAGAAAATCAGCAGGCGCTTCAAGCGATAAGGCGAGGTCAGCGCCAACAACGCGAATGCCAGCACGGCGGCGGATACCAACAGCGCCACGTAGCGCAGGCGCGCGCCGGCGACAAACAGCACGGCAAATCCGGTGGCGAACAGCACCGTCGCGGCGCCGAAATCCGGTTCGATCAAGAGCAGCACGCCGGTTACCGCGAGCAGCGCCACGGGTTTCACCAAGCCCGGCAGCGTGCTCTCCAGCTCGGCGCGCTTGCGTACGCAATAGCTGCACACCCAGGTCAGCACCAGCACTTTGGCCAGTTCGGAAACTTGAAAGTTGAATACACCCACGCGCAGCCAGCGGCGTGCGCCGTTGACTCGCGCGCCCAAGCCCGGGATCAGCACCAATGTCAGCAGCAGCAGCCCCAGCAACAACAACGCCAGGCTGTATTTGTCCCACCATTGCACGGGCACGCGGGTCACCACCCACGCGAGCAAAAGACCCGCCATCGTAAAAATGAATTGCCGCTCGAGAAAATAGAAGGGATCGCTCATATCGCGCGCGGCGATCGACATGGACGCCGAGGTGACCATGACCAGACCCACCAGCAGCAAGGCGGCGGTCAGTCCCAAAGTCATGGGGTCCCAGGCGAACGGCATGCGCTCCCGCGCACGCACGCCGTGGGTCAGGCTGGCGGTGATCACGGCGGAAGCTCCAGTTGGTGCACCGCTGCGGCGAAGACATCGCCGCGATGACCGTAGTCGCGAAACATGTCGAAGCTGGCACAGGCGGGCGACAGCAGCACGGTATCGCCCGGCATGGCGGCGCGGTGCGCGGCCATCACCGCCTCTTCCATGGATGCCAGGGTGCGGGTGGGGCACGCTGCCTGAAGCGCGGCGGCCAGCGCCGGCGCGTCCTTGCCGATCAGCAGGGCGATGCGCACCTTGCCGCGAAAAACGGCGGCGAGCGGCGTGAAGTCCTGGCCCTTTCCCTCACCCCCGGCGATCATCAGCAAAGGTCCCGGCATGCCTGCGACCGCGGCACTGGTCGCTCCCACATTCGTGCCCTTGGAGTCATCGATGTAGCGCACGCCGGCGATATCGGCCACCCATGACGAGCGGTGCGCTAAACCGGGAAAGGACTCCAGAGCCTCGAGCATCGATGCGAAGGGCAATCCCACCGCCTCGCCGAGTGCCAGGGCCGCGAGTGCGTTGCCGGCGTTATGCAAACCGGAAATTTTCATGCGCGCGGTATCGAGCAGTTTTTCGCCGTGGCGCGCCAGATAAATTTGCGTGCCGCTGCGGATGAGGGAGAAATCGGTGTCCGCGCGCGCGATGGAAAAAGTCACGGTACGCGCGGCGGGATTGCGCAGATGCCTGCCCTGCATCGCCATCACCCAGGGGTCGTCGGCGTTCAGCAGCACGGTGGCGGCATTCGCAAAGATTCTTTGCTTGGCCTGCGCATAAGCGGCCACGGAGGGATAGCGATCCAGGTGATCGGCGCTGACGTTGAGGACCACCGCGGCTTCGAGCATCAATGACGAGGTGGTTTCCAGTTGAAAACTCGACAGCTCGAGTACGTACAAATCCGCGGCGGGCCGCTCGAGCAGATCGAGCGCAGGCTCGCCCAAATTGCCGCCGGCCAGCACCCTGCGGCCCGCGGCGGCAGCCATGCGCGCCACCAGGGTCGTGACCGTGCTCTTGCCGTTGGTGCCGGTGATGCCGATCACCGGTGCCTGCACCGCGCGCGCGAACAGCTCGACATCACCGAGCACCTCGATACCGCGCGCTCGCGCCTGTTGCGCGATGGGCTCGTGCAGCGACACGCCCGGCGACATCAGCACCTGCGATGCGCCGTCGAGCAGCGACAGATCGAAGCCGCCGAGGCGCAAGTCGATCGAGTTCGCGAGGCTTCCCAGCTCGGCGAGTCCGGGCGGCGCGCGTCGCGTATCGGTGGCGCTGACGCGAATGCCGCGCTTCGCGAGGTAGCGCACGCAGGAAGCGCCCGTTTTGCCGAGACCGACGACAACGCTGCTCATCAGCGGATCTTCAAGGTTGCAAGGCCCGCCAACACAAGCACGAAGCTGATGATCCAGAATCGCACGATGACCTTCGGTTCAGCCCAACCTTTGAGTTCAAAATGATGATGGATCGGCGCCATGCGGAAGATTCGCTTGCCCGTGAGCCTGAAGGAGGCGACCTGCAGGATCACCGAGACGGTCTCGAGCACGAAGACGCCGCTCATGACGAAGAACACGATCTCCTGGCGCACGATGGTGGCGATGGTGCCGAGCGATGCGCCGACCGCGAGGGCCCCCACATCGCCCATGAAGACCTGCGCC
>Ga0210394_10002207_pt1 | contig 27487 bp, 25 predicted proteins | sample IncBWC12MmetaG_FD_160121 | JGI IMG/M metagenome (GOLD analysis project Ga0210394, IMG submission 160121) | Forest soil microbial communities from Barre Woods Harvard Forest LTER site, Petersham, Massachusetts, United States - Inc-BW-C-12-M | ecosystem: Environmental > Terrestrial > Soil >...
GATTTCTCACTCGCAGCCCGGACGGAAAATGCTAGGTTGACGTTTGGTTTCTTGGCGGGGGCCTACATGCAACGGCGCATGTTCATCACGCTTCTCGGTAGCGCGGCAATCGCGTGGCCGCTCGCGGCGCGGGCGCAGCAACCCGAACGGATGCGGCGGATCTGCGTGTTGATGGCGCTTGATCCTGATGACCCTGAGGCTCAGTCCGAAATGAGGGGCCTAAAGCAGGGACTTCAGGAGTTAGGGTGGGTCGAGGGCCGTAACCTGCAAATCGAATATTCCTGGCCAGGCGGTGACCCCAGTCGCATCCAGACCTCCGCTAAAGAGCTGGTGGGCCAGCAATGTGAGGTCATTGTCGCCCGCTCCACTCCTGTCGTGGCGGCGCTGCTGAGGGAGACGCGCAGCATTCCGATCGTGTTCGGGTGGGTCGTCGACCCCGTTGGCAGCGGCTTCGTGCAGAGCTTTCCGCACCCCGGAGGCAATGTCACCGGCTTTCAAAATCTGGAATTTTCGATGGTCGGCAAATGGATAGAACTGCTGACGAAGATCGCGCCGTCGGTGCGGCGGATTGCCTATATCTATAACCTGGCAACCGTTCCGACGGGTTTTTTGCGCACGCTGGATGCGCTGTCGCCTACGATCGCGGTGCAGCTTGTCGCCGCACCCGTTCATAACGCTGCAGAGATAGATGCTATCGTCACCGAGTTCGCGCGGGAGCCCGGCGGAGGGCTGATGATGATGCCGGATACCTTTAACGAAGCCAATTATGCACAGATCATCGCGCTTGCTGCTAGATGCGGCTTGCCGGCAGTTTATCCCCATCGCTTTGATGATGGCCTGATATCTTATGGTCCGGATTTGCCCGGTCTGTTTAAGCGTTTGGCGTCCTACGTCCATCGCATTTTGCGCGGCGAAAAGCCGGGCGAGCTTCCTGTACAGGCACCGACCAAGTACGAATTGATTATCAATCTCAAGACAGCCAAGGCGCTTGGCCTCGCCGTTCCGCAATCGCTGATTGTCGCCGCCGACGAGGTGATCGAATGAGGCGGCGAGAATTCGTCAGCCTTGTCGGTGGCGCGGTCGCGTGGCCGCTCATGGCGCGAGCACAACAGCCGACGAGTTTGCACATCGGCATCGTGACAATCCAATCTCGGACGACGCCGATCTATGCGGCGTTCGACCAACGACTGCGCGAACTCGGGCATATCGAAGGGCAAAATCTCGTCACGGATTATCTAAACCCGGAAAGGCAGGCCGAAGGTGTTCCAGGAGCAATTAAGGAGCTGGTCCGCCAGAAAGTCGATATCATCGTCGCTCCCTACGAGAGCACCGTGAAGGCAGCCATTGCGGCCAGCGATACCATCCCGATCGTGATGATCGGGACTGAATATGATCCCCTCGCGCGTGGCTACGTTAAGACTCTCGCCCGACCGGGCGGGCGTGTCACGGGTGTGTTCCTGCAACAGATTGAGCTCGCCTCGAAACGCCTTCAACTCTTGAAGGACGCTCTTCCAAGCTTCCAGGCGGCAACGATGTTCTGGGACAACCCGTCGGAGTATCAATGGCAGGCCGCAAGCAGTATTGCAGCGTCGCTTGGATTGCAGCTCGCCGGTGTGGAGATGCTGAAACAGCCATACGACTACGAAGGAGCTCTGGCATCCGCACCTCCCGATAATCGAAGTATTCTTATTATTCCGATCGCGCCTGCATTTTATCGTGACCGAGAGCGCCTGGTGGAATTCGCCGTTCGGCATCGAATTGCATCGATGTTCGCTGTGCGCGAGTTTACGGATGCGGGAGGCTTAATATCCTACGGGCCGGATTTCCCCGCCATCTTCCGGCGAGTCGCTGAATACGTTGACAGGATAGCAAGAGGGGCAAAACCCGCCGATCTGCCGGTTGAACAACCGACCAAGTTCGAGCTGGTTATAAATGTCAAAACCGCGAAGGCGATAGGCCTCGATATTCCGGACAAGCTGATCCCGCTTGCAGATTCGGTGATCCAGTGAGCTGCCAAATGCCCGCTTGTGGCACCTTTCAGACATCACCGATCCAGCCGACGCTATCCGCTCGTGAACGGGGACCGGCATGAGACGACGAGAATTTCTTGCTGTTCTGGCCGGCGTGGCTTGCTGCCCGCTTGGCGCGCGCGCGCAGCAGGGCGCGATGCCGGTGGTCGGTTTCCTGGCCAGCCTATCGTCAGCCTATGTTGCACATTTTACTCCTGCGTTCCGCGCTGGCCTGAGCGAAACGGGCTACATAGATGGTCAGAACGTTTTGATCGAATTTCGCTCGGCCGAGGGACAATACGACCGGCTACCCCCCTTGGCCGCCGAACTTGTCGATCGCAAAGTTGCGGTGATCGTAGCTACCGGCGGCAGTGAACCGGCTAAAGTAGCAAAGGCGGCGACCGCCACGATCCCGATCGTCTTCATAAGTGCCGCCGACCCTATCAGGGCCGGAGTTGTTATCAGTTTCAATCGACCGGGGGGCAATATAACGGGTGTGAGCCTGCTCGGATCGGCATTGGAAGCAAAGCGACTGGAGCTGCTGCACGAAATGGTTCCGGGAGCTTCGTCGCTCGGCGTCCTCTTAAATCCGAAATATCCGGATTTCGACCTTCAGCTGCGCGAGTTGCAGGATGCGGCAAACGTAATCAAGAGGCAAATCATTGTCGCGCGAGCCAGTACACAAACCGAGGTTGAAGCGGCCTTCAAAATGATCACTCAACAAGCCGCAGGCGGGCTCCTGGTTGCGCAAGACGCGTTCTTTAACAGCCAACGCGATTATTTGGTGGCACTTGCTGCGCGCTCCAAGCTACCCGCGATCTTCAATCAGCGTGAGCAAGCTGAGGCTGGCGGCTTGTTTAGCTACGGGACTAATTTTGCCGACGGCTATCGCCAGGCGGGCGTCTATGTCGGGAAGCTTCTCAAGGGCGCCAAGCCAAGCGATCTTCCGGTTCTGCAGCCGACCAAGTATGAGTTCGTCATCAATCTGAAGACCGCCAAGATACTCGGCCTTAGCGTACCTTCTTCGCTCCTGGCGCTTGCCGATGAGGTGATCGAATGAGGCGACGGGAGTTTATCGGGCTGATCGGCGGCGCGGCGGCAAGCTGGCCATCGGCGACGCGGGCGCAGCAAAAAAAGAAAACGATCGGGCTGCTGGAGTATAGCCGCGCCGATCTCGAACGCGTGCGTCTTTGGGACATTTTCCGACAACGTTTGCGCGATCTCGGCTATGTCGAAGGCGACAATATCGCCTTTGAGCAGCGTTGGGCGGATGGCAGCAGCGAGCGTCTCCCTGCGCTCGCAACTGAACTCGTCAAATTGAACGTTGACGTCATCGCCACCGCGGGAACGCCTTCCGCTCAGGCTGCCGTTCATGCAACAGGCGCGATACCGATCGTGATGGCGACGGGTAACGATCCAATGGACGTCGGTATTCCAAGTATTTCCCGTCCAACTGGAAACATTACCGGAGTCCTCACGCTGGTAGCGGAGGCGGCACCAAAGCGGCTGGAACTGCTGCGAGAGCTGGTCCCCAACGCAGCACGGATCGCGTCATTGGTGGACCTCAGCAATCCCTCCAGCGTGCAAGCCGAGCACGATACCGAGGAGGCAGCCAAAACGCTTGGCATATCTTTGCAGGTCGTAAACGTGCACAAGCCAGACGAGCTCGACGCCGCCTTCAACGCGATGCTCGAGCGGCGGGTCGACGCTTTGATTATCCAGGCAAGCGCGATGTTCTTTGGCGAGCGAAGCCGGCTTGCCGAGTTGGCGGCAAAATATCGCATCCCGACGATGGTCAGTGAAAGGTCCTTCGCCAAAGCGGGCTGTCTCATGACCTATGGGGCCGACTTTGCGGTCAACTTCCGCCGCGCTGCCGAATACGTTGACAAAATCCTCAAGGGCGCCAAACCCGCGGACCTTCCGGTCGAGCAGCCCACCAAATTCGAGCTCGTGATTAATCTGAAAACCGCCAAGGCGCTCGGGCTCGACGTGCCGATCCATTTTCAGCAGCGCGCCGATGAGGTGATTGAATAGGAATGCGATGTCCGGGTCTGGCACCTTTCGGACCCGAGCCACCGGACGGACGATGTCCGTTCGCAGTGGTAAAACTGACCTCGCTCCCGACCGGCCCGTTTCCGTTTTTGGCCCAATTGCGCCATCGCCCCCGATCAGTTTCTAAGGGCACTGTGTGGCATTTCTCACTCTCAGCCCCCCTTCCAAAGTGCTAGGTTCAGCTATTGCAAAGAGGTCTTCTTTCGGGGGGCACATGCAGAGACGCGAGTTTATTGCGGTTCTGGGCGGCGCGGCCGCCTGGTCACTCGCGGCGCGGGCGCAACAATCCAAACCGACGCGCACGGTCGGCGTGCTCTTGAACTTTCTCCCGGGAGATCTCGAAGGTCAGGTGCGGATCAGGGCATTTGCGGCAGCGCTGCGGAAACTCGGTTGGATTGAGGGGGAAAATCTGCAGACCGAGATCCGCTTCGCGGGTGACGATACCGACCGCTATCAAAAGTACGCAAAAGAGCTGGTGGAGGCAGCGCCAAATGTGATTCTTGCCGGCGCCAGTCCGAGCGTGGTTGCCTTACAGAAGTTCACACACGACGTGCCCGTGGTTTTTGCGGCCGTGATCGATCCGGTTGGGGCCGGGTTTGTAAGAAGCCTGGCGCGGCCAAACGGCAATATGACCGGATTTACCGTTTTCGAGTACAGCATTAGCGGCAAATGGCTGGAGCTTCTGAAGGAGCTGGCCCCCGCCGTGAAGCGCGTGGCGGTGGTCAGAGACACATCGATAACTGCGGGCATCGGGCAATTTGCGGTGATTCAGGCGCTGGCTTCGTCGTCCTCGGAGACGGAACTGACAGCCATTGACCCGCGCGATCCATCACTCGAGAAAGTATTGGGTGAATTTGCCGAGGAGCCGGGCGGAGGGGTGATCGTCACGGCAAGCGCCTCATCAAATATGCACCGCGGGCAGATACTCTCGTTGGCGCTTCGTCATCGTCTGCCAACAGTTTGTCCGTTTCGATTTTACCTCGCCGATGGAGGCCTTGCCGCCTACGGGCCGGATATCGTCGCCATCTATGCCCGCGCCGCCGAGTATGTCGACCGAATACTCAAGGGCGCCAAGCCAGCTGAACTGCCGGTCCAGGCTCCAACCCAGTACAAGCTCGTCGTCAATCTCAGGATCGCCAAGGCTCTCGGCCTTTCGCTCTCCAACAGCCTGCTCGCCCGCGCCGACGAGGTGATCGAATGAGGCGGCGGGAGTTCATCGGGATGATCGGAGGCGCGGCAGCGTGGCCGCTGGTGTCACACGCGCAGCGGCCGGGCCAATCTCGCCGCGTCGCGGTTCTTGTGGCGGTGGCGACCGACGATGATCCCGAATATGAGAGGCGCATTTCAGAACTCGCGGCTGCATTGCATGATCTTGGTTGGATCGATGGCCAGAACCTGAGGCTCTCTATCCACCGCGCCAAGCCCAATGCTGCCGATCTTCGCAAAAGCGTTGCGGAATTGCTTGCCGAAAACCCGGAGGTCATCGTTTCAGGTGGAGGCACGACCACCCCACATGTGCTTCAGGCGACCAACAGAGTACCAGTCGTGTTCACGACTGCCGTCGATCCCGTCGGCAGCGGCTTTGTTGAAAGCCTTGCGCACCCCGGCGGAAACGTAACCGGTTTCATGCAATTCGATTACAGCCTGAGCGGCAAATGGCTGGAACTGCTCAAACAGGTGTCACCAGCAACAGTCCGAGTTGGGGTCGTTCGAGACGCAACTGTACCTTCCGGCATCGGACAGTTCGCCGTCATCCAGTCAGTGGCAGGCTCTTTCGGTGTCGACGCCATTCCCATTGGCACGCGCGATCCGAACGAGATCGAGAGCGGCTTGGCGAAAATTGCACAATCTCTAAACGGGGGTCTCGTTGTGACTTTGGGGGCGGCGGTGAGTGGACATCGCGATCACATTATCGGGTCGGCAGCTCGCTATCGGCTTCCCGCAGTTTATGCCAACAGGGCCTTTGTCGATCATGGTGGCCTGATCTCATATGGGTCCGATGTGATCTCGTCGGTTCGACGCGCCGCGACCTATGTGGATCGCATCTTGAAAGGCGAAAAACCCGCTGACCTGCCCGTTCAAGCACCCAATAAATACGAAATTGTCGTCAATCTAAAGGCAGCTAAAGCGATTGCACTCGAACTGCCTGCAACGGTGATCGGACGCGCCGACGAGGTGATCGAATGAAACGGCGGGAGTTCATCGCTGTTATGGGGAGTGCAGCGGCGCTCCCGTTCGCGGCGCGTGCTCAGCAAAGACCTGCTAGCATCGCCTTCTTGGGCGGCGGTGCCGCTGATCCGAGCGTGCCGCTGATAGAGGCGTTGAAGCAAGGCCTGCGCGAAAACGGATTGATCGAGGGTAAAGACTATGTGCTCGAACTACGCTGGGCGGAGGGGCACTACGAGCGTCTCCCCATGTTTGCCCGCGAACTGGCTGACCACGGTGCCCGCGTTATCATTGTCAGTACGATTGCAGCAGCCCGTGCGGCGCAGCGCGACAACTCTGTCATCCCGATAGTCATGGCGACCATGAATGACCCGGTAGGTAACCGTCTCATCGCAACCCTTGCTCGGCCCGGCGGCAACACTACCGGATTGGCAACATTGAACGAGGACGTAACACCTAAGCTTGTTGAACTTCTGCAAACCGTCCTTCCGAAGGCGACCACCATTGCAGTTTTGTTTAATCCGACAAATCCGTCAAACGTACTGCTTTTGGATAATGTTCGAGTTCAGGGTGCACCTCGAGGCATCACGGTCCAGGATTTCGAGGTGAACACGCCGGATGAACTAAGCGCCGCATTCCGCACGATCGCCACACAACGACCCGATGCGTTGCTGGTCATGCCTGATACCGCTATTCTGGATTTGGGAGTGCGTATCGCGACCCTAGCGCTGCAGCATCGGATTCCGATCATTTCAACGAATTCTGAGATGACCGGCGTCGGTGGCCTGATCAGTTACGGCGTGTCACGCCGTGATAGTTTCCGTCGTTCAGCTTATTTTGTGAAGAAGGTTCTTGATGGAGTGAAGCCCGCTGACCTGCCGGTCGAGCAGCCAACGCGAATTCTGCTGTCCGTCAATCTCAAGACCGCCAAGGCGCTCGGCCTGACGGTGCCGCCGAGCTTGCTCGTGGCCGCCGACGAGGTGATCGAATGAGGCGGCGCGAGTTCATCACGGTACTTGGCGGCGCGGCGGCCGCATGGCCGCTCGTCGCGCGGGCGCAGCAGCCGGCGGTCCCACGGATCGGCTATGTCTGGATCGGCGCCAAGGGTACGGACACTGCGAGCGGCGCCGGACTGCGTCAGGGACTGGCCGACCGCGGCTATACAATCGGACAAAACCTGATTCTCGAAGAACGATACGCCGACGGGGACATTGAAAAAGTCCCGGCGTTGATTGTCGATCTTCTCGCAATGAAGGTCAGCGTTCTTGTGACGGCGGGCACGCCCATCAGTCTCATGGCGCAGCGTGCGACCTCGACGGTACCGATTGTGATGGCCTCCAGTGACCCGGTTGGCTCGGGTCTGGCGGCGAGCCTGTCGCGGCCAGGGGGCAACATTACCGGCATCTCGCTGTTGGCCGGCGACTACAGCGCAAAGTGGCTGGGTTTGCTGAAAGAGCTGGTCCCGAGCCTGCATCGCGTTGCGGCGCTGTGGAATTCCGACAATCCGAGCATGGTCAAGGAGATCGCGCAATTGCGGGCCGCGGAGCACACGCTGGGCCTGGAACTGACCGCGTTCTCCGCGAAGTCGGGGGATGTCGAGGCCAGCTTTGCTTCGATCGCCGGGGGCGGCTTTGACGGCCTTGTTGTGACCACCGATGCGTTTCTGGAGTCGTATACACCCCGGATCATCGCGTTAGCTTCCGAGCATCACTTGCCCGCAATCTACCCCTACAGCAACGCGGTCGCGCTGGGCGGGTTGATATCGTATTCGGTCGACATTTTGGAAATGTGGCGACGTACGGCGAGTTATGTCGATCGCATTCTCAAGGGCGAACGCCCGGGCGATCTCCCGATCGAGCAGCCAACTGCGGTCGTCCTGAAGATCAATCAAAAAACGGCGAAAGCGCTCGGCCTTCCGGTTCCGCCAGCCCTCATTGTCGCAGCCGACGAGGTGATCGAATGAGGCGGCGGGAGTTAATCAAAGCTCTCGGTAGTGCTGCGATCGCGTTGCCGTTCGCGGCGCGCGCGCAAAAGCCGGCCGTCCCGGTGATCGGCTACCTTGGAGCTGCGGCCGAGGCGCCAAATCTGCCATACACCGCTGAATTTCTTCGCGGGCTGGAGCAGATGGGATTTCGCGAGGGCCGCAACGTCACGATCGATTACCGCTGGGCCGAAGGACATTTCGATCGCCTTCCAGCGCTGGCGGCTGAGTTGGTTCGCAACCAGGTCGCTGTGATCTTTGCAAACGGCGGCACGCCGGTGGTCCGGGCGGCCATGGACGCAACCGCTTCGATTCCGATTGTCTTCTCCATTGGCGACGATCCCGTACGGTTAGGCCTGGTCGACAGTATCAATCGACCAAGTGGAAACGTAACCGGTGCGACCGTGAATTTCACGCACCTCGGCGCGAAGCGATGGGAGCTATTGCACGAAATGGTGCCGAAGGTCGCGGTTGCAGCGGTGCTCGTCGATCCAAACAGTCCCGGTTCCGTACTGGAGGAGCAACAGATTGAAGAGGCGGCCCGCGCGAGCGGTGGGCGCGCCCTCTTCGCGAGCGTCCGCGACGGAGAGGGCATTGGGTCGGCTTTCGCAACCAGCGCAAATGAACATGCCGACGCCCTGTTTGTTACAGCGGCTCCATTTCTCACTCAAAACCGTGAGCAGATCGTGGCGCTGGCGGCGCGCCACGCCATCCCCGCAATCTACTTCGAACGGGAGTTCGTCGTTATCGGCGGCCTTATGAGCTATGGTGCCCCGCTTCGCGACAACTATCATCAGGCAGGCATTTACATCGGGAAATTGCTCAAAGGTGCCAAGCCCTCTGATCTACCGGTCGTGCAGGGCACGAAGATAGAATTGGTCATCAATCTCAAGACCGCCAAAACCCTCGGCCTTGCCATCCCCGCTTCGCTCATTGTTGCGGCTGACGAGGTGATCGAATGACTGCGGCAAGACCCCCCTGGGCAAGACACCCCCCTGCATTCTTGCTAGATTGCGCGGGATGAGCATTTCCCTCCATCCCGATTTACCCCAGGACCGGGCGCTGGCTGCAGAGGAGCCTGCGGCGGAAGCGTTCCCGGGGGCCAGGCCGTCGGGTCCGAAAACCCGCAGCCGCCTGTTTACCAAATATGTCGCGCTGTTCGTCGCGGTCGTGGGCGTTGCGCTGTTGTCCAACGGAATTTTCGAGGTCTTTTTCTATTACCGCGAGCACAAGGCGGCCCTGATCCGGATTCAGCACGAGCAGGCGGAGGCGGCGGCCGCGAAAATCGGCCAGTTCATCAAGGAGATCGAAAGTCAGCTTGGCTGGACCACCCAATTGCCGTGGTCCGCCGGCTCGATCGAGCAGCGCCGCTTCGATGCCTTGCGGCTGCTCCGGCAGGTCCCGGCCATCACCGAACTGGCCCAGGTCGATTCGACGGGCAAGGAGCGGTTGCGGGTCTCACGTCTCGCCATGGATGTCGTCGACAGCGGGCTCGATCTCTCCAGGGATCCGAAATTCACCGAAGCCGTCGCCCACAAGGTCTATTACGGGCCGGTCTATTTCCGCCGGGAATCCGAGCCTTACATGACGCTCTCGCTCGCAGGCACCCGCAAGGATGCCGGCGTCAGCATCGCCGAGGTCAACCTCAAGCTGATCTGGGATGTGGTGTCGCAAATCAAGGTCGGCGAACGCGGCCATGCCTATGTCGTCGGCGCCGGGGGCCGGCTGATCGCGCATCCCGATATCAGCCTCGTTTTGCGAAATACCGATATGTCCAAACTCGTGCAGGTGCAGGCGGCGCAGGCCGGCAAGGGCACCGACTTCGAGTCGCTGCAGGGCACCAAAAACGCGCAAGGCCAGGAGGTGCTGACGGCATCCGCGCCGATCGCGCCGCTCGGCTGGACGATGTTTGTCGAACTGCCGGTGGAGGAGGCTTACGCCTCGCTTTACGCCGCGCTGCAGCGCCTCGCCGTCGTGCTGACGGCGGCGTTGGCGTTCGCGGTGCTGGCCGGGATATTCCTGGCCCGCCGCATGGTCGGCCCGATCCAGGCGTTGCGTGCCGGCGCCGAGCGCATCGGCGGCGGCGACTTCGCCCAGCACATCTCGATCAAGACCGGCGACGAACTCGAAGGCCTCGCCAACCAGTTCAACGAGATGGGCGCGCGCTTGCAGGAATCCTACGCTGGCCTGGAGAACAAGGTTGAGCAGCGGACGGCTGAGCTGACCGAAACGTTGCAACACCAGACCGCAACCTCCGAAGTGTTGCAGGTCATCAGCCGTTCGCCGGGTGAACTCGGTCCGGTGTTCCAGACCATTCTAGCCAGCGCGACCAGTATCTGTGACGCGCAATTCGGTCTGTTGGTTCTCTACGAGGATGGCGGCTTTCGGTGTACCTCGACGTTCAATCTGCCGCCGGCCTTCGCAGAAACCTTCTTGCGCAATCCGGTGATCTATCCGCCGCCGATCGACCCGTTGGGACGGCTGATTGAGACCCGGCAGCTGGTTCATGTCGTCGATGTCAAGCAGGAGCCGGCTTACCTCACCGGCTTCCCGCCAATTGTGGAACTAGTCGAACTCGGCGGTGCACGCACGCTTCTGCTCGTGCCGATGATGAGGGAAAACGATATTGTTGGCGTGATCGCCATCTTCCGGCAGCACGTTCATGCGTTCTCCGACAAGCAGATCGATCTGGTGACGAGCTTCGGCAGTCAGGCCGTGATCGCCATCGAGAATGCTCGCCTGCTCGGCGAATTGCGCGAGCGCACCGACGATCTCAGCGAATCCCTCCAGCAGCAGACCGCGACCGCCGACGTGCTCAAGGTCATCAGCCGCTCGGCGTTCGACCTGAAATCCGTGCTGACGACGCTGACCGAGTCGGCGAAGTCGCTGTGCGGCGCGTCGCTTGGAATGATTTCGCTGCGGGACGGCGATGTGATGCGGCTGCAGGCTCAATCGGGCTGCACGCAGGCCTTTGTCGATTTCATGAACGCCCACCCGATCAGGTCGGGCCGCGAGACGATCACCGGCCGCGTCTTTATGGATGGTACGCCCGTCCACGTCGCAGACGTCGAATGCGACACCGAATATAATTTTGGCAACGCTCCGGCTATCGGCGCCTACCGGGCGGTGTTCGCGGTGCCCTTGATGCGCGACGGCGCGGTCGAAGGCGTGCTGCTGCTCGGAAGGCCAACGCCCGGACCGTTCAGCCAGCGCCAGATTGATCTCGTGCAGACCTTTGCCGACCAGGCCGTCATCGCCATCGAGAACGTACGGTTGTTCGAGCAGGTCGAGGCGCGCACCAAGGAGCTTTCGCTTTCTCTGGAAGATCTGCGCACCGCGCAGGATCGCCTCGTGCAAACCGAGAAGCTTGCCTCGCTCGGTCAGCTCACCGCCGGCATCGCCCACGAGATCAAGAACCCGCTCAATTTCGTCAATAACTTCTCGGCGCTGTCGGCCGAGTTGATCGACGAGCTGAACGATCTGCTCAAGTCGACCGCGCTCGACGACAAGATCCGGGAGGAGATCGGCGAGCTGACCGAGATGCTCAGGAGCAACCTTGAAAAGGTGGTGCAGCACGGCAAGCGCGCGGATTCGATTGTGAAGAACATGCTGCTGCATTCGCGCGAAGGGGCGGGCGAGCACCGGCCGGCCGACATCAACGCGATCGTCGAGGAAAGCCTCAATTTGGCTTATCACGGCGCGCGCGCGGAAAAGTCCGGCTTCAATATCACCTTGCATCGCGACCTCGATCCCCAGGCAGGCACGATCGATCTGTACCCGCAGGAAATCACGCGGGTATTTCTCAATTTGATTTCGAACGGTTTTTACGCGGCCACCAAGCGCAAAGAAGCCGGAGAGGAGGGTTTCGAGCCGACGCTGAGCGCGAGCACAAAGAACCTCGGCAACAGGGTCGAAATCCGGATTCGCGACAACGGCACCGGGATCCCGCTGGAGGTAAAGGAGAAAATGTTCAATCCCTTCTTCACCACCAAACCAGCGGGCGAGGGGACCGGGCTTGGCCTGTCGATGAGCCACGACATCGTGGTGAAACAGCACGGTGGCAAGATCGACGTCGACACGATGCCTGGCGCATTTACTGAATTCGTCATTACGCTGCCGCGAGCCGCGGTCGCACAAATAAAGACTGGGAGCGAAAATTGAGTGTTTACATCCTCGTCGTCGATGACGAGCCGGATGTTGAAGCGCTGTTTCGACAGCAATTCCGGCGCGATCTGAAATCCGGGCGCTTCACGATGGAGTTTGCGCCATCGGCGCCTGCTGCTTTGGTTCGCGCGGCCGAGATCAAGGCCCCGTCGCTGATTTTGATCCTTTCCGATATCAATATGCCCGGCATGAGCGGGCTTGAAATGCTGCCGATGGTGCGCGCCGAGCGGCCCGACGTTCCCGTCATCATGATCACCGCCTATGGTGACGCCGAAACTCGCCGCAAGGCGATCGAGCGCGGCGCGGTGGGACTGTTGACCAAACCGATCGATTTCGCGCTGCTGCGCATTGAGATCGATTCCCGTCTCGGACAAGCCGCATGACCGCGACGATCCTCGTTGTCGACGACGAACCCGATCTCGAGGCTCTGGTGCTGCAGAAATTCCGCAAGCAGATTCGCGACGGCGGGGTGCAGTTCGTGTTTGCCCATGACGGCATTGAGGCGCTGCAATCGATCGCCGATCATCCGCATGTCGATATGGTGGTATCCGACATCAACATGCCGCGGATGGACGGCCTGACACTGCTGCAGAAGCTGCAGGAGGCCGAGGAAAAGAAGTCAACCATCATTGTTTCCGCCTACGGCGACATGAGCAACATCCGAACCGCGATGAACAGGGGCGCGTTCGATTTTTTGACCAAGCCGATCGATTTCGGCGACCTCGAAATGACCATCGAAAAGACCATCCGTCATGTCGAGATGATGCGGGAAGCCGGCCGCCGCCAGGCCGAGGCCGAGCGCGCGCACGCCTCGCTGTCGCGGTATTTTTCACCGCAGATCGCCTCGCGCCTTGCCGCGGTCGGCGAAGGCAACGGCATGGAGGTGCACCGGCGCGAGGTCGCGGTCATCTTCACCGACATCGCGGGGTTCACTTCGCTGGTGGAAGCCGCAGCACCGGAGGTGCTCGCCGCGCTGCTCAACGAATATGTGGGCGGCATGACCGACGTCGTGTTTGCCCATGAGGGCACGGTTGCGAAGATCATCGGCGATGCCATCCAGATCCTGTTCAACGCCCCCGGAGATCAGCCGGATTATGCGACGCGGGCGGTCGCCTGCGCGAGCGATCTCGATGCCTGGGCCGAGGCATTTCGCGCGCGCTGGAAATCCAAGGGCGTGAACTTCGGCGTGACGCGGATCGGTGTCCATGCCGGCCCGGCGCTGGTCGGAAATTTTGGCGGCAGCCGGTTCTTCGATTACACCGCCTATGGTGACACCATCAACACCGCGGCGCGGCTTGAGGCGGCGAACAAGTCGCTCGGCACGCGGATATGCGTGAGCGCGTCGGTGGCTGAAGCCGCGGAGGACTTTCGAGGACGGCCGGTCGGCGACCTGATGCTGCGCGGCCGCAGCGAGCCGCTGCGCGCCTTTGAGCCGTTGTCCTCAGTGGCCCACGAATGTCAGGGAACGACGCAGTATTCCGAGGCCTTTGCCAAGCTCGAGGCTGGCGACGCCTCCGCCATGCCGGCCTTCGCCGCGCTGGTCGGGCTTTACTCCGACGACGCTCTCGCCGGCTTTCACCTGCGGCGGCTGCTCAACGGCGCCAAGGGCGTGCGCATGCAGCTGGAATAGCGGGGCGCGGCAACGGGTACGCTGACAATGAACCGCTAGCTCCGTAAATGACCCCCACCACGGAGCTCGCGCCGTTGGATGGCCGGCGGAGGGCAGCTCTACCGCCGGATCAGGACACACCCCCCGATCAGGAACGCGATGCCGATCAGGCGGGGCAGATCGATCGGGCGTTGCGCGAGGCCGAGCCACCCGAAATGATCGAACGTCACCGCCGCGAGCATCTGGCCGGTGACGAGCAGCACGATGAGGGTGGCAGCGCCGAGCTGTGGGACAAGGAAGATGGCAAGGCCGATGAAGATCGCGCCGAACAGGCCGCCGCTATAGGCCCACCACGGAATGCGCGCCGCCGCAGCCACCGAGGGGACGGGATCGCCCAGAGCCAGCGCGAGCAGCGCCATGCAGGCGACCCCGACGAAGTAACTCACGAAGCCCGACCATGCTGCCGAGTTCAACTCCATGCGGAGGTTTGCGTTCAGCACCTGCTGAAGAGCGACGCTGGCTCCCGCCAGAACGGCAAGGATCGAAGGGAACAGGATGTTGCGCATCAGACGGCCGATCTTTTGAGAATCACCGCCCAAGATTTGACGCATCGCTCGCCATGCCGTCAAATTCCTAATCTTGCTCGAACCTGCAACCAGACCGTTATGAGCGGCGGGACATCGACCATTAGCCGGACCTCCGAGTTATTCTCCGCGAAGCTGCCTTAGCACCTCTGCGGCATCGGTAAGGTCCCAATGTTCGGCGAATTTCCCGTTTTCAACCCGCCAAATATCAATGGTTCGATATGTAAAGGGCTTTCCGGTCGGCGGGATCCCTCGAAACGTATGTGTGTGGGTGGCCGAATGGGTGGTGCGCGCAACGACCTTGTCGCCGGCGATAATGCGGTCTTCGACTTTCATCTGATGGTCGGGTGTCGCAGCGAAGACTCCCTTGAAAACCTCGATCGTCGCGGCGAGGCCCGACTGGCTTCGGCCGGAGTGTTGGATGTAGGTCTCGGTGAAGATTTCCGGAAACGAACTCGTGTCGTGCGCATTTACCGCCGCCATGTACTTATCGAGGATCGCCGATCCGATTGTCTGGGCATTGGCGGCGCTTGGATCGTTCCCGGCGGCGATGGAAGCTGGTGGCGCCGCAGCCAGCATCGTTCCGCTCAGGGCTGCAAGAGCAAGGACTTCGCGTCTGTTCATGTCGATACCCGTTACAATTTTAGTTGCTAGTACCTTACGGCGACTTTGGCGGCGCTGACGGCGTTGGGGCAGGCACGAGACCAAGCGCGACCGCGCGCGCGAGCGTTTCCACGACGTCCCAGCGCTCGGCGATCTTTCCGTTTTCGATACGGAAGAAGTCGGAGGTTGAAAAGACCAGCTTCTTGCCGGTCGCCGGCCGCCCGTCGTAAGCGCCGTCGTTGGTGCCGGTCCATTGTGTGCGCGATACCACCATGTCGCCCTCCGCCACGAGATTCTGAATCTCCCCGTGATAATCGCTGAAGGCCGCGAACACGATGTTGAGGAATTTTTTGGTGCCGGCGAGACCCTCATGCGGAAGCCGCGGGTTGTGCTCAATGAAATCCGTCGCAACAAAGCGATCAGAGGTTTCGGGCTGGTGCTTATTGAACACCGCCTCGATATAGCCACGGATCAGCAACTTATTCGCCTCCAGGTCGGCGGCCGCGGCCGGCGCGCGTGTCGCGAGGCACATAAGTACGGCCATCATCAGGGTACGCATGGTGGTCTCCAAGCGCTACATACATAGTAATGCTAGGCATACAAATACCATGAGTCAAGTTGGCGCTGGCGCGGGGCGGATTGGGCCCGTCGAGGGGGATTCAGCGTTGTGGGCAGACGTTGAGGCGTCGCTCGGCAGGACTCGAACCTGCAACCAGACCGGCGTGCGCGGCGGCCTCAGCTATTCGGGATGCGCCGGTTAAGCGCCCAGAGCGCAAAGGCGCTTGCCAGCATCACAGGTCAGCGTCGGTTCAAAAATCGGCAACGATCAGGCGGGTGCGAGGGCAATGACGCGTAAGGGGCTGCCTGAGCCGTCGGCGATCTTGAGCGGTGCGGCGATGACCACGGCGCCGGTTGGCGGCAACTGATCCAGATTGATCAGGCTGGTGATGCCGAATTTGCCGGCGCCATGCATCGTGCCGTGGTTGGGGAATGGCGGATCGAAGGTGCCGGCCTGGCCAGCATCCGTTCCGATGGTCTCTACGCCGACGCCAAGGACATCGCGCTGGTGCGCCAGGAATTCGGAGCATGCCTTCGAAAATCCCGGCGAGTGGGGGCCGTCTTCGCGCGCGTTGATGAATTCGTCGCGTTTGGTGCGCCCGCTCCAGCCGGTGCGCAGCAGCACCCAGGCCCCTTGCGGGATTTTTCCATGCGCCGCCTCCCAGGACTGCACGCGCTCAGGCGTGAGCAGGAAGTCCGGATTGGCCTTCACGTCCGCCGTCACGTCGATGACGCAAGCGGGGCCGACGAATTTCTGCGGCGCGATCGTATCGGTGGCATTCTCGGGCAGATCCTTGCCGGTGATCCAGTGGATCGGCGCATCGAAGTGCGTGCCGGTGTGTTCGCCGAGCGTCAGGACGTTCCAGTACCAGGCCGGCCCGCGTAAATCGTAGCGCGAGATCTCGGTGAGCGTCAGCCCCGGCGAGGGCGCGAAGATCGGCGGCAGATCGATCACCGGGGTGTCGGGGCTCAATGTCGTGGTGAGGTCCACCACGCGAATTCGCCTTGCGTTCAGCTCTTCCACCAGTTGGGCCAATACGCCACCTGATTGTCCATCCGCCATGCTCGCCTCCTTTGCGCGACGCCTGATCCCGTCTGTCGTGTTACCGCAGCGCCTCCAGCGCACGCTTGAACTGGAAACGATTCTCCAACAGCGGCAAATCCATGTGGAACGATTTGGGTCCGATCGCCTCGACCTTGGAGACGATCGTCGTTAGCTTCCCGCCTGCCAATGCGCCTGTAGCCGCATGTTTGAGCTGTTCTGGCGTGTCGGCCTGTGTGACTAAAGGAATAGCGCAAGCCCGCGCCACACCGGCGAGATCAGTCCCGGTCGCGGTTGCTGTGGGAAAGCCGCCGACGGAAAGCAGGCTCGCATTGTCGAAGACGATATGCACGAGGTTGCCGGGTGAATAGCGCGCCATGGTGCTCAGCGTGCCGAGGTTCATCAATAGCGAGCCGTCGCCGTCGATCACAACCACCTTGTGGCGCGGCATGGCGACCGCGATGCCCAGTCCCATCGAGGAAGCGAGCCCCATCGCGTGCTCGAGGTAGAAGAAGTTGGGACGGTGGCCGATTGTGTAGAGCTCCACCGCCACGGCGCCCATGATGGTGACCACGATCCGGTCTTTCAGCTCGGGATAGATGGCCTGCAAGGCATCCACGCGCAGCATGGCTACTCCTCCCACATCAGCTCGCGGGTCAACAGCACGGCGACCGGCGAGAGCGAGGCGTGGGCCAGCGTCTGCGCATCCTTGATGCGGCGCTGGGCGTCACGCGGGTCCGAGAGGTACCAGACCGGAATGCCGAGCGCCCGCAACAGCGGCTCGGTCACCATGCCGCCTTGCGTCTGCCAGGGATCGCGCTCGCCCATGTGGCCGCGGTAGCTGATGAGCATCAGCAGTGGAATCTTGTAGAGCAGCGCCAGCGAGACGATCGGGTTGATGGCGGCGAGGAAGCCGTGGTTCTGCATCAGAAGCGCGGAAGAGACACCTGCCAGATGCGCGCCGGCGGAGATGCCGATCGCCTCTTCCTCCTTGGCGACGCGTATCAGCGTCACTTCAGGGTCGTCGTCGGCCATACGTATCAGGTGCACCAGCCAGGTTTCCGGCAAGGCCGACATGATCTTCACGTCGCAGGCCTTGAGGGCCTCATAGATCACTTGGGAGTTGGCGAGTGAAACTGGCATACGCCACCCCCTTTTTGCCGTCGCGCGCCCTGTCGAGTGGTTCTCAAAAGCCTAGCACACGCAATCGCCGGGCAGCAACGTGGCGGGTGCTACCGGCATCGTTTTTTCGCTTCGCAAGTCAGATCACCAAAGATAAAACTTTCTCTGCGGTACTGATTCGCGCTGAATCAAGAGAGTTACTCGCGCCGTCTCGAAATCGGAGGTTAGTCTTCGGACTTGAGGCCATTCTTGGGTAAAAGGCCCGTTAAGACATGATGAATCTGAATTTTGCGTCGTCAACGCTGCAGTTATCAACGGCGCACTGTAGCGAACCGGAGGAATGTGGCGGGCTGCTGCCAGGCATCAAGCGCCAGCTTCTGCCCCTTGTCAGCGATTTCAGATTTTTTCAAGCTGAGCTGCAACTCGGCCGTCTGCGCCTGGTCATCGTTAAACGCCCGCCCTGCGCCTCCGAGGGATATCTCGCACAACGTCAAGTGGGGATCGCTCTCGCGATGGACACTTCCCCCGGCTTGAAGCTGGATGGTGTGTCGCTCGACCATCCTGCACTGATGACTCATGGACTAGCGACTCCGCATCGCATTTTTCAGCCGTGCGAATTGACTATCGGTGCCATCGTCATACCGGAAGAGGACTGCGACGGGCGCGGATGGCCCGATCGAATTCAAGTTGCAAGGGTTGATCGTGTCCAACCAGCCGCCCTTCAGCACCTGCGAGCGATGATCTGGAATGTGGTGGGTCAGGTATCGAAGGATCCGCTGCGGTCTTCGCAAAAGAAGGTGGTGTCCGGCATGCAACATAGCTTGCTCGGCGCCATCGATCATGCCTTTTTGACCGCGTCCGGAGAAAGGACAACCTCCTCGGCGCTTGGCAAATACGTTCGGATCTGCCGCATCGCCGACGAGTTTATCCGTTCCGACGCGAAGTCCTCCCAGAACAGCGCCGACGTTGCAGCCGCCGCCGGTGTGACGATCCGAACGTTACATAATGCCATGGTCGCGGTGAACGGCATGAGCTTGCAGAGATTCATGCTCCTCGGCCGACTTTGGGCTACGCGTGCCGCCCTGGTCCGTGCCAGCCCCGAAGATTTGGTGAAGACGATCGCATTGGACCATGGCTTCTGGCACTTCGGACGCTTTTCGCGGACCTATCGAGCCTTCTTCGGTGAGTCTCCTTCGGAGACATTAGCACGCCGCGCAAGCTGATTTCTCATCCGAGGCCATGGGCGTCCGAATCGTCTGGCGCGATCAAAGACTGATCGGCGTCGCGTTCGATTGATCTTCCTCCATTTGACGCTCTCCCGACCAGTCCAAAATTGACATCGTCGTTGCGTAACGGCCCAAGGAAGGGAGTTGCGACGTAGATCATCCCAAGCCCGGTGATTGGATGTCAGTTTCGCCAACACGCAATCGAGACCAAACGAGACCGGAGGCGCCAAACAAAACAGGAAATGCGCAAGGTCAGTGGTTTGCGTCAGACGCCTTTGCTGAAAAGGCGCGAATTATCGGTGGTTTTCCGAAACTGGATACATGTCGCTACAGTTAATTTACGCTTGGCTAACCGTGTTGGCTGACCATCGGCTCGCCTGGGTCATCACAATTCTCCCGCGTAACGTAACGGGGTAGCGCGTAGCCCGCCAAATTGACCTTCACAGCGGGCGGGAATCCCGCTTGCTCCGAGGAAAGGATAGCACGTTGTCTCTTCTCAACCTTCGAATTCGTGGCCGGCTCTATGCCGGATTCGGCGCGCTCCTGTTGTTTTGCGCCGCGATGGCCGGTTTCGCGGCCTGGCAGCTCGACGAGATTCAGGTCCGGGTGGAGTCGATGCGGCAGCAATCCGGCAATGCCCTCCGCGTCGGGCAGATCGCTGAGGAACTTCAGGCCACCCGCCGCGCCATCCTGCGCTACGCGTTTGACCAGGACGAGCCCTCATTCGCCGAAGCCGAGAAACGTTTGTCGAAAACGACGAAGCTTCTGAAGCAAGCTGGCGCGACGACCACCTCGCAGGGACACCGTGCGCTTTACGAAGAAACGGCCGAGCGGGTTGCCGAACTCGCGGCAAAGCGCGTCGCCCTGGGTGAGGCGGCCGGGCAAATGCTGGCGGGCCGCAAGCTTTTGTTCGCCGACGGGGACCAGATGGCGGCCGATGTCCAGAAATTTGTCGATGCCGCGGAAAAAACCGACTTCGCGCACGACGCGAACTCACTCGAGACCAAGGTCCTGCTGGTTCGCGTTGCAAATTGGCGGACGCTCGCGACCCGCGATCCGAAAGGGCTCGCCACATTCAAGGCCAACGCCGGCAAGGCACAGCAACAGATTTCCGAACTCGAGAAGAGCGATCTGCCAAAGAATCTTGTTGCGTTGCTGGCGGTGGTCAAGGCGGGTCTCAGCAAATATTCCGAGGCTTTCGACAAAACCGCGCCCAGCCTGCTGCTAGGCGACGAACTGTATTACAACGCCGTTACCCCGTTGGTCGTGAAGATGGCCAACGACATGGATACGACGAAAACGTCGGCAGAAGACCATTTCGCAAAAGTAACCCACGAGGCTCAGGACCGAATCGCCAGCACTGTCATCATGCAGGAAATCGTGGCGGGAGCCGCGATGCTGCTCGGCGCCTTGATCGCATTCCTGATTGCACGCGGAATCATCGGACCGCTGTCGGGCCTCACTTCCGGCATGAAGGAACTCGCCAATGGCAATTTTGCCGTGGTTCTTCCGGGCTTAGGCCGCAAGGACGAAGTAGGCGACATGGCGCAGGCAGTCGAGACCTTCAAGGTCAAGGCCGAGGAAAGGGCCCGCATCGAGGCGGAAGCCAAGGCTGCGCAAGACCAGATCGCCACCCGGCAGCGCAAAGCCGATATGATCAAGCTCGCCGATGATTTCGAAAGCGCGGTCGGCGAGATCGTCGAGACCGTGTCGTCGGCCTCGACCGAACTCGAAGCCTCGGCCTCTACGCTGACCTCCACTTCGGAGCGGGCGCAGGAACTCACCACCATGGTTGCAGCCGCTTCCGAGGAGGCCTCTACCAACGTGCAGTCGGTGGCTTCTGCGACCGAGGAGCTGACTTGCTCAGTCAACGAGATAAGCCGGCAGGTCCAGGAATCGGCGCGGATGGCAAGTGCTGCCGTCGACCAGGCGCGGCAGACCAACGATCGTGTTGGAGAACTGGCGAGAGCGGCAGACCGAATTGGTGATGTTGTCAAACTCATCAACACCATCGCGGGCCAAACGAATCTGCTGGCGCTGAACGCTACCATCGAGGCCGCCCGAGCGGGGCAGGCTGGCCGCGGCTTCGCGGTGGTGGCGTCCGAAGTGAAGGCGTTGGCCGAGCAAACTGCCAAGGCGACTGGCGAAATCGGACAGCAGATCGACGGCATCCAGGCTGCGACGGGCGATTCGGTCGTTGCCATCCAGGAAATCAGCAGCACCATTGGGAGAATGTCCGAGATCGCGTCGACAATTGCATCTGCGGTGGAAGAGCAGGGCGCAGCGACCCAGGAGATTTCTCGAAACGTGCAGCAGGCCGCCGAAGGCACCAAACAGGTCTCTTCCAACATCACGGACGTGCAGCGTGGCGCCAGCGAGACCGGCTCGGCCTCCTCGCATGTTCTCTCTGCCGCACAGTCGCTGTCCAGTGACAGCAACCGGCTCAAGCTTGAGGTCGACAAGTTCCTGAACTCGGTGCGTGCTGCCTAGAGTTTCAACCAGACGCAGCAAATGACAGGGCGGTAGATCGCAAGACGATCATCCGAAGCTACGACCAGGCCGTTATCAGCAGGAGGGTAAAGGTCGCGTGGCGCTGCGCGGACGACGCGCCATTGCCTCGGGATGGCAGGTTGAGATCCACCGACGTTGTATCTGATAGGCCGATGGGTCCCATCTGAATAAGCTGGCTTATCTGACGACGTTGCACTCCCTAGTTTTTCCTCACGAGCCCACAAAGCCCCTGTCGAGGAAAATACGATGAACCAACCATTCACGCCGGTCCGTCTCGGACGCTACACCCTGCCAAACCGTCTGGTCATGGCCCCGATGACCCGCAGCCGCGCGAGGTTTGACGGCACAGCGGGAGATCTGGCCGCAGAGTACTATTCCCAACGTGCGAGCATGGGCCTCATCGTCACGGAAGGTACTCAGCCTTCGGATGACGGCCAGGGTTACCTCGCTACGCCCGGCATCTACAGCCCAGCGCATGTCGCGGGGTGGAAGAAGGTGACCAAGGCCGTGCACGACAAGGGCGGCCGTATCTTCGTCCAGATCATGCACGCCGGACGTATGTCGCATCCCGACAATACGCCGCATCATCGTCAAGCCGTCGCACCCTCCGCGATCGCGCCGGGGGCGCCGATGTTCACCGCAACGGGGATGCAGGACATTCCGACGCCGCGCGCGCTGACGAGCGAGGAAGTGCGCCGGACTGTCGCCGACTTCCGCCATGCGGCGCGCAGCGCCATCGAGGCCGGCGCTGACGGTATCGAGATTCACGGCGCGAACGGCTATCTCGTCCACCAGTTCCTTGCGCCAAGCGCCAACACGCGCACCGATCAATATGGCGGCTCGATCGCCAACCGCGCCCGTTTCGCTATCGAAGTCGCCACCGCGATTGCCGAAGAGATCGGCGCGGACAGGACAGCGATCCGCCTGTCTCCCGGCATAACCATGTGGGGGATCGACGAAGGCGCGGAAGGGCCGGCGCTCTACCGCTATCTGGTCACCGAACTGGACAGGCTGGGTCTTGCCTACCTGCACATCCTCCATGGTGGCAACGAGCAGCTCGTGGGCGACATCCGCGCGCTGTCGAAGCAATCGCTGATCGTGAACCGGCCCGGTCGTCCGCGCGACCAGATCGGCGCTGACGTGGCTTCAGGGTTGGCCGATCTGGAAGCCTACGGCCAGATGGTCCTTGCGAACCCGGATTTCGTCACACGGTTGAAGACCGGTACGCCGATGAACGAAGCCGATCGCGCCAGCTTCTTTGGCGGCACCGCGCAGGGCTACACCGACTATCCCGCGCTTGAGGCGTTAACGGCGGCGTGAGCAGCAACGAGGATCATTATGATCGATAAAATACGTACGCTTAGCCGTGCAGCAAGAGCGTTGGCCGTGTGTCTCGCTTTCGCGGGGTCCCAGCTGGGCGCCCCATTACCGGCTTCCGCGAGCTCGCGTTTTGACGGGCAATGGAATCTCGTCTTCCAGACACAGCGCGGGGATTGCGATCCGAGCTACAATTTCACGGTCGACGTCGTGAATGGGAACATCAGCCATCCCAACATTCTGACGTTCAGAGGCCGAGTAGCGGCGTCGGGCGCGGTTCGCGCCTCGGTCAGGGTAGGGCAGAAGTCCGCGTCCGGGTCGGGCAAGATATCCGGAGGGATTGGCCGCGGCGTCTGGAGTGGCCGCTCAGGTCAGTCGCAGTGTGCGGGGACGTGGGCGGCGCAGCGGAACTAGAGCGTGATCCGGAAAAAGCCTGTCCCCGCGAAGGCGGGGATGGACACCGGTTTTCCCTCGCGACAAACGCCAAAGGCGTTTGCGCGGAGATCATGCTCAAACAAAAAGATAGAGCGAGATGACGATTCAACGTCATCTCGCTCTAGGGCTCTCGCGCCGCCAGCCAGCACGCAATCAACCCAATCGTCGGGCCATAGGCCGCGAGTCATCCGCTGACGCGCGGCCGATCTTGCAGATGAGTGATCCTACTTTCGAGGACGGCGGCTCTTCCCGCAGCAGCCATATTTCACTGCCCTGCCGGGGCTGACGATGTATCTATCAAGCCGATACATTACATCGGAATAAATCGGCTGTTGCGATGGCGTCCGGCGTCTTAGGTTTTCATCACTTTCAACCTCAACCAATGGAGACCAACATGAGTGCAGTTTCTATCCAATCAGCTCGTCCCAGTCGTCGCATCGGCGCCTGGACGTTGCAGGGTATCCTCGCGGCCGCTTTCGTGGCCGCCGGCTCGGCCAAACTGGCTGGCGTTCCCTACATGGTCGATTTGTTCAATCAGATCGGACTAGGTCAGTGGTTCCGCGTCGTGACCGGCATCGTGGAAATAACCGGCGCCATCGCTTTGGTCTTTCCTGGCCTCGCTTCAATCGGTGCGGTTTGGCTCGGGGGCACCATGGTGTTTGCCGTCGCAACCCATGTGATCATCCTGCACACCAGCCCGGTCCCGGCGATCATCCTCGGATTACTCAACGCGCTGGTTGTCTACCTTCGGCGCGATGAACTCGTAGCCTTGCTCGGCCGGATCAAAGGCTGATCGTTGAAGCTAACCGAAAGCCAAACCTCAAGGAGAACGACCATGAAGACCGATGCAGCGTTCACGCGTCCGGTACGCGTCCAAAAAACTTCCCGGCAGATTGATCTGCGCACGCGTGGACGCTCGCATGGGTCCCTTACCCGGCTGGTCAGTCCGGGCGACATTGGTGAACTGATCAAGCCGTTCGTGTTTCTCGACTACTTCGACGCGGATCCGGCGACTGGACCGAAATTCGGCTTCCATCCCCATTCAGGAATTGCGACCCTGACGCTAATTCTGTCCGGGCAGGTCTTCTACAAGGAGACCACCGGCCGTGAAGGCATCATCGAGACCGGCGGCGTTGAATGGATGCGCGCCGGCAGCGGCGTTTGGCATACCGGCGGAATGTCCGGCAAGGAGCGGATCAAAGGCTTTCAGCTTTGGGTCGCGATGCCGCCCGAGCTTGAGCTTGCCGAACCCCAGAGCCAATATCTTGGCGCTTCCGACTTCCATTTTGCCGGTCCCGCGAGGGTTATCGCTGGCGAATATGACGGTGTGAAAAGCATTGTCGGCTCGCCCCACGGCATCACTTACCTCGATGTGCGCCTCAAAGCTGGAGAGCGCTGGACCTTTCAGCCGGCCGAAGGGCACAACGTCGCCTGGATCGCATCGCACCAGGGAATCGTGAGAACGCCAGAGCAGGTATCGATGGGCGAGGCCGCGGTTTTCGATGAGGGCAATCAGGCGATCGCGTTCGAAGCGCTCACCGATGCCGGCTTCATCCTCGGCTCCGCGGTCAAGCACCCCTACGACCTCGTGACCGGCCACTATTCCGTGCATACCAATGCAGACTCGTTGCGTATCGGGGAGAGCAACATCGCCGATATTGGCCGCCGTCTGCACAACCAGGGCGTCTTGTAGTCTTGTAGGGTGTCTTGCACGAGCGAGACGCTGAGGATTACTGAGATGGCCTCGTTGAGAACTTACCGTGGAGGAAAACAATGTTTGGACCAGGTGGAATTCAGGTTGTTCAACGCATAGCCGGGGCCATTGAGTGCCCGGACAGGTCCGATCGACGCCTGCCGCTCCGATCGGAACACTTCCCGGTCCAGGCGAGGGGCCGCGAGATCGTCACACAGGAAGGCGTCGTCATCGCGATAGCCGCCGATGCCGCGTTGAGCGAGGAGATGGCCCGGCGCTTGAACAAAAGCGACTGGAGTGACCAGGAGGATCAATGGGCGCTCTGAGGGGAGGCGCAGGCCTGTGCGAGCTCCATGATTGATGTGACCGCCGATGGGGCAGTATATCATGCGTTTTGTATCGGTTTGGTCGATAGGTGGGTCCCATGCTCGACGCCGTTTCTCTCGATCAACTGCGCACGTTCATCGCCGCGGTCGATGAAGGAAGCTTTTCTGCCGCTTCCCGCAAGTTGTTGCGCTCGCAGTCTGTGGTGAGTGAGACGATCGGCAATCTTGAGGAACAGATTGGCGTGCAGCTGTTCGACCGCTCGGGCCGCTATCCCAAACTCACCCCGGCGGGATCGGTGATTCTGGGCGATGCCCGCAGCATCATCACCGGCGTCGACTTGATGAAGGCGCGGGCGAAGGGCATGTCGGCCGGCCTTGAGCCGGAATTGTCGGTCGTGATCGACGTTTTCTATCCGATCGACGCGATTACTCAAATCGCCACCGAGTTTCGGCAGAAATATCCGGGCGTGGCGCTGCGCATCTATGTGGAGGCGCTCGGAGGCGCCGTCAAACCTGTGCTCGACGGCCGTTGCAGCATCGGCGTCATCGGATCACTTCCCGTGATTCCGGATACGCTGACCCACGAGCGGTTGCCCGGCATCGCGTTTCTCATGGTCGCCGCCCGTGACCACGCGCTGGCGTCCCACCGAGGCAAGATTCCGAAGGAAGTTCTCGGAAGACATACTCAGATCGTTCTCACCGACAGGTCGGAATTATCCTCGGGACGCGAATTCGGCGTCATGTCGCCGACCGTCTGGCGGCTGGCCGACCTCTTCGCCAAACATCATTTTCTGCTCAGGGGTCTCGGTTGGGGCGGCATGCCATTGCATGTCGTGCGCAAGGATTTGGAAGCGGGGCGCCTTTGCGTGCTGCCGATCGAGGATGTGCCTCCGGATGGTCTGATTCTGACGATGTCGGCGGTGTGGCAGACCAGGTCACCGCCGGGCCCCGCCGGCCGATGGTTCGTCGATCGCTTGAAACAAATTCCGATGGATGCGGGTAAAGTGCCAAGACCCCCCGTCATCAGGAAGAAGGCGAGACGGTCTGAGAAAACTTGACCGGACGCGCAGTGTTGAATGATCCCCGTTTGATACAACCCCCGGCATCGGCACCTCGGCCGACTACGCGGCTGCGATCGTCGAAAGCGCAAAACGCCCCGCGGCTACCTCGATTCCGGAATAGACTAGCCCGGAATTATGCACGATCTATTCCGCAGTTATGCTAGCCTCTCTCCCCGGAGAGAGCCGGATGGATCGGTTCGAAGGCATCAAGATATTCGTGCGCGTCGTCGAAAGCGGGAGCTTTTCGGCGGTCGCTCGCGAGCTTGGGACAGGGCAGCCGGCGATCAGCAAACAGGTTGCAGCGCTCGAAGAACATCTCGGTGCCCAGCTTCTTGTGCGCACCTCCCGCAGTCTCAGTCTGACCGAGGCCGGGCGCGATTTTTACGAATCTGCCGTACGACTCATCAGCGATTTCGAGGCGGCAGAATCCCGCATCGGTTCGGGACAGGCCTCGCCGTCTGGCGTGGTCCGCATCACCGCCGCGCCCGGCTTCTCTCACCGCTATATCGTGCCGAAACTACCTTCGTTCCGCGCGCGCTATCCGAAGGTCGTCATCGAGATGCTGGTCTCCGAGCGGACGAGCAATCTCGTCGAAGAAGGCATCGACCTCGCCATTCGCAATGGCGCCCTTTCGGACTCTAGCCTTGTCGCGCGCAAGATCGGCGAGTCCGCCGTCGTTGCCGTCGCATCCGCAGAGTATCTGGAACGCAGAGGAGAGCCCACGCGCCCCGGCGATCTCGACCGCCACGACGGCGTGATTTTCGTCTCACAGAGTGGACCGCGACCCTGGACCTTCGCTAGCCGCGCTGGGGTCATATCCTATCAGGCGGCGGCCTCGTTTCGCAGCAATGACGGCGAAGAGCAACGCGCCGCGGTCCTTGCCGGCCTCGGTATCACGCAGGCGCCCCACTGGCTTTTTGCGGCCGATATACGCGCCGGAACCGTGCGGCGAATCCTGCGCGATTGTGAGCCGGCCAGAATTCCGATCAGCGCCGTGCGACCCGCGTCCCGCCGTCAGCCCAGCAAAG
>Ga0210394_10002209_pt1 | contig 27481 bp, 25 predicted proteins | sample IncBWC12MmetaG_FD_160121 | JGI IMG/M metagenome (GOLD analysis project Ga0210394, IMG submission 160121) | Forest soil microbial communities from Barre Woods Harvard Forest LTER site, Petersham, Massachusetts, United States - Inc-BW-C-12-M | ecosystem: Environmental > Terrestrial > Soil >...
GGCATCGGCGGTCGCGAGGATCGCCTCGTCGTGGCCCACCGCAAGTCCGCGCCGCGCATCGAAGAAGCACACCCCGGTGAGCAGCGCTTGCACCGGGACGCTCGCCGCCTGCGTCCAGCTTAGCCCGCGGTCGTCGGAGTAAACGATGATGCCGTGATCGCCCACGGCGACCAGGCGGTTGCCGGCCGCGGCGAGGGCGATCAGGAGCGAGTGGGCGGCCAGGCGCGCGGCTTCCGCGGGCAGCTGCTGCGCCGGAGCCGGCGCATCGGGCGCGCCGGCGGCGGCGCTCAGTGCCGCGGCCGCCGCAACCAGCGCCGCGAGCGCTGCGCGCCGGTATTCCACCGCGTCACCGGATGCCGCGGCGCTCCAGCATGCTCGGCTGGTAGTCCTCGGGCGAACGCTTGATGTCGAAGTTGTAGGACTTCGGCTCCTCGTTCTGCAGGCCGAGCGCCAGGTAGCGGCCGTTGGAGAGATCCATGACCAGCTCGAGCGTCGTCCACAGCGACGGCAGATCGTAGTAGTTCATCGCGTGCCCTTCCTGGACACGGTACAGCTGGCCGCGCGCGTCGTAGCAGTCGATGGCGAGGATCTGCCAGGAATCCTCGTCCACGTACAGCGTACGGCGGCTGTAGAGGTGGCTCTGGCCGGGCTTGAGCTTGGAGTCGACCACCCAGACCCGGTGCAGCTCGTAGCGCGCCAGGTCCTGGTTCAGGTGGTTCTTGGGCAGCATCTCGCTGTACTTGAGCTTCGGATCCTGCAGCCGGTACGCGTTGTAGGGGACGTACATCTCCTTCTTGCCGACGATCGTCCAGTCGTAACGCTGGGGACTGCCGTTGTACATGTCGAACTGGTCGGAGGTGCGCAGGTTGTCGGCATTGGTCCCGGGGTTGTCGAAGGCGACGTTCGGCGCGCGGCGCACGCGGCGCTGGCCGGGGTTGTACACCCAGGCACGGCGATTCTCCTTCGCCTGGTCGAGCGTCTCCTGCACCAGCAGGATCTCGCCCGCGAGGCGCGCCGGCGCGGTGGTCTCCTGCGTGAAGAACAGCAGGATGTTGTTCATCTTCGCCTCGGTCATGCCGGGCTCGTAGTACTGGAAGTAGAACTCCTCTTTGAAGTTCACCAGCGTGAAGCTGCCGCTCGCGGTGAGCGGCGCCTGCCCGACCTCGAGCGAAGCAGCGAGCCCGCGCCAGCGCGTCACATGGTTCCAGTAGATCTCGACGCCCGACTGCGGAATCGGGAACGGCACGCCGCCGAGTGCGCCGGTGATGCCGTTGCCGCCCGGGACCAGCTTGCCGCTGACGGCGTTGCGCCTGGTGGCTTCGTACACGTGCTCCGGAGAGGCCGCGCTGCGGCGCGTCGGATACACGATCATCTTGTAGTCGGGGTAGGTCTTGAAGAGCGCCTTGTGCCCCTCGGTGAGCTTCGCGGCGTACTGGCTCGCATTCGCCGCGGTGATGGTGAACAGCGGCTTGTCGGCGGCGTAGGGATCGGGGTGGTGGGAGCCCGAGTGGTAGTTGGGGAAGCCCGCATCGGCCGCGGATTTCAGCCCTCCGGTCCAGGCGGGAATGGTGCCGTCCGCATTACCGGCCTTCTCACCGCCGAGCGGCGTCAGTTCGGCACCGAGGCGCGCCGCCTCCTGCGGGCTCACCGCGCCGAAGGCGACGGGTGCGATGAGCATCGCCGCCGCTAAGCTGATCAGCGTCTTCATTGCAGCCCCCGCCTTCAGAATGAGAATTTGATGGAGGCCGCGAGAAAATCGCGGTCGCCCAGCAGGTTGTACTGACCGGCGCCACCGTAGTGGGTGAAGGAGACGTCGAGCTCCCAGCGCTGCCGGGTACTCGCCGTCACGCCGACGGTGCTCGCGTAGCGGCCCGCGAGGAACGCCCCTCCCGGACCCGGCGACACGCCGCTCACGTCCTGGCTCCAGGTGGCGTGCGGCAGCAGGTTCCAGTCGCCGATCAGATTGTCATACTCGAGGCGTCCGGCGAGCACGTAACCCCAGGCAAAGTCGCTGGCGAACGCCGAGCCCGGAATGACGCACTGGAAGCCCGGGTTGACGCACTGGCCGTTCACCGCCGGGAACTGCGGGTAACCGCCGAGGTTCGGGTTACCGCTCAGCGTGCCCGGGCCGCCGAAGCGCAGGCCGAAGCCCTCCGGGCCGCCTGAGTACTTGTTCGGCAGCGACACATAGTCGGCCCCCGCCTCGGCGACCAGCACGGCCTGGGACGCCTTGAGGACGTTGGCCCACACCTGGGTGGCGGTGACGTCGAAGTGCCAGGTGTCCTTGAGCTCGTAGCCCTGCACGACCTGGCCGAGCCCGTAGAGGCCGAACTGGTTGCAACCCGTGATGGGCGTGGCGGAGGCCGGCGCGCAGTGCCCCGGCCCGGTGGTCGGTTCGCCGAGCAGCTTGGCGATGCCCGTCTCGAAGGGGCTGAGCGAGGCGTAGATCAGCTCGGGCAGATCGAGCTGCAGCGGCACGTTGTGGCGGAACGCCACCTCGCCCTGCAGCGCCGTACCGGTCGCCTGGATCTGGGTGTTGAACGAAAGGCCCAGCATCTTGATGTCGTTCGGGAACTGCTCGAAGTAGCCTTGGGTCGCGGCGAATTCGTTGGCCGCGAGGTTGCTCGCCTGGTTGTTGACGTTGCCGCCGGCGCGCAGCGTGTTGGCGCCGATGGTGGCGTACTGCGCGGCGGTGGCCGCGCTCAGGTTCCCGCCCTGCGAGGCGGCGGCCTGCTGGCCGACGGCGGAGCCGGTGGCCACCGCCTCCGCGAACGGCAGCCCGGCGGCGAGCGCCTGCGCCGCGGCGCCCACGGCGTTGACGGCGCCCCAGGCGTTGCCGAAGCCGGCCTGCGTGCCGGACTGGATCGAGATGACCGGCAGCCGGCTGGTGTAGTTGAGGAAGTAGAAGCCGAGCTCGGTCCCCTGGCTGAAATTCGGCAGGTACCACTTGAGCTTGATGCCGGCCTGGCCTGAATCCGGCGGGCGCTCGTCCGGCAGGCGCGGGATCGACTGGAAATTGCCGATGAGGCCGCCGCCGAGCGAAGAGAAGTCGACGCCCTGGTCGGAGACCGTGCCGAAGCCGAGCACGATCTTGTTGCCGCCGGCACCGGCGATGTCGTTGGTACTGAAGTAGGCGCCGTCCGGCTCGATGATGTCCTCGTGCCAGTCGAACAGGTAGATGAGCTGGGTGCTGAAGTTCTTGGTGAGCTGCAGATTGAGCACCGCCGACTCATCGGGCAGCAGCGCCTGCTTGAGCTCGGCACCCGGCACCTGCAGCGCCGTGACGTCGAAGTAGTCGACCTGGTTGAGGCCTCCCGGGATGAAGGTGCTCTCGCCCCAGTCGATCACCTGGCGACCGAGCCGCAACTCCGCGGGGCTCGTGCCCATGTCCCAGCGCAGGTAGCCGAAGGCGTCCAGCAACCGGGTGTAGCTGCCGACCACATCCTTGGCGCCTGGCGAGAGCGGTGTACGTTCGGCGAAGCCACCCATCACATAGAAGTCGTAAAGGCCCGAGGCGCGCACGAACACGCCGGCCTTGTCCTTGTAGTTCAGCGAGAACTCGGTGACTCCGGTGAGCGCCTCGGTGAAGGTGCTGCCCTTGAGGTAATTCAGGTCGCCGTCGTCGATGTTGGGCCCGTAGCCGCAACCGCCGTCGGCGATGGCGATGAACGCGCAGTTGCGTCCCCCGATGCGCCACCCCTGGCCGTAGCCGATGGTCGTGTCCCAGGAGCCGCTCCAGTCGCCGGAGGAGAAATTGAACGCACCAGCCTGCGGTGCCGCGCACAGCGCCAGGCAGACCGCCGCCGGGGCGACCAGTAACCCACGACGCCCCATGTGAACTTTCCTCATGTCTCCCCCTGCTGCCTTGCGGCCCGGCGTATGGTCCGGGTATCTGATTGCGACTGGTTCGCTGCTGGCGCCTGCACGCCGGGTTCTTGTTTGTTCCGCAACACAAGACCTGCGCGTCGGAGTCTACGACTCGGCCACGCGGGGCGGCAAGCAGCAGGCCAATCAGCGTCCTATGATGTCCCGCCGCCACGACCGAGCGGTACCAGGCAGGCGTGGCGCAAATGGACACTTTTACCGGCAAGACGGTCTTGATCACCGGTGCCTCGACCGGCATCGGGCGCGCGCTGGCGCTCGAGCTCGCGCGCACCGGGGCACGGCTCGCGCTCACCGCGCGCGACGCGGCGCGCCTTAGCGCCACCGCCGCGGAATGCGCGGCACACGGTGCGCAGGTGCTCACCGTTCCCGGCGACGTGGCGGTCGCCGGGGACTGCCGCGCGGCCGTCGCGCGCGCCGTGGAGCGCTTCGGCGGGCTCGACGTGCTGGTGAACAACGCCGGCATGACCATGTGGGCGCGCTTCGATCAGCTCGCCGGCCTCGAGGGACTCGAACGGCTGCTCACCGTCAACTATCTCGGCGCGGTGCGCGTCACCGCGGCGGCGCTGCCGTATCTCAAGAGCGCGCGCGGGCTGATCGTGGCGGTGGCGAGCCTCGCCGGGCTCACCGGTGTGCCCGAGCGCACCGGCTACGCCGCCAGCAAGCATGCGATGGTCGGCTTCTTCGAATCGCTGCGCATCGAGCTGCGCAGCTGCGGCGTCGGCGTGACGATCGTCGCTCCGGACTTCGTCAAGAGCGAGCTGCACAAGGGGGCGCTGGGGCCCGACGGCCGCCCGCTCGGCGAGAGCCCGATGGACGAGCCGCGCATCATGACGAGCGAGCAGTGCGCGCACCTCATGATGCACGCGATGCGCAAGCGCCAGCGCCTTCTCATCACCTCGCGGCGCGGGCGGCTCGGGCGCTGGGCGCGCCTCGTGGCGCCGGGCCTGGTCGATTCGCTCGCCGAGCGCGCCATTCGCCTGCGGCGTTGAGCGAGGCGGCCGCACCTCACTCGAAGGCGATCGCCGGCAGGTCGAGCGCGATGAGGAAGTACTCGAACAGGTTCTGGATCACGCGGATCTGGTTGTGCAACCGATGATCGCTCTCGAGCAGGTGCAGCGCCGCACGGTTGGCCTGCGCGAAGCGCACGCTGTGCTCGAACGGCACCACCTCGTCGCGCCAGCCGTGCACCACCGCCGCCGGACAATCGACGCCGCCGGCGCGCAGCTCCGGCAGCCCCTCGAGGTAGAGCGCCGGCGCCATGAGGAACAGACCGCGGGCGTGCAGGAGCGAGGCGGAGGCGACCGCCACGTAGCCGCCCATGCTCGAGCCGACCAGCACCAGGTCGCCGGCCAGTTCCTTGCAGAAGTCGACCAGCTTCGCGACGCGCGCGCGCGGCTGGTCGATGCCGCGGTAGTCGACCGAGTGCGCCTCGTAGCCTTCGCTGCGCGCTACTTCCGCGAGCGAGGTGATCTTGCGGCCCCAGGGACCGCTCTCCTGCCCGTGGGAGAAGACGACGTGACGGGTCACGCGCGCCTCCACACTGCCATCGCCGGGCTTGGGTGCCGGATCCGCATGGGCGAATAATGCAGGCAATGGAAACGTTAAGCCAATCGGAGGCGGCGCCGCCGTCGGCATCGGGCTGGCAGTTCTGGATCGATCGCGGCGGCACCTTCACCGACGTGGTAGGGCTCGCGCCCGACGGTGCGCTGCACATCCGCAAGGTGCTGTCGGTACCGGCCGGGCGTGCCGCGGACACCGATCCCGGCCTCGCCGCTGCGCGCGAGTTGCGCGCCGCGGTGGCCCCCGGGTCGCCGGTCGTTGAGGTGAAAGTCGGCACCACGGTGGCGACCAACGCGCTGCTGACGCGCAGCGGCGAGCCGGTGGTGCTCGTCACCACCGCGGGATTCGCCGATGCGCTGCGCGTCGGCTACCAGAACCGCCCCGACATCTTCGCGCGCCACATCGTGCTGCCCAAGCCCCTCTATGCCGCGGTCATCGAGGCCGAGGAACGCATCGACGCCGCGGGCGCCGTGCTCGTGCCCCTCGCCCTCGAACGCTTGCGCGCGGACCTGGTGCGCGTGCGCCGCGCCGGCCGGCGCGCGCTCGCCATCGTGTTCGTGCACGGCTGGCGCCACGGCGCGCACGAGCGCGCCGCCGCGGCCCTCGCCCGCGAGCTCGGCTTCGAGGAGGTCTCGGTGTCGCACGAGCTCTCGCCGCTGGTGCGCTACGTGACGCGCGGCGACACCACGGTGCTCAACGCCTACCTGGCGCTGCCGCTGCGCGCCTACGTGGGCGGACTGAAGGCGCAGCTCGCCGCGCTCGATTCCGGGGCACGCCTCGCATTCATGCAGAGCAACGGCGGGCTGGCCGATGCAGCGGCGTTCCACGCGCTCGGGAGTGTGCTGTCGGGGCCGGCGGGCGGGCTGATCGGCATGAGCTGGGTGGGCGAGCGCGTGGGTCTGCCCAAGCTCATCGGCTTCGATATGGGCGGCACCTCGACCGACGTGTCGCTCATCGACGGCGCACTGCCACAGCGTTTCGAACACACCATCGCCGGTGTGCGCCTCACGCAGCCGATGCTCGACGTGCACACCATCGCCGCCGGCGGCGGCTCGATCCTCTCCTTCCGCGACGGCCGCTTCGCGGTAGGCCCGGCCTCGGCGGCTGCGGATCCGGGACCGGCGTGCTACCGGCGCGGCGGGCCGCTCACGCTCACCGACGTGCAGGTGCTGCTCGGCCACCTGCGTCCCGACACGCTGCCGGCGCTGTTCGGCCCGGACGGTTGCGCGCGCATCGACGCGCAGGTGGTCGCGGAGAAGTTCGCCGCGCTCGCCGCGCAGGTGAGAGCGCAGGTGGCGCACGGCTGCTCGGCCGAGCTCGTGGCGGAGTCGTTCCTCGAGGTCGGTGTCGAGTCGATGGCGAACGCCATTCGCCAGGTGTCGGCGCGTCAGGGGCTCGATGCTGGCGACTTCACGCTGTTCTGCTTCGGCGGCGCGGCCGGCCAGCATGCCTGCCGCGTGGCGCGCGCCGCCGGGATGCGCCGCGTGCTGGTGCATCCGCTCGCGAGCGTGCTGTCGGCGTTCGGCATCGGCGTGGCGGACCGCCTGGCGGTGCGCCGGGCGAGTCTGCGGGCGCCGCTCACCGGGGCGGGCCTCGGACAAGCGCGCGCCGAGCTCGAGCGGCTCGAGGCGCACACGCGCTCCGAGCTCGCCGCGTTCGCTGCCGCGCCGGAGCGGTTGCGGGTCGCCTGGCTGCTCGAGGTGCGCGCCGGGGACAGCGACGTGACGCTGTCGGTGCCGTTCGGCCCCCTCGGTGAGGTGCGCGAGCGCTTCCACGCCGAGCACCTGAAGCGCTTCGGGTTCGCCGCGCACAGCCTCGACGTCGTGATCGAGGCATTGCGCGCCGAGGCGCGCCTCAGCTCCCTCGACGCAGTAAGGCTCACGGTCCCCGCGCCGGCAGCGCACGCGGCGCTGCCGCCGACCGCGCGCGCCTGGTTCGCCGGATGGCGCGAGGTGCCGCTCGTCTCGATGGCGAGTCTCGAACGCACCCTCACGGGACCTGCGCTCATCGTCGAGCCGCATAGCACCGTGGTGCTCGAGAGCGGCTGGCACGCGCGCCGCCTCGAGGGCGGGGAGTTGCTGCTCGAGAGACACGCCGCAGCTGCCGACGGCGGCGAGCACACCACCGATCCGGCGCGCATCGAGATTTCCAACAATCTCTTCATGCACATCGCCGAGCAGATGGGCGAGGTGCTGAAGGCCACCGCGCAGTCGGTGAACATCCGCGAGCGCCTCGACTACTCCTGCGCGCTGTTCGACGCGCAGGGGGGACTGGTGGCCAACGCACCGCACATGCCGGTGCATCTGGGCTCGATGGGCGCGAGCGTGCGCGCGGTGATCGAGGCGCGGCGCGGTACGCTCAAGTCCGGGGACTCCTGGCTCCTCAACAGCCCCTACCACGGCGGCACCCACCTGCCCGACATGACGGTGGTCACGCCCGTCTTCAGCGGCGACGGCGCGGTGCCCGACTTCTTCGTCGCCTCGCGCGCCCATCACGCCGATATCGGCGGGGTCACGCCCGGCTCGATGCCGCCCTTCAGCCGCGACATAGAAGAGGAAGGGGCACTGTTCGAATGTTTTCACCTGGTGGAGGGCTCGCGGCTGCGGGAGCGCGAGCTGCGCGCCGCGCTCGCCGCCGGGCGCTGGCCGGCGCGCCGTCCCGAGCAGAACCTCGCGGACCTGCGCGCCCAGCTCGCCGCCAACGCGCGCGGCATCGCCGAGATCGGCCGCGCCCTCGAGCGCTACGGGCTCGCCGGCCTCGCCACGCGCATGCGTGAGGTGCAGGACAACGCCGCGCTCTCGGTGCGCAACGCGATCGTCCACCAGGCGAGCGGTGAGTTCCGCTACGAGATGGACGGCGGCTTCTGCGTGGTCGTGCGCATCGACATCGACCGCGCCGCGCGCCGCGCGCGCGTCGATTTCACCGGCACCTCACCCCAGGGGCCACACAACTTCAACGCGCCCCGCGCCGTGTGCATCGCGGCGGTGCTGTATGTGTTCCGCACGCTGATCGAGCGGCCGATTCCGCTCAACGAGGGCTGCCTCGAGCCGCTCGAGATCGTGATCCCGCCGGGCTCGATGCTCGATCCGCGCCCGCCGGCGGCGGTCGCCGCCGGCAACGTCGAGACCTCACAGTGCATCGTGGATGCGCTTTATGGCGCGCTCGGGATCCTCGCCGCCTCGCAGGGCACGATGAACAACCTGACCTTCGGGGATGAGCAGCTGCAGTACTACGAGACGATCTGCGGCGGCGCCGGCGCCGGGCCGGACTTCGACGGCTGCGATGCCGTGCACACCCACATGACCAACTCGCGGCTCACCGACCCGGAGATCCTCGAGGCGCAGTACCCCGTGCTGCTACGCGAGTTCGCGATCCGCCGCGGCTCGGGCGGCGCTGGCCGCCATCACGGCGGCGACGGTGTGGTGCGGCGGCTCGAATTCCGCGCGCCGTTCTCCGGCGCACTGCTCGCCAATCACCGGCGCATCGCGCCTTTCGGGCTCGCCGGGGGAGAGGCGGGGGAGCGCGGCACGGCGCACATCCGCCGTGCGGCGGGCGGCGCGCCGGAGACGCTCGGCGCCACGGCGCGCTTCGACGTGGCTCCGGGGGACGAGCTCACGATCCTGACTCCGGGCGGGGGCGGCTTCGGCAAGAGCGACTAGCCCTTTGTGCGCCGGCAAAAGCCACGCCTTTTGCCGGCGAGGGTGAGCGGGCTGTTCGGTCGGCCTGCCGAAAGCGCCGCAGGCGCTTTCGGCCAGTCAACCAACAACGCCCCCACGGAGAATCGAAGTCTGGATCTCCCACTCGACGCGCTGCTGCGCGGTCGCCTGGCGGTTCACCGACACGGGGCGGACGCGGCTTGAGCCCGCACGGTGCGTCACGAGCCAGGTGTCGAACTCCCCGGGTCGCGTGGCGGCGAAGCCGAACAGCAGGTTGAACTTACCCTCGGCGACGCTCTGCGTGCCGTTGACGCGCTCGTCGCAGATCACGAAATGGCTGTCGCGCGGCGTCACCCCGGCGAAGGCGCCCTGCGCGGCGAGCGAGTCGAGGAACTCCGCGGCGCGCGCGCACGCACGGCCCCAGGTCGCCGGGCCGTTGTGCTCGAGCAGCACCCAGCGGGTGCCCTGCTCGATGCTCGCGGCGACGTAGAGTCCGAGCCGCCGCGCCGAGAGGTAGCGCCAGTCCGAGGCGCTGTTGCCATCGCCCGCGAGCGTGCGCGGCCCCGGGTTGCTGCGGCCGGCGCTGCGCACCGCCTGCAGGGTGTTGACTCCGGCCTGCGCCAGCCGCGCACGCTCGGCATCCGACACCGTCACCGCCGGCCGCAACCCCGGACGGAGCGAGGCTTCCTCAGCCTCGAGCGGCGTCCAGATCGGCCAGCTCTCGTCCGAGCGCGCGATCATCCCGGCGGCCGCCCCGCAGGACGCGAAGGTCTCGACCCGGCCGCGCAGGCGGTCGAAGGCCTGGATGCGCGGGTAGTACATCACCGCGCAGTCGCTGCGGAACGGCCAGCCGCGCAGCGCCTCGAGCGCCACGGCGGCGCTGCCCCAGGATGCGGGCGGATCGACCATCAGCAGCCCACAGCGCTCGCGGCACAGGCGCGCCGCCACGAACAGCGTCGACATGCCGACGTCCTGCTCGCGTGCGAGCGGCGGAATGCACAGCAGGTTGAAGCGCGGCGCCGCGCTGAGCGCGAACAGTCCCGTGCCGCGGGCGTGCGCGCCGATCACGTCGTAGTCGGTGAGCGGCGCACCGTCGTCGCCGTCGGGATTGGAGAGTGTGTAGCCGGCCGCGACGCCGCCCGGACCGCCGGCGGAGCGGTCCGGACGCTGCGCCGGCAGTGCACCGTGCACGCGCACCAGGCTCGATTCGAGCAGCGCCTGCGAGATGAAACCCTTCGCGCCGGGCGTCATCGACACGCGCCGGTAGATCTCCTGGTCCTCGACCAGCTCCGAGCCCGCGGTGCGCACCCGCTGCACCACGAGGTTGAAACGATCGGGGTCGGATGCCGAGAGTCCGTCGTAGTCGACCGAGGCGCGCAGGTACTCGCGCGAGCCTGGATTGACCGCGATCAGTGTGAGGGTCTCGCCCGCGGCCGGCAGGCTGAGCGTCGGCGGCCGCGCGCCGTTGACCACGCGGACGATGCGCGCTTCGCGCCCACCGTTCTCGAAGAACTGCTCGACGGCGTAGGACAGCGTCGAGGGCTGCCACAGACCGCCGAAGTGCTGCTGGAACTCGGAGAAGCTGTGGACCGTGAGCGGCTGCGCGACCGGGCCCTTGAGCGTGCGGCCGACGAAGGCGGCGACCCCGGTAGTGACGCCGTCGATGGCCTGATAGTCACGGCTTTGTTGGGCGAGTTGTGCGCCGGACGCGCGGCTGTTGGCCACTCAAACGCCTCTTGGTGTTGTGCGCGGGGACTCTAGCACAGGGTGTCGGCCGACGCCGACAGTCTCGCGGGCGCGCGACTTAACGTGGATCGGCGCCGTGAGCGGCGCGCGGCGCGGCGGCGCGCGGCGCGGCGGCGCGCTCGGCCGCCCGCAGCGCTTCCTCGGCGCTTGCGCGCTGCTGCGCCTCGCGCTTGGCGGCGATCTCAGCGAGCATCAGCTGGAGCCAGAACGATAGCGGCGGGGCAGGCGACTCGGAGGAATCGGTCACGAGCCGCCGCCATCCTTGGGAGGCGGTGGTGGCGTCTTCCCGGGAACCGCGCCTGCGGGAGCCACGCCTGCGGGCGCCGCCGCGGCCGGTGCCGGAGCGCCCGCAGCAGGGGTCGGAGCCTGCGCGCCGGGCTCGATCTCCGAGAGAATCTGTTTGAAGGATGCCTCGTCCATCGGCAGGTCGGACTTGCCGTCCCAGGTCGAGCCCTCGGGCAGCGTGTTCTGCACCCTTGGAGCCCCGGCGAGCACCTGCTCGAGGCTCGCATCCGTGGTCGAGATCGGCACCGGCACGCCGCGCGGATCTCTGGTGAGTGAGGCCACGAGCTCCCAGTCGATCTGCTGGTGGTGGCGCTTCAGCTCCTGCTGCAGCGTCGCGGCGAGCTCCTTGCTGAGGAGCTTGCGCTGCGCCTTGTTCCAGTCGCGCGCGTCGTCCTCGAGCACGTCGTAGGGCTGCAGGTACAGCTGCCCGTCGCCCCAGCCGAACTCGAACGGCTGATTCACCACCCGCACCTGGGTGCCGATCGGCACCATGTTGAAGAACTGCTCGATGTCCTCGGGATAGAGTCGGATGCAGCCGTGGCTCGAGCGCAGGCCGACGCCGGCGGGCTTGTTGGTGCCGTGGATCAGGTAGCTCGGCCACTGCAGGTAAAAAGCGTACTTGCCGAGCGGATTGTCGGGGCCCGGTCCGATCACCGGGTCGAGCTCCTCGCCGTTGTCGTGATGCTCCTTGCGCACCGAGACCGGCACGCGCCAGGTCGGATCCTTCTGGCGCCGCACGATCTTGGTGACCCCCTCGGGCGTGCGCCAACCCACCTTGCCGATGCCGATCGGGTGGGTAATCACTACGGTGCGCTCCCCCGCCTTGACCGGCGGGAAATAAAAGATGCGCATCGCGGGGATGTTGATCACCACCCCCGTGTAAGGCGCGTTCGGCAGCACGAACTGGCTCGGCACGACGATCTCGGCGCCCTCGCCCGGCAGCCACGGGTCGACCTTCGGGTTGGCGCGCAGGATCTCTTCGTAACCGACGTTGAAGCGCCGCGCGATGTCAGTGAGCGTGTCGTCCTTGCTGGCGGCGACCACCTGCACGGCGCCAACGACGCTCTGCCCCGGTTCGAGCTCGAAGCGTTCCGTGACCGCCGGCGGCGGCAGTGCGGGAGGCGCGGGCGCCACCGGCGGCGGCGGCGGTGGGGCCTGACGGTGCAGAGTGCCTAACAGCGAGCAGGCGGCGAGCAGGCAGCAGCCCGCGAGCGCCGCAGCCGCTGCACGCAGCGGAACGATATTCATAAGGAGGGAATTATGACCGATGTGCGGCCGCCGGCGAGCGTCGCCGCATGACTACAGGAGCACCGGCTGACTGGGCAGCTCGTTGCCCCCGGGCGCGGCTCCCGGGAAATGCCGCCCGAGCAGCGCCCCGACGCCGAGAATCCCGCCCACCGACCCGTCGCGGAAGCGCCCCGCGCCGTAGTGGTGCTGCATCTGGCGGCACACGGCTTCCCACTCGGCCTGGCTGACGCGCGCGGCGATGCCGCGGTCGGCGACGATCTCGACGACGCGATCGGCCAGATCCACGTAGATCAGCACGCCGTTGTTGTGCGCGGTGTCCCACACCCCGAGCAGCCCGAAGAGCTGCCGTGCGCGCTGCCGCGGTGCGAGATCGTGCCAGAGCTCGGGGAAATCGAAGGCGGTCTCGACCACGAAGCGGATCTCGCCCGCGTGGCGCGCCTCGCACTCACGGATCGCCGCCTCGATCGCCGCACGCACCGGCGGCGAGAAGTGCCGCCGGGTACTGAAGCGCGTGGTGGCGAGATGGCGCAGGAGCCTCAAGATCTTCATGGCCTACCAGCTCCCCGAGGCGCCGCCGCCGGAGAAGCCCCCGCCTCCGCCGCTGAATCCTCCGCCACCGAACCCCCCGCCGCCGAAGCCGCCGCCCCCCAGCCCGCCGCCGAAACCTCCGAACCCGCCGCTCGACCAGCCGCTGCCGCGCCCGAGGCCGCCGAGCAGCGTGAACACGAATCCGCCGAGCGCGGCGAGACCGGCGAGCACGATCGCATAGCCGGCGATCCATACCAGGAGCCCGGCGCCCGCGCCGGTCAGCACCGAGCCGACCGTGCGCCCGAAGATGCTGCGCAGCAGCGTCGAGCCCACCAGCACCGCGAACAGCAGCGGCAGCAGCAGCCCCCCGCCGCCGTGCGAGCGGCGCGCGCCCTGCCACGCCTGCTCCGGAGGCGGCAGCGGCTCGCCCTGCACGAGCTTCATCATCTGATCGAGGCCGGCGTCGATGCCGCCGTAGTAATTCCCCTGGCGAAAGGCGGGCTTCACGGTCTCATCAATAATGCGGTTGGTCAGCGCATCGGTGAGCACGCCCTCGAGGCCGCGGCCCACCTCGATGCGCACGTGATGATCGTCCTTGGCGACCAGCAGCAGCGCCCCGTCGTCGACCCCCTTGCGGCCGAGCTTCCAGGCATCGACCACGCGGATCGAGTATTCCTCGATCTCCTCGGGCTGGGTGGTCGGAACGATGAGCACCGCGAGCTGCGAGCCCTTGGCGGACTCGAACGCGGCGAGCTTCTGCTCGAGGGCGGTCTGCTGGCCCGCGGTGAGCGTGCCGGTGAGGTCGGTGACACGCGCGCTGAGCGGCGGCACCGGCACCTGGCCCGCGGCGCAGAGCGTGAGGCCCAGCAGTACCGGCAGCGCGGCCGCTGCGGCGCGGCGGGCTCGGGGCGCCGAGCCGCTCATCGGGTCATTGTTTTGCGGCTGGCTGCGCGGCCGCAGGCGCACCCGGCACGGCGGGGGTGCTGGTGTCGAAACTCACGGTCGGCGCCGTTGCGATCTGCTGCTCGTTGGCAACCGTGAAGTTCGGCTTCACCTGGAAGTCGAACATCTTCGCCGTGAGGTTCACCGGGAAGGAGCGCACGGTGACGTTGTAGCTCTGCACCGCCTCGATGTAGCGGTTACGGGCCACGGCGATGCGATTTTCCGTGCCCTCGAGTTGCGACTGCAGGTCGCGGAAGTTCTGGTCGGACTTGAGGTCGGGATAGCGCTCCACGACCACCATCAGGCGGCTGAGCGCCTGCGTCAGCTGGCCCTGTGCGGCCTGGTACTTCTGGAACAGCTCGGGGTTGTTGAGCACCTCGGGAGTCACCTGGATCGAAGTCGCCTGGGAGCGCGCCTCGGTTACCCCGATCAGCACCTTCTGCTCCTGGGCGGCGAAGCCCTTGACGGTGTTGACCAGGTTGGGAACGAGATCCGCCCGCCGCTGGTACTGGTTTACGACCTCGGACCACGCGGCCTTCACGGCCTCGTCCTGCTGCTGCAGCTTGTTGTAGCCGCAGCCGGAAAGCATGAGCACCGCAGCCGAGAGCAACGCGACCATCCACGCACGCATCGGATTCTCCTCGAAAGACAAGCCCGGCCTTAGGCGGCCCTGGGGGGGCAGGAATTGTCACATGGGGGCCGAAGCGGCGTCGATCAAGGGCGAAAAAAAACCCCAGGTTTTTAGGCCTGGGGCTTAGAAGGGCGGACCTTCGATGAAGGGAAGGAAGTCCGCCAGGGGATTCAGTGCAATCGAGCCCAGTGCAGGATGCGGATCTCGTCCGAATCCAGGTCAAAACTCTGTGCCAGGAGCGAGCGCAACTCGCGGTTGGCCCGTCCCTGCGTCAGCGGCTCCCTCAGCTCCACCACCCCGCTCCACTCGTTGCCCGGGACGCTGCGCGTCTTGGGAGCGCCGGTTACGAAGTGCGTGTAGTACTTGGTAGCCACGCTCGACAGCCTAGTGCCAGCGCGCGCGGCAAGTCCGTGAGATGTTCCACAGAACCCCCGGGTTCTGTAAAAGGAGGTGCGACATAACTCACAGGATTCCCCCGCAATGGGACGCACGCCCCCGCCGCAGGCGGCCGCCTCGAAGTACATCACCCCACAGGGGGCCGGGCGGCTGCGGGCCGAGCTCGATGAGCTCTGGCGCGGCGAGCGGCCGCGCGTGACGCAGGCGGTCGCGGCGGCGGCGGCCCAGGGCGACCGCGCGGAAAATGCCGAGTACACCTACGGCAAGAAGCGTCTGCGTGAGATCGACCGCCGGGTGCGCTTCCTGCGCCGCCGCCTCGAGGGCATGGTGATCGTCGATCAGCCGCCCTCCGACCCCACGCGCGTGTTCTTCGGCGCCTGGGTGCTGCTCGAGGCCGACGACGGCGCGCAGTCGCGCTACCGCATCGTCGGTCCCGACGAATTCGACATGGCGCCGGGATACATCAGCATGGATTCGCCCTTAGGCAGGGCGCTGCTGCGCCGGAGGCTCGACGAGCAGATCGCGGTCGCGACCCCCGCAGGCGAGCGAACTTACCTGATCGTGTCGATCGAATACCAGCGCCTCACCACAACACCCTGACGTTCTTGAACTGCCAGGGATCGGTCTTGTCGATGTCCTCAGGGAAGAGGCGCTCGCGCTCGTGCAGCGGCGTCCAGTCGGTGTATTCCCCGGACACGGGACCCAGATACGGCATGCAGATCTCGAGAGCGCGCCGGAAGTCCATCTCGTCGGGCTCGATCAGTCCCAGGTTCGGGTTCTCCATGGCCCAGATCACCCCGGCGAGCACCGCCACCGTCACCTGCAGGCTCGTGGCGTTGTTGTAGGGAGCGAGCTGGCGCGCCTCGCTGATCGAGAGCTGCGAGCCGTACCAGTAGGCGTTACGGCGGTGGCCGGCGAGCAGCACGCCGAGCTCGTCGATCCCCGCGGTGATGTCGTCCATCAGGATACGCTGGCGCTCCTGCTGCATGTAGTTGCGGCCGGCGAGCTCGTGCACCGACAGGACCGCCGCGTCGCACGGGTGATAGGCGTAGTGCACCGTCGGGCGGTACACCACCTGCGCACCCTCGCGCACCGTGAAGTAGTCGGCGATCGAGATCGCCTCGCCGTGGGTGATGCACAAGCCGTGGAACTGCCCGGCGCGCGGCGTCCAGGTGCGCACCCGCGTCGCAGCCCCGGGCTGCATGAGATAGATCGCGGCGAGACAGCCGAAGTCGTGGCGCTTGCCGTCGCGCGGGAAGTTGCGCTCGTGGCTCCCCCAGCCCATCTCGCTCGGCTGCGAGCCCTCGCTCACGAAGCCGTCGATCGACCAGGTGTTGACGAACTCGCCGGACTGCTTCGGTTTGCTCGAGATCTGGGTGTCGCGCTCGGCGACGTGGATCACTTTGACGCCGAGGCGGCGCGCGAGCTCGCCCCACTCGGCGCGGCTGGCGGGATTGCCGGCCTCGACCTTGGTGTCCTGCGCGATGTTGAGCAACGCCTGCTTGACGAAGTGCGATACCAGCCCCGGGTTGGCGCCGTGGGTGAGCACCGCGGTCGGAGCGCGCTCGTTGCCCGCGCGCAGCGCCAGGGCTTCCTCGCGCAGCGCGTAGTTGGTGCGGCGCGCCACCGGCACGGTCGGATCGGTATAGCCGCCCGGCCAGGGCTCGATGCAGGTGTCGATGTACATCGCACCCTTTTCCCAGCACAGCTTGATGAGCGCGATGCTCGAGACCTCGACCGAAACGTTGATGAGGAAGTCGCCGCGCCCGAGCAGCGGATTGAGCACGCGACGGTAGTTCTCGCGCGTCAGGCGCTCCTTCACGAACCTGACGCCGAACTTCGCCGCCTCCTCGTTCCCCTTGTCCTCGGCGGTGACGATGGTGATGCGTTCGGGAGCCACGCCAATGTGGCGCAGCACGAGCGGCAGCACGCCCTGGCCGATGCTGCCGAAGCCGATGAAGAGAATCCGCCCGGGGAAGTCGACGTGAACTTTGTGCTCGTTGCTCATGATGCCCGTTGCTTAGGTAGACAGTGAGCGGCCGTGCCATGCGCGCGCCGCCAGTGCGGAGCGTATCAATCGGCCGTGCGCGGGTCACGCGGCGCGCGCCGCGCGCTCATCTCCAGTGCGGCGGGTAGGTGCGCTGGTAGCCCGGGAGCGAGGCGACGCGCTCGAGCCAGCGGCCGAGCGCCGGATAGTTGACCTCCACCGGCATGAAGCGCGAGGACAGCACGCGCGCCTCGGGGCGTTCCAGCGCGCGCTTCAGCAGCTGGATGCCCGGGAAGATCACCATGTCGACCGCCGAGCACGCCTCGCCCACCACCCAGTCGCCCTTCGAGAGGCGCCCTTCGATGGTGCGCGCCTCGCTCGCGACCGCGTGCATGGCGCTCGTGACCTCATCGCCGGCGAGATCGCCCTCACCGTTGAATACCGCGCGGACGATGGTGCGCAGCTGCGGCTCGATGTAGGCCTCGTACTCGCAGATCACCCGCATGATGACCCCGGCCTCCTCGGGCGTGCGCCCGAAGATCGGCGGCTGCGGGTACTTCAGATCGAGGTAATAGAGAATGGCGAGCGACTCGAAGCACACGTAGTCGCCGTCCTTCAGTACCGGCACGCGCCCGCGCGGGTTGAGCGCCAGCATCTCGTGGGACTTGTGCTCCTGCTTGGAGAACTGCAGCAGGTGGCCGGTATAGGGGAGCCGCTTGTACTCGAGCGCGAGCAGCACCCGCCACGCGTAGGGACTGCCGCTGCCCCAGTAGACGTCGATTGCCATCGGTCCCCCGCGGAAGGTGCTGCGGTGATTGTAACGACAAGTGCCTGGGGCCGAAAATGCACGCATGGCTGCCCCACTGATCGATGCCGCCGAGCTCGCCCGGCACCTGGACGATGAGCACTGGCTGAGCATCGACTGCCGCTTCGATCTCGCGCGCCCCGCCTGGGGCGCGCAGGCCTTCGCCGCCGGTCACATCCCCGGCGCGCTCTACGCGCACCTCGACCCCGAGCTCTCGGGGCCGCGTACGGCAGCGAGCGGCCGCCATCCCCTGCCCGACCCGGTGGCGCTGGCCGCCACCTTCGGCCGCTTCGGCATCGATGCGCGCGTGCAGGTCGTCGCCTACGACCAGGGGCCGGGCGTGTACGCGGCGCGGCTCTGGTGGCTGCTGCGCTGGCTCGGTCACGAGCGCGTCGCGGTGCTCGACGGGGGTTATGCGGCCTGGGAGCGCGCCGGGCTCCCGGTGGCGAGCGAGCCCGGCTCGCGGCCGCCGCGCCGTTTCGAGCCGCTCGCAGCCGCAGAGCGCGTGACCGGCACGGCGGAGCTCGCTGCGGCGCTCGGCCGCGGCGACCTCGCGCGCGGCTCGCCGCTCCTCATCGACGCGCGCAGCGCCGACCGCTTCGCGGGCGAGAACGAGAGCATCGATCCCGTCCCCGGCCACATCCCGGGCGCGCACAACCACCCCTACGCCGGCAACCTCGACGCGCGCGGCCAATTCCTGCCGCCCGAGGAGCTGCGCCGCGCGTGGACGGCGACGCTGCGCGGCCGGCCACCGGATGCGTTGGTCGCGATGTGCGGCTCCGGGGTCACCGCCTGCCACAACCTGCTCGCGCTCGAGCTCGCCGGACTTCCCGGAGCGAAGCTCTACGCCGGCTCGTGGAGCGAGTGGATCCGCGATCCGGCGCGCGCGGTGGCGCGCGGCCCCGACGATGTGTGACGCAGCACTCTCACTCGCCACACAATTTTGATATAACGCCGCCCGTGGCCGCCGATCCCAAGATCGCCCTCAACGGCAACCGCAAATTCAACCCCGCGCAGCCCTGGGGGATCGAGGAGTCCCTCGACCTCTACAATGTGGCCGCCTGGGGCAAGGGCTACTTCTCGATCAACGACTCGGGCCATGTCGTGGTGCGCCCCGATACCACGGTGGAGCGCGAGATCGACCTCTACGAGGTGGTCGAGGGGCTGCAGGCGCGCGACCTGTCGACGCCGGTGGTGGTGCGCTTCTCGGACATCCTCGCGCACCGCCTGAAGCGCATGCACGATGCCTTCGCCTCCGCGATCGCCGAGAACGACTACAAGAACCGCTACGCGGCGGTGTACCCCATCAAGGTGAACCAGCAGCGCCTGGTGGTCGAAGAGGTCTACCGCTACGGACGCGAGTATGGCTTCGGGCTCGAAGTGGGCTCCAAGCCCGAGCTCCTGGCCGTCATGGCGATGACCGAAAACGCCCCCGAGCGCCTCATCGTCTGCAACGGCTTCAAGGACGACAGCTACATCGAGGCGGTGACGCTCGCCACCAAGCTCGGCCGCACCATCATCCCGGTGGTGGAGAATTTCGAGGAGCTGGGGCTGATCCTGAAGCACGCCGCCGCCTACCAGGTGCGCCCGCGCATCGGCGTGCGCGTCAAGCTCTTCAGCGAGGGCTCGGGGCGCTGGAGCGCCTCGGCCGGCGAGAAGTCCAAGTTCGGGCTCTTCATCACCGAGATCCTCGAGCTTTTCAACGTGCTCAAGGCGCACGACATGCTCGACTGCCTGCAGCTCGTGCACTGCCATCCGGGCAGCCAGCTGCAGGACATCCGCCGCGTCAAGGACGCCATCAACGAGCTGGCGCACGTGTACGCGGAGCTGAAGATCATGGGCGCCGGGCTGCAGTACATCGACGTGGGCGGCGGGCTCGGCGTCGACTACGACGGCAGCGGCACCAACTTCGCCTCCTCGATGAACTACACGCTGAACGAGTACGCGAACGACGTGGTGTACCGCGTCGCGAGCGTCTGCAACGCGCGCGACATCCCGCACCCGATGATCGTGAGCGAGTCGGGCCGCGCGGTCGCCGCCTATCACAGCGTGCTCATCTTCGATGCGCTCGGCTCGTCCGCGCTCGACAAGTTCCGTGTCACCGGCTACGAGGCCGAGGATTACTCCGGGAGCGAGGAGCTGCCGCAGCCGGTGCAGGACCTGTTCGAAGCCTACCGCGCCGTGAGCGAGCGGCGCCTGGTCGAGTGCTACCACGATGCGCTCACCGCCCGCGAGCAGGTGCTGCAGATGTTCAACCTCGGGCTCCTGTCGCTCGAGTTCCGCGGGCTCGCCGAGCGGCTCTACTGGGCGACCTGCGCCAAGATCCGCGACCAGTGCCGCAAGCTCGAGCGGCTGCCGGAGGAGCTCGACGACCTCGAGGCGATCCTGTCGGACACCTACTTCTGCAACTTCTCGGTGTTCCAGTCGCTGCCGGACAGCTGGGCCATCGACCAGCTGTTCCCGATCATGCCGATCCACCGGCTGGACGAACGGCCGACGCGCACCGCGGTGCTGGCCGACATCACCTGCGATTCCGATGGCAAGATCGATCACTTCGTGTCGCTGCGCGACGTCAAGCGCACCCTCGAGCTGCACGAGCTGCGGGCCGGCGAGAAGTACTACATGGCGGCGTTTCTGGTCGGCGCCTACCAGGAGACGCTCGGCGACCTGCACAACCTCTTCGGCGACACCCACGTGGTGCACGTGCGGCTGCACGACGAGGGCGGCTGGTGGATCGAGGAGATCGTCAAGGGTGACACCGCCAACAAGGTGCTCGAGTACATGGAGTACGACGTCGCCGAGCTCTACCCGGCCCTGGCGCGCGACTGCGAGCGCGCCATCCGTGACGGCCGCATGACCATCGCCGAGAGTCAGGCGCTCAAACGCTTCTACGAGAGCGAGCTCGACGGCTACGCGTACCTGGAGCCCGCAGGGACCTGACTCTCGCACTGAGCAGCCGGCAAAAACGACGCTTTTTGCCGGCGGCCGACGGAGTAATGTCTGCCTAAATCGCGGCAGGCGATTTCGGCCAATTGACTAATACGCCCCGCCGCCCACACCGAGAGCTGCCAGCACCGCCAGCGCCAGGAATACCGCCGCACCGATCCGGTGCATGAGCTGCACCGGGATTCGTTCCGCCACCACGCGGCCGAGCAGCACCGCCGGCACATCTGCGATCAGCATGCCGAGCGTCGTGCCGGCCACCACCGCGGCGAGCATGTGATAACGCGCGGCCAGCGCCAGCGTGGCGATCTGCGTCTTGTCGCCCATCTCGACCAGGAAAAACGTCACGACGGTGGTGCCGTAGGGACCGAAGCGCGCGAAGCGCGCGCCGCTGGCGGGCTCCTTGTCGGGAACCAACATCCACACGGCGGTGGCGAGGAACGAGGCCGCGAGCAGCCAGCGCAGCACCCCCGGGGAGAGGTACCCGGCGAGCAGCGTGCCGACCGCGCCCGCGGCCAGGTGGTTGACGAGCACCGCGGTCGTGATCCCGGCGATCACCGGCACGGGCGCGCGGAAACGCGCCGCCAGCAGCAGCGCGAGCAGCTGTGTCTTGTCACCGAGCTCGGCCAGCGCCACGACACCGGCGGAGACGAGAAAGGCTTCCATAAAAACCCTGGAGTTTGCGTCCCGCTGGGGCCGGGAGTAGCATGCCACGGGCGTTCGTATCCGTCGTGGTTGAGTGCGCTTTGTACGAATGTTGACCTCCTCTCCCGCCCCGCGCATCTCTTCAGCGCGCGAACGCAGGTGCAGGCCGCCGGCCCAAGCGCTGCGCATTGACTGAAACACTGCCGATCGTGTGCCTTGAAGCCTTGACCTGTTTGATCGTTCACGCGGTTCATGCGACCGACGCGTGCGGCTCGCCGCTGTCCGCCTTTTCATAGAGAGACTTCCCAGTGACGACGATTTACGTAGGCAATCTGCCCTTTAACGCCACCGAGCAGGACGTGAAGGCCTTGTTCGAGCGCCATGGCAAGGTGGAGTCTGTCAAGCTCATCAATGATCGCGAGACCGGCAAGCCGCGCGGCTTCGGTTTCGTCGACATGCCGCAGAGCGAGGCACAGGCCGCGATCCAGGCCCTGAACGGCTTCCAGATGGCTGGCCGTCCGCTGCGCGTCAACGAGGCGCAGGAGCGCCCGCAGCGCCCGCGCCAGGGCGGCGGTCCCTTCCGTCGCTGAACTGTCGCTCCTGCCGTTGAAGCGCACAAGGAACCCCGCTCGCTGCGGGGTTTTTTGTCACGGAATCACCATGGCGATCATCAACAACAACAAATGGGCGGCGCTCGCCGCCGGGGCGCTGCTGCTCGGCGCGTGCACCACCTACAGCACGCGCCAGAGTACTTCGCTCGCGCTCGACCGCATCCTCGCCGGCGACCAGCGATCGGAGCAGAACCGCGCGCGCGACCGCTACCGCCACCCGAAAGCGACGCTGCTGTTCTTCGGCATCCGCCCGGAGATGAGCGTACTCGAGGTGTGGCCGGAGCCGGGCTGGTACACCGAGGTGCTGGCGCCGCTGCTGGCCGACAAGGGCCGGTACTACGCCGGCGTGATCGCCGCCGACCCGAAGAGCGAATACAACACCCGCCGCCTGGCGGAGTACCGCCAGAAGCTCGCCTCGCGCCCGCAGCTCTACGGACACGTGGTGGTCGTGACCTTCCCGCTCGACGGCACGGATGCGGTGCCGCCCGGTACGCTCGACATGATCCTCACCTTCCGCAACATCCATAACTGGATGGGGCGCGATGAGGCGGGCGCGGCCTTCGCCACCATGTTCCGGGCCCTGAAGCCCGGCGGCGTCCTCGGCGTGGTCGAGCACCGCGGCAACCCCGCCGTGCCGCAGGACCCCAAGGCGAAAAGCGGCTACGTCAACGAGGACTACGCCATCAAGCTGATCGAGGCGGCGGGCTTCAGGCTCGAGGCGAGCTCGCAGGTGAACGCCAACCCGAAAGACACCAAGGACTACGAGCAGGGAGTGTGGACGCTGCCGCCCACCTACCAGCTCGGCGACAAGGACCGCGAAAAATACGCGGCCATCGGCGAGAGCGACCGCTTCACGCTGAAGTTCGTCAAGCCCGCCCGTTAGCGCATCGGCCGAAGCGGCCGCGCGGCGTGGCGCCTACCACATGTCGCGCAGGCGCGCGCCAACGTCGACCGTGACCTGCTGTTCGCCCGTGCCCTGGAGCGAGTCGTCGCCCGGACGGGAGCCCTGGAAGGTGGTGGCCTCGAGCGTCTTCAGCACCTTCTCCGTCATGAAGCGGCTGCGCCCGCCGTACACGTGGGCATCGCCCTGACGGGACTGCTGCGTGACATGGAACTTGAGCGGCATGAGGAGCGCGAGGTCGTTCTGGGCGCGCGTCAGCGCCACATACAGCAGCCGCCGCTCCTCCTCGATGAGCTCGGGTTTGCCGGTGGAGAACTCCGAAGGGAAGCTGCCGTCCACCACGTTGAGCAGGTACACGGTGTCCCATTCCATGCCCTTGGCCGAGTGGATGGTGGACAGCACCAGGAAGTCCTCTTCCAGCGTCGGCCGGCCGGACAGATCGCTGGTGGCGTGCGGCGGATCGAGCGTCAGCTCGGTGATGAAGCGCTCGCGCGAGGGGTATTGGCCGGAGAGGTGCTCGAGCTGATCCAGATCGCCGAGGCGCGTGTGGAAGTGCTCGTAGATGCGCTCGAAGTGCTTCTGGTACCACTCGCGCGCCTGGTGTACCTGGCCGGCCCACTGCAGCTGCGGGTCGGCGAGCGCGCGCATCAACTCGATGAGCCGCCGCCAGTCCATGTCGTGGGTCTGCGGCGGCTTGAAGCCGGTGAGCGCATCGAAGGTGTTGCCGCCGGCTTCCATGTGCTCGATCGCGGCGGCGGCGTTCACCGGCCCCATGCCCGGCAGCAGCTGCAGCACGCGGAAGGCGGCCAGGCTGTTGCGCGGGTTGTCAGCCCAGCGCAGCACCGACAGCAGGTCCTTGACGTGCGCCGCCTCGAGGAACTTCAGCCCGCCGTACTTGACGTACGGGATCTTGTGCTTGGTGAGCTCGACCTCGAGCACGTCGCTGTGGCTCGCGCTGCGGAACAACACCGCCTGGCGCTTGAGCGGCACGTTGGCCTCGCGGCGCCTGAGCACCTCGGTGCGCACGTACTCGGCCTGGGTCTGCAGCTCGTCGACGGTCACGGCGCGCGGCCGCGTGCCCTGCCCGCGCACCGACAGCAGGTACTTGCGCTGCTCGCGCGGCGCCTCGCCCATCACCGCATTGGCGACGTCGAGCACCTGCTGGGTCGAGCGGTAGTTCTGCGCCAGCGCGACCACCTCGGCACGCGGCTGGAAGCGCTGCGCGAAGCCGAGGATGTTCTCGACCGCCGCGGCGCGGAACGAATAGATCGCCTGCGCGTCGTCGCCCACCACGGTGAGCCCGGCACCGTCGGGCTTCAGGGCGTGCAGGATCTCCGCCTGCAGCCGGTTGGTGTCCTGGTACTCATCCACCAGCACGTGGTCGAAATGCGCACCGATGTGCTGCGCGAGGCGCGTCTCGGACATCATGCCGTGCCAATAGAGCAGCAGATCGTCGTAGTCGAGCAGGTGCGAGTGCTGTTTCTGCTCGACGTAGCCGCGGAACAGCGCCGTCAGCTCCGCCTCCCACTGCAGACACCACGGGTAGTGCCGCTCGAGGGTCTCCTTGAGAGGCGCGCGCGTGTTGACGCGGTTCGAATAGATCGCGAGGCAGGTGTCCTTGCGTGGAAAGCGCTGGTCGCGGGCGGCGAGCCCGAGCTCGGCGCGCAGGCTGTCCATGAGATCGGCGGAGTCGCCGCGATCGATGACGCTGAAGTGCGGATCGAGCTGCAGGTGGCCCGCGTAGTGGCGCAGCAGGCGGTTGCCGATCGAGTGGAAGGTGCCGGTCCAGCCGAGGCGCTGCGAGATCGTGGCGCTCACCCCGCCCATCGACTCGTTGAGTGCCTGCTTGGTGATTTCGTGCGCGCGGCGACGCATCTCCTGGGCGGCGCGGCGCGTGAAGGTCAGCATCAGGATGCGCGCCGGATCGACCCCGTGGATCACGAGGTGTGCCACGCGGTGCGCCAGGGTGTCGGTCTTGCCGGTACCGGCGCCGGCGAGGATCAGGAGCGGTCCCGCGGCGAAACCCTTCTCGGGCAGCGGCTCGCCGTGCGTCACCGCCTTGCGCTGCGCGGCGTTGAGCTTATCCAGGTGCGCGGTGGTGGCCATGGGCGCGCCGACTATACCCGTGGCCGCGCGCGGCTGGCGACCGGCGCCCGGACGCGCGGGTTACGATGCGCCTCATGAAACCCGACAGCCAGACCCTGCACTTCACCGGGCGCGTCATCCGCGTCACCACCGACCAGGTGGTGCTGCCGAACGGGCATCGCGCGGAGCTCGAGGTCGTCCATCACCCCGGCGGCGCCGCGGCGGTGGCGGTGGATGCGGCGCGGCGCGTGTGCCTGCTGCGTCAGTACCGCTACGTGGCGGGCGGGTGGCTCTGGGAGCTGCCGGCGGGCAAGCTCGAGCCGCGCGAGCCGCCGCTCGCCACCGCGCAACGCGAGCTCGCCGAGGAGGCGGGCGTCAGCGCGCGCCACTGGGCCGCGCTCGGCACCTGCCTGTCCTCGCCCGGAGTGTTCACCGAAGTCCTGCACCTCTACCTCGCCACCGGAATCGCTCCCGCCGCCGCGGCGCACGAGCGCGCCGAGGTCATCGAAATCCACTGGTTGCCGTTCGACACCGCCTGCAACTGGGCGCTCGATGGCGCCATTACGGACGCCAAGACGGTCATCGGGCTGCTGCGCGCGCGGTTTGCCATAACCAACACAAGTGTCGCCATTTGATCCGTGACGCAGATCGCAGAACGCGGGGTGGCTACACGGTTAGGCTGCGAAACGTGAAGCGCGTCTTGCGCCGGGCATAATCCGTGGACCACACGAACAGAAAAAGACAGCCCCAGGAGACGACCGCAGCGGTAGCTGATACCGAGCGGCGGCGTATCGGTCTGGTCGTGCACGACGACCGCGGCCAGGCTTCGGTCGAATGGCGCGATGCACCGGATGACTACCAGCGCCCGGTACTCGAAGTCCTCGGCAATCCGCAGCTCGCCTTGAAGACCGACGAGGAAAGCTACGACCCGTACGCACGCCACACCGCGACCTATCCCAGGACCGGCCCGGGCAGCACCTCGCGCACGGATCTGCGCAAGCTCTCCGAGTGGATCAAGATGAAGCGCGAGCTCGAGGAGCGCAAGGACCGCGACCCGGACGCCGACTAGGACGTCCTGTCGATGTGCGCGCGCTTGCGCGCGTTGCCGAGCCGATAGAACCGCCGCAGCTCCGTCAGCACCTCGCGCTCGCCAGCGCCACGCGCGGCGAGGCGCTGCTCGAGACGGCGGCAGAAGCGCGCGGCATAGCGACTCGCCTCCCGGTACAGCTCGCGCCGCTCCGCGGCGAGCCGTGGATCGATGCGCGTGCGCTCGAACAGTGCCGCGCGCAGCTCCGCCGGAAAGTGACCGGGGTACTGACGGCGCATGAGCCAGTAGCTCGCCACGTACTTATCGACTTCGGCCTGCATCTCCAGCTCGAGCAGCGACACCGGCTTGTCGTGCCCCGCGTTCCAGGCGAGATAGAGGAAGTGGCTGACACCCTCGAGCGCGGTCCACCAGTCGCCGAGGTTGGCGCCGTTCAACTCGATGAGCGGATCGGCGCCCGCGAGGCGCTCGAGGAGCCTGGGGTCGAGGTACAGCGACAGCGCCAGCTCGTCCCCGTCGGCGCTCTGCGCGACGATGAGCTCCTCGTCGGCGAGCCCGCCGTGCGGCACGCGCGGCAGCTGCCCGCGGTCGGTAACCAGGAAATCGTACACGTCGTAGGCGACGCGCACGTCGTAGATGCCGCCGATCAGCTCCTGCAGGCGCGACAGCAGCATACGTGCGGCGCTTCAGTGCTCGCGGGCGATGCCGCCGCGCTCGCGGGTCGGCCAGATCCCGAGCCGCTCGAGGATCGAGTAGCAGCGCGCGCTCCCGGTCTTCAGCCACAGCTCGTAGAGCCGCAGCACATCCCGGTCGCTATGGCGGTACGAGGTCTCGCTGATGTCGTTGAGGGCGTCCACCATGGGCTGGAACTTCGCCGACAGCTCGGCGAACACCGCGCCGAGCACCCGCCCGCGGCCGCGCGCGACTGCCTGCGCGAGCTCGGCGTAGGCGCGGCCGCCCATGGCGATGTGGTAGTCGATGTCGATGAGCCGCGCGGCGAAGCTGCGCGCGAAGAAACCCGCGACGAACAGCGACACGTCGCCGAGACGCTGCAGGGCGCGGTGGCGCTCCGTCCTGGTCGGCGCCTCGAGCGCCTCGGACAGCATGACCACGAGCGGCTTCAAGCGCGCCGCGCCGGGCGGTCCCTCGTAGAGCGCCTCGGAGCGCGCGAACAGCGTCAGCAGATTCACCACGTAGTGCTCGGTCTGGTCCTCGACCGCGACATGCGCCCGCGTGAGGGCACCGTGCAGGCTGTCCCGGAAGAACTCCTGCAGGTTCGCCACCGGCACGACCCGTTCGGTATCGGCACTCATGGTCCGCTTTCCTCCTTGCACTCCTGTAACGGCCCGCCGACAGGTTCTCTCCAAGCGCGCCGCCGATACCGTGACGCGTTGCGCGAACGGGTGCAAACTTGAAGCACAAGAATCTGGCAGCGCACCCGTGAGAGTGCTAACTGCCGCGCCGGGGGCTCACCGTGCAGACGACTCCGTTAACTGGATCACAGGGAAACTTCCTCGGCCTCTCGGGCTATCACTGGCTGGTGATCGCCGCGGGTTGGGCCGGCTGGGGGCTCGAGATCGGA
>Ga0210394_10002210_pt1 | contig 27455 bp, 21 predicted proteins | sample IncBWC12MmetaG_FD_160121 | JGI IMG/M metagenome (GOLD analysis project Ga0210394, IMG submission 160121) | Forest soil microbial communities from Barre Woods Harvard Forest LTER site, Petersham, Massachusetts, United States - Inc-BW-C-12-M | ecosystem: Environmental > Terrestrial > Soil >...
GGACGGCTGACCATGGGACAGATCGAGGCACACGCGCGCGAGGTGCAGACATACGAGACCAACAGCCTCCTGGAGGCGAGCCGCACGTGGCGGCTCAGCCGCTGGGTGACGCTGGCGACCACCGCTGCGGCACTCGTCGCGAGCTCCGCCCTGATGATCCTGCTGATGCGGCAGGCGCTGCGCCAGCGGCGCTCGCGGAAGGTGGCGGCGGCTGAGCCGGGACAGCGGCAATCCGACCTCGAGCGGCTGGTGGCGCGCCGCACCGAGGAGTTTTCCGAGCTGTCGACGCATCTGCAATCGATGGCCGAGAAGGAGAAGTCGTTGCTGTCACGCGAGCTGCACGACGAGCTCGGTGGGCTGCTGATCGCCGCGCGCATGGACGTGTCGTGGATCGAAGACCGCGTCGCCAGCGGCGACCCGGAGGTGCAGCAGCACTTCCGCCGCGTGCACGAGGCGTTGCAGGCGGGCGTGGATCTGAAGCGGCGCGTGGTGGAAAATCTGCGGCCGTCGCTGCTCGACAATCTCGGGTTGTTCGCGGCGCTGCGCTGGCAGGTCGCCGACAGCTGCGGCCGGGCGGGAATGCGCTGCCTCGAGCACTACCCTCAGGAGGATCTGCCGCTGTCGCCGGAAGCGGCGATCACCGTGTTTCGCATCGTGCAGGAGGCCCTCAACAATATCCTCAGGCACGCGCGCGCCAGGACGGTGGAGATCACCGTCGAGACGCGCGATGCCTGGCTGCTGGTGCATATCCGCGATGACGGCGTCGGATTGGCGCCCGAGCGGTTGCAGGCGCTGGGTTCGCACGGCCTGGCCGCCATGCGCCATCGGGCGCGCGGATTGGGCGGGCATTGGCAGATGCGGCAGCGGCCCGAAGGCGGCACGGAAATCGAAGTGCGTCTGCCGCTCGAGCGGATAGTGGTGGCCGCCCCCGGGGCTGCCCGCAGCGCCGACGCTCAGTGATTAGTGAGTAGTGTCGCGCCCGGTGTGCTTGCGGGCAAAGCCGCTGAGCAGCGAGGGCAGCTGGAAGTAGTCGCGCGACTTGTCGAGGAACGCTTCCACACCGAATGATTCGGCTTCGCGGCGGTACTCGGGCAGGCCGAAGTTGGTGAGGATGATGACCTTGGGACGCGGCTGGCTGCCGCGGGACAGCACGCGCAGCACGTTGAAGCCGGAGCCCTCGCGCAGATGCAGATCGAGGATCAGCACGTCGGGGGTCGCCGCGGCGATGCGGTTGAGGGCCTGTGACTCACTGTCCACCGTGCCGATCAGGTCGATCTCCGGCAGCCGCTGAAGCAGCTCGCTGAGCCGGGCCGCCAGTAACGACGAGTCCTCCACCAGCAGCACGCGCAGGGATGGACAATTCGACATGACGCTGCAGCGCACACCGATGGGTGAAGGGGGCAGTACGGGCACCCCGCCGTGGCCTTCGAGTGTAGTGCCATGCGGCAGCGGTAAATGCCAGCAGTTTCCGGCACTGATTGTCGGCGCGTGCTGACTGAGGCTGTAGCCTTACTGCACCAGGCCGTTGCGCAGCGCGTAAGTGGTGAGGTCGGCGTTGGTGTCGAGCTTCATCTTCTCGAGCACGCGCGCGCGATAGGTGCTCACGGTCTTCACGCTGATGCAAAGCTCCTGGGCGATCTCCGACACGCTGCGCCCCACCGCCAGCTTGCACAGAATCTGGAACTCGCGCTGTGACAGGGCCGCGTGCAGCGGCCGATCGGCGGGCTCGTCGAGCGCACTCACCAGCAATTCGGTCAATGCGGCGCTCACGAAGCGCCGCCCGGCGAGCACCGTGTGCACCGCACGCATGAACTCCTCGGGCGCCTGGTCCTTGGCGAGATAGCCCGCCGCCCCGGCCCGCAGCGCATAGATCGCGTACTGTTTCTCCGCGTAGGCGCTGATGACCAGCACCCGCGTGTTCGGGTGCCCCGAGCGGATGTGACGCAGAATATCGATGCCGCTGCGGTCGGGCATGTTGATGTCCAGAACCACCAGGTCCCAGCTTCCCTCGCGCAGCTGCTGCAGCGTTTCCGCGCCGGTGGCCGCTTCGGCGATCGCCTCTATCGAGCGGTCCTGCTCGAGCCAGCGCCGCAGCCCCGCCCGGATCATGGCGTGATCATCCGCAATGAGTACCCTGGCCATGGTTTCCTCCAGTCGGACTCGTCGTTATCAGCGTCCGCATCTGCCCTTCCCGAGGGCGGACCTTACCCGGATTGCCGCAAGGGTAGAGTACGTCATCCGGCTGACTATGTGTAGGCCTCTTCCTACAGTCATCGGCGGAATCCCACACGGGGCCAGAGCGGGAAGTTCCAGGGCGAGGGGCCGCGGCGCCGTCGCTCACGTGGCGCCGAAGTCCGACGCGCTCACTTCCACCAGTGTCGGTCCGGGGCGCACGAGTGCGGCTGCGAGCGCCTCGCTCAGCGCGGGGCCGGTGCGCACCCGTACCCCGGTAGCGCCGCAGGCGTGCGCCAACGCCACGAAATCCGGATTGCGGCCCACCACGCCGATCGGCGTGATGCCCGCGGCGCGCATGTCGTCGCGGATCTGTCCGAGGACGCCGTTGTTCCACACCACGACCGGCAGAGTGAGATCCAGCTCGACCGCGGTCATCAGCTCCTGCAGCGTGAACTGCACGCCAAAGTCTCCGGCGAGCGCCACGATGGCGCGTTGCGGCTGCGCGATGCGCGCGCCGATCGCGGCCGGCAGCGCGTAGCCGAGGGTGCCGTAGCCACATGGGTGGAACCACAGACCGGGGCGCTCGGCGATGAATGCCCAGTTGCCGAGGTATGCGATCTGCGTCATGTCGCTGAACACCACGGCGTCGGCGGGCAGTGCGGCGCGCAGCGCGCGTACCGCGATGAGCGCGGCGCGGGCGTTGGCATCGAGTTGTGCCTCGATGCGTGCGCGGTGCGCCGCGCCGTCGCCGGCGAGGCCGCGCCAGCCGCTGCGCGTCGGCAGTGTCTGCGCCAGCACCGCCAGGCTCGCCGCCGCATCCGCGTGCACCCGCACCGCGGCGCCGTAATGGTCGTCAAGCTTGCCCGGGTCGACATCGATGCGTATCAGGCGCCCGCGTACCTCGAGGCGGGTAGTGGTGTAGATGTCGGTCTCGGACAGCTCGGTGCCGGCCGCGAGCACTACGTCGGCGGCGGCGACGCGCTCCTGGGTCGGCGCGTAGGGCAGGCTGGCGCCGAGACTGGCCGGATGGGTCTCCGCCACCACACCCTTGCCCGCCACCGTGGTGACGAGGTAGGCATCGAGCGCCTCGGCCATGCGCCGCAGGGCGGCGCCGGCGCCACGGGCGCCGCCGCCGGCAATGATGATGGGCCGCTGCGCGGCCGCGAGCAGCGTACGTGCCGTCTCGAGCATCGCGGGCGCCGCCGCGGGCGGCGCGCCCGCGGGCGCAAAGGTCTCCGGCCGCAGCGCGGTCGGTGCCGCCAGCAGATCGAGCGGGATGTCGAGGTAGGCGGGGCGCGGCCGTGCGGCGCGCAGCGCGGCGAACGCGCCGCGCAGCTGCTCGCGCAATTCGCCGTCCGAGCGCGCGCTGCCGGCAAAGCCGCTGACACTCGCAGCCAGCGCGCGCTGGTCGGCGAGCTCGTGCAGCACGCCCCAGCCGCGGCCGAGCGAGGCGCGCACCGGCGCGCTGGCGATCAGCAGCACGGGCACCGAATCGGAGAAGGCCTGCGCGAGCGCAGTGAGCGCGTTGGTGAGGCCCGGGCCGGAGATGACGAACGCCGCGGCCGGATGGCGCGTGGCGCGCGCGTAACCGTCAGCCGCGAAGCCGGCGTTCTGCTCGTGCCGCGCGAGCACGTGCCGCAGCCGCGCGAGCTCGAGTCCGCGATACAGTTCGAGGTTGTGCACCCCGGGGATGCCGAACACGGTGTCGATGCCGTTGGCGGCGAGCGTCTCGACAACATAGCGTCCGACGGTCCAGGGAGCCGCATTCATGCGCTTGAAATGTTAACACCGGACACGCAGAGTAAGTACGTGAAGTTCTCACCACTGGTCGACCGCATCGGCGGTGATGGCGCCGCTGCATGGCTCACACACTACGAGGCGGTCGCCGCGCGCGAGCGCGGCGAGGATGTGATCATTCTCAGCGTCGGCGATCCCGATCTGGAAACGCCGGCACCAGTGATCGAGCGCGCCATCGCGCAACTTCGCAGTGGCGACACGCATTACGTGCCCGCCGCCGGGCGGCCGGCGTTGCGCGCAGCGATTGCGCGCGCGCACACCGCACGCTGCGGCCAGCCGGTCAGCGCCGACAACGTGGTGTACTTCGCCGGCGCGCAGAACGCGCTGTTCGTCGCTTCGCTGTGCCTGGCAGGGCCGGGTGACGAGGTGGTGACGTTCGAGCCGCTCTATCCGACGTACCCGGCAACCATCGAGGTGTCGGGCGCGCGCCTGGTGCGTGTGCCAGCGAACCGCGCCTGGCGACCGGATCTGCAGGCGCTCGCGGCGCTGGTCAGCGCGCGCACCCGCGCGATCCTGTGGGCGAGTCCCAACAATCCCAGTGGCATCGTGCTGAATGAGCGCGAGCTGTCGCTCATCGCCGAGCTGGCGCGTCGCCACGATCTGTGGCTGATCGCCGATGAGGTGTACGCGGGGCTGGCCCCCGGCGGTCGGGTGCCGAGTCTGGCGGCACAGCTGCCCGAGCGGCTGGTGACGCTCGGCAGCCTGTCGAAATCACATGCCATGACCGGCTGGCGTGCCGGCTGGCTGGTCGGTCCGCGCGAGGTCGCGGTACACGCCGAGCATCTCGCCATGTGCATGCTGTTCGGCCTGCCGGGCTTCATTCAGGAGGCGGCCATTACCGCGCTGGCGGTGGCGCCCGACGCCGAGGCGCGCATCCGCGCCTACTGCGCGGCGCGTCAGCGGCGCTTCACGGAGGGTATCCGCGACGTCGCCGGGTTGCGGGCACTCGCACCCGAGGCCGGCATGTTCATGCTGATCGATGTCACCGCCACCGGCTTAAGCGGCGCGCAGTTCGTGCGCGCCCTGTACAGCGCGCAGCGGGTCTCCGTCATGGATGGAGCGGCGTTCGGGCAGAGCGCAGCCGGTTGCGTGCGGGTGTGCTTCGCCACCGACGAAGCGACGCTCAGCGACGCATGCAGCCGCCTGCGGCGCTTCTGCGAGGTCGATCTGCGCCGTGCAGGCGCCGCCCGCAGCGCCGTTTAGTACGCAGGCGCGGCGCTGCGGCGCACGCAAAGCAGGGCCAGCGCGCGACCACGCCAGCCAACAACTACGGCGTGCCTCATGACGTGCACCGGCACCCCGCGGCGTCGGTGCATGGCGCGCGGTTTTATTATATTATTACGACGACATTAAAAAGACGCATGGCCGCAACGCCGCGCGGCCGGCGAGCGCGCGCTGCGGCGGGGACGCGAGTCATGAGACAGGTGCGAACGCTGGGCCTTCTCGGTACCGGAGTCATCGGCGGCGGCTGGGCGGCGCGGGCGCTGCACTTCGGCATCGACGTGGTGGCCGCGGACGTGAAGCCCGAGATGGAAGAGTGGATTCACGGCGCGGTGGCGAACGCGGAAGGCGCGCTGGCGCGTCTCACGCTCGCGCCGCTGCCGCCGAAGGGCAGGCTCACCTTCACGACCGACCTCGAAGCCATGGCGGCGCAGGTGGACTTCATCCAGGAGAACATTCCCGAACAGCTCGAGCTCAAGCAGCGCATCCTCGCGCAGGTCAGCCGTCACGCAGCCGCGGATGTGGTCATGGCGTCGAGCACCTCCGGGTTGACGCCCACGGATCTGCAGCAGGACATGCAGTACCCGGAACGCTTCCTGGTCGCGCATCCGTTCAACCCCGTATACCTGCTGCCGCTGGTCGAGCTGGTCGGCGGACAACGGACCGCGCCGGCGGCGCTCGCGGCGGCGGGCCGCTTCTTCACCTATATCGGCATGCATCCGCTCACGGTGCGTCGCGAGGTGCCGGGGCATCTCACCGACCGCCTGCAGGAGGCGTTGTGGCGCGAGATCCTGCACCTGGTGAACGAGGACGTCGCCACCACCGGAGAGCTCGATGATTCCATCGTGTATGGACCGGGACTGCGCTGGGCGGCGATGGGTACCAATCTCATCTATCACCTGGCCGGCGGCGAAGCCGGCATGCGGCACATGCTGCGGCAGTTTGGCCCCGCGCTGAAGTGGCCCTGGACCAAGCTCGAGGCTCCCGAGCTGACCGAGGCGCTGATCGACAAGATGGTCGCCGGCACCCGGGAGCAGGCGGCCGGGCGTTCGATTCGCCAGCTGGAACGGCTGCGCGACGGCTATCTGGTCGCCATCCAGCAGCTCCTCAAGGAATACAACATCGGCGCCGGCGCCACGCTGCGTGCCCTCGAGACGCGCCTCTACGAGGATGCCGCCACCGCAGCCCGCGGCCACATCAGGCAGTCCGTGCTGCAGGGCGCGGAGCTGCGCCTGGTGGAGGTGGAAGTGCGCCCGGAGTGGATCGACTACAACGGCCACATGACCGATTCGCGCTATCTGCAGGTGTTCGGTGACGCGACCGACGCGCTGCTGCGCTACGCCGGGGTGGACGATGCCTACCGCAACTCGGGGCGCGCGCTGTTCACGGTCGAAACCCACCTCACGCACCTGGCCGAGGCGCATGCGCTGGAGGCGCTGTACGTAAGCTCGCGCGTGCTGGAACTGGACGACAAGCGCGTGCGGCTGTTCCACCGCCTGCAGCGGCGGCGTGACGACGCGTTGCTGGCCACCGCCGAGCAGGTGTACCTGCACGTGAGCGGCGGCAAGGCGGCGGCGATGGACGCCGGCGTGCGCGAAAGTCTCGCGCGCCTGCACGCGGCGCAGGCGCACCTGCCGCCGCCGCCGCAGGCGGGCCGCGTCGGCGGCCGCGCAGGCCGCTGAGCTCGCGAGCGGCTCGCGGCGCACCCATGCCCAAGATCGTCGACCACGACCGCCGTCGGGAGGAGATCGCGCTGGTGGCGTGCCGCGTGGTGGCCGCCTGCGGCTTCGACCAGGCGACCATCGTGCGCATCGCGCGCGAGACGGGCTACACCACCGGCATGGTGGCGCACTACTTCGACACCAAGCAGGACATCATCGTGGCCGCCCTGCGGCTCATCCTGCGGCGTATCGAGGAGCGCCTCACGCCGGGCGGTGCGCCGGGACGGCAGGAGCTGCTGGCGTTGCTCACCGAGGCGCTGCCGCTCGACGAGACGCGCTACATCGAATGCGCCTTCTGGATCGCTTTCTGGGGACAGGTGCCGGCGGATCGGCGCCTCAAGCGCATCAATGGCTGGCTGCATCGCGAGTATCTGCGGCTGTTCGAGCGCTGCCTGGCGCACGGCTGGCCCGGCTGGCGGCACTGGCCGGCGGGGACCCGTGAGCAGGTGCTGCGCTCGGTGATCACCTTCATCAACGGCCTGACCGCCAGCATCGTCGCCAGCCGCAACGAATGGCCGCCCGCGCGGCAGATCGCGCAGCTGCGCCTGCAGCTCGAGCTGCTGCATGCCTGGGCCAGCGGCGCCGCCGCTGCCGGCACGCAGCGGAAATCACGCAAGGCCTCCGCCTGAGGAGTTTGCCGTGGACTTTGCCCTCACCGAAGAACAGCAGCTGATCATCGCCACCACGCGCGCCTTCGTGCGCGAGCAGCTGGTGCCGCATGAGCGCGAGATCGAGGACAGCGGCGTACTGCGCGCAGACCTGCTGCAGCAGCTGAAGCAGAAGGCGATCGCCGCCGGACTGTACGCGGCGAACATGCCCGTCGAGGTGGGCGGCGCCGGCCTCGATACCCTTACCTGGGTGTTGTACGAGAAGGAGCTCGGCTACACCGGCTACGCGCTGCACTACTCCTGCGTGGCGCGGCCTTCCAACATCCTGCTGGCGTGCAGCGGTGAGCAGCGCAGCCGCTACCTGTTACCGGCGGTGCGCGGCGAACGCGTCGAGTGCCTGGCGATGAGCGAGCCGCAGGCGGGCTCGGACCTGCGCAGCATGCGAACCACCGCGGTGCAGCAGGACGGGGACTTCGTCATCAACGGCACCAAGCACTTCATCAGTCATGCCGACCACGCCGACTTCGTGATCCTGTTTGCCGCCAGCGGCGAGGAGAGCACCCCGGCGGGCAAGCGTCGGCTGATCACCGCGTTCCTGGTGGACAAGGGCACACCGGGCTTCGAGGTGCTGCCGGGCTACCGCAATGTCTCGCACCGCGGCTACAACAACAGCATCCTGCAGTTCAGCGACTGCCGGGTGCCGCAGACCGCGGTGCTGGGGGAGGTGCACCGCGGTTTCGAGGTCGCCAACACCTGGCTGGGCGCCACGCGCCTGCAGGTGGCAGCGAACTGCCTGGGGCGCGCCGAGCGCGCGCTCGACGCCGCCAAGCAATGGGCGGTCGATCGCGTGCAGTTCGGCCAGCCGATCGGCAAATTCCAGGGGGTGTCCTTCAAGCTGGCCGACATGGCGGTGGAGCTGCGCGCCGCCGAGCTGCTGACGCTCGCAGCCGCCTGGAAGCTCGATCACCAGTGCGCCAGCGACGCCGACATGGCGATGGCGAAACTCAAGGCGACCGAAATGCTGGCGATGGTCGCCGACGAGGCGCTGCAGATCCACGGCGGCATGGGGCTGATGACGGAAATGCCGCTCGAGCGCATCTGGCGCGATGCGCGCATCGAGCGGATCTGGGACGGCACCAGCGAGGTGCAGCGTCACATCATCTCGCGCTCGCTGCTGCGGCCGCTGGGAGGCTAGCCGCGCGCGGCGGTTCGCGCTTACTTACCCTTCCACACGGGCGGGCGCTTCTCCGCGAACGCCCGGGTGCCCTCGCGCAGATCCTCCGAGCGGATCACCTGCTGCACGGCGCTCAGGCTGTCGTGCAGCTCGAAGGCCGGGTGCTCCGCGACCATCTCGGTATGCCGCAACAGCTGCTTGATGGCCGGGAACAGCAGCGGCGGGCCGGCCGCGAGCTGCTGCGCGATCTCGCGCGCCTTGGCCAGCGCCTGTCCCTTCGGCACCACGTGGTTGGCGAGCCCCCAGTGCCTGGCTTCCGCCGCATCCATCCAGCGACCGGTCATCAGGAACTCCACCGCCACGTGGTAAGGAATGCGCCGCCGCAGCTTGATGGTGCCGGCATCCGCGAGCACGCCGACATTGATCTCCGGCAGGGCGAAGCGCGCGTGCTCCGCCATCACGATAATGTCGGTGCCGAGTACCATCTCGAAGCCGCCGCCGCAGGCGATGCCGTTGACGGCGGCGATCAGCGGCTTGTCGAGGTTGCGCGGGTAGTTGAGGCCGCCGAAGCCGCCCGTGCCCCAATCCTCGTCCGATTGCTCCCCGGCGGCGGCGGCTTTCAGGTCCCAGCCGGGGGAGAAGAAGCGCTCGCCGGCGCCGGTGACGATCGCCACCCGCAGCGCCGGGTCGTCGCGAAAAGCGCTGAACACGGCGTTCAGGCGCCGGCTGGCGGCCAGATCGATGGCATTCGCCTTCGGTCGATCGATGGTCACTTCGAGCACCGCGCCGCTGGTCACCGTCCTGATCCCATCGGCCAGCGTTGAGCCGGCGGACAGGGTTGCACCTTCGGACATCTGCCACTCCTTATACGAGACGGATCAGTGCGTCCACGGCGACCGCGCCCTTGCCGCGCGGGCGCACGATGACGGGATTCAGGTCGAGCTCCGCGAGCTGCTCGAGATGGGCCGCAGCGTAGCGGCTGCACGCCAGCGCCGCCTGCACCAGCGCCGCGCTGTCACCCGGCGGGCGGCCGCGGTAACCGGCGAGCAGGCGCGCCACCCGCAACCGCCCGAGAGCGGCGGCGATAGCGGCCGCGGTAAACGGCGGCAGCAGCGTCACGCTGTCGTGCAGCAGCTCGGTCAGCACGCCGCCCGCTCCGAGCACCAGCAGCTGGCCGAACTGCGGGTCGACGCTGATGCCCACCAGTATCTCGGCGACGCCGTCGGTCACCATTTCCTCGACCAGCAGCGTCGCTGAGATCTGCGCCAGCCGCCGCGCCGCGCTGTCAGCTTCGGCGGCGCTGCGCACGCTCAGCACTACGCCGCCCACATCGGACTTGTGCTCGAGCGACGCGGCCGCGGCCTTGATGACGACTGGAAAGCCGAGCGCCGTTGCGGCGGCGGCTGCTTCCTCAGGAGGCACCAGACGTGAGTGCGGCACCGGCACCCCGTAAGCCGCCAGCGCCTGCTTGGCCTCGAGCTCGCCGAGCGCGCGGGCGCCGGCCTGCGGCCGGCGCGGCCGGCGCAGCTCCACCGCAGCCCCGCGCCCCCAGCTCTCGCCGACCGCTGCGGCGAGGTCGAGCGCCTCGAGCGCCTCGCGCTGTCCCTGCAGCGGCACGATTCCCGCCGCGAGGCACTTCTCGCGCGTGGCCGCCGACAGCGACTCGGGCAGCGAGCAGATGACCGCGGCGCGACTGGCGGCCCCGGGCAGGGCGGCGGCGAATTCGTCGATGACCCGCACGTAGCTGGAGTCGTCGGCGCAGCTCTCCGGCGGGCAGTCCACCAGGAAACCGACGGCATCGAATCCGGCGCGCAACGCGACCTCGAACATGGCGCGCTGGCGCGGATAGTCGAACCACACGTGCGTATGAAAATCGAACGGGTTCGCCACCTGCACGCGCTCCGACAGCAGCTCGCGCAGCCGCCCGGCGGCGTCTGCGGGGATCGGGGCGAAGTCCAGCCCCAGGTGGCGCGCGGCATCGGCGGTCATCGCCATGTCGCCGCCGGAGGCGCCCATGGTGAGCACGCGCCGGCCCGGCAGCGGACCGCCGGCATGGAAGATCTTCAGCGTTTCGCACAAGGTGGCGAGTGACTCGCAGCGCGCGACGCCCGCCTGGCGGCAGAAGGCGTCGAAGGTCGCGTCGGCACCGGCGAGCGCGCCGGTGTGGGTGCGAACCGTGCGGCTCGCCGCGGCGGTGCGCCCGGCCTTGATGAGCGCGATCGGCTTGCCGGCAGCGCGGGCCTGCGCCACGGCGTGCGCGAAGCGCGTGCTGTCCTGGATGCCCTCCAGATACAATCCGAAGGCAGTGACACGCTCATCGGCGCACAACAGCTCGATGAGATCCTCGGCGGCAAGGCGGGTCTGGTTGCCCACCGTGAGCGCATAGCCGATCGGCAGCGAGCGGTCGTTGAACAGCAGGTTCAGCGCCAGCGTGCCGCTCTGGCAGATGAGCGCCACGCCGCGCTCGCGGCGCCGGCCGACGACCTGGTCGGGCCACAGCGCCGCGCCGTCGAAGAAATTGATGAAGCCATAGCAGTTGGGACCGAAGAACGGCAGCTCGCCGGCGCTCTCGAGCAACTGCTGCGTCAGGCGCCGGCCCTCTTCGGTCGCGGTCTCGGAGAACCCGGCGGCGAAGCACACGAAGCCGCCGGCGCCGCGCCGCGCGAGCGCCGCCGCGATGGCCGGCACCTCGCGATTGGGGGCGGCGATGAAGGCCGCGTCCGGCGCCGCCGGCAGCTCCTCGACCGAGCGGAAGTAGCGCTGCGCGTCGCTCGAGGCGCGCGTGGGGTGGATGCGCCATACCTCGCCCTGGTAGCCGATCACCCGGCTCGCCGCCTGGGCCGCGTCCGCCCAGGCGCCACCGATCAGCGCCACGGTACGCGGTGCCAGCAGGCGCCGCAGCGCGGGCGCGCTCATGCGGCGCTCGGCGCTCACGGGCGGCCGTGCCCGCGCAGCTCCATGCGCCGCGATCCGGGCGCCGCGGCCGGCAGCTGGGCGCTCGCCGCCTGCAGTGCGGTGAGCGCCGCCGCCACCGCCGCCGGGAACGGCGCCGTGCGCGCCGCCTCACCCTGCTGGCGCACGTGCAGCAGCATCACCTCCGCGGCGGCCGCCGGGGCGTCCTGCCCGGGGCGCAGGATCTCGAAAGCGGCATGGATGCGCTTGTGGTCGGCCCCGGCGATGCGCATCACGACGCGCAACGGGTCGGACTGGCGGACCTCGTGCAGGTAATGGATGTGCATCTCCACCGTGTACAGCGTGCAGTGGGTGCGCGCCCGGTAGTCGGCGTCGAGGCCGATGCGGTCCATGAGCGCATCGGTCGCGAGGCTCACGATCAGCGCATAGTAGGCATCGCGCAGGTGGCCGTTATAGTCGATCCACTCCGGCAGAACCGCGGTGGCGTAGACCGGGATGCCCGCCACGTTCAGTGCAGCCGCAGCCGCTCGCGTACCTGCGGCGGCGAGAGGATGCGCGCGCCCATGGCTTCGATGATGGTGCGCGCTTTTTCCACCAGCTGCGCGTTGCTGGCGTACACCCCGCGCGACAGGTACAGGTTGTCCTCTAGCCCGACGCGCACGTTGCCGCCGAGCAGTATCGACTGCGCCACCCACGGCATCTGCATGCGGCTCACCGCAAACGAGCTCCACACGCAATCGGCGGGCAGGCTGCCCACCATGGCGAGCAGGTGCGCGGTGTCCGCGGGCACCCCGTAGGCGATGCCGGTACACAGCTGGATCATGGCCGGCGCCGGGATCAGCTCCTCCTTGATCATCTGCTTCACGAACCAGAGGTTGCCGGTGTCGAAGATCTCCAGCTCCACCTTCACGCCCAGGTCGCGCAGGATGGTGGCCCCCTGGCGGCAGTAGTCGGGGGTGGAGATATACGCGCGGTTACCGTCCCCGAAATTGAGCGTACCGCAATCGAGGGTGGCGATATCCGGGCGGTACCGCCCCTCGCCGCACAGCTCGATCACGTGCCGCATGCGCTCTTCCTGGCTGACGAAGTCGGTGCCGGCGGCCGGGGTATCCTTCAGCCCCTGCTTGCCGACGCAGATGTACCCGCCCATGCCGCAGGTGAGGTTCACCAGCACGTCGACCTGGCTCTCGCGGATGCGCTTCACGACCTCGCGATAGTGGCGCGTCGCCATGCTGAACTCGCCGGTTTCCGGGTCGCGCACGTGGATGTGCACGATGGCGGCCCCGGCGCGCGCCGCCTCGACCGCGGAGTTCGCGATCTGTTCCGGCGTGATGGGGCAGTGGGGGCTCTTCTTGACCTTGGTATCGTCGCCGGTGATGGCGCAGGTGATGATGACGTCGGAGTTCATCGGGCCCTCCCGCTGGGACCGCGCGCGGCCCATAATATTATGGCTATAATAATATAAGGTAGCGGGCGTGCGCGTCCAGCCGGCGTGGCGGACGCCCGCGGCGCAGCGGCGCTTCAGGAGACGCACATGCAGACGCAATTATTGATCGGCGGCCGCCTGGTCGCCGGCGAGGCCGAGCCGGAGGCGGTGTTGGACGCGGCCAGCGGCACGCGCATCGCCGCGGTGCCGGCGGCCTCTGTGGCCCAGGTCGATGCGGCGGTGGCGGCGGCGGAGCGCGCCTTCGGTTCCTGGGCGCGCACCGCGCCGCGGGAGCGCGCGGCGCTGCTGCTGCGCATCGCCGAGCACATCGAGGCGGAAGCGGAGGGCTACGCCGCGCTCGAGTCGCGCAACACCGGCAAACCGCTCGCCGCGGTGCGCGCCGACGAGCTGCCGGCCATCGCGGACGTATTCCGCTTCTTTGCCGGCGCGTGCCGCAGTCCCCAGGGGCTCGCGGCGGGGGAGTACCTCCCCGGCCATACCAGCTTCATCCGCCGCGACCCGGTGGGGGTGGTCGGCTCGATTGCGCCGTGGAACTACCCGCTGATGATGGCCGCCTGGAAGATCGCGCCCGCGATCGCCGCCGGCAATACGATGGTGCTGAAGCCTTCCGAGCTGACGCCGCTCACGCTGCTGAAACTCGCGGCGGCGCTCGCCGAGCTGCTGCCGCCGGGGGTGGTCAACGTCGTGTGCGGCCGCGGCGAGCCGGTGGGCAGCGCGATCATCCATCACGAGCGGGTGCGCATGGTGTCGCTGACCGGGTCGGTGGCGACCGGACAGAAGGTGCTGGCGGCTGCGGCCGGTAACCTCAAGCGCACCCATCTGGAACTCGGCGGCAAGGCGCCGGTGATCGTCTTCGATGACGCCGACATCGAAGCGGTAGTGGCCGGCGTGCGCACCTTCGGCTACTACAACGCCGGCCAGGACTGCACCGCTGCCTGCCGCATGTATGCGGGCAGGCAGGTGTACGAGCGGTTGGTGGCGGACCTGACCAGCGCGGTGCGTAGCATCAGGGTCGGCACCCAGGAAGAGACCGGCGTAGAGATGGGCCCGCTGATCTCCGCGACGCAACGCGAGCGCGTCGCGGCCATGGTGGAGCGTGCCGCAGCCAATCCGCACGTGACGCTCACCACCGGCGGCAAGGCGCGTGGCGGCGGCGGTTTCTTCTACGAGCCCACGGTCGTAGCCGGCGCCCGCCAGCAGGATGAGATCGTGCAGCGCGAGGTGTTCGGCCCGGTCGTGTCGGTGACCCCCTTCAGCGATACCGAGGAAGCCATCCGCTGGGCCAACGATTCCGAGTACGGGCTCGCCTCCTCGGTGTGGACGCGCGACGTCGGGCGCGCCATGCAGGTGGCGGCGCAACTGCAGTACGGCGCCACCTGGATCAACACGCACTTCGCCACCGCGAGCGAGATGCCCCACGGCGGCTTCAAGCGCTCCGGCTACGGCAAGGACCTGTCGGTGTATGCACTCGAGGACTACACCGTGGTGCGCCACCTGATGGTGAAGCTATAGCCGCCGCGCTGCCAGCCTCCGGCCGCTGTGCCCGGCGGCGCACGGCGCATCGCGTGACGGCGCTGGCGCTCGCGGCGGTGCTGCTCGGTGGCTGCGGCGGCGTGCCGCACGGCGCCGCCGCGGCGCGCGCCGAGGAGCCGGAGCTGCACATCTACAACTGGGCGGATTACATCGGCAAGGACACCATCGCCAACTTCGAAGCTGCAACCGGCATTCGTGTGGTCTACGACACCTACGACGCCGACGAGACGCTCGAAGCGAAGATGATGGCCGGCGACTCGGGCTACGATGTGGTCAGCACCTCGACCGACTACTTCAGCCGCCAGATCAAGGCCGGCATCTATCAGCCGCTCGACCGCTCGCTGTTGCCGAACTGGAAGTATCTCGACCCGCACGTCCTCGCCATCGAGGCCCAGGCCGATCCCGGCAACCGCTATGCCATGCCGTACCTGCGCCACGTCAACGGCTTTGCCTACAACGTCGACATGATCCGCGCACGCATGCCCGATGCGCCCGTTGACAGTCTCGAGCTGATCTTCAAGCCCGAGATCATCCGCCGCTTCGCCGATTGCGGCGTCACCTTCCTCGATTCAGCCGAGGACGTGCTGCAGCTCGCGCTCAACTATCTGCACCTGGATCCCAACACGCAGCGGCCCGAGGACTACCAGCGCGCAGAGCAGCTGCTGCTCGCCGTACGTCCCTATATCAAGGCGTTTGATTCGAGCGAGTACCTGAACGGCCTCGCCAACGGCGATTTCTGCATCTCCATGTCCTGGTCGGGCGACTACGCCACTTCGCACGCGCGCGTCAAGGCCGCCGGTGTCGACGTGCACCTGGCATTCACCGTGCCGAGGGAGGGCGCCAACGGCTCGTTCGATGCGCTGCTGATTCCCGCCGATGCGCCGCACCCGCTGGCAGCGCACAAGTTCCTCAACTACATCCTCGAGCCGCGAGTGATCGCCGCCATCACCAACTACACCCACTACGCCAACGATAACTGGGCAGCCAGGGCCTACGTCGATCCGCAGATTCTCAGCGATCCGGCGGTCTATCTGCCGCCCGGAACCGAGGCACGCCTCTACCGCGCCAACGAGGCGGGCCCGGCACTCGAGCGGCTGCGCACCCGCACCTGGACGCGCATCAAGACCAACCTGTGAGGCGGCGCGCGGCGCGGACGGCGGCCGCAACCGCCGCGCGCAGCTAGCGCCCGGCGAGCTGCATTTCCAGCGCCCGCCGGCGGTCGCTGCGCGTCATGAGCCAGCCGGCGCCGAGAATGCACACCCCGACCCCACAGACGATCAGGCTGGCGAGCGCATTGATATCGGGACTCACGCCGAGTTTCACTTTCGAGTAGATCACCATCGGCAAGGTGCTGGCGCCGGGCCCGGCGACGAAGCTCGAGATCACCAGGTCATCGAGCGACAGCGTGAAGCACAGCAGCCAGCTGGAAATCAGCGCCGGTGCGATGATCGGCAGGGTGATCTCGATGAAGGCGCGCGCCGGGCTCGCCCCCAGATCCATGGCGGCCTCCTCGAGCGCGCGGTCGGCGCTCTGCAGGCGCGATTGCACCGTGATGGTGACGTACGCGGTGCAGAAGGTGATGTGCGACAGCACGATGGTGGTGAAGCCGCGGTGTGGCCAGGAGAGCAGCTGCACCATCGACACGAACAGCAGCAGCTGGGTGATGCCGGTGATGATCTCCGGCATCACCAGCGGCGCGTTGACCATGCCGGTGAGCAGCAGCCGCCCCGGAAAGCGCGCAAAGCGCACCAGCGCGATCGCCGCCAGCGTGCCGAGCACCACCGCGCCGCTAGAGGCGCTCACCGCCACCTCCAGTGACAGCCACGCCGCCTGCAGCAGCTGGCGATTGTGCAGCAGCTGCCCGTACCAGGCGGTGGAAAAGCCGCCCCACACGTTGACCAGCGGCGAGGCGTTGAAGGAGTAGCCGATCAGCACCAGGATCGGCAGGTAGAGCACGGCAATGCCGAAGAACAGCACCGACAGCAGCGCCGCCGAGGAGGGTCGTTCGCCCCGTGCGCTCATGCCTCGAGCTGGCGCACGTTGTAGTACTGGTAAATGGCGATCGGCCCGACCAGCAGCAGCAGGAAGGCGATCGCCACCGCGGAGGCCACCGGCCAGTCATGGTTGCCGAAGAACTCATCCCACAGCACGCGGCCGATCATGAGAGTGTTGGGGCCGCCGAGCAGCGACGGGATCACGAACTCCCCGACCGCCGGGATGAACACCAGCATGGAACCGGCGATCACCCCCGGCAGCGACAGCGGCACGGTGATGTCGAAGAACGCCCGTCGCGGCGTGCTGCCGAGATCCGCTGCCGCCTCGAGCAGGGTGTGGTCGAGCTTCTCCAGCGTGGCGAACAGCGGCAGCACCATGAAGGGCAGGTAGGAATAGATGATGCCCAGGTATACCGCGAGGCTGGTGCGCATGATGCGCAGTGGGTGGCTGATGAGACCCAGGTGCAGCAGCGCGGTGTTGAGGAAGCCGTTGTCGCGGATGATGCCTTCGAGCGCATATACCCGCAGCAGGAAACTCGTCCAGAACGGCAGCATGATGATGAGCAGCAGCAGCCCCTGCGCCGATTTCGGGGCCCGCGCGATGGCATAGGCCATCGGGTAGCCGAGCAGCAGGCAGATCAGCGTCGAGAAGAACGCGGTACGCAGCGAGTACAGGTACGCCACGCCATATACCTGATCGGTGACCAGGTAGCGGTAGTTGCCCAGGGTCAGCGACAGGCGCAGGTGGTGATCGGGGGTGAAGGAGATGATGTCGGTGAACGGCGGCACGCGCGGCGCCGCTTCCGCGAAGCTGATCTTGAAAGCGAACGCGAACGGGATGAGGAAGAATACAACCAGGAAAATCAGCGGCGGCAGGATGATGAGCCAGCGGCCCGGACGCCAGGTTGTCTTCATGATGGGCGCATCGCCTGTGACCGCGGGCTATTGTGCGGGATAAACTTGCCGCCAGTACAGCGCCGCTCGTAACCGCCGTGCGGTCGAAGGAACTGCAGCGCCGATGAATGAAGTGCCGGACCGGGGAGCAACGGGCAGCGTCGCGACCGCGGCGGCGGCCGCCGGCGGTTCGCGCATCCGCCAGCGCCAGCGGCAGCGCCTGATCGACGCCTGCATCTCGGCGCTGCACATCTACGGCCCCTCGCGCACCACCGTGGAAAAGGTGGTGGCGCTGGCGGATCTGTCGCCGGGGATCGTGCGCTTCTACTTCGATTCCAAGGCCGCGATGCTGGTCGCATCGCTGGCGCACCTGGCGGCGGAGTTCGAGGAGCGCGTGCTGGCACCGGTGGCGGCTCTCAAGGAGTCGCCGCTGCAGGCGCTGCGGCTGCTGGTGGAGCTGTACCTCGATGCCGACATCGCCAGCCCGCGCAAGGTCTCGGTCTGGTATTCCTTCTGGGGCGAGGCGAGCTCGCGCCAGGAGTACCTGGACATCTGCGGCAAGAAGGACGATGCCTTCGCCGCGCTGGTGCGCGAGCTGATCGAGCGGCTGATCGCCGCCCGCGGTGCCGCGCACCTCGACGCGGATGCGGTGGCACTCGGGCTGATCGGCGTGCTCGAGGTGCTGTGGCAGGGATTCGCCTTTCAGAGCGAGGCCAACATCGACCGCGCCGCCGCCGTGCAGCGCTCGCTGCGCTATCTGCGCTCGGTGTTTCCCGGCGAATTCGCCGACAGCGCCCCGGCCGCAACCGCACGGCCGGCGCTCAGCGCGGCGCGGCTGCCGCACGGCGCCTACGCGGACGCCGCGCTGCTCGCGGCCGAGCGCGAGCGGCTGCTGCGGCCGGCATGGCAGCTGCTCGGCCACGAGGCGGAGCTGCGCGCGGCGGGGGATTTTCTCAGCGGCGATCTGGCCGGCGAGCGCGCCATGGTGGTGCGTGGCGAGCGCGGCCGCATGCAGGTGTTCCGCAATACCTGCCGGCGTCGTCCGCACGCGCTGCTCACGCTGCGCAAGGGCCACCTGCGCAGCGCCATTCACTGTGCTTCGCACTCACTGACCTACGGATTCGACGGCCGGCTGGTCGCCGGCACCACACCGGGCGACCTGGTGCCGCTCGAGATGCTGCGTCTCGGCCCGCTGATCTTCGCGCGTGCCGGCGCTCACGCGGACGCCGGCGCACCGCGGGCGCCGTGGGAGGCCTTCGCGAAGCTGGCGCCGCGCAGCGTCGCCGACCTGGACGCCGCCGCCGACTGGAAGATCGTGGTCGAGCAGTGGCTCGAGAGTCCGCAGCCGCAGCAGCATTTCGTGGCGCCGAACCTGCTGCTCGAGCTGCGGCCCGAAGGGGCGCTGGTGCTGCAGGTGACCCCGCTCGGGCCCGGCAGCAGCCGCATCCGCCGCTTTGATTTCGCCGCCCGGCAAACGGGCAGGGAGGCGGGGCGCGCTGCGCACACGGCCTGGCACCGCCGCGTCGGTTCGTGGCTGAAGCAGCAGATCGAGCTGGCCGAGTCGACGCAGGCCGGGCTCGCCACCGCCGCCGAGGAGCTCACCGACAGCGGCCCCGTCGCACCGGCGCTGGCGCAGTTTCGCGCCGCGGTGGCCGCGCTGCTGTAAGAAACTATATGGATATATAGACGCGCGTTATAGCCAATGGTATCCTGCCGGATCTAAAGCGCTTTTTTGCATCACGCCGCGGGAGGTCGTCATGTCCAGAACCATGACCCGGAATCACGAGCACTTCCGGCGCGCGCTCGGGCGGCTGCCCCTCGGGGTCGCCTCGAACTTCCGCTTCTGGGGCGAGGAACGCACCATCTACGTGAAAGAAGGGCGCGGCGCGCGCGTCACCGATCTCGACGGCAACGTCTACGTCGACTACCGCATGGGCTACGGGCCGGCGATCCTCGGCTACGCGGACCCGCGTGTCGATGCGGCGGCGCGCGAAGGCATGGAGGTGGGCGGTGTGTTCGCACTGTCCACCGAGCGCGAATACCGCGTGGCCGAGCGCATCGCGCGCATGGTGCCGGCGGCGGAGCTGGTTCGCTTCTCGAATTCCGGCACCGAGGCGGTAATGGCGGCGCTGCGCCTGGCGCGCGCCTACACCAGGAAGGACAACTACGTCATTCTCGAAGGCAGCTACCACGGGCTGTTCGATGCGGCCATGTGGTACACGCCCATGGAGAAGTGGTCGCAGGTCGGCGACCCGCAGGTGCTGCCCTACAGCGAGGGCGTGCCGCTGGCGACGCGCAACTTCGCGCACTTCGTGCAGGCGAACGATGCCAACCAGCTCGAGGACGTCTTCCGCCGTCACGGGCACGGCATCGCCTGCCTGCTGATCGAGCCCATTATGGGCAACTGTCTGGGCATCGCGGCCGAGCCGGCGTACGTGCGCGCGGCGCGCGAGCTGTGCGACCGCTACGGTGTGGTGATGATCATCGACGAGGTGAAGACCGGCTTTCGCGTCGCGCGCGGCGGCGTGCAGGAGCTCTACGGCGTGCGTGCCGACCTGTGCACCTTCGCCAAGGCGATCGCCAACGGCTACCCGATCTCGGTACTCGCCGGGCGCGAGGAGATCATGCGCAAGCTCGGCAAGGGCGTGGCGCACGGCGGCACCTACACCGCGCACCCGGTGTCGCTCGCGGCGGCGGAGAAGACCCTGGAGATTCTCGCCGACACCGATGCGCTCGAGCGCGTCGCCGCCTACGGCACGCGGCTGCGCAACGGCAAGAGCGCCATTCTCAAGGCGCGCGGCATCGCTCACAGCTTTGTCGGCCACCCCTCCATGAGCGGCCTGTACTTCGCGCACGACCCGCCGCGCACCTATCGTGACTGGAAGGGCAGCGACTACACCTTCTACGACGCCGTCGCCAGGGTGCTGCACGATGAGTGCATCCTGTGCGAACCGGATTCACGCGAGCCGTGGTCCATGTCCGCGGCACACGACGACGGGTGCCTGAAGGACACGTTGCGGGCGTTCGAGGTGGCCGTCGACCGCACGCTCGACGGTCTCGGAACCACGCGCCGCGTACCTGCCTGACCTGCCGCTGAAGGAGCGGCCACCGGCATGAGCATGGGCGCCAGCAACCGCTACGATGCGCTCGTCGTGGGAGCGGGGCACAACGGGCTGGTGAACGCCTGCTACCTGGCGCGCGCCGGGCTCAAGGTGCTGGTGCTCGAGCGCAATGCGTTCGTCGGCGGCGCGGCGGTGAGCCGCCGCCTGTACGACGGCTTCACCTACTCGAACTGCTCCTACGTGTGCAGCCTGCTGCGCACCGAAATCATCCGCGCGCTCGAGCTGCCGGCGCACGGCCTGCAGATCATCCCCTACGAGGGCGGCTGCACCATGATGCGCGACGGCGGGCACCTGGCGGTGTACGACAACCACGACGCCATGCGCCGCGAGATCGCGCGCCACTCGCGCCACGACGCCGAAGGTTACGATCGCTACGTACGCGACATGCTGCGGCATTGCCGCTTCATCAAGCCGCTGCTGCTGCGCGAGCCGCCGGATCCGACTTCGTTCAAGCCGCGCGACCTCAAGGAGCTGCTGTTCCTCGGCAAGCACTTTCACAAGCTCGGCGAGGCGCGCATGTACGATACGCTGCGCTTCTTCACCATGAGCTGCGCCGACATGCTCGAGGAGTACTTCGAGAGCGAGATCGTCAAGGCGCACCTGTGCGGCAGCTCCATCATCGGTACCGCGCTCGGGCCGCGCTCGCCCGGCTCCGCCTACGTGCTGCTGCATCACTACATGGGCAGCATCGACGGCGCCGTGGGCGCCTGGGGATTCGCGCGCGGCGGCATGGGCGCCATCACCCAGGCGCTCGCCGCCTCCTTGCAGGCGAGTGGCGGCATGGTGCGCACCGCGGCGCCGGTCGCGCAGATCGTGGTGCGTAACGGCCGCGCCACCGGCGTGGTGCTCGAGGGGGGCGAGGAGATCAGCGCCGCGGTCGTGGTCTCGAACCTCGACGTCAAGCGCACCTTTCTCGAGACCATGGCGCCGGCGCATCTGCCGCCGGAATTCCTCGCGCAGGTGCGCCGTTTCAAGATCCGCGGCTCCTCGGGAAAACTCAACATCGCCCTCGACGGACTGCCGCACTTCCCCGCCATCCCGCAGGGTTCCCCGGCGACGCGCGGCGACATGCACATCACCGACACCCTCGAGATGGTCGAGCGCGCCTACGACGACTGGAAGGAGGGGCGCTGGTCGCGCGCCCCCTACGTCGACATGCTGATCCCCACGCAGATCGATCCGACCATGGCGCCCGACGGCAAGCACTACATGTCGGTGTTCGTGCAGTACTGCCCGTACCGGCTCGCCGACGGGGAGTGGACCGCGGAGAAACGCCAGGCGTTCGGCAATACCGTGATCGATGCGATTGCGCGTCACAGCCCGGACTTCAAGCAGCTGATTCTGCATGCGGAAGTTCGCACGCCTCGCGATATCGAGAACGAGGTGGGCCTCACCGAGGGCAACATCTTCCAGGGCGAGCTCACCTTCGACCAGCTGCTGTTCAACCGCCCCGTGCCCGGCTATGCGCAGTACCGCGCACCGGTACGCGGGCTCTACATGTGCGGCTCCAGCACGCACCCCGGCGGCGGCGTCATGGGCGCCCCCGGCGCCAACTCGGCGAACGCCATCCTGCGCGACCTGAGGCGGCTGCAGTGAACGGCGGCGCCGGCGCGCAGTACGACAGCATCGTGGTCGGCGGCGGCCACAACGGACTGGTGTGCGCGGCGTACCTGGCGCGCGGCGGACGCAAGGTACTGGTGCTCGAGGCCGCCGAGCGGCTGGGGGGGGCGGCCGTCACGCGCGAGTTTGCGCCCGGGTTCAGGACTTCCGCCTGCGCCCATCTGCTGCACCTGATGCCCGCGGCGCTGATGCAGGATCTCGCTCTGGAGGCACACGGCCTGAGGCTTGCCGCCCGCAACCTGCCGACGGTCGCGCTCGCCGAGGACACGCGTCACTTGAGTTTCGGGCCGGGCAACCTGGCGGCGCTGGCCGAGCGTTCGGCTGGCGAAGCGGTCGCGCTGGCGGACTGGCAGACGCTGCTGAAGCGCTTTGCGCGCGCGTTGCATCCGCTGCTCACGCAGACGCCGCCGCGGCTCGGCACGGATGCCTGGCGCGATGCCTACGCGCTCCTCGGCCTCGGCTGGCGCATCCGGCGCCTCGGGCGTCGCGACATGCGCGAGCTGCTGCGCATCGGTGGGATGTGCGTGTACGACCTGCTCGAGGATCGCTTCAGCCTGCCGCTGCTGAAAGGTGCGCTGGCGCTGGATGCGGTGCTCGGCACCAATTACGGTCCGCGCTCTCCGGGCACCGTGGTATCACTTCTGTACCGCTGCGCCGCATCGCAGGGTGCCGATGCCCTGGCACAGCCCGAGGGCGGCCTCGGGGCCGTGTCGGAGGCGTTGGCGCGCGCCGCGCGCGCCGCCGGCGCCGAGATTCGCACCGGCGCGCTGGTCGAACGTATTCTGGTGCGCGAGGATCGCGTGGTGGGGGTCGCACTGGCCTGCGGCGCGCAGATCACCGCGACCACCGTGGTGTCGAGCGCGGATCCCAAGAGCACGTTCCTCAAGCTGCTGGGGACGGAACACCTGGACGCGGGCTTCGCGCGGCGCGTGGCCCAGGTGCGCTCGCGCGGGCTGACGGCCAAACTGCACCTGGCCCTCGAGCGGCTGCCGCAGTTCCCCGGGCTCAGCACCGAGGCGCTGCGCGCGCGCCTGCTGGTGGCACCCTCGGCGGACTACATCGAGCGCGCTTACAACCATGCCAAGTACGACGAATTCTCCAGTCGGCCGATGCTCGAGGTCACCATCCCAACCCTCGCCGACGCAACTCTTGCGCCGCCCGGCAAGCACGTGATGTCGGTGATCGTGCAGTACGCCCCTTATGCGCTCGCCGGTGGCTGGGATAGCCAGCGCCCGGCCTTCACGGCGCGCGTCATCGATACTCTGGGGGCCTACGCACCGCAGCTGCGCGACTGCATCAGCGCCAGCGAACTGTTGGCGCCCCCGGATATCGAGCGCGAGTTCCGTATCAGCGGCGGCCACTGGCATCACGCGGAACTGGCGCTCGATCAGTTTCTGATGGTGCGACCGGTGCCAGGCGCCGCCCGATATCGCACGCCGCTGCCGGGCCTGTTCCTGTGCGGCGCCGGCTGCCACCCCGGCGGCGGTGTCATGGGACTCGCCGGGCGCAACGCGGCGCGGCAGCTCATCCGCGAGGCCGCTTAAGCCATGCTCACCGAAAGCGAGCCGCACTATCGCCAGCCGCTGCTGAAGACGCCGTTCCACGAGCGTGCGCGCGCGCTCAGCCAGCTCGACAGCTTCGTGCCGTGGGCCGGCTACACGACGGTCGATGTCTTCACCAGCGTGGAGCAGGAGTACTTCGCGATCCGCAACGCGAGCTCGCTCTACGATCTGACCCCCATGGTCAAGTACCGCATCTCGGGCGCGGACGCGCTGCGCTTCCTCAATCGTCTGGTGACGCGGGACATCCGTAAGGTCGGGCCCGGGAAGGTGGCCTACACCGTGTGGTGCAACGACGAGGGTCATCTGATCGATGACGGCACGGTATTCTGCATCGCGCCCAATGAATATCGCATCTGCACGGCCGAGCGGCAGCTCGACTGGTTCCGCGCCTCCGCCATCGGCTTTGAGGTCGAGATCCGCGAGGTTACCGAGGAGGTGGCGGCGCTGGCGGTCCAGGGCCCGACGTCGTGCAAGCTCCTGAAGGCCGTGGGACTTGCCGGGGTCGAGCGGTTGAAGCCGTTCGAGCACGCCGGGTTCAGCATGCCCCGCAGCGGCGGCGCCGGACAGATCACGATGATGGTGTCGCGCACCGGCTTCACCGGCGATCTTGGCTACGAGCTGTGGATGCAGCCCGCGGACGCCGAAGCGCTGTGGGATGCCCTGACGGCGGTGGGCAGCAGCCGTGCGGTGCGACCGATCGGCTCCAGGGCCCTCAACGTGGCGCGCATCGAGGCGGGCTTCGTGCTGCCGAACCTGGATTTCGTCTCGGCGGAGCACACCCTGTACCTGGGCACCGAGCGCTCGCCGCTGGAGCTCGGACTTGCCTGGCTGGTGGACTTCAACAAGGGACACTTCACCGGCCGCCGCGCGCTGCTGGCGGAGCAGGCGCGCGGCCCGCGCCGGCAGCTGGTGGGACTGGACGTCGAGGGCACGAAGCCTGCCCACAACGCGCTGCTGTATCGCGATTCTTCCGCGAGAAGAGAGGTGGGCAGCGTGACCTCGGCGATCTGGTCGCCGACCTGCAAGCGCAACCTGGCGCTCGCCATCGTGGAGGCGGCGTACATCGCCACCGGATCGCGCGTCTGGGCGGAGATCTATCTGAATCGCGAGCTCGTGTGGGAGCGGCGCATGGTGCGCGCCCGCGTGGTCGAGCGGCCGTTCTTCGCACCGGCGCGGCGGCGGGCGACGCCGCCGGCGGATTTTTGAAGGAGCGGCCGTGATCGCCACCCAGTCGAAGCAGCTCGCCGGCCGCCCGTGGCTCGACCCGCAGGCGACGCCGCAGGTGCTCATCGACGGGGTCAGCAAGACCTTCGGCGCGACCACCGCCGTCGATAACGTCACCCTCAACATCTACAAGGGCGAGATGTTCGCGCTGGTGGGTGCTTCCGGCTGCGGCAAGACCACGCTGCTGCGGATGCTGGCCGGATTCGCCCAGCCCAGCGGCGGCCGCATCAGCATCGACGGCGTCGACATGAGCAGCGTGGCGCCGCACCAGCGGCCGGTGAACATGATGTTCCAGTCGTACGCGCTGTTCCCGCACATGACGGTGGAAAAAAACGTCGGCTACGGACTGCGGCGCCTGCCGCTCGATGCCGCCACGCGCCGCCAGCGCGTGCAGGAGGGGCTCGACATGGTGCAGCTCGGGGCGCTCGCGCAGCGCAAGCCGCACCAGCTCTCGGGCGGCCAGCGCCAGCGCGTGGCCCTGGCGCGGGCGCTGATCCGTCGTCCCAAGGTGCTGCTGCTCGATGAGCCGCTGTCCGCGCTCGACAAGAAGCTGCGCGAGCAGACGCAGTTCGAGCTGATGGACCTGCAGGACAAGGTCGGGATCACCTTCATCGTCGTCACCCACGATCAGGACGAGGCCATGGCGCTCGCCACGCGCATCGCGGTCATGGACCGCGGACAAGTGGTGCAGGTCGGCACGCCCGCGGAGATCTACGAGTTCCCGCGCAGCCGCTTCGTGGCGGACTTCGTCGGCACCACCAATCTGTTCGAGGGTACGGTGAGCGGCTGCGCCGACGGCCTGATCAGCGTGCACTGCGCCGAGATCGACAGCGAGCTGCTGGTCGACGACCAGGGGCGCTTCAGCGTCGGGCAGCGCGTGTGGGTGGCGCTGCGACCCGAAAAAATGCGCCTCGCCAAGCAGCCGGCGAGCGGCGCGCGCCTCAACCAGCTGCGCGGCCTGGTCTGGGAGCTCGGCTATCTCGGCAACCGCTCGACGTACCAGATCAAGACCACCAGCGGCAAGGTGATCACGGTGTTCGCGCAGAACGAGCGGCGCACGTCGGAAGCCGCCATCGACTGGAGTGATGAGGTGTTCGTAAGCTGGAGCGCAGATGCAGCGGTAGTGCTGCAGATCTGAACTGCACGAGCGCGACAGGGGGAAGCCCGTACCGGGCGGGGGAGGATAAGCACATGAAGAACTCGACTCGCACCATTCGCGCCATGATCGGCCTGCCGCTCGCCACCGGCGCCGTGCTGCTCGCCCATCACCCGCTGGCACGCGCCGACGCTGCCGCGGTGCTCGCCACCGCCGGTCCCGCGCCGGCCGCCACGGAGACCGCTACGGAGCCGTCGGCGCTGCAGGAGGTGGTGGTAACGGCGACCCGGCACGAGGAGTCGCTCAGCAAGGTGCCGATCAGCGTCACGGCGCTCACCCAAGCCGACATGGATCAGAAGGGCATCAAGGACTTCATCGACATTGCGCGCTACACCCCCGGCGTGTCGATCGACAACTCCGCGACCAATGCCATCTCCATCCGCGGAATCTCCTCCTCGGCCGGACCCGGCACGACGGGCATCTATATCGATGACACGCCGATTCAGATGCGTTCAGTGGGCTTCAATCCGGATGATGCGCTGCCGAAGACCTTCGACCTTGAGCGCGTGGAGATCCTGCGCGGGCCGCAGGGCACGTTGTTCGGCGCCGGCGCCGAAGGCGGCGCGGTGCGCTATATCCTGACGCAGCCGAGCGTCAGCAGTGAGAGCTCCTACCTGCGGAGCGAAGTGTCGTACACCCAGTACGGGCAACCCAACTATGAGTTAGGTGTGGCTCACGGGCAGCCGATCGTCGACGGCACGTTCGGTGTGCGCGCCAGCGTCTGGTACCGCTGGGACGGGGGCTGGATCGACCGGGTCGACCCGACCACGCGTGACGTGGTCGAGACCAACATCAACCATTCGGGCACGCTGCTCGGGCGGCTCGCGGCGCTCTGGCAGCCGTCGGGGTCCGTCGCCGTCACGGCGAGCATTCTGTACCAGAACCTCCAGAAGCACGATGACTCGACCTACTGGCCGGCGTACTCGAACGCCGGCGCCGGCGACTTCAACACGGCGACGCCCGAGCGCATTCCCAACGACGATCAGTACTACCTGCCGGCGCTGAAACTGGAGTGGGACCTCGGCAAGAGCTCGATCATCGCCAACGCCTCCTACTACCATCGCAATCAGATCACCGCCTACCAGGGCACGGTCTACGACCTCGGCTACTACCAGGTTGCGGGCGCCTTCTTCGGCGTTCCCTGCGTCCCGACACCGGCGGCCACCAACACCTGCCCCGGTCCCGTGCCGCTGATCGATGGCAGCGGTATCCATCTGCCGCCACAGTTCGCCAACTACCAGACGCCGAATACCATGACGAATTCGCAGGAAAACTACAGCGGCGAGCTGCGCTG
>Ga0210394_10002211_pt1 | contig 27443 bp, 21 predicted proteins | sample IncBWC12MmetaG_FD_160121 | JGI IMG/M metagenome (GOLD analysis project Ga0210394, IMG submission 160121) | Forest soil microbial communities from Barre Woods Harvard Forest LTER site, Petersham, Massachusetts, United States - Inc-BW-C-12-M | ecosystem: Environmental > Terrestrial > Soil >...
AGGGCGGCAGTAAGCGCGCGATTCGGAAAGGCAACCGTCGTGTAAATCAACGCGCCACCGAGCAACGGCAACATGAACGACCACGCCGCCTTGAGCTCAAGCGAAAGAAAAACCACCGTGACGCACAGCACAATGGGCGCGAGCCACGCCTCGAGGAACATCTGCCGATCGCCCGGCGGTCTCGCCGCCGTGTTTCGATACGAGAAATACGTCAGCACGCCGAGAAAAAATCCGCCGCAGCAGCGGAAGAATGCCCAACCGTTGCCGCTGTCGGCGAGCGACAACTGTCCGCCGGTCCAGAGGACGGCGGCAGAGGTCATCACGATGACGCACGATGCCAGCAAAAATCCAAAGCCGCGGCCGCTGATCATTCGCACGATCCCGAACAGCACGTAGGCATAGAACTCCACACTGATGCTCCAACTCGGGTAGTTGAAAGTCAGCGGCGCCGTGAAGCTGAGCGCCTGTACCAAGAACACATTGGCGAGGAATGCGCCGGCGCCATTGACGGTGAAGGCCGGCTTGTCGGCGATGATTCCGTAGCGCACCTGCGCGACGTACTTGACCGCCTCGATCAGCACGAACACCATCAGAAAGGCAAAATGCAAGGGATACAGGCGCCCCAATCGCAACCAGAGAAAGCGGCCAAAATCCTTGGCATTCGACAAACGATCGCCATAGCTATGGCAAATGACGAAACCCGAAAGAACGAAGAAGAAATCCACCATCAGGGCGCCGTTTGAGAAGAACCGGGAACTCGTCACCGGATTGAGCCAGACCGCGTGATAGACGACGACGATGAGCGCGGCGATGCCGCGCAATGACTCGAGCGTGACGAAGAAACCGACGTTGCGCACGGCCGGCGCGGCGAGCGGGGGCGACACGGATTGCGGTAGAACTGCCATTGGTGGTGACCAGCTAGTGGGGCCGCCGCGGATGCGCTGCGATGTGCTCGAGCACCTGTACCGTTTGTTCGGCGCAGTGTGTCCATGTGAGCGGCCGCACCCGCTCCCTGCCCGCTGCGATCAGGCGGGCACGCAGCACCGGTTCGTGCGCGAGCCGGTACATTCCCGCCGCAATGTCATCGACCGACTCCGGGTTGACCAAAAGCGCGGCGTCCGCCGCAATTTCCTTGGTTCCAAAGCGATCGGCGGTGAGCACCGGGCAGCCGGACGCCATCGCTTCGACGATCGGCAATCCATAGGACTCGAACAGCGAGGGCAACAGCAGCACCTCGGCCATCTGATACAGGGTCGGCAAGAGCCCGGGGTCCACCCAACCCAGCCACTTGACCCAGGGCGTCAAACCCATTTCGTCGGGAACCCTGAGCTCGTGTTCGGAGAGAAATCGATTCTCCCCGCCCGCAATGACGAGACTGATGCCGGCGGCAGGTCCCACCCTGGCGTACGCTTGCACCAGCCGCGTGAAATTTTTCGGCGGATAGATGGCGCCTGAGTAGAGAAAAAACCGCGAGGGCAAATCGTAGCGCTGTTGCAGTTGAACGCGCGCTTCCGGCGCCGTGGGTTGCCTGAACGAATCATCGACACCCGAATAGACGCTGAATACGCGTTTGGGGGGAATCGGCAGAAACTCGATCACGTGCTCGCGCGTGATCTCGGATACCGCGATGATTGCGTCGGCTTTGCTCGCGTAGCGCGGCACCAAGAACTTGTGGCTCAAGCGGTCGATGCGTCGCGAGGCCCACGGCATCACGTACCAGTCCAGGCCATGACACACCCACGCGCTCGGGCAGCTTGCGCGCAGCGGCAGGGAATACTTGGGATTGTAGAGCACGTCGATGCCGTGCTTCTTGATGGCCCGCGGCACCGCGACTTGATCCCACCACAAAATGTTGTCGCCCGGGAGGGCCACCTCGGTGACTTGTGGGTCTTTCGCGTACGTTCCGACCAGAGCCGGATTCTTGTACAAGAACACGAAGGAATGCGTAGTTTTCATATCCAGCATCGCGCGCAAGATCCGATGCGTGTAGACCCGCACTCCGCCGCCGTGCTGGTCGTAGTGACGCAGCATGATTCCGATACGCATGCTCTACCTTGGCTTCAGGCCGCCGTTGCGATCAGCGGCTCGGCGCCGACCTCCCTGAAGGTCTCCTTGGGTTGGCCCAGTATCATCATGCGATACCAGATTTCCGAATTGATCAGCAGCCACAGCCGGTTGCCGTGATCGACGCGTCCATTCAAGTGCTCCTGCAATAAATGTTGAATGGGCGCACCTGCCAGCACACCGGCCCGCACGAGTTCGGAGTTCTGTAAATAGGCCGCGTACAAACTTCGGTACTCGTCTTTCAGTATGTACGGCAACGCCGATGAGAAACCCTGCTTCGAGCGCGACAGGATTTCCGGCGGCAGGTAGCGGGCGGCCAATTTGCGCTGGATGTAGCGCAAGTTGCGCCCGCGCACCTTGAGTGACCACGGCAGATGCGCGGCATATTCAGCGAGCTTGTGGTCCATGAACGGGCTGCGCGCCTCGAGCCCGTGCGCCATGCTCATGCGATCGCTGATCATCACTGGATGATCCGGCAGGCGCACCTTGCTGTCCGCGTACAGCATACGGTCGATCAGATCGCCCTGCAGCGCATCGAACGGCGCCTTCAGCGCGTACTCGGCATCGGCGGCGGCGAGTTCGAGGTGGCTCGCCGCCGTAAAGATGCTGCGGCGATGCTCCCGGTCGAAATAGAAATACGACAAGCTCGCCGCATAGCGCTCGCTGCCCTCGAGGAAGGACAGCCGGTGCAGCCAGCGCAGCTGGTGGCCGACGCTCTTGTACCAGCCGGCCGCGGGCAGCAAGCTGAGCGCGGGACCCACGAGCTGGCGGCGCAGGATCTCGGGCAGTTTGCCGTAGTAGCTCGCGTAGAGGTTGCCGTAGTAGCGGTCGTAGCCGCCGAAGAGCTCATCGCCGCCGTCGCCGCCGATCACCACCTTGACGTGCTGGCGCGCGAGTTTGGCGACGTGCCAGGCGCACAGCGACAAAGGATCCGAGGGCTCGTCCAGATGCCATACGAGATCCGGAAGCACCTCTTTCAAGGTCGGCTGGATGGTCAACTCGTGGTGCTGCGTGCGATAGCGCGTCGCGACGATGCGCGCATGCGGTGCCTCATCGAATTGCTTGTAGGGCAGCCCGATGGTGAAGGTCGGCAAGTCCTGCACGCCCAACCGCTTCACAAGCATCGCGACCAACAGGCTCGAGTCGAGCCCGCCGCTCAAGAAGGCGCCCACCTGAACGTCGCTTACCATGTGCAAGCGCAGCGACTCGACAATCTGCTCGTCGAGTTCGTCGAGCAGCTGCGGCTCGCTCAGGGGCGCGTGCTTCGGTTCGAACGTGAGATCCCAATACGGCCGCACCTGCGGGGCAGCGCCCCTCTCGAGAATGAGCATATGTCCCGGCGGCAGCTTCACGACGTCGCGGAACATCGTGAGCGGCGGCGCAATGAGGCGCAGCGCAAGATACTGATCCAATGCCGCGAGATTCAACCGGCGAAGGCTCGGATCGAGCGCGAGGAGTGCCTTGATTTCCGAGCCGAACGCGAAGCGCTGCGGCCGAGCGACGTAGAAGAACGGCTTTTGGCCAAGGTGATCGCGCGCCGCGAGCAGCCGTTGCTTGCGAGAATCCCAGAGTGCGAAAGCGAACATGCCGCGCAGGTGCTCGAGCAGACGATCACCGTACAATTCGTACAAGCCGATGATCACTTCGCAATCGCTCATGGTCACGAATCGATGGCCGCGCGCCTCGAGTTGCTGGCGCAGCTGCACGTAGTTGTAGATCTCGCCGTTGCACACCAGCCAGATCGTGCCCTCGGCATTGCGCAGCGGCTGCCGCCCGCCCGCCAGGTCGATGATCGAGAGTCGCCGGTGTCCGAGCACAGCGCCGCTCTCCCGATGGATGCCCTCGCCGTCCGGACCGCGATGCGCTAGAGCGCGCAGCATCGCGGCGATGTCCGCGCCTTGGGGATCGAGCGTCCCGACGATGCCCGCGATGCCGCACATCAACGTTCTCCCGTCATACGCGCGTCGCTGGCTGAGCGCACCGCGTCCTCGAACACGGCTTCGTAGCGCTGTGCGCACTTGTCGATGAAATAATCCTCGACCCGGTTCAAGTTCACTTGTCGCATGCGTTGCGCCAGCGGCGGCGAATCATGCATCTGTACGATGCCCTGCGTGAACGCCTCGACGTCGTTCAGCCGCACCACGAAGCCCGTCTCGCCGCTCGCGAGGAAATCCGTCTGACCGCCGTGATCGAAGCAAATGATGGGTAACCCGTACGCCATGGCTTCCAAGAATACCAAGCCGAACCCCTCATGCTGACTGGCCGAGACAAAAATATCGGCGCCGGCGAGCGCCTGAAATTTGCGCTCCTCGGAAACCTGGCCCGTCAAGTGTACATAATCGGCAAGTCCGGCCTGCGCGGCGGCGCGCCTGACGGCTTCCGCATCGGGCCCGTCCCCAACGATCAACAAATGGGTGTTGGGGCGCGCTGCGGCCTTGAGCGCCTTGACCAGCAGCACCGTCGCCTTACGCGCGACCACACGCCCCACCGTCACCATGACGAAGGCATCCTCAGGTAGGCCGAATTCGCGACGCGACCGGATGGCCGCCGGCGGTCGCTCGATGCCGAGCGGGATCAGCTGCGCTTGACGATGTACGCCATAGAAGGTTTCGACGTGCTCCAAGGTGTTGCGCGACTGCCCTACCAGCCGGTCCGCTCCCTCGAGAAGATATTTGATCGGTGCGCGCAGCCACGCGTGCCGGTGCGGCGAGCTTGCTTTGCTGGGGTCGTACAAGTCCCCGCCGTGAACCGAGAGGATATTCGGAATTCGATAGATCGATCGAAGCACATGACCGACCGGACCGGTCGGTACCACGAAATGCGTGTTGATTACGTCAAACCCACCCGCACCTCGCAACGTCAAACCGCGCAACATTGCGGCGGGCGCATAAGCCAGCATCGAGGGGAAATTCGCGACCGCGAGTTCACGGCGAAAGAACACCGGTACCCGCACGATGCGCACGCCGCCCTCAAGACTTTCCGCGGGGAGCCCGAGCGCCCGCGACGTGAGCACGGTTACTGCGTGGCGGCGCGCCAATTCGCGCGCCAGCGCGGCCATGACCACACCACCGCCGCCGCCCAACGGCGGATGCTCATAGTTGCAAAAAAGGATTTTCATCCGGGACTTGCCTGCAATATATACTGTTTACCTCTGGTTTAGAGCGTACCGTATGTCAAATTCTCAACCCACCGTCGCCGCGCGAGAACCCGCGCTGGGCGCGAGCGTCAGGCCGCTGCCGGGCGGTCTCGCCCAACCTCGATTGGCTGCCCGCTTGGAGCCGTTCGATTCGTATTGGCAGGCGCCGGCGGATGTGGACAAGGGCTATAAGTCCTTCAGCGCCTACTACCGGGCGAATTATCTGCCGCGCATTCCGCAGGACCGGCAAGCGAGGATTCTCGTCATCAGCTGCGGACCTGGTTACTTGGTCGATCTGTTGGTGCAATCGGGCTACCGCAATGTCCTCGGCATCGATTCCGACGCGGCCAAGGTGGAGCACGCCGTGCGCCGCCAGCTGCCGTGCGAGGTCGCGACAGTGTTTCCGTTTCTCTCGCAGCATCAGACGGGTGAGTACGACTGCATCATCCCCGAGCAGGAGCTCAACCACTTGACGATGGACGAGACCATCGCATTCCTGGGGCTGTGCCGCCAGGCGCTGCGTCCCGGCGGGAGCGTCATCGTCTACGCGATGAACGGCGCCAATCCGCTGGTCGGCTCGGAGAATCTCGCGCACAACATCGATCATTTTTATAACTTGACCGAATACAGCATCGCTCAGGTCCTCGGGCTTGCGGGCTTTGAGCGCGTCCAACCCTTCGCACTGAAGTTGTACGTGTTCTGGAAAAATCCCTTCAATTATGTGGGGCTCGCGGTGACCGGTGTGCTCGAGGCGGCGATGCGGATCATCTTTCGGCTGTACGGCAAGAAAGTGCGCATCGTGTCGAAAAAGATAGCGGCCGTTGCCGAGCGCCCGGTCGACGGCTAGCGGGGCAGATATCCCTGCTCGCGGTACCAGTTGGCGGTCTCGACCGTACCCGCCGCAAAAGGCACCGTGGCCGTAAAGCCGAGCAGGCGCTGCGCTTTGGCGGTGGAAAAGACGAAGGACTTGCGAAAGAAATCCAGGCGCCGGCGGTGCAGCGGCGGCTGAATCCCCAAGGGCGACAGCGTTTTTTCCATCACTATGGCGGCCGCCAGGAACGGCCACATTGGCACATGCCAGTTGGGTGCGGTTCGCCCGAGCGAGCGAGCTACGTGCTCCACCATCTCGCGCGTCGTCATCGTCTCCTGCCCCGCCAGCACGAAGGTCTCGCCGAGCGCCGCGGGATGGATCGCGGCGAGCAGGAGTCCTTGCACCAAGTCGCGCACGTGGATGGCCTGGCGCCGATTCTGCCCTGAGCCCACGATGATGAAGCGTCCGCGGTCGAGCGCGCGGTACAATTTGAGCAGACGAAAATCGCCCGGCCCGTAGGTCTCGGAGATACGCACGATGCTCGTCGGCAATTGGATGCCGTACGACTTCACCACTTCCTCGGCGGCGAGCTTGCTCCTGCCATAGACATTCAGCGGCCGCGGCGCCGTGTTCTCATCCAAAATCTGGCCGCCGGATTCGCCGTACACCCCAATGGTGCTGCCGTACACGAAGCGCTCGATACCCGCCTGCTTGCTCGCATCGAGCAGCGTTCGTGTGCCGTTCACGTTCACATCGAAGAAGTATTCATCCGGCACGTTGGCTTCGTGTTGAGCCGCGGCGAGGTGGATGACCACTTGGCTTCCGGCACAGATGCGCCGCGCATAGTCCGCATCCTGCAACGGCCCCTGCTCGATGCCGATACCGGCTTGCGACAATTCTTTGAATCGCGCGCGCTCGGCATCGGAATTCAATTGGCCGGCGACCATGATCTCGTGGCCTCGGGCGCGCGCATCGAGCGCCAGCCGCGATCCGATGAACCCCGTGCCGCCCGTCACCAGAATTTTCATTGCGCCACCGAGCTGCGCCTGGCGGCGCTTGCCGGGGTGGCGGGTACGGCCGCCAAGTGATGCGCGAGCACCGCCTCGGTGGCCGCGACCTCGGCGCGCCGCTGTGCCTCGGTCCAGCCGAGCAAGGGCTGCATCAGCGACGCGGCCCGCTCGAGGGCAAGCGTTCCCGGATGCGAGCCCGATCCTAAATTGGTGCGCCTCAAGATCACATCCTCCAAATGCACCGCCATTTCGTCCTCAACGGCGTGGGTAAGTTCCGCGGCGACCGTAGCCGAATCGCCCACGGGTTCCGCTTGGCCGGGTATTCGCGCCAATTGAGCGAGCGTCCGATACTCGGTACCGTAGTTGCGCAGCCACGCCTCGAGTGTCTTCAGCGACACGGCGCCAGCGACTTCGCGATGTGCGGCCGACTCGAGGGCGGCGAAGTCGGCGATGTCGCCGCCCATCAAGGGCGTCGATTCGGTGGCGGCCCGGCGCGGCGCATTCGGCATCTGCTCGAGCAACAAATCGAGGGCCCGCGCCGCATCGCCGCGCGCCGTGGTGTAGCGAATGCCGATCAGGGTCACGAGACCCGCAATACCTTGGGCGCGATGATCGACATAGCGCGATTCCTTGCCGAAGCTCAATTCGCCCGCGGCGGTGCGGCTGTCGCCGAAAGGCACGAGACCGCAGTTAGCATAGATCACATCCTCCCGCTTGAGGCGCAGCGCGGGATATGAGCCGTTCATTTCGGCGATCCATTCGCTGATTTCCGTTTCCTCGACACGGGCGGTTTCCGGGCGTTCGGCAAACAGCCGATGCCAGACACCGATCAAGGTGCAATCCCGCCACGGCACCGAGAACAGATGCCTGGCGGCACGGCTCACGACCGCATCGCTGTCGCGGCTCGCGCCGGGAACCGCGAGGGCATAGCGCGATTGCGGCTTGCGATTCACGATGAAGCAGGCGTCGCGCGAAAAGTGTCCGCGCCGATGCTCGCCAAAGCGCTGGCCCGCCTGCAGCAGATAATCAGCCCACGGGCCCGCCGCATTGAGCACCAGCTTCGCACGAACATCGAACTCCTCGCCGCGGATCCGATCGCGGACCCGCGCGCCGCACACTCGGGTTTTATCCCAGAGAAATCCCGTCGCCTCGGCGTAGTTGGCGGCCACGGCACCGCGTCTCACGGCGGATTGGACGAAGGCGAGAACCAGGCGTGCCGTGTTGTACATCTGTCCATCCTCGAATACGGCGCCACCGGTGAGGGAGCGCTGCTCGAGCTCGGGGAATAGATCGAGGGTTTGCGCGCGGGACAAGAGCTTCGTGCCCGCGATGCGGCGCGTGTCATCGGCGATGCCTGAATTTCTACCGGCCGTGAGCAGGTCGTAGACGTACATCCCGGTGGCCAGGAACGCCTTGCCTTGACGGCCGTACCCGTAGGTGGGAATCAAGATGGGCAGCGGCGTCACGAGATGCGGCGCGATGCGCAGCATCGCCGAACGCTCGGCACATGAGGCGCGCAGCCGGCGAATATCGGCGTGCTGCAGGTAGCGGATGCCGCCGTGCACCATCTTGAAACACTCTGCCGAGGCGCCGCTTGCGAAATCCCCTTGTTCGATCAAGGCGACGCGCAAGCCACGCAGCGCTGCGTCCCAGGCCGCGGCGGCGCCGAACGCCCCGCCGCCCACCACCAGCACGTCGAACTCATCGCTTGCGAGTTCCCCGAGGTTGCGCTTCATGTCGCTGGTTCCTTCGCGTCCAACAGGGGCCTGAAGGCCCTGTCGGCCAGGAACGCCGAGCCCGCCAGCGACAAATGATCATAGTCCCAGGCAAGCGGCGTCGCCGCGTGTGCGTCGGTGGAAATCAAACATCGGCCGTCGTTGCACAAGAGGTCGAGGGGCGAGACGAAGGTGGCGGAAGTTCCCGCTACCGCAGCGCGTGCCATCTTATCGGTGGCAAAGGGCTCGGCCTGAAGATACTCCGCGGTTCGATCCTGCAGCCCGTCTCCGTGGCGCCAGAGCTTAAAGGCGACGCGCGGTTGAGGAATTTTCCAGCTGGGCAGGCTACCCATCACGACGATATGCGGAATACCGAGCTCCTCGAGCACCCGAATGGTCCGACGCAGCGCCGCAGCGTCGAACGCCGGCCAGCCGTCGCGGCCGCTATACAGGGCCCAGTGTCCCTCGAGGATGACCACATTGGGCTTGAACTCACGGAACTCCCGGATCACCGAGTCGTTGAACGCGGCGCAGTTTCGCCGCCGCTCGCTTTGCAGTGCGATGACCGGCGGACACGCGCTTGCGGTGAATTGCTCAATCCGAAATGCGGATTGCCGTTGGATGGCGCGCAAACCCGGGTAAAGCGAGGCCGCATGCGAGTCTCCCCAGAGCGCGACCAGGCGGCCGGTGCCGGCCGAATCGATGCAGGCGCGCGACAGATCCGCGAAGGTTTGCTTCGCCGTCAGGAAGCACTCTCCGCCGCGGTAGGACAGCTCGTAGAAATCGCGATCATCGTCGTAGTGGAATTTGGCAAGTGTGCGAATTTCCGGCGGATAGCGAAAAGCGAAGCCGTCGCTGAGGTAAATCACCGCGCCCGCGAGCCCGCACACCGCCATCGAGGCGACGAGCGCACGAGGAATGGCATCGCGACGGCCGCTGAAGCGAATCGGCTTCTCCACCCAGCGATACGTGAGCCACGCGAGCAAGGCACTCGCGGCGATGAGCGCGATTCGCCACAACCGCGGCAGCTCCTCGCCGTAGTTCGCGATGCGCGCGAACGTGAGCAACACCCAATGCCACAGGTACAAGGGATAGCTGATCAATCCGATGAACACCAGCGGCTTCGCCGATAGCAGTGTCCTATTGAACCACGCGCCGGGCGAGGAGATCACCAGCGCCGTGCCGAGTGTGGGAAGAAGCGCCCACCACCCGGGGAATGCCCGTTCGCCATCGATCAAAATAAATCCCGCGCCGATCAACGCCAGCCCCGCCACGGTACGCCACTGCCCGGTAACTGCCGCGCGGCCGACTGCGTCCGCATCGGAGCGGAATCGATAGGCGAGCAGAGCACCCAGGAGCAGTTCCCAGAACCGTGGTAGAGGCAAATAAAACGCCGCGCTCGGACTCGTTGCGGTCTGCACGAGGTTGGTCGCGAAGGACACGAGCAGCAGAGCGCCGCAGAGGTACTTGAACAGCCGACCGCGGTGGTATGCCGCGACCAGCATCAGGGGCCACGCGATGTAGAACTGTTCCTCGACGCCCAAGGACCATAAGTGCAGCAGCGGCTTGGCGGTTGCCTGCTCGTCGAAGTAGCCTGCCTGCAGCCACTGCAGGATGTTGGAGCTGAAGCCGGCGCCGGCGGCGGCTTGCTTGCCGAGCTCGCGAAACTCGTCGGGTGCCAAGGCCAGCGACCCATACACCATACACGCCGCAAGCACGACGATGAGCGCCGGAAAGATGCGCCTGAATCGCCGTGCGTAGAATCTGGCGAAGCTGAAGCGGCCGCGCCGCAAATCCTCGAAAATGATGCCCGAGATCAAAAATCCGGAAATGACGAAAAATACATCGACTCCCGTGAACCCCCCGCGCAGCGAGCGCGGAAAGGCGTGAAAGCCGACGACGCTCAACACGGCGATCGCACGCAAACCGTCAATGTCGCCGCGGTAGTGGTTGATCGTCCCCGATGAGGTCAGGCGGGCCACGGCTGAAGTTCGAGCGTCAACTGGGAACGTCTCCCGTCAAGTATTCTCGAACACTTTCAACGGATAGTGCTTATCGGTGGTGTCGCGGTTGCGCACCAGTTTGACCTTGGCATGATTCTCGAGATACGACACACGCGGCACATGCGGCGTCGGTTTTACGTGGTGGTAGTCGATGTAGCTGTCGAAATCGATCTTCTGGCCCAACGTCGCCTTCAACTTGTTCTTCAACACCCACAGCAGGGGACCGGCCTTCGGCGCCTGTGGAATCAAGGTCGAGCGCATCGCGGTGCGCGCCGTGGTCACCATCCAGCAATTTTGTTCGCAGGCGGCGACCTTGATGATCGACTGGCGCGCCGTCTCGCTCGCCATGATGCTTTCCCAGCTTTGCCTGGCGAGATTGCCCAACGGCAAATCGCTGCGCACGTTGCACGCCCAGACATCCGACCACGGATCGATGAACGCAAAGCCCGTGCCGGCGACGCATGGTATGAGGCGCGGGTGGCCGAGAATTTTTTCAATCAAACCTAGATTGAGATAGGCGCGAAACCAGTTCTTGACCTTGCCGCTCTCGAGCATTTTCGTGATGAGTCCCTCGACCTGGCGCGCCACCTTGACGCGATCGTAGAAGTAATTGTCGTTCTTGTAGAATTGCCAGGCGTTGTGCAAAGTCGAGGTGGCCAACTCAAATCCCTGGCGACGCGCGAACTCGTAGGTCTCGACCAGTTGATCGACATTCTCGTCCTGAATGACGAAGGCAAAGCCAAGATCGGTGCCGCCGGCCTCTTGCAGCATGCGCAAGCCCTTGGTCTTGGTCGCATAGCCGTCATCTTCGCCGCGGATTCGATTGTTGGTGGTTTCGTTGCCCTCGAGACTGAACCGCACCTTGATGTTCGGATATTTCTTGATGATGGGGACGAGCTTCTCGGGATGCAGGCCGTTGGAGCTGATCTCCATGATGCGCGCCTTCGGATAGAGGATGTCCACCAGCGTCGCCAAATCGCGGCGCGTTGTCGGTTCGGCGCCTGACAGATTCAGGTTGTCGAAGCCCGCGGGCAGCTTGGCGAGGGTTTCTGCGGTGACCTCGAGTTTTGGTTCAGTCGGGTTTTTCCAGATGTAGCACATCTGGCAGCGCGAGTTGCAGCGAAACGTCGGAATCACGGTCAAGTCCATCGATGTTCCTTTCGCACCGCAAAACTCGGCGCATAGCCCGTAGGATTCTACGTTATTATCGAAGACGAAACATGCGTCAGGCGATCACCCCAGTGACAATCCATTTATGTGACGCCGGCGCTCCCCGCACCTCGATAACCCTTATGTCCACTCCCTCCTTCCAATAAGTTAACTATGCCCCAGCTGCTGTCGATCAATAACTACTACTACCGACGGGGCGGGTCAGAGGGGGTTTTCTTCGAGCACAATCGCCTGTTCGAGAACGCGGGTTGGGAGGTCGTGCCCTTCTCCATGCATAACGCCCTGAATGAGCCGTCGCCTTGGTCTGCGCACTTCGTCAATGAGACGGCCGGCGCCGGCAAACCGTCGTCCGTTGAAAAGCTTACACGGGCGGTCAGCACCATCTATTCCTTCGAAGCCGTACAGCGGATTCGTGGGCTCCTGGCGCTCATCCGGCCGCAGATCGCCCATGCGCACAACATCTACCATCATTTATCGCCGTCCGTGCTGGTGGAACTGCATCGGCGCGACGTGCCTGTAGTACTCACCCTACACGATTTGAAGCTCGTCTGCCCCGCCTACAAGATGCATACTCAAGGGAGAATTTGCGAAAGCTGCCGCGGTGGTGCGTTGCGTAACGTCGTCAAGTACCGGTGCATCAAGGACTCCACCGCTATGAGTGCGCTGGTGTGGCTCGAATCAACCGTTCACAAAGCGCTCGACATCTATATGCGTAACGTGACTCGATTCGTCGTTCCAAGCCGTTTTTTCCTCGATAAATTCGCTGACTGGGGCGTCGATACCAGCCGTTTCGTGCACATCCCGAATTCAATCGATGTCGAGGCACTTGAAGCGAGCGAGGAGCCCGGCGACGCCTTCGTCTATCTGGGGCGGCTGGTGCCGGAAAAGGGAGTGGCTACCCTGATCAAGGGCGCCGCGAGGGCGAAAGTCCGTTTGCGCATTATCGGCACAGGCCCGGAAGAGGCCGCCCTGCGACAACTCGCGCAAAACCTCGGCGGCGATGTGGAATTCACCGGTTACTTGAGCGGCAGCAAGCTGCGCGCGGCTATCTCCTCGGCGCGCGCCGTTGTCATCCCCTCGGAATGGTATGAAAACGCCCCCCTCAGCGTGATGGAGGCGAGTGCGCTGCGGCGACCGATCATCGGCGCTGACATCGGCGGCATACCCGAACTGATTCGCCAAGAGGAAACCGGGTTCGTGTTTCGGAGCGGCAACGTCGAAGCGCTCGCGGAGGTGCTCGAGCGTGTGCAGAGGTTGCCGCCAGAGGGCTTGCGAGGCCTTGGGGCGGCGGGCCGCGAGTGGATGCGCGCCGAATTCAGTCCGTCGGCGTATCGTGATAGGATGTTTGCGCTATACGACGGCATAACAAATTGATAAAAGCCCATGGGACGAAGGGGAAGCGATGTCGAAGCATGCGGGCCTACGGCTGAGCATCATGGCCATCGGGCTGCGCGGGATACCGAATGTCCCGGGCGGTGTCGAAGTCCATGCCTCGGAGTTGTACCCGCGCCTGCAGGCGCTCGGGGCTAACGTCACGGTCCTGGGGCGTAAGCCCTACCGTCCGCCGGGTTCTCCCGCGCTGTGGCACGGGGTGAGGGTACGCTGGCTCGCCTCACCGAAGCGCGAGGGCTTCGAAACCCTGGTGCATACCTTCCTCGGCGTGCTGTATGCGGCCATACGACGACCCGATGTGCTGCACATTCATGCGGTGGGCCCCTGGCTATTCGTGCCGCTGGCGAAGCTCTTCGGACTCAAAGTCGTCGTCACGCACCATGGCCAGGATTACCTGCGCGAGAAATGGCATGCTCCGGCGCGGGCGCTGCTGCGCCGTGGCGAGCACCTCGGCATGAGTTTCGCCGATGAGTGCATCGTCATTTCGCATTCCATTCACGATCTGGCAAGCGACAGGTACCATCGCAACACCGTTCTGATCCCGAATGGCGTCGCCAACCTGCAGCCGGCGCAGACGCATTCTCTGCTCGATAAGTATGGCCTCAGCCGCCATCGTTACGTCATTCAAGTGAGCCGGCTGGTGCCCGAGAAGCGCCAGCTCGATCTCATCAGGGCCTTCAAGGCCGCGGGGCTGCCCGGCTGGAAGCTGCTGCTGGTGGGCGGGGCGCAGGGATCTCAGCGCTATGCCGAGCTGGTGCGGGAACACTGTGGCGGGGATAGCGCGATCATCAATACCGGATTTCTCACGCCCCCGGAAGTTCAGGAGCTGCTGACGCATGCCGGCATCTTTACCCTTCCTTCCTCGCATGAAGGACTGCCGATCTCCCTGCTGGAGGCGATGCGCTTGGGCACGCCGATCCTCGCGAGCGATATCCCGGCCAACCGCGAGACCGGTCTGGACGACAACTGCTATTTCGCGGTCGGCGACACCGACACCTTGGCGCAGAAGCTGCGCGAGTTCGCGGCGGCAACGCCCGGCGAACGCGCCATCATGGCGCAGCGCCTGCGCGCCACGTGCATGCGCTACGATTGGGACGGCATCGCGGAGTCGACCATGCAGGTCATGAAGCGGGTTGCGGGGCGATCCGCGCCTGTGACCCTACGTGAAACACGGCCTGCGCAACCGCACTGAATCGAACTCTCCGACGCGCTATGCGGGTCTTTCAGGCAATTCGCTCAACATCCGCCCTACCACGGCGTCCCAGTTCCAATATTGTTTTGCGGACGTATAGCCGCGCTCACCCATCGATCGCGTCTTTTGGGGATCGCTGAGCAACGCAATGAGGCAATTTGCCAACCCAGCGGAATCTCCGGGTTCGACGAGATAGCCGCTGACACCGTCCTGGATCAGTTCCGGCATGGAACCGGTGGTAGTACCGATGCACGCGCATTTGGACCACATCGCCTCGAGGAACACCAAACCCAGCGGCTCTTTGAAGGCCGGCATGGCAAATACGTTGCACGAATAGAACAGTTCCTTGAGCTCGCGCTCCGAGAGCTTGCCGTGAAACACGACTCCAGGTGCGGCCACCTTAGTGCCGCTCACCACGTGCATAACCGCGTCCGGATACGCGGCGCGGACTTGGCTGAAGGCCTCGAGCAGCACCTCGAGCCCCTTTACTTTCGCCAGTTTGCCAACAAATAAAATCGCTCGGTTCGAAGGGTCCTTGATTCCCCGATCGCGTTCGATGTCCACGTCGAGTCCGGGACCCGCGCCCACTGCCGTGACCTTCTCGGGCGCAATGTCATACGCCGCTTCGAGCGCGGGTTTGACGTGCTCACCCATGACAAAAACTCGATCCTGCATCGCGAGTGCCCTGCGCTCCAACACGTTCCACAGGGGATAGGTCTTGCGCTCATCGAGTGCGAAGCCGCGGTCTTGAAGCGTCTTCGAAATCAGGTTCCCATAATCGGTGTAGATGACCAATTGCGGTCTGCGCGAGGCGATGGAAGGTAGGTAGCCGGAATTGGCGGTGATCAGAATGACAGCGTCGGCCTCCAGGTGTCGATTCACCAGCAGGGTGTTGACTCTGGACCGCGTGATGTACGCGGCACGTGTTCGTTGCATCATCACCCGCGCCGCGCGGCCGTACACCCATAGCGCACTGACCAACATCCACAGTGCGCACCCATAGCGCAGCAAACCCAGTTCGCGCAGCGTCTGGCGCCGATAAAGGACTTCGCAATCGGCGCGCTGCAGAGCTTTCATGAGCGCCGGTCTGACGCCGGAAAACTCATCCGCCGAGATGAGCAGGATCTTGCGCTTACCTGTAGTGATGGAGTTTCCTTGTCCCTGAGGCCCGCTTCATGCACTCGCCACCGCGCATTTAATATAGCTCATCATCGGTGATTATAAATGAATATCAGAGCGCTCCCCCTTGAATTAATTGGCTTTTATCGCAGTTCACGCCGCCGGCGGAGGGCTGAGATCTATATTCCGCTTTCGCTTGCGCTACATGGCGAGATTCGCCAAAATCAAAACACGGATTTCTGGCCTTCGTTTGATTTGGCATTCTCCTGGAAGACGAATGTCACTTAGCAACTTGATCAAATCACTCTTCGCGTCTCCATCGCACGCAACGGAAGCCCTGGAGAGACCGAGGACCGCGCGCCATCACTTGGTGAGCAATCCCTGGCATGCGGTATCAATCGTGCCGAATCCGCATGCGTGCGGCAGGGCGCGCGGGCTGTCTCGGGTCCGCTTTTTATCAAAGGATGCACCCGCCCTGCCGCTCGAGGGCTGTGAGGCGCGGCTCTGCGACTGTCACTACCGGCACTACCAGGATCGGCGCCGTGAGCCGAGGCGCGCGTCGGATGTGATGGCGAACACCCGGCACTGGACGGGAACGGAGCGTCGTTTCTCGACGGGGCGGCGCAATACCGATATCGCTTGGCCGAGCGCGAGCCTACGATAACCGGCGATCGCCATAGTACTCTCGATACCAGGCTACGAAGTTGCGCACCCCCACCTCGATGGGCGTATCCGGCTTGTATCCGACATCCTCGATGAGTTCCCGCACGTCCGCAAAAGTGTCCGTCACATCGCCGGGCTGCATCGGCAACATGGTTTTTTCCACCTTTCTGCCTAAACACTCCTCGAGTACCTCGATATATCGCAACAGATCGATCGGGCGATTGCCGCCGATGTTGTAAATCCGGTACGGTGCGAAACTGCTGCCGGGATCCGGCTGCGAACTGTCCCAGTTAGGATCCGGCTGCGCAACACGGTCGAGTACGCGCACCACTCCCTCGACGATATCGTCGATGTAGGTGAAGTCGCGTTTGTGATGACCAAAGTTGAACACCTGGATGGGTTTGCCCTCCAGAATGGCGCGGGCGAACAGGAACAATGCCATGTCCGGGCGACCCCACGGACCGTAGACCGTGAAGAACCGAAGGCCGGTGGTCGGCAGCCCGAACAGACTCGAGTAGCTGTGCGCCATCAATTCGTTCGCCCGCTTGGTCGCTGCATACAACGACACGGGATGGGACGCCGCTTCGTGCACGGAATACGGCAGCTTCGTGCTGGCCCCGTACACGGAACTCGAGGACGCGTACACCAGGTGCGCGACGCCGTGGTGACGGCAGCCTTCAAGTACGTTGAGCGTGCCGACGATGTTGCTGTCGATATAGGCGTGCGGCTCATTCAGCGAATGGCGCACCCCCGCCTGAGCCCCCAGATGCACGACGCGCTCAAATCCTTCGGCGGCGAACAACCTCGCCATCGCTTGACGATCGGCCAAGTCCCTATGGACGAACCGGAAAGCACCGTGGCCCTGGAGCCGGGCGAGACGGGCCTGCTTGAGCGACACGTCGTAGTAATCATTCAGGTTATCGAGTCCGACAACCTCGTCGCCGCGATCGAGGAGGCGCATTGCAGTGGCAGATCCAATAAACCCGGCGGCGCCCGTAACGAGAAGTTTCATCGGTCGGGGAGTATACTTGAAGATCAATTATGACAATTCTGGATTGAACATTTGCCGCTCGAAACCGCCACTCAGGTCGCAGGTTTTTTGCGCGAGGCGGAGGGTGAGTCGGAAATCATCAGGCCTGTGCTAAATTGCCGTCTGCGGCTATAAAGTCAGCGAGAATAGGCTTGTACGCGACCCCTAAGCTTTCCGTTATCGTGCCCTTCTACAATGAGGAGGACAGCATCGGCCCCATGCATGACGCGATAGTCGCGGCGGTCGAAGCGCTCAACATTCCGTTCGAAATGGTGTTCGTCGATGACGGCAGCCGCGATGCCACCGCGCTGCGAGGCGAGGCGCTAGCGCTGCAGGATCCTCGAGTTCGGTTCGTCAAGTTCCGCCGCAACTATGGTCAAACTGCCGCGATGGCGGCCGGGATCGAGTACGCTAGCGGAGAGATTCTGGTGACGATGGACGGGGATCTGCAGAACGATCCCAAGGACATCGAGCATTTTCTCTCGAAGATGGCCGAGGGCTACGACATCGTGGTCGGTTGGCGGCACAAGCGGCAGGATAAGCTGGTGTCGCGCAAGATTCCCTCCAAAATCGCCAATTGGTTGATCGGCAGGGTCACGGGGGTACACATTACGGACAATGGCTGCTCGTTGAAGGCGTTTCGCGCTTCTTTGATCAAACGCATTCCCCTGTACTCGGAAATGCATCGCTTCATTCCGGCAATGGCCTCGATCGCCGGTCCGCGCATTGCCGAAATCAAGGTGCGTCACCACGCCCGCCAATTCGGCCAATCCAAATACGGCCTGTCGCGCACGTATAAGGTGCTGTTGGACTTGCTGGTCATCAAAACGGTGGCCTCGTTCACGTCGCGCCCGTTGTTGTGGTTCAGTCTGCTCTGCTTGCCCCTGACGTTCATAGGAACGGTGGCGCTGATTGCGGGGCTCATCACGGCCATGCCCGGCAATGGCGGCATGTCCTTGCCATTGACCGGGACGGGCATCATTTTTTTGAGCTCGGCGTTGATGCTGATGGCGAGCGGTACCTTGGGCGAATTGATCTATCGATTTGGCGATGTGCGTCCTGAGGACTTTGCCCGGCTCACGATGAAATCCGTGAATTCGCGTAACATTCCGCAATGACGTTCGCCACTACCCATTCGCTCATCTCGGTCATCGTGCCGGTGGGGGAGCGTCAGACCCCGATCGCCGACTTGTATGCCGAATACAAATCAGGGCTGCGATTGCTTGGCGCTCCCTACGAGCTGATTTTTGTCCTCGATGGTTTGCAGCCGACCGCCGAACGCGCGTTGCTGTCGCTCGTGGAGCAGGGAGAACCCATCAGCATTGTGTCCCTGAGCCGCTATTTCGGCGAGGCGACGGCGTTGATGATCGGATTCGATCACGCTGCGGGCGATGTGATCGTTACGCTGCCGGCCTATCTGCAGGTCGAAGGCTGCGAAATCGGCAAACTGGTCGCGGCGCTCGATGCGGCCGATATCGCCGTCGGCTATCGCGACCCGCGGGCCAGCAGTTGGTTCCAAACGCTGCGGCACCGCGTATTCCACGGGCTGTTGCACCTGGTCACCCGCCTGAGCTTTCGCGATCTTGGATGCAACGTACGCGCGCTCAAGCGCAAAGTCCTCGAGGAAGTGCATTTGTACGGCGACCAGCAGCGATTTCTGCCGCTGCTCGCCGAGCGGCAGGGATTTAGGGTCAGCCAGATTCCGGTGCGCCAGTCCAACGCCGACCGTCGCGACGAGATGTATCGACCGCGCAGTTACACGCGCGGACTTCTCGACATCTTCAACGTGTTTTTCTTGATCCGGTTTACCAAGAAACCATTACGATTTTTCGGCATGATCGGAGTGGCGACCTTTGCGCTCGGCCTGCTCGAGCTCCTGTACCTGATATTCGATAGGATCTATTTCCATCACCCGCTCGCCGACCGGCCGGCCTTGCTGCTCGGATCGCTCATGATTGTGCTGGGGGTGCAGATGTTTGCGCTGGGGTTGTTGGGAGAGTTGATCATCTTCACCCATGCCGGCGGCAGCAAGGATTACAAGGTCGATCGGGTCATTCAATACCCAGGCCCGGTTCCCGCATTGATCGAATCCGGCAATGCGCCGGACAAGCTGCCCGAAGGACAACGCTCCGACATCACTTCATCCCTATCCGGCTAGGTAGGTTCGCTTCAAAGGCGTAGATGCAAAGCCTACCCGGAATTCACCCATCAAATCGTCACCGACACGATGGCGGACAAGCTGCTTTCGATGTTGGAGCTGGTGTAGGATTTGATCGCGAAATACCAGGTACCGGTCGCGAGATTATCGATGAGGAAGCTGGTGGAGTCCGGGTTGCCGATATCGACGACCTGCGTCAATTGCGTCGAACTCGCACCGTAATAGATATGGTACCCGGCGAGTTCCGTACCTGTCACCTCGGTCGGCACCACCCATGACAGTGCTGCTGCTCCGGCTGTGGTCTGCGTCACTTCTATCGAAAAGCCCGGCAGCGCAGCGGTGGCGCTGCCGTCGCTGACCGTGATCACAATTTCTGCGGAACTGCCGACGTAGGCGGTGGTTGGCGTTCCCGCGAGCGTGCCTGTGGAGGGGTCAAATCTTGCCCAGCCGGGTTGGTTTTTAATTGCAAAGGTGAGCGCCGCGCCGCGTGCATCGTCGGCGGTCGGGCGGAAGCTGTAGCTACTGCCGGCGGCGACCGACGAGACGGGACTACCGGAAATCGTAAGCCCGCTGTTCGCCACGGCGCTGGGTGCGGACGGGTTACTGACCGCGTCACCGTTGCTTGCGCTGGTGTCATTGTTGCAGCCGCCGAGAATTACTGCTGCGAAGATCGTGAAAAAGAATGCACTATAAACCCGTACCGTTGATGCCATGTCCACCGTTTCCTGACTTGTTAAAGATAGTCGGTCTGCGGAGGACGGCCACAACGGATGGGTTACACGATAATAGCGAATGCACCATCACCGGCAACCCCGCTATCTGCCACTCACAGACCGGAAGCTTTGCGCCCCCATCTCGCGACGGGTTTGCCCTTTCGAGGAGGCAGTGGACTATGGTTCGCACGCGGCAGCAATATGTCTCCTCGGGCCGACAGCGCATGGTCCGCAAAAGTGAATACGCGAGTTGGTGCCTGTAGAATAGCCACGCGCATGGAACGCCCATCACTATCTACCGCGAAATGTCGGGCCCAGCGCATCAGGAGTTCGTGAATGTTGTTCAATAGCGGCGTCTTTGCGCTGTTTCTAACCGCATTCTTGCCGCTGTATTTTTTCTCCCGGCGCCACGTGACGGCGCGCAACTTGCTGCTGATCGCCTCGAGCTACGTCTTCTACGGCTGGTGGGATCCGCGTTTTCTGATCCTGGTGGCGATCTCAACCTCGGTCGATTATCTCGCGGCTCTCGGTGCGGCGGGCAAAGAGGTTCGCGCAGTCGATCAGTTGAAGAGCGCCGCGTTCCTCGTTCTCGTGACGCTCGCATCTCTGGCGTGCGCCACCTCGAAGGACTGGTGGCTCTCAGCCCCGGTCGCCATCGGCATGGCGATCGCCGCGCTCGCAATCGTGCTGATCAAGCGATCTGCGGAGCGGGTTCGAAGGAAGTACTGGCTGCTGCTCTCGTTGTGCACCAACCTCGGAATCTTGGCATTTTTCAAGTATTTCAATTTTTTTGTCGGCTCCGCCACGGCGCTCCTCGAGGCGATCGGCGTTCACGCGCAAGCGCCGTCCCTCGCCATCATTCTTCCCGTCGGGCTTTCGTTCTACACGTTTCAGGCAATCAGCCGCACGATTGATTCATATCAGCGCCGCTACGAGCCGCAGTACTCGATCATCAACTATGCGGCGTTTCACGCGTTTTTTCCCCAGCTCGTCGCCGGCCCGATCGAGCGCGCGGGACATCTCATGCCACAATTCGAGACGGTTCGACCCTTCGATCGGCAGCTTTTCACCACGGGTGCGCTGCTGTTCGCGTGGGGCCTTTATCAAAAAATTGTGATCGCGGATAACGTCTCGCCGATCGCCAATGCGGTATTCAATGCGCCGGCCGACCAAACCGCGGGCGCCACCCTGGCAGCGGTGCTGGCATTCGCCGTGCAGATTTACTGCGACTTCTGCGGCTACTCCAACATGGCGCGCGGGCTGGCGCGCTGTCTTGGGTTCGATCTGATGATCAACTTCAACCAGCCGTATTTCGCCCGCAGTCCGTCGGAATTCTGGCAGCGCTGGCACATCAGCCTGTCGCGATGGCTGCGCGATTATCTGTACATATCGCTCGGCGGCAATCGCGGCGGGCAGCTCAAGATGTACCGCAATCTCATGATCACGATGCTGCTGGGGGGATTGTGGCACGGCGCGTCCTGGACCTTCGTTGCCTGGGGAGCGTTTCACGGCGCAATCCAAGTCGTCTACCGTGCGCTGCGGATCGACTCCGTGGTCGAGGGCTCGCGATTTTTGACGTTGCGAGGGTTTGCCATTCAAACCGGTTCGTGGTTCATCACGATGTGCCTCGTGTGCATCGGCTGGATTCTGTTCCGCTCGCGCACTTTCGATCAAGCAGTCACGGTCCTCGGGAACCTCTTCGCGACCACCGGCTATTCGGCGGACCAGTTTGCCACTCTGTTCGCCTACTCCGCTCCCCTGGTTGCCGTCGAGATCTATCAGCGCGCATCGGGCCGGCTGGAGGTGTTGACCGCGGGGCCCTTCCTCGTGCGTTACACGGCAGCGGTCGCTCTCATGCTCACGCTCGTTGCGTTCAGCGCGCCGGGCGGCCAGGAGTTCATTTATTTTGATTTCTGACGAGCGCGACGCCGCGACCGAGCTGCGCCCGGCCACGGAGCGCGGCAAGCGCTTGCCCACGCCTCTGCGACGGGTGCTGCGCGGGGCCGCCCTGCTTCTCTACACCCTGCTGTTTGCCGAGGGCTTCGTCCGGGTGTTTGACCCGCAGCCGCTCATGCCGCGCTATATCACAGGCACGGCGTGGGGCGTACGCGGCAACATTCCGAATGCTGTCTACTGGCACCACACCCCCGAGGTGGATGTGCAGTACCGTATCAACGGTCAGGGACTGCGTGCCGACCACGACTATCCGCAACCCAAGCCGCCCGGTACCTGTCGGATCGGCATCTTCGGCGACTCGTTCCTGTTCGGTCTCGAAGTCGACATACGCGACAGTTTCGCCGACCGCCTCGAGAAGCGTCTGCAAGGACGAGGCTTTGCGGTGGAGGATTTGAATTTCTCCGTGGGTGGGTTCGGAACGGCAGAAATGCTGCAGACCTATGAGCAATTCGGCCGCAACTTCGATCTGGACGTGGTGATTTTCTCCTGGGATACGTCCGACCTGGAGGATAACGTGCGCTCGAATCTATTTCGCCTGAAAAGCGGCAAACTAGAGACAGCGAACAGCGAATACCTTCCCGCGGTGGGTGTTCAAGATATGCTCATGCAGTACCGCTTGTATCGGTTCATCGCCGACCACAGCGAGCTTTACACCTTCGTGAGAGATAGGATCAGCCTGTTCCTGAAAAAGAGAATAAAAAGCGAGCGTAGACAAAGCTTGAGTATTGCAGATACCGGCGAAGCAGAGGGTGCACCGCTCTCGCCCGACAATGACATCGATGAGCTACAACATCGCAGTAAGATCGACCTCTCCGCCGCGATACTAGCGCACGCGGACGAGGTGGTCACATCGAGCGGCGCGGACTTCTACCTCATCGATATTCCTGCACAGCTGTCGCGCACGGAATTCACATCGCCGCTCGAAGTTCTGCCGGAGACCGTGCGCTCCCGCCTCAAGATCATTTCGCCGCTGTCCGCGCTGTCCAAGGCGGCGCGGCCTGACCTCAAGCTGTATTACGAGAAGGGCCAAGGGCACTTCACCCCCACCGGCGTTGGGATTCTGGTTGACGAGGCGGTCAAGAGTATCGCCTCCTCGCCCCGGCTTGCTGCGTGTGCGGGGCACGGATTCCCGCCAGCGCCTTGATTCGCGACTTCCGGTACTTTTAGGCCGCGCTCGGTCAATGCACCTGGTCATCTCCGGTAGACTGAAATTCCATCATGTCCAATCGACTCACCATCATCACCCCAGTTCTGGCCGCGGCGCTCGCACTGTCCGCCTGCCGATCGCTCCCAACCATATCGCAGGCACCCTATCCGCCAAGTCGACTGATTACCGCCGTGACATGGGATTTCTCGGCCGGCACGAAATCGCGCAGAGCTTTGGGCAGCGACTTATGGCCCTGCACCTGGGCGCGCGACGACAATCAATACTGCGCCTGGGGCGACGGCGGTGGCTTCGACGGCAATGACGACAATATCGGGCGCGTGAGCCTCGGATTTGCCCGAATAACCGGAATTCCCGAAGGCCATGGGGAATCGGGCTTTAACGGAAAAAACGTGTGGGGCGCCCTTCCCTACGCGGAGAGTTCGGCGACTTTCGGCGGAAAAGTCGTCAGTCTGGTTTCGATCGACGGCATCTTGTACGCGATCGGCGGTTTTTGGACCTCCGAGAACACAGAGGATCCCGCACATCAGAGCGGCAGCGGTCCGTTGCATACCCTTGTGTGGTCGTCGGATCTCGGCAAGAACTGGCAAACGGCTCCTTGGTCGACACCATCGATGTTCGGCACTTTCCTCAATTTCGGACGCGACAATGCGGAGGCAATCGATTCCTACGTGTACATCTATTACCTAAGAAGTGGCGACCAGCAACACCTGTACTTGAAGAGGGTCGCCAAGGACCAGCTGCTGGCCGACCCGTCCACCCCGGGCATCTATCAGTACTTGAGCGCAGTCACCCGGCATGGCCGCGCTGCCTCTTGGTCGACTGCGGAATCCGAAGCGCGTGCGATCTTTCGCGACCCCAACAATGTGGACTCTCCCGACGTGGTCTACGATCGCGCTCTGCATCGTTATCTCATGACGGTCGGACACTATCGGAGCGGATTTTACAGCGATTCTTCGATCGGACAATTCGGGATCTTCGAAGGCCCTCGCCCTTGGGGGCCCTGGTCGACTATCGATTACTACGACGACTGGGGCCATTACGGAGGCGCCGCCGCGGGCGATTTCCTGGGCATGCGCATGCCGAGTAAATGGGTCGGACTCGACGGCAAAACCCGCTGGTTCGTATTCTCCGGGCTGCGCGAATTGGATTCATTCAACGTGGTGGAAGCACGCTTCAAGACGCGGGGTTGGCTCGATTGGTTACACGCAACGCCAGCGCAAGCCAACTGACCCGATGAGGAGTATCGCCGTGCCCCGCACTATCCCAGGACTTATGTCATGGGGCGGACGAAGACGTTCAGCCAGGTCCCGGCACGCGGGTATACAATCGGCATATGCACACTACCCCACCGCGAGCGTAATTTGGCCGCGGATCTGACAGATTGATTATTGAGAATTCGCAAGCACAACTTCAATGCAAGTTTTTGTTCTAGCCCTTTTTTGCTGTGTCATGCTTTCTGACTTTCTGATACAGCAGCTCTCATTGCCGCCGTTCGCACGATTCCTTCCCGAGGTCCTCTCGTGCGTCTTGATTTTGTATGTAGTGGTCGCCGGGACCCGTGATCGGTTCCGATTGGTGGCACCGAAATATTGGCTTTTCTTCGGGGCAATGGCACTGGTGATGTTGTGTGGCATCATCAACAGCGACCCCGGTGCGGGTCCTCTGATCAGCGGCATGAGACTGTACTTGCGGGCCGTGCCCTTGTTCTTTCTTCCGGCGGTGCTGCCCATGACTGAGGAGCAGCTCAAAAGGCAGCTCAATCTGTTGCTGACCCTGGCGTTCGTTCAGTTGCCCGTGGCGGCATACCAGCGCTGGGTAATCATGAGTGAGGGACGCTCTTCCGGCGATCCGGTCCAGGGCACCTTGATGGATTCCGGAATACTATCCATATTCCTCATTTGCGCGGCGCTGGTATTGACCGGCCTGCTGCTAAAGCGACGTATTGGGCGGGTCCGCTACGCGCTGTTATTTCTATTGCTGCTTTTCCCGACGACCATTAACGAAACCAAAGTGACGGTAATTCTTCTGCCGTTTGGCCTACTCACGGCTCTAATCCTTGGCGCCGACAAGGGGAAGAGGCTGCGTTACGCCGGCATGGCGCTCGCCCTGCTCGTGGTGTTTGGGGCGATCTTCGTGCCTATCTACGACAAAATGGAAGAGAATGATCCCTATAAAATCCGTATCGTGGACTTTTTCACAAATCAACAGCAGCTGAATCGATACTTTGTATCAAAGGATGCCCGCACCGGCCTCGGCGGGACGAAGCCGGCCCGCAGAGGCGACGCAATGCGAATTCCCATTGAATACCTGGCAAAGGATCCCGTGTTGCTGGCATTCGGTCTGGGTGTTGGAAATGCCTCGCCCTCAACCCTAGGCAAGAATTTTCAGGGTTCCTACTACATTCTGTTCCAGAGCGTCTTAACACTCTCGTTTTCTTTCTTCATTCTTGAATTTGGGGTCTTTGGCGTTCTTTTGATCGCTGCCCTCTTCTGGATGGTTTTTTCGGATACCCTGGCAGTGGCTCATCGCGATCGTACTCTGACGGGTGCGCTCGCTACAGGCTGGATTGGCGTTGTCGCGGTGTTCCTGCTCGCCACTATCTACACCGCTTATCAATATTTCACGTCGGTCACCTATCTGTATTGGTATTTTTCCGGGGTTATTTGCGCTCGAGCCATGTCTTTGCGCCTGGAGACCGTACGCCATCATCCTGCCGTGCAACCCCGGTTGAATCCTGTGGGTTAGTTGATTGCGTTGCCACCGGATTCAGCTCCAACATCGCAAATCTCTTGTCGCAAAGCGTCGACAGTTGTTTGTCATTGCAGCCGCAGAGTAAGTTATGCACAACATCGCGGGCGGCTATGCACGTTGATCGACGAGTCTGGAGTGTGTCGTTGGAGAGGTATTTTGATGAATCGAAGTAAACAAATTGCTCGTGCTGCACTGCTTAGCGTATTAACTTATTTCACCTCAGTCGCGGCGCAAAGCCAAATAACCGCTTCCAACCAGCCGAATCCGCCACCACAAATCTGCGTCAACGGGCAATGCGTAACGACACCCACTCCAGGAGCCACGTCCGGAAAAATCAAGTGGAACCCTGGGCACTACATGGCTTCCTATGGAGTCGTTTACCCTGGGCGTTCATCCAGCTTCGTGCAGACCGAGGCGGATGATCTCAACAATAAGGACGCCATCGTCGGTTACCGCATGGAGATCACGTGGGGCGCGTTGGAACCGACCGAGGGGAACTACGATTTTTCAGCGATCGATTCCATCTTGAATCGACTGAAGACCGCATATAACAAGCCGAAACACTTGGTCATCATGCTGTGGCAATATGGCCAACAGCCCTTCTCCGCAAATAGTCCCGGGGTCATCCCGCTTTATATTCAACAGAACCCCAAGTACGGCGCGAGTCCGGTATCGGGAAGCTATGGCTGGTGGGGTCAGACCTTGAATGTTGCGTCCACCGGGACGTTTGCGCCGGCGTTGTACTATCCGCCAGTGATGGACCGGTTCATAGCCCTGATGCAGGCGCTGGGACAGCACCTGGACAATGATCCCTACGTCGAGGCAGTGTTCTTTCAGGAAAATGCCACGATTGTGGGAGCAGCCACAACCGCACCGAAGGATCCGCATTACAGTGACGACGCTATGTTGGCGCAATCCCAACGACTGTTGACAGCGACGACCGCAGCGTTCCCGCACACGAGCGTGATCATGGCCAATTCCTGGCTCGTCCTACCGGCTGACACGGTGGCGCTGGAGGAGTGGATGCCGTCCCATAGGATCGCCATGGGCAGCGCGGACTCCTTCGGGCAATCCGCAATCGACGCGCGTGGAACACAGATTCTCGGTTGGGCATTGAGATCATATCTCGGCGACCCCGCTTATGGCGGGGTGGATCTGCGCCCTACGATGACATCGATGATGGACGTCGAATCGGGTGATATCGACGGCAATTCCTTCGGCTATGTGGGCGGTCCGTTCACGCCGCTCGATATCATCAATGCTCTCAACAAAACCTATTACGCTTCACACGCATTTTGGACGCGAATGATCGGATCCCAAACTCGTCCTGAAGCGCAGTGGCCTGCCGTTGCAGCGGCGTGCGCCGCGAATCCGTTGACTCACACCGGCTAT
>Ga0210394_10002212_pt1 | contig 27440 bp, 18 predicted proteins | sample IncBWC12MmetaG_FD_160121 | JGI IMG/M metagenome (GOLD analysis project Ga0210394, IMG submission 160121) | Forest soil microbial communities from Barre Woods Harvard Forest LTER site, Petersham, Massachusetts, United States - Inc-BW-C-12-M | ecosystem: Environmental > Terrestrial > Soil >...
AACGCCGGCATTAGGCGTGAGATCAATGTTCACGACAAAGCTGGAAGCCTCGAAGACATCACTCGCGAGATTGAAATCAATTTGAGCGGGCCGATTCGCATGGTGCAACAATTCTTGCGGCATTTGAAAACAAAATCAGAGGCCGCAATCATGAACGTTTCATCGGGATTGGCATTTGTTCCAATGCCCATTTCACCGGTTTATTGCGCCACCAAGGCCGGTCTGCATTCGTTCACCGAGTCTCTTCGCGTTCAACTGAAAAACACCAAAGTGAAGGTATTTGAGCTAGCACCGCCGGCGACACAAACCGAACTCTTGAGTGACTTTAATTCTGAAGACATGAAAGGCGTTTCTATCATGAAGGTGGAAGACATGGTTAAAGTCGCCGTCAAAGGAATGCAAGCCGATCGATTTGAAATACGTCCAGGGCAGGCGAATCAGCTCAAAATGATGAGTCGCGTGGCGCCTGGATTTATTTTGAAACAAATGAGCCGATCGGTCGACCGTATGCTCAGAACACAGAATTAATTTGAAGTATTGCGAAAAAATGCGCTTCATAGAGCGGAACCGCCCTTTGAAGCAAGTACCTTGGCTTTGTTAGCGTTACCTGCTGCTCGCTGGGTCTGACTCCGTTGAAGGCGCGGCCGGTGAGTTAGCAGGCGAGTGCTCGACACTGCTGGCGGATTGGCCCCTAGAGTGAAAGCGAATAGATAGGTCGTGAGATCAGAAACGAGAATGGAGTTTTATGAAAATTATTTTGATTGGTGCAAACGGAAAGATCGGCGAACTGGTTCAAAAGGCATTAGCGGGTGCTGGCCATGAGATCGTCAAGGTCGGACGCAAATCGGGCGATTTCCGAGTCGAGATCGAGAATCGCGAAAGTGTCAGAAAGCTTTATCAAGCCGTCGGCTCGTTTGATGCCGTGGCCATTGCAGCAGGTGAAGTCGCATTTGCTCCGCTTTCGGAACTCACCGCTGAAAAATGGCAGTTCTCGTTGGGAAGCAAGCTCATGGGTCAGATCAGCCTGGTTCAGGAGGCGATCCCGTTCATCAAAGAAAATGGATCGTTCACTTTGGTTTCGGGCGTTCTTAATGACGAACCGATCTTCGCCGGTGTCGCGGCTTCAACCGTCTCGGGCGCATTGGAAGGTTTTGTTCGGGCTACCGCAATCGAACTTCCCAAGGGATTGCGTATCAATTTGGTGAATCCAACGATCCTAGAAGAATCCGTACCTAGTATGGGTTCGTTCTTTCACGGCGTAATTCCGGTCGAGGGGTGGAAAGTTGGACAAGCCTACAAACGCGCTATTTTGGGGGCGCAATCCGGCCGCGTTTACAAAGTTGATTGAGCTTGCCAAGCGTGTTTGCCAAATCAGATAGCTAGAATTCGGAGGAGTCGCCGAGCTGAACTCGGAAGCCGTCGGGATCCTTCACGTGAAAGCCTTGAGGCCCTTTTTCGTCGGGCTCGGGAGTGACGCCACGCGCCTTCAAATCCCGAACGACTGAGTCGTGGTTGAACTTATCGATACCCAGGCAGAAATGGTCCACGTTCCCGGATGGTTTCTCCTGTCGGAGCGTGAGGTGGCTGGGGCCGACGCCCAAACGGACGGCGGTGGCACTGCCGGATACGCGCTTGGGGAGGCCGAAGGCTCGCATATAGAATTCCGCGGAGCGCTTTATGTCGCTCACTTGAATCGAAACGTGATTGATGGTGGCGGCGGCAAAGCCGGTATCCACGGCCGAGAGTGTTCCGCCGGCCACTGCCAGCATGGCCAAGCCCTGAATCAATTCCCGGCGGGTGAGCGTGCCCCTCTCGTAACGTCCCAAAAGGCTGGAAATGACGTGTTCCACGTGCGCCTCCTCGTCGTAAATTTCTGACTCAATTCAAAACGAATAGCAGATCCCTCGACTACGTCCCGCGCCACGCCTGGCGCGGGACTTCGTTGTGGACACTGCGCTCAGGATGACAACGCGGAAGGGTGCCCGGGAGGTAGATATACCCGGCGCGCGGTTCGTGTCAACGAACAAGCGCCGGTATTAGGAACGAGCGGGGGCAGGGCTTTCGGGGGCTGCGGTCGCAGCCTTTTCCTGTTGCAGGGCAGATTCCGAAAAAATACGGGCGAGTGAATCGCGGTAGGGCGCGGAAGCGAGGCCGCGTTCCGTGATGATCGCGGTGATCAGGCGCGCGGGCGTGACGTCGAAGGCGGGATTGGCCGCTTCGACCGCGGGCGCGATCCGGACGCCGCGGATGTGCGTCACTTCTTCCGCGGGACGCTCTTCGATGGGAATGCTTTCACCCGAGGCAATGGATAGATCCAAAGTGGAGATGGGCGCAGCGACGTAAAAAGGCACACTATTTTCGCGAGCCAGCACGGCAATCTGATACGTGCCAATCTTGTTGGCCGTATCGCCGTTGGCGGCGATGCGGTCCGCACCGACGACGACAGCGCCAACGTTTCCCGTCTTCAGGAAATGGCCGACCATATTGTCGGTGATGAGCGTGAGAGGAATGCCGCCTTCGGCGAGCTCCCAGGCGGTGAGGCGCGCGCCCTGGAGATAAGGGCGCGTCTCGGGGACGAAGACGCGCAGCTTTCGTCCCTGATCGACGGCGACGCGAATGACGCCTAGGGCGGTACCGATGCCGGCGGTGGCCAAAGCGCCGGCATTGCATTGCGTCATGACCTGGCCGCTTTCGGGCATTAGCGGAGCGCCGAAGCGGCCGATGGCTTCGTCGATGGCGTGCTTTTCGTCATGGATGCGGCGGGCTTCGGCGACGAGCGCATCGCGGACGGCCTGCAAACTGGCGCTAGCGCCGAGTGCGTCGAAGCGTCGGGTCATGCGATTGATGGCCCAAAACAGGTCCACGGCGGTGGGCCGGGTGCAGGCGATGGTTTCGCAGATCGCGGGAAATTCGGCGCGCAACTCCGCGACGGACTTGGCTTTTGAGTGCAGTACGCCGAGCGCGACGCCCATGGCGGCCGCGACGCCGATGGCGGGGGCTCCGCGGATAACCATATCGCGGATGGCCGCGGCGACTTCGCGGTAATCGGTATAGGTATGGCGAACGAGTTCGCCAGGCAGGCGGCGCTGGTCAATCATGACCACGCCGGCCGGAGTCCACTCGATAGGCTGTACTACGCGCACGGAAGGATGACTCCGATCATGGGTGAGCCAAGGCAACGAGGCGGCAGCACGCTCATGCGCCGGGGAGGTGGCGCAGGCCGCCGGTGGCAATAAAGAAGCCGGCGAAGAGGATGGTGTTATAGCCGAGATGTACGAAGTAGCTTGCGGCGACGGTTCCGGCTTTGGCACGAATGTAAGTGAGGACGATGCCGACGCAGATCAGCAGGCCGATCTGTCCCCAGGCGCCGCCGAGCTGCTGTGCGTGAGCAAGTCCAAAAAGCGCGCCCGTGGCCACGATTCCGGTGGTGATGCCAAATTTGCGGGCGATGACCGGGTAGATGCAGCCGCGGAAAATTGTCTCTTCGACCAAGGGAGCCACGAGAATTCCCAGGGCCATGAGCATCAAAACGCTTTGGCGGCTGCGGAAAAGCTCTTCCATGGGGATGCCGGATTCGCGGCCGACGAAATTTCCGAGCCAGCCCACCACAACAGCCAACGCGAAACCTCCAAACACGTAGCGCAGCACGACCGAGCCGCTCGTGGCCATGTTGCGGAAACCGCGCCAGCCCATGGTTTGCCAAAAGGGCGCAGCGCTGCGGCCACGAACGACGACATAAAGAAATACCAGCGTGGCCCCGGAAAGCAGGGCCTGGCTAATGATCAGCACCGAAGCCCATTCGGCCGTGGAGTTTCGCAAGGCAGTAGGAGAGATGCCAAAAAAGACGACGGCACCCGCAGCGACAATCAGCGTGAGCACGGCGCCAGCAATGAAATAGAACAGCATGAGGTACAGCAGATCGATCCACCGGAAAGGAGTGCGCGAGTCGAACCGCGGAGCGCGATCAGACACCCGCTGAGTCTCAAAATCCGGCCGCTGCCTAAATTCGGGCATTGGTTCAGAAGGGCGGGGGCCAGGCGGCGGAATTGCGGCAAATGTGTCAGATTGCCCTTCGAGAGGGGCCGACGCGTTATCAGGGGGTAGAGAGCTCATGCGGCGTTGCAGTTCTTTGGATGATGGTCGTTGGATGATTGGCCCAATGCGCAGGGTGCACCCATCTCTAATAGCACTGTAAATGGAGTCGAGCTTAGAGCGCAAGTTCTTCGGCGGCCTGGCGGCGTGAGCTCCAAAAGTCCGACCGCGAGGAGCCCCCTAAGGGCTTACTGGACCAAGTCTAGGACCATACCGTCGACTCGCCTTTGGAAGCCTGCGAAGGTCCCGAAAATAGGCGAGGAGGCGTTGCTAAAGACGTCGTGCGGGTTCTGATGGTTGGTGACGTCAGTCGAATAGACTCCAAGGCGGATTTTGCGTGCTTTGGAACGCTCCCGGAAGGGAATGCGCAGCGCAATTTCCTTGTAGATCCGGGCATCCAGGGAAAAGTAAGTCGGGAAGCGCGAGCCGTCGGGCACGCCCACGTAGTTCTGCAGAACATCCACGTTCGAATAAGGAAATCCCGAATGAACGTCGACAACGGGGCTAAAAGCCAATTTCCAAGGAAGATGAAATAGTCCCGAGGCTAATACGCGATGGGGTACGTCTGACGGCAAGATGCCCGTTACGTTAGGCCGAATTACGGGAGCTTCGAAGAGGATCAGCGTATCGGAAAGCGTATTCAGGTCGCCCAGCGCGTGGCTCCACGTGTACGAAATGGTGAAGTCGGTGGATTCGCTGGGGCGGTAATGGGCGGTTACTTGAGCCTGACGATAGTGGGACTCGCCGGTGTTGTGCAGCGCCAGCAGCCCATTGGCGCCGGTTGCGTTAAGTACAGTATCCAGAACGAAGAGGTCGGTTGTCTGGTTATCAAGATAGCCTAGCCGGAGGCTTACATTTCGCCGCACCTCGCGTTCGAACTCCACGTTCCAGACGAATGTGCGGGGGCTCGTTTCGGGACCAAACTGGGCGCCGATCATGTTCGCGGGAACGCCCGAGGGAAGATAGGTGTTTTGCAGGACCATGGGCTGGCCGATCAACGCACCGGACGAATCGAAGGAGCTCAGCACCCTGGTCTGGTTATCGGCGAAATCCGCCGCAAGCAAAGGCACATGACTGTAAATCTCAGCAGCGCTGGCGCGGATTACGGTCTTGCGGCCGCTGCCGGGTGAGAAGGCCAAGCCGGCGCGAGGCGCAAAAGCAGCGTCACGTCCAATGGATTGACTCGAAAGACGCGCGCCAAAGTTCAGCGTTAAACTGCCGTTCACATTCCACTGATCCTGGACGAACTCCGCCGCTTCGGTATCGGCAGCTCTCAAAAGTCCCGCGCCCTGAAAGTCGATCCGCTCGGCAATCGTGCCATCCTGCGCGAGGAGATCTACAGGGTGGGAAACGCTGCTCCCATTGTAGGACCTGTATAAGACATCTTCGCCGAATCTGACTTCATGACGTCCGTGCCAGGTTTTGGCCGGGAACTGATACGCCGGAAGCACTTCCACCTGGTTAGCTCTGCGGGACCAAGTGTTAAAGAAATTACCGCCCCAGCCTTCGGGCGTGATTTGCATGTCGGCGGGCCCTTGTCCCCAGGTGTCACTGTCGAAGCGGGTGTAGCGCACGACAGTGTTCAGCACCGCACCCGAAAGCAATTGATAGCTATCGGATACGCCGACGGATGCGCCGTTGCGGCGATAGTCCGCAGAAGCACTTTGTGGAACGAGCGTATTGATGTTCGCAAATTCGATAGCCGACGGGAAAATATTGAGGTTGACTGTCAGGAGATGGCGGGGCGACAGGATCGCCTGAAGTTCGGTAAACGACGTGGTCGAACGCGTGGTGGTTTCGTTCAAGGGCCACGCCAAGCCGCGGATAGGCGTTCTACGGAATTCGTAAGTTAATTCCTGCGAGAAATTGATCTTGTTCTTGACGAGCGGGCCGCCAATTTCGAATCGCGGCGTCCAGTTGGCGATTCCCACGAGCTGGCCGTTTTTCCCTCGGAATGACGGGGTAAAATCGAGCAACTTGTAATCCCAAGCCGTCGCCGGAGCCTTCGTTTCGATAGCCGTGAGGCCGCCGGAAAAACCTCCGTACTCCGAGCTTTCCGGCAGGCTGTAAACCGTCATCGACTGAATGGCATCGACCGGAATGGGAATCGAAAAGCTCCCTGAAATCGGGTCCACATTCTCCGCCGAGTCGACCAGCAGCATGCCCTGATTTTCCGCTTGACCATCAAAATTCAGCTTCCCCTGAGCAGTGCGAACGACGCCGGGCGTGAGCGATAAAGCTTCCGTAAACTTTTGTGTGGGCAGAGGCAAGGCGGCTAATTGTTGATCGCTGACCGTTGCGGTTGGCCCGACACTCTGAGTGGCAACAATGGGGGTGATTTCGGCTCGAACTTCGACGTGCTGATTGACCGAGCTAATTTCTAAGACGACATCCTCGGTGACCGCCTGGCCGGGTTTGAGAGTGACGCTAGCAGTCCACGGCTTAAAACCATCCTCAGTCGCCTGCAGAGTGTAGGTTCCAGGCGAAAGTTGTGAAAATTCGTAGTGGCCCTCGGCGTCAGTCATGGTGGACTGAGGTGCTTCATTCGGCGAGGGACCGGCCAGTTTTACAGTGACGTCTGGCGCGGCATCCTTGGTCCCATCTCCGCTGACTACGGAGAACGTGCCGGCAATTGATGCGACAGGAACGCTCGATTTCGCTCCAAGTTCCTGAGCCTGCGTGGGATAGCCGTTCAAGATCACGGCAATAACCGTCACAGAGGCAAGTACGTACAGGGCTCGTCGTCGATTAAGAGTCACGGCTAAAGGGTACCTTTAGGACCGATGATCGTCCACAACCGTGACCTGCATATCGCCTTGGTCGATAGTGGACTTTTCGGCACATTGGGCGGTTTTGGACAAAACTTTAACAAGACCATACGGGCTTTAACTGGTGCCGCCCGAGTTATTGGCGCTTATGCGTAACTTAGTACTGTCGTACCAGGTTTATTCTTCATTCTGTTAGAGAAAATATAGGCCCGCCCCTCTCGGAGAGGGTGCCTATTTCCAGGGCTCTATGGCGAGATGGCCCTTGCTACATGAACGCAGGAGACCGAATGAAGGATCCAGATCGCTTCTCGAGTTTTCCGTCCTCAGCCGACCTTGATGGCCGCGATGGACGCCCCAAACCTTCCATTCGAGTTTCAGAGATCATTTCTGCACTTTCATACGCTTTAGACCTTACCGAAGGTCAGCCGATGGGTCATTCGGTGCGCGCCTGCATTATCGGCATGAGGCTGGCCGAACAGATTGGCTTGGCTGCCGGCGAGCGTGGCGATCTGTACTATGCCCTGCTGCTGAAAGACGCAGGTTGCAGCAGCAATTCTTCCCGGCTGTTTCACATTGTGACAGCGGACGAGATTAAAGCCAAGCGCGACGTGAAATTGACAGACTGGACTCGCGTGGGGTGGGAAAGCCTCCACTATGCGCTGACCCATGTCGCCACGGGCCTGCCTTTCTTACAGCGCGTGAGGCGGCTATTTCAGGTGGCCGCCACGCAACAGCAGGATTCCTGCGCGCTGGTTAAGATTCGATGCGAACGCGGCGCCGATATCGCCAAACAGCTGGGCTTTTCCGATAGCGTCGTATCCGGCATTTACAGTCTGGACGAGCATTGGAACGGGCGCGGATATCCGGATGGACTCCGCAGAGACGAAATCCCCCTTTTCTCCCGAATCGCGAACCTATCGCAAACCCTGGATGTGTTTCACACCGAGCGCGGTCCTGCGGCAGCAATCGACGCGGCGCGCCGGCGCAGCGGACGCTGGTTCGATCCCGAGCTTGTGAATGCCGCCGTCTGCATGTCCAAAGACGGAACGTTGTGGAGCGGGTTCGAGAATCCAGACTTACTCCACAGGGTGATCGCCGTCGAACCGGAACAACGCCGCATTACGGCTACAGAAGATGCCATAGACAACATCTGTCAGGCCTTTGCTGGGGTCATCGACGCCAAATCGCCATTCACGTATCGACATTCGACCGGCGTCGCTGAAGCGGCCATGGAGATCGGCACCTGGTTTGGCATGAAGCCTCGGGACATTAAGCTGCTGCGTCGCGCCGCGCTTTTACATGACCTGGGGAAGCTCAGCGTGCCCAACATGGTTCTCGAAAAGCCAGGCAAACTGACGGACGACGAATGGAAAATCGTCAAGATGCACCCGTACTACACGCTTGAGATTCTCAGGCGAATTCCCGGTTTCGAGGCTTTAGGCGAAGAAGCTGCCGCGCATCACGAAAAACTCGACGGCTCGGGGTATTGGCGCGGCCTGGTTGGCGAGCAGCTCTCCACGTTCGCTCGCATCCTGGCGGTGGCTGACATATTCGACGCGTTACGAGCCAAGCGGCCCTACCGGGATTCCCTGCCGCTCGAAAAAGCCTTTTCGATCATGCGCGGGGAGTCGCCTCATGCGCTGGATTTGCCGTGTCTCGAAGCATTGATTGCCGCCAAAACGAATTCTGAGCCCTCTGTCCTAGAACCGCCAAAATTTCGAACTGCCGCAGCGACAATCCAAAAAAAGGAGTAGCTCTCGATGAAACTACAATTGCGATTGGCTTTGGCGCTTTCTGTTTGCGTCCTGTTTGCGTCCTCCGCGTTCGCGCAAAGTTTCTACTGGAACACGGCGAGTGCCCGATCACAGGCTTTGGGGGGCATCTACGTGACGTCCTCGGACGACGCGGTCGATGCCTTGGCGGCAAATCCCGCGGGTCTTACGTCCCTGAGCGGCCGCACGCTTGATATAAGCGTCCGCCTCATGCTTCCTCGTGGCTCCTTCAGCAACTCTGTAAACAACTCGGCACAACTCAGCCAGACCCCCGGTGCGCTTCCGTACGGGGCATTCGGAATGCCCATTCGCCACTCTCGGTTCAGCTGGGGAGTCGGCTTTGTGCCCGACCTTATGTCCGTTGCCAACTGGCATTACGTAGATTCGCCCGGAGTCGCCGGCGCGACCTATGGAATGCAGCAGCAGAAGTCGGCAATCCTTGCGGGACGCGCAATGGCCGGATTGGGTGTGGTCCTGAATCCGAAGATCTCGATCGGCGTGAGCCTGGGGGCCGATTACAATTCGAATACGCTTGACGCGCCGTACATTTTTCAGCAGCAACCGGTGCTGAAGGGGCTCAAGACGCTGCTGAATCTCCATACCACGGGTTACGGCTGGAATGGCAGCGTGGGCGCATTGATCCGTCCCTCTCGTTTGGTGGAATTGGGACTTGCCTGGAAATCCAGCACGACAATTATCAGTAATGGCGCTGCCAGTGGCGACGCGAACGCGCAATTCGCGGCGCTAGGCTTAGCAGGCGTCCCTTCGACCTTCAACTATTCGGCGCAGGTGCGAAACGTGCTTCCGCAATCGGTTCTAGCGAACGTTGCCTGGCGCCTCAATCCACGCTGGCTGCTCGCCTTCCAGACCGATTGGATCAACTGGCACAACGCCTTTGTAACTCTACCCGTCACGCTTACTAACGGCACCAATGCAGCAATCAATGGCCTGCTGAATTCCACAACGCTGCAGGATGGCGTTCCGCTCGGTTGGAAGGACCAATATTCGTTCCATATCGGCGGAGAACGCCTGCTTACCGAACGCACTTCGCTCCGATTCGGTTATGCTCACGCCAACAACCCCGTACCCAGCTCCACCCTCACGCCCATGACCGCGGCGATCATGTCGAATCAGATTTCGACCGGACTGGTGTACCACCCTGGGCGCTCCAGCCTCGAGTTTGCGTATTCGTACGATCCGACCGCGCAAGCTCAGGTTCAGCAGAGCGCACTTTTATCCGGCGAATATAACAACAGCACCGTCCGTGTGGGCACTCAAGCGATAACGATGAACTACTCATTCCGCTTCTAGCGTATTGAGACGGAACCTCGACGGTAACTGGAATTAAATTCCGTCCGGTCTTCTCGCCTGCTTCGGCGCGCCCTACGATGTAGGGCCGGGCGGGTGGGGTCTGTTTTGACTATTTGGCGACGGAATTGAGGCGAGCTGGGACGGCGGACTCGGCGCTGGCCTCAGGCGGGACCACCGGCTTGCTGCCGTTAACGTCCAGAACGTGGGCGAGAGCCTGCCCCGTGTAGGATTTTTTGTTGCGCGCCACCTGTTCCGGCGTGCCTTGCGCAACGATGCGGCCTCCCGCTTCACCGCCCTCGGGACCTAGATCAATAATCCAATCCGCCTGCTTAATTACATCGAGATGGTGCTCGATGATGAGCACGGTATTGCCGAGATCCACGAGACGATTCAGGACATGCATGAGCTTCTTTACGTCGTCAAAATGCAAACCTGTGGTGGGTTCGTCCAGGATGTAGAGAGTGCGGCCGGTTTGACGGCGCGATAGTTCGCGGGCCAGCTTGATTCTCTGTGCTTCACCACCGGACAGCGTAGTGGAAGATTGGCCGAGTTCGACGTAGCCGAGCCCCACGTCGACGAGGGTCTGCAGTTTCTGGCTCACCTGCGGAATATTTTCGAGCACTTTCAGCGCTTCCTCGATGGGCATATCGAGCAGATCGGAGATGGAGTAGTTTTTGTAGCGCACGGCCAGAGTTTCTGAGTTGTAGCGGCGGCCGCGGCAGACATCGCAGGTGACGTACACGTCGGGGAGAAAATTCATTTCGATTCGCTTCAGGCCGTCGCCCTGACAGGCTTCACAGCGGCCACCTTTCACATTAAAACTGAAGCGGCCGGGACGATAGCCGCGCTCGCGCGATTCGGGCAGCATGGCGAAGAGTTCACGGATGGGCGCGAAGACACCCGTGTAAGTAGCGGGATTCGACCGTGGCGAACGCCCGATGGGGGCCTGATCGATTTCGATGACTTTGTCGATGTTCTCGGCGCCTCGAATTTCGCGGAATTCTCCGGGACTCTCGGCGGAACGATAAAGCTTCTGAGCCAAAGAGCGATAGAGGATGTCGTTGACCAGCGTGGATTTTCCGGAACCTGAAACGCCGGTGACCACGATCAGCAAACCGAGCGGAAAATTGACATCAATGTTCTTCAAATTGTTGGCCTGGCAGCCAATCAATGAAAGCGCTTTGGCGCCCGGCGTGCGGCGAGCCTGTGGAACTGGAATCTGTAGTTTTCCGGACAGATATTTGCCGGTGAGAGAACTTTCGCTCTCGGCGATGGCTGCGGGCGTTCCGAGAGCAACCAAATGGCCGCCGGCATTTCCGGCGCCGGGGCCGAGGTCAACGACAAAATCTGCTCGACGGATGGTCTCTTCGTCGTGTTCCACGACGAGTACGGTGTTGCCAAGATTGCGAAGCTGCTCGAGAGAAGCGAGCAGCCGATGGTTATCGCGCGCGTGCAGGCCGATGGAGGGTTCGTCGAGCACGTAGAGCACGCCTCGAAGACGCGAACCGATCTGGGTGGCCAAACGAATGCGTTGCGCTTCGCCGCCCGAGAGTGTGGCGGCAGAACGGTCCAGACTGAGATAGCCCAGCCCGACCGCGAGCAGGAAATCGAGGCGCTCGGCGATTTCCGCGAGGGGGCGGCCGGCGACTTTGCGTTGTCGCACGGTAAGCTCATTCCGAATTTTGTCGACTGCAGGCCGCGCATCGCTAAGAGCCAACGCAGTGAAATCCGAGATGGAAAGGTCGCCGACTTTGACCGCGAGGCTTTCGGGACGCAGGCGCCTGCCGCCGCAAACGGCACAGGGGACTGCGGACATGTATTGCGTCAACCATTCGCGATAGCCATCGGAATTGGTTTCCGCGAGGTTGTCTTCGAGAAACCCGAAGACGCCGGGAAAGCGCAATCCGGGGACATTTTTTTTCTCGCGCGCGCGGGTGGCAGCGGCCGGATCGGCTCCATTTTGGCCATTGCCCGCGAAACGGCTCTGCAACGGAGGATTGCCGTAAAGGATCAGGTTTTGGTCCCGGCGCGACAATTTTTCGAACGGCTGGCTCAGATCAAATCCGTGCGCCACGGCAGCGAGATCCAAGGTGCGCTTGAGATAAACGGAGCCTGAACCTGGCCCCAATCCGCCTTCGAAAAGCGGCCGCGACCAATCCACAATCACTTTGGCCGGATCGAAATCATATTTCGAACCCAAGCCGTGGCACGCGGGACAAGCGCCATAGGGCGAATTGAAGCTGAAAGAACGGGGCTCGAGCTGCGGCACGGAAATGCCGCACTCCGGGCAGGCCAGCTTTTCCGAAAAAACTTTTTCGGCGCCGTCCACGACCGACACAGTTACCAGGCCCTGAGCCAATTTTAGCGCGGTGTTTAGCGACTGTGTCAGGCGGTCTGCGATGCCGGGCTTGACCAGCAAACGGTCGACAACGATTTCGATGTCGTGATTTTTGCGGCGGTCGAGACGAGGCGGTTCGTCAAGCGGGTAGAGGACGCGGTCGATGCGCACGCGGGTGAACCCGGCGCGAGCCATCTTGTCCATCTCTTCGCGGTATTCGCCCTTGCGCCCGCGAACGATGGGCGCGAGCACCATGAGGCGATCGCCTTCGTGCGCCAATTCGCCGCTTAACACAGCCTGAACGATCTGCTCGCTGGACTGCCGCGCGATGGCGCGGCCGCAATTCGGGCAGTGCGGCACGCCGATGGAGCTATAAACGACGCGGAGATAATCGTAAATTTCCGTGATTGTGCCGACCGTCGAACGCGGCGACCGCGTGGTGGTTTTCTGCTCAATCGCAATGGAAGGTGAAAGACCGTCGATCGAATCGACATCCGGGCGCTCCATCTGATCGAGAAACTGACGGGCGTAGGCGGAAAGGGATTCCACATAGCGGCGCTGCCCTTCGGCATAAATGGTGTCGAAAGCGAGCGAGGATTTGCCCGAGCCGGATAGTCCCGTTATGACTGAGAGGGAGTTACGAGGAATTTCCAGGCTGATATTTTTCAGATTGTGCTGGCGAGCGCCGCGAACGGTGATGCTCTTCAATGTCATGTGGGAAACAGCCGAGCCGAGCTGTGCACAGAGGAGTCCAGCGCACAGCGGGTAAAATACGGCCAGAGTAACCCTGAACCATAACAAGCGCTCTGGTAGAGGTCAAGGCGACGCGAATACGTCTTTTCGTCTACTGTACGGGCTGCAGCTTGGCGCTGGACTCGGCAGGTCGATCTCTTTTTCGAAGGCTCAGAAATGCGTACCGATCGGTCTTTTGTCTCCGAAAAAGTGTCTCCGAAAAAGCGTGGGGTAAGCGGCTAACCTTGTGGAGCAAATTTAAGGCCAGCTCGCCTGTGAATTTCCACTTCGGTGGGCGACCAGAAGTTTTTTCCCCGGACGTATTTTTTTTACCAGGCTACGCTTAGAAAAGGCCTGCCGTTTCAGTCGGTTGGGTTTGGCGCGCTGCGTGCCCTATTAATTACCCGACGGGGGAAGACGAGCCGAGGATCCCTTTAGGGGATTGAGGGCTGGGCCGGCGCGATCTTCCCCCCGACTTCTTTTAGGCCTCCGCAAGAACCACCAAAATAAAGACATACGGGAAACCCTTTACGCGAAGTGAATTCCGCCCGCGTAGGTTCTTTCGATGCTTTGCCGCTTAGACCTTCCGCAAAGGCCTCACATCGATTTCGCTGATAAAGCTATGGGGGCCCTGAGTGACCAGCATGGCTACTGCATGCGCCACGTCTTCGGGCAGCAGAAGCGTCGCCGGATCCCTCCCCGCGTGGGGAGAAAATTCCGTGGCCACGCTGCCGGGACAAATCACGCTTACTCGAATCCCGTGCGCCCTCAGGTCCTCTGCCATGCAGGCACTTAACCCCATCACCCCCCATTTCGAGGCGCAATAGATGGCTCCGCCGGCAAAAGCGCTCTTCGATGCAAGGGAACTGATATTGATGATGTGGCCGCGTCCCAAACGGACCATTCGAGGTGCCACCACGCGGCTTGCCAGGAACACGGCTTTCAGGTTGGTACTCAGAACCGCATCCCAGTCAGTTTCCGACCGCTCGTAGAAGGGACCGAAAACGCCTATGCCCGCGTTGTTGACCAGAATTTCGATCTCGCCGAGCTGACTGCATGTTTGCTCGATCATTTTGTTGACATCTTCCGCGCGCGTCACATCCGCCGCGATTGGCAGAGTTTGTATGCCGTCATTGCGGAAAGCTGCAGCCGTACGCTCGATCTCATCGCGGCTTCTGGCGGATATGGCCACAGAAGCGCCCATCCGGCCCAACCGCGAGGCAATGGCCCGGCCGATGCCACGGCTGGCGCCAGTGACCAGGGCAACTTTCTTGGAAAGGAGAGCTGTATGTTCCTCAGGAAGCTTCGTGGGCATCCTCCACCTCTCCGGCAATCCTTTTTGACTGTGAGTTCATCTTAGCAGGTAGAGATTGGAACGCTGGCCGGTGCCGAAATTCTTCGCACTTATCTGTTCACAGGGAACGCGCTTGCGCGGTCGGAGAAACTTCCCCTATAATCCCCTGATCTTGCACCTGGTCGGAAGTTCGTGACAGTCGGCAAATTATAAGTCGACGCTCAGCATTTGAAATGTGCCGGGGAGGCAGTTGATGAAACCAGCGTGGAAATGGGTCTCTGTGGCATTTATAGCGGCGTTAGTAATCGGCGCCCCAGCAACAACATGGGCGGCCCCTCAAGAACAGCAACAGCAGAAACCGAATTATACCTTGGCCGAATATAACGCCTATCAGGCCGCGCACAACGAAAAAGATCCGCAGATGAGGCTGAAGGCTCTCGACGATTTTTCGATGAAGTTTCCGGGGTCCGCTTTGATGTTGTATATCGACGGGGACTACTATCGGACGTACTATGCCGTGAAGAACTACCCCAAGACAATCGAATACGTCGACAAGATATTGGCCCTGCCGGATCTCGCGAAACCGGAACAGATCGGTACGAAACTGGAGGCCTTGGGATATCGCGCGCAGGCCATGCTTTACGGTTCCGGAGAAAAAGATTTGCAAACGCCCGAGGCTTACACGAAAGGGAAAGAGGCTTCGGCGCTGGGATTGCAAACCTTGAATCAATGGCAAAAGCCACAAGGTATGACCGACGAGCAATTCACGAATAATAAGAAAGGGCTGGGAGTCCTTTTCAACTCTGTGGCGGGTATCGCGCAATCCGGATTGAAGGACTACAAGGGCGCGGCTGACTCTTATAAAGCGGTTCTGGCGCTTGATCCCACTGATGCTGTAACACATTTCCGGCTGGGTGTTGCTTATCTCCAAGAGATGCCCGCCGATGCACCGAATGGATTCTGGGAACTTTCGCGTTCGATCGCCTTGAAGGGGCCGGGCGAACCGCAGGTGCGGACTTATCTTCGCAACCAACTGTTGCACTACCAGCAACCATCTTGCGACAAGCTGGCCGACGACGAAATGAACCAGATGATTACGCTCGCGGGAACCAGCACAGATCGTCCGGCGTCGTTGACGATTCCCAGCGCGGAGGATTTGCAGAAAGCTCGCGATGACACGGCAAACTTCCTACCCTGGCTGCAAGAAGGCGGCGACCATGGCCGAGTCATGTGGCTTGCAACTTGTGGGCTGGAGTATCCCGACGTCGGCGTGAAGGTCCTGGACATCATGGCGGGCGATAACGACAGCTTCACTTTGAAGGTTTTCCGGCCGGCTGCAGCGGATGCCGATGCCGCCGCCAAAGAGATGGACGCGGCAACGATGCCCAATATGGAAGTGCATATCGCCGGGCAACCTGACGTCAAGCGCTTGATGAAAGACGACGCCGTGCGCTTCACGGGAACGCTGAAAGACTATCAGCAGTCACCGTTCATGCTGGTCTGGGACAACGGCAAGGTTAATCCTGAGGATTTGCAGCCCGCACCCTCGGGAGGAAAGCGCCCTGCTCGTACGGCGGCGCCTAAGCGGCCTGGAGCGTAAGCAGGAACGGATTAGAAAAGAAAAGCGCAGGATCGAAGAACGGCCCCGTGCTTCGGGGCCGTTTTCATTTCCGGAAAGGCGCGGTGAAGCTTCAGGCGCGCCGGTGGTGGCGATGATCGAGCTTGTAGATATCGATCTTGCGGCTCAGCGTATTGCGATGGATGCCCAGCAAGCGCGCGGCGCGGGACTGATTTCCATTCGAGCGATCCAGCACGCGCTTGATGAATTTTTTTTCGAATTCGTTGACTGCTTCTTCAAACAGAATGCCTCGCTCGACCATCTGACCCACTAACGCTTCGAGTTGATCTTTCACGGTCTTTCGCTCCGCAAGACTCTTCTGATTGTATGGTTCTACGGATCAGGATAGTTCCATGCCCGTCAACAGGCGATATGCTTCCCGGTACTTGGCCCGAGTTCGTTCAACAACGTCTGGCGGCAATTGGGGGCCGGGCGGCTGTTTATTCCAACCAATGCTCTCCAGATAATCACGGACATATTGCTTATCAAACGAAGGCTGCGAACGGCCCGGCTGGTAGTCTTGCGCGGGCCAAAAGCGCGAAGAATCAGGCGTGAGCGCTTCATCGATCCAGATGAGTTCGTCGCCGATCAGCCCGAATTCGAATTTCGTATCCGCCAAGAGAATTCCCCGGGGCTCAGCGTATGCCACCGCGCGACGATAGATTTCCAAGCTAATCGATCGGAGTTGGTCGGCGCGATCGCCACCCACAAGAGCCACTACGTCGTCGAAGGAGATATTCTCGTCATGGCCGGTGGTAGCTTTGGTCGATGGAGTAAAAATAGGCGCCGGCAAACGATCCGATTCGCGCAGCCCGGGCGGCAGGGCCACACCAGAAACCTTTCCAGTGGCCCGGTAGTCTTTCCAGCCCGAACCTGTCAGGTATCCCCTCACCACGCATTCTACGGGCAGCGGCTGAGTCCTGCGGCACAACGTGGATCGGCCGGCGAGCTGCTGGCGATAGGAGCTAGCCGGTCCGGGGAAATCCGTGCCGCTCAAGACGTGATTCGGAACAATATCCCCCAGGGTATCGAACCAGAACAGCGAGAGCTGCGTGAGCACGCGACCCTTATCCGGAATCGGAGTCGGCAGCACGACGTCAAACGCGGAAAGGCGGTCGGTGGCCACGAGAAGCAGATCGGCGCCGAGTTCATAGAGGTCCCGAACTTTGCCTCTGGAAAGTAATTTGAGGTCGGGGAAATCTGTTTCCCAAACAACTGCGCTCATGTAAGGAGATGCCAAGGTGAATTTTTATCCTGTCGAAGAGGCCGGTATTCTAGCGCAGCGATAAGCGATGTCAACAGTGAAGAAAATTGAACGAGGAAAACTACGACGAGCAATTTTCACAACGACAAGAAAACTGCCCGGCTAGTCAAGATCAAAATTTCGATTGGTGAAAGTTCAAGCGGCGTGACTCGCGCTCGAGCGAGCTTGTTCCCAGTTGACAGAGACAAGCTTGGAGACGCCGGGCTCCTGCATCGTTACGCCGTAGAGGACGGAAGCTTTTTCCATGGTGCGCCGGTTGTGCGTGACGACGATGAACTGGGCCTCTGTGCTCATCTCCGTCAACATTTGCGCAAAACGGCCGACGTTCGTCTCGTCAAGAGGCGCGTCGACTTCGTCCAGAATACAGAACGGGCTGGGCTGATAGCGAAATACGGCGATCAGCAGAGCGAGAGCAGCCAGCGCTTTCTCACCGCCGGAGAGCAGCAGGACGTTTTGCAAACGCTTTCCGGGCGGCTGCGTGGCAATGTCAATTCCTGATTCACCGGAGCTATCGGGCTCGGAGAGACGCATCTGTCCGGTGCCGCCGCCAAAGAGCGTCTGGAAAGCGTTCGCGAAATGCCCATTGATGATCGCGAATGCTTCTTCAAATTTTTGGCGGGAAATCTGATCCAGTTCGCCGATGGTCTGCTGTGTATCGGCAATGGACTGCAGCAGATCGGCGCGCTCACGCTCGAGGAATGTGAAGCGCTGCTCGCACTCATTGTATTCTTCGAGCGCCATCATGTTGACCGGGCCCATCGACTCGACGCGCGACTTCATCTCCTGATACTGCGCCTCCGAGGCGGCCAAAGCGTCAGCTTCGAGCGGCGTTTCCTGCCCAGCAAGGAGGTCTTCGGGATTGGCGTTCAGTTCGTTGAGACACGAGGCCCGCATATGCTCGCGCTCGGAATCGTTGCGCGCGCGTTCGACTTCGTGGCGATTGCGATCTTCTCGAAGATCGGTAAGGGCTTGCCGTCCAGTTCGAAGAATATTGTCGACTTCGCTCGTGCGCTGGCGGGTCTGATTGAATTCGCGCTCGAGTTCGGCTTGTTGTTTTTCGCGGCGCTCGCGTTCACCACGGAGTAATTCCATCTGCTGCACTTGATTTTCGCTCTGCCTGAGGAGATCGGCATCTTCCGCTTCGATGGCTGCCCGTTGCGAGGTAAGAGAAGACGACCGGGCGGATAGTTCGTCACGTTCTTCCCGCGTGCGCATGGCAATGGCCGTCGCGGCGGAAAGCCGCTCCGCCATGGCTGCCTTTTCGGCACGCTTGATGGCAACTTCGTCCTGATGGGCTTGCGCGGATTGCCGAACTTCGCTGATGAGAGCCGTGGCTTCGGCCATATCGTGCTCCGCGGCTTCGCGCGCCTTGACGACTGCCTCGCGTTCCGCAATAGCGTGCTCGGCTTTTTGTCTGGCAGCGCGAGCTTCGCGCCGAAGGTGTTCGACCTCAGACTGGCAGGCGGCCAACTCCGTGCTGAGCCGCGCCAATTCAGCGCGCGCCTGATCTCGCTCCAGCGTCGCAGCAACGACTTTCTTTCCCGCTTCCACGTGCTCCAGCGTCATTTGCTCGAGAGAGCTTTCCGCTTGTTGCCGGTCGGATTCCAGCCGTTCGGCTGCCGACTGCAATTCGGCCAGGCTGTTCTCCAAACGCGAAGCTTCCGTGTCCAGCGCGCGCAACTCGCGTTTGGTGGCCAACGGACCGGCTTCAGTCGGCCGTCCGCCGGTCACGGCGCGGCCGTGATAGCAGGTTCCGTCGGTAGTCAAAAAAATGTAGGACGGATTTTCACGCGCGAGGCGTTCCGCAGTTTCGGGCGCTTCCACCAGAAAAGCCGACCGCAGCCGAGGCAAAAATTGCTTTGCCGCGGGGCCGAGCGGATCGCGAAATTCGACCAGGCGATCGAGGCGAGATACACCACTTTCGTGGGAAAACGGAACGACGACGACGTGATCGCTGAGGTTCAAGCTGCGCAGGGAGTCGACGAAAAAGGTGGCGCGGCCGCCGAATTCTTCGCGCAAGAGCGCGATGCCGGCACGCGCATGGTCAAAAGTTTCCACGACAACATATTCGAGCTCGTCGCGGAGAAATTGCTCGACGGCGGTTTCGTATTGCGGCTCTACTTCGGCATAGTCGGCGAGCAAACCGACAGCTCGGAAATCACGGGACGCTTCGTGGCCATTGGAGGCGAACAGCTTTTGCACGGTTTCGGTGCTGTAAGAACGGTCGCTCAGGACCTGGCCGAGCGCGTGGCGGCGAGCGCGAACCGCAGCCAGCGATTCGCGAAGGGCGTCGCAACGCGAGGTCATCTCGGCCTGATCGCGGCGATAATTTGCCAGCAGTTGCTGTGCATCCGCTAGAGAGCGCTCGAGAACGCGCGCCCTTTCGGTGACGGCTTGCCAGCGTAGGTCCGCCGCTTGCGAGCCTTCGCGGTGAGCTAAAGACTCTTCGAGCAGCGCCTGCTCGGATTGTTCCAGCCTCTCGAGCGCTCCCGAATGATGAGCAAGCACTTGCTCCGCTTGCGCTTGCGCGTCCTGGACTTGCGCAAGTGTTTGCTCGTGCTGCTGGATTCGCCGGCGCGATTCGGCAATACGCACCTCGGCAGATTGGCTGACGACGGAGAGTTCAGAGGAGCGGGTGGCGAGTTCCGCGAGTGCGGCTTCCAGCTGCGCGCTTTCTTCCTGCAGACGCGCGACGACAGCTTCCTGTGCGGCGACGCGTGATTCGATCTGTGCTAATTGCGCGGCGGCTTGCTCTCGTTCCCCCGCCAACTGGCGGGCGCGCTCGGCGAGTTCTTCCCGGCGCTGGCGATTGAACAAGATTCGATTCTCCGCGCGGTCGAGTTCCAATGCAGCCTGGCCAATGAGGTTTTGGTTCTGGCGCAACTCGGCGTCGAGCTCGTAAACGCGACGGTCCAGGCGTTCCTGCTCTGTTTCCAGCTCGGCGAGCGATAGGGCTTGCTTCTCCTCATTCTGACCGATCTCCGCAAGCGACGCGGCGAGCCGCTCAGCTTCGCTTTCCAGGCGGTACGCCTTGCTGGCGAGCACTACACGAAGCAACGTGCGCATCTGCTCACGAATCTCCGCGTAGCGGCGCGCCTTAGAGGCCTGCCGTTTGAGGGATGCGAGCTGTTTTTCGACTTCGACAAAGATGTCATTGACGCGTGAGAGATTAACTTTCGACGATTCAAGCTTGGCTTCGGCGAGGCGCTTCTTGGTTTTGAACTTGGTGATTCCGGCAGCTTCTTCGATGATCGCGCGGCGGTCGGAGGGCTTCGAGCTCAAAACCTGTCCGATGCGCCCCTGTTCGATGATGGCGTAAGAGTCGGGGCCAAGGCCGATGCCCATAAACAGTTCCTGCACATCGCGCAAACGAGCGGAGCGACCGTTGATGAGATATTCGCTCTGGCCGGAACGATAGAGTCGGCGGCCAACTACGACTTCACCTGGGCGCGACTGCGCGGGGGGTTTTTGAGCGCCGCGGCGCTTTCCGGAGACCTTATCGTCAGGAACTGCGGTGGGTCCGCTTTCGATCTCTAACGGGCCAGCCTCTGCGGATTCTGCAACTTCGTCGAGAGCGGCCAGGCCTTCGGCTTCTTCGGTCCTCGTATCACCAGAAATAGGTACGGGTTCTGAGTCGCCCAGCACGCGACGCGCTGCCTCCGCCAATTCGGCATCGACCAGCGTCAAGGTGACCTCCGCCAAGCCCATGGGAGGGCGCTTTGCGGTGCCATTGAAGATGCAGTCGGCCATTCTTTCGGCGCGGAGCGACTTGGTGCTTTGCTCGCCCAGTACCCAGGAAATGGCATCGACGATGTTCGACTTGCCGCATCCGTTCGGTCCAACGATGCAGCTCAAGCCGGTGCCGCTGAAGGTCAGGTGCGTCTTCTCACAAAAGGACTTAAAGCCAATGACTTCAACTTTGCGAAGTTTAAGCAAGAGACCCTATCCTCTGCCGTTTCGGGTCAAAAAGACGGCCCTTCGGCAGATACGATATCGATGTTCCTCGAGAGGAGGGTGCTCGCGACAAAAGCTCTGGCGGGTCGTATAGCAGTGGCCCAACCGTCCGGCGCTTGGATCGGCGGTAACAGGCCGCACGATAGCACACGACCCAATGAGTGTAAAGTATCGTCAGCAGCAGCTTTTCCAAAGGCGATGAACGGCTGGGCGGCTCCGGCTGAGATCGCGTTCGTTCAAATTCCCGCGCTCTTGGGCGCGTTGCTGGCCGTACGGCCCTCGGCTAGAATGCTACGTCATTGCGCCGGAAGATATCGGCTGCCGTCGTAACCGCATCGTTTTCAGTAACACCATTCTTGAGGAGGGATCGCGCACGATCAATGGGCGACATCGTCTTCCACAATACGCTCGGAGGGCAGAACCAGCCATTTGTACCGCTGCATCCGGGCCAGGTGAGGATGTATACGTGCGGCCCCACCGTCTACGACTTCGCCCATATTGGCAACTTTCGGACCTTCGTCTTCCAGGATATCCTGCGACGTTTTCTGCGCTCGCGGGGATTCGAGGTCATTCAGGTTGCCAATTTCACGGATGTAGACGATCGCATTATCGCTAAGGCGGCGGAGGCGAAGCTCAAGATACGCGATTACACGGACAAATATATCGAGGCTTTTCTCGCCGATCAGCGGGTGTTGGGTATCGAGAAGCCCGAGTATACGGTCCGGGCCACCGACCATATTGAAGATATGGTGCGGTTGATCGAGCGGCTCACTGCCAAGGGCTTTACATACGTGAGTGATGGATCGATTTATTTTCGGATCTCCCAGTTTCACGATTACGGCAAACTGACGAATGTGGATACGTCGGGGATCAGAGCAGGGGCGCGCGTGGATGTCGATCGTTATGACAAGGCCGACGCGAGGGACTTTGCTTTGTGGAAAGCTCCCAAACCGGGCGAGTTTTTCTGGGAAACTCGGATTGGCCCAGGGCGTCCGGGCTGGCACATTGAGTGCTCGGCCATGTCCATGAAGTATTTGGGAGATACGCTCGACATCCACTCCGGCGGTGTGGACCTGGCTTTCCCGCATCACGAAAATGAGATCGCACAGTCCGAGGCCGCGACCGGCAAGCAGTTTGTCCGGTATTGGCTTCACGCCGAACACCTGCTGGTCGATTCGCAGAAGATGTCCAAATCGCTCGGAAACTTCTATACGCTCCGCGATTTGCTGGAAAAAGGAAACAAGCCTTCGACGCTGCGCTTTCTGCTCGCGTCGGTTCCCTACCGCCGTCAGCTCAATTTTACTGAAGAGAGTTTGCAGCAAGCGGCCAGCTCCGTCGAACGCTTGCGAAATTTCGCCGTTCGACTCAACACCAGCAAGTTTCCCGAGGGTAAGTCCGCCATTACTGAAAGCGCAGAGCGGGCGCGAGAAGGTTTCGAACGCGGGCTGGAAGACGATTTGAACACGGCACAGGCCTTGGCGGCGGTATTCGATTTGATCCGGGAAGCCAATGTGGCCATGGATCAAGGAAAATTTCGGCAAGGCGATGTAGTCCCGGTTGGGAAAGTTCTTGAATCCTTCGACGCAATTTTTGCCGTTCTCCAGGACCATGACGACGAGAAACTTCGCTCGGTCGGTGTGGAGACGCGCGGCACTGCCCTAAGCAACGAAAAAATCGAAGAGCTTATTGCCGCGCGGCAAGCGGCGCGTAAAGCTCGCGACTTTGCCAAGGCCGATCGCATCCGCGTGGAACTGGCCGACCAAGGCATCATTCTCGAAGACAGCAAGGACGGGATCGTCCGCTGGAAACGCAAGTAGAACAGCACTCGCAGATTTGAGGAGGGCAATATGAAAGGGCTAATCGCGACGGTATTGTTCGGCCTTCTCGCGGCGTCGACGCTGGCGCAGGAAGCGCCACCGGCCCCTGGGATTCAAAACGCGCCGGAAATTCCCTTCGACTCTGTGGCGTTCCTGAAACTGACGCCCGACCGCAACCTGGGCGAAGTATTGGCTGTGGCCGTCAATTCGAAAGGGCACGTCGTGGTGCTGAATCACCCCGGCAGTGCGGGCACCGGGCCAGTGTATGGCGAGTCCACCACGCAACTAATGGAGTTCGATGAGAAAGGCAACTACGTGCGCGAAATCGGCCGCGGCGTTTACGGCTTGGCCTACGCGCACTCGGTTCGATTCGACAGATACGACAACCTGTGGGTGGTAGATAAAGCGACGATGTCGGTGATGAAGTTCGATCCTCAAGGAATGGTGGTGATGAATCTCGGACGGCGCGATGAGGGACCGGACGAGCCTCGTTACCGGCACGCCGATCCCCCGCCGACTCCGGTGGATGGATATTTCAACGGCACAACCGACGTCACCTGGGATAAGGACGATAACATCTACGTGAGCGACGGCTACTTCAATTCCGAGATCGCAAAATTCGATAAACACGGATACTGGCTTAAACGCTGGGGTGCGCCGGGCAAAGGCGGCGAACACGCCAACGAGAATCCCGGCCATTTCAGCAATCCTCATAACATCGGGATCGATCGGGCCGATAACATTTACGTAGCGGATCGCGGCAACCGCCGCATTCAGGTGTTTGATACCGACGGTAATTTCAAGAAATTCATCTTTCTGAACGTGCCCTACGACAAGAGCCGTCATCCTGTTCTTGGGAACATGCCCGCCAACCGCCCGGACGAAACGCGTCCATGGACAATCTGCATCACGAACACGACGCCGCAATACCTCTACACGTCCGATGAGGAACCGGGACGCATTTACAAACTTTCGATACCGGACGGCAAAATCCTGGGCGTGCTGGGTAAATCGGGCCGCGACATCGGGCAGTTCAACTGGGTGCACGGCATCGCCTGCCCCGATGAGAATACTCTGTACGTCGCGGACATGAACAACTGGCGGCTGCAGAAGCTGATCCTGCATCCCGACAAAAAGCTCGTTTCGAATAAGTGACACGAAGATCAACCTAAGGAGGGCGCGCTCTCGTGTAGAAGGAATTCCGGAGCTCGCCATAAGCCACGTATCGGGAGAGCGTTCGCGATAACAGAAATCCTGAGCGCGTGTACAATCGTTGTATGTCGAAACAATCTGCTCCCCCCCAAACATTCGCGAACGCAAAACTCCCTCGCCTTATCACTCCCCTTCCCGGTCCTAATGCCAGGCGAGTGGTTGAACAGGATCACCGGTATATCTCGCCCTCCTATACGCGAAGCTATCCGCTGGTTGCAAAGCGCGGCTTTGGCGCCATTGTCGAGGATGCTGACGGTAACACCTTCCTTGATTTCAATGCGGGCATAGCTGTTGTAGCCACGGGTCACTGCCATCCCGAAGTGGTCGCCGCCGTCCAGCGGCAAGCCGCTGAGCTTATTCATATGTCCTGCACGGATTTTTACTACGAAGGTATGGTCGACCTCGCCGAAAAGCTGGCGGCGATCGCACCCGGCAAAGAGGCCAAGAAAGTCTATTTCGGAAATTCGGGAACCGAAGCAATTGAGGCGGCCATCAAGCTTGCGCGATATCACACCGGGCGCGAGAAGATCATTGCGTTCTACGGGGCTTTCCACGGGCGGACGATGGGCGCGCTTTCTCTGACTGCTTCAAAGGCCGTGCAGCGGAAAGGATTCGGAAGCTTGCTTTCCGGCGTTTTCCATGTCCCATACGCGAACACTTACCGATGTCCCTACGGACACGAGGTGAAGGATTGCTGCACTGATTGCGCGAAGTTCATTGAACGCGTGCTCTTCACGAAAATTGTGGACCCGCAGGAAGTAGCTGCAATCATCGTGGAGCCAATCCAGGGCGAGGGCGGATACGTTCCCGGCCCAGCCGAATTTCTGAAGGACGTGCAGGACATATGCAGGCGAAACGGCATCCTGCTGATCACCGATGAAGTGCAGAGCGGAATGGGACGGACAGGCAAATGGTGGGCCGGCGACCACTCTGGTATCGAGCCAGACATTCTGTGCGTCGCGAAAGGAATTGCCTCGGGCCTGCCGCTTTCAGCGACCATCGCTCGAGCCGGCGTGATGGACTGGAAGCCGGGCGCCCACGCTTCAACTTTCGGCGCGAACCCGGTGTCCGTAGCCGCGGCTTTGGTAACGCACCGCCTTGTGAAGGACCATTACCTCGAGAATGCGCGGCGCATGGGCGAATATATTTTTGGCCGGCTTTCGAAGTGGCGTGAGCGGTTCCCCATCGTCGGCGACGTTCGCGGTAAGGGTTTAATGATTGGCGTCGAAATTGTATCGGACCAGAAAACGAAAGAGCCCGCGCCCAAGCTTCGTGATTCGATCGAAGATCTCGCATTCAGCAAGGGGCTACTGATCCTGGGAGCCGGTCCCAATACGATCAGGCTTGCGCCCCCGCTGCTGATCGATGAGGAGCAAGCGGATTTCGCTATCCAAACACTCGAGGCGTGCATCCGGGAGACGGAATCACTGGTTTAGTGAGCGAAATCGAGAGTTTCTGGCCGCACATTTTTCGAGGCAAGAGCGAGTGCGTCTTTTTTCCAGCTTCGTTTTCGGACTCGTTGACTGGGCAGCAAGGAACGGTTTGGCGACACAATCGCCGTCCTCAGATGGTGAGCGCCGGCAATCTCGACGAGTGATGGGTGTGCGCGGTGAGACCTTTGCCTATTGGTATTTGCGGCGCCACGGTTACGTGATCATCTGCCGCAATTTCCGCGCGCCGGGCGTGAAAGGCGAGATCGACCTGGTAGGCTTCGACGGGCCGGTACTAGCATTTGTAGAGGTAAAGACCAGGACGAGTAAGCCGGAGACCGACAGTCTGCCCGAAGATGCCATTACTTCGGACAAGCGCCGCTTCGTGGCGCGAATGACACGACAGTTTTTGATGGAGCGCAGGCTCAGTGGCGTCGACTGGCGTTACGACGTGTTGGCAATCGAAACCCGCGCAGGCAATCGCCCGATTGTGCGCCTGCACAAAGGCGCCTTTGCTGATCAATAGGTCGCAAGCATTCAGGCTCGCCTTTGCGGCCTGCCGCGCGTCGAGCTAAAGTGAATCCCTAAGGATACAATTAAAGATTGCGAAGAGGCGTTGCGGGCTTTCAGGGCTGCCGCACCGCAGGAGGATGCGTTGCCGGAGTTACGTAAGGACCCCATTACTGGCCGCTGGGTCATCATCTCGACTGATCGGGCGAAGCGCCCGAGCGATTTCGTACGTGAAAGTGTGCGCATGGAAGGCAAGGGGTTTTGCCCCTTCTGTTTGGGCAATGAAGGCAAAACACCGCCGGAAGTTTTAGCGTACGGCCGTAATGGCGGCGGCCCCAACACACCCGGTTGGACCGTCCGTGTGGTTCCCAATAAGTTCCCGGCGCTTGGCATTGAAGGCGATTTGGACCGGCAGGGTGATGGCCTGTTTGACCGTATGAATGGCGTGGGCGCTCACGAAGTGATCGTGGAAACGCCCGATCACAAGAGCACTTTGGCCACGTTGCCGGTTCGCGCGATCGAAGACGTGCTGTGGGCTTATCGTGATCGCGTGCTGGACCTGAAGAATGACAAGCGGTTTCGCTATGCGCTCATCTTCAAAAATCATGGAGATGCGGCGGGAGCGTCTTTGGAGCACTCGCACTCGCAACTGATCGCCCTACCCATCGTGCCCAAGCGAGTGCGCGAGGAACTGGACGCGGCGAAGCATTATTACCGAGAGAAAGAGCGCTGCATTTTCTGCGACATGATCCGGCAAGAGATGGAATCCGGCGTGCGCGTTGTTGGCGAAAACGATCAGTTCGTTTCTATTGCGCCCTATGCCCCACGTTTCCCATTCGAATTGTGGCTGCTGCCGAAGCAGCATAGTTCGGCATTCGAAAATAATCAGAGCTCGGTTTACTCGAGCCTGGCGCGAATGCTCAAAGATACGCTATCGCGCCTCGACGCCGTGCTCGATCACCCCGCGTACAATTTCATGTTGCACACGTCTCCTGTCGGAGAGGAGATCAACGACCACTATCACTGGCACTTTGAGATTATCCCCAAGTTGATCAAAGTCGCGGGATTCGAGTGGGGGACGGGGTTTTATATTTGTCCTACTCCACCGGAGGAGTCCGCGCGTTTTCTTCGCGAGGCACAGGTCACTGCGACCTCCGCTGCTTAAAGCTAACTCGATTGTAAGAGACAAGATTTCTGCACCTCATCGCCTGACTGACATACTTAACCGCTTTTCGCTATACTGACGGACGTTGGGCGCGGTACCCAAGAGGCCCAAGGGAGAGGTCTGCAAAACCTCCATTCGTGGGTTCGAATCCCACCCGCGCCTC
>Ga0210394_10002213_pt1 | contig 27428 bp, 27 predicted proteins | sample IncBWC12MmetaG_FD_160121 | JGI IMG/M metagenome (GOLD analysis project Ga0210394, IMG submission 160121) | Forest soil microbial communities from Barre Woods Harvard Forest LTER site, Petersham, Massachusetts, United States - Inc-BW-C-12-M | ecosystem: Environmental > Terrestrial > Soil >...
TAAGTTAGCACGCTGGCGGCACCGCTGCTGTCACACGATCGTCCAACAGCGTCACGCTCCTGTTGAGAGTAGTGGTGGAATGCGAGTCGGGCTGGTCGTACAAGGTCTGCATATCGCTTGCCGTCTCCTCGCGCTTCGGCGGTCCTAGAATTTCCACTACTTGTGCCCAACATGCCCTTCTTGATCAGGTTCCAATGGGACGCTACCTGCCAGGGAGGCGTCGGCGTAGGGATGCGCTCCGGCACAGGCCCTCCACAATCCTGCACTCCTGATCGGCGATGGTGCGCTTGATCGCCGCCGTATCCGTGACCAGAACGCCCACACGGGGATCGTGCGTTTGCGGCATCGCCGTCAGCGGCAGAGTCAAATACAGGAGCCATGCCATGTGGATAGCGGGATTGCGGGACATAATCTCCTCCTTAGTGGAGTGCCTGCCCCATCCTTTGGATGTGGGTGGCCGAATCGCCTTCTCCTACTGCTTCCACATTCGAACGCCGCCCTTGAACGCGTTCTCATTGTTGCCTTGCCGGGCGCCCTTCGGCAGGTGCTTCAGCAGCCTGGCATTGCCGCCACCCAGCACGACGTAATCCGCTTCCATCGCGCTCTTCAACTGTTCCGTCACCGCGAAGACGTGCCGCTGCCACTTCTTCTTGCCCAGCCGCTCCAGGCCGGCCAGGCCGATATAGTCCTCATAGGTGCGGCCGCGCCGGTACGGAAGATGCGCCAGCTCCATCGGCTCCAGCACGCCGTCGACAATCATCGCCGAGCCCAGCCCCGTTCCCAATCCCAGGAACAGCATGCGTCCACCCTCGTAACTTCCGATGGCCTGCATGGCGGCGTCGTTGACGATCTTGACCGGACGCCCCAGCGCCTTCTCGTAATCGAAGCCTACCCAGCCGCGCCCCAGATTGTGCGGCTCGCTCAGCGGCCGCCCGTGCAGGACGGGGCCGGGATATCCGATCGAAATCGCGGAATACTTCCAGTCGGCCGTAGCCTCGAGCACAGCCGCGACCATCCGCTCCGCGGTCATGCGCGGGCCGGAATCGATTTTGACGGGAGCCTTGTGGTGCTGATCCGAAACTTTGACGTGGGTGCCTCCCACGTCGATCACCAGAATATTGGATGGCGGCACGGCGGAATCCTAGACGAAACCGATGGCTCGCCCGCACACGGCCACGCCGAACCACAACCCCAGGGAAACCAGCGCCATCAGCCTTCCCCAAATGGGAATATGCGTCTGCATGGAGCGCACCCGCGGATACAGCGTGTATTGAAAAACGATCGCCAGAGCCAGCAGAATCATCTTGGGGCCGAAGGCCGCGCTGTCGAACAGCTTGCGCGGCTCAGCGATGAACAGAAGCACTCCCGTGATCAGAATGACCACCACGCTCACGTTGATGAAGGAGTGGACCTGCTCCAGGATCTGCGCCGGCGACCACCGGCGGATGGCGATGCCCAGCAGCCTCAGGTCGATCAGGAAGAGCGACCCCAGCAGCATCGCCAGCGCCAGAATGTGAATTGTCTCCACCAGCGGAAACACCCACGTGGTGCCCTTGATGAAGGTGCTGATCGCGGTCCCGTCCACCCAACCGAAGAACGGGAACCAGGAGGGGAACTGCGCGAAGGCAAACCGGGCCGGCCCTTCGTCGGGGATGTCGGCGGCCCATCGGAGCCCATGAATGAAGTGCAGGGAAATCAAGGCAAGCATTGCGGTTCCCTTAGCAATCTGCGCCGCTTGCTAGCGCGCGCGGTTCGGAAAGCGTTTCTGAACCGCGACGGTAAGGGAGCGGCCTTCGTGAACTTTCGCAAAGGAGGCCTGCGCCACCGGGCTGTGGACCTGCCAGTTTCGGGGCTGCCAAGGAGTTTTTCAGCATTCTGTTAGAGATTATACGCGGTATAACGGCCGGCGAAAATTACAGCCGTCCACAGCGTCAGCGACATCACGCCCGCCAGCCGCGCGCGGAACGGCGGCGGCGCGGCGGTGTCCCATTGCGCCGTGGTGCGGTCGATGGTCGAGTGGAACACCAGGGCGTTCAGCCCGGCCAGAATCAGCGCCACCACTTTGATCCGGAAATACAGGCTGTTGTAACACTTCACGGGCTCGGACCAGAGCAGCAGCACGCCGGTGGAGACCATCAGCGCGAAGCCGAAAAAGGTGACCGGCAGGAAACTCCACTTGACCCTGGAAACGGGATCGTTTTTCCAGCGGACCCCAATCAGCCGTAAATCGTACATCATCACTGGCGCCATCATCAGCGCCATCCCCAGGAGGTGCGATCCCTCCAGCACCGGCCACAAGGTTGTGGACTCGCGCAGCGCCGTGCTGATGGGGGTATTTTGCAGCCACTGGCTCAATTCAAGAACAGACATACACCGGGCCTCTCAGCGTGAACAACACCTGGAAGAATGTACCATGGATTGGGTGAAGGCGACGAGCTTCTCACTATCCCATATGCGGGCGCCACGGTCAAGGCTGCGCGTTCACCGCCGCATCAATCGCTTCACCGGCAGCGTGAGCATGCGCCCGACGCGCCAGGTGGGGGACCGGAGCATTCCGTCGAGAACGCGCGAATACTCCTGTTCGCGTTCATAGAGAAAACGGATTTGCGAATCCCTCCGCGCCAGCAGCGTCTCCAGCTCCAACCGGTCCTCGGCCGTCAGCGTGTATCCCTCCGTAAAGTGCTGGGGCAGCGGGCGTGGAACGTAGATGGTGCCGTGCGGTGCGGCCGTTTCCTCCTCAGGGCGAGCCTTTGTGTAGAAATAGACCGCAATCGAGCGGCGCGAAATATTGTGCTCCTCTTCCGGAAGCCGGATCTTCGGGAAACCGTGCCAGGAGCGTTCTGTGGTTTCGAATACCACGCAACGATTCACCAGCGGCGCGACCTTGCGCAGATCCTCCGGCCCGCACTCGTTCCACGCATCGCGAACCAGCTCCAGGCATCCTCCCCAGGAATCTTCCCAGCGTGGATTGAGAAACACGATCAGATTCAGGCGGCGATGCACTGGTCTGTGCGGATGATAGTTGAAGTCGACATGAAAATCGAGGTCCTGGCCGTCGAGATTCTCGTGCGTGCCTCCACCCGCGTACTCCGGATCGTAGAGCAGCCGCTCGATCCCGCAAACTTTGCCGATCCACTCCAGGAACTGCGGAGCCCGCATCAACCGGTCGAAGTCGGCATATGCGCCGCCCAGCGCCGCCAGATCGGGACGAGTGGCCTTGAGGCCGGTCTCCCCCATCTCGTTCTTCGCCCGCCCCGGATCGAACTCCGGAAACTCGCGGATTAGCCGGGCTAAAATGTCCGGCGCCAGGAAGGAATCGATGACTACGTGACGGAACGGTTTGGCGCTGCGAAACTCGCGGGCGAGCGTTTCGGTGCGGTCCAAGACGCCGGGATGGATCAGATTGAGCACGGTCCAGCGCCCTTCTCCCAACGCCATTCAGTGTAGCGTGGTTGCATCCGCGAGGATCTTACCCCGCATTTCTCACAGCCCGCCCGATGACGTGGCGCACGCACTTGCTGCGTGCCGCGTCGCCACTCCCGGCGACGCTCAGGCTCAGAACGCTGTGTCGCCGCCCGACGAGGTGTCGAGAGAGTCTCGACACGGCACGCAGGATTGCGTGCGCCACATCGCCTGGCGTACTGTCCTGTCACGAAATAACCAGTCCATTTGCCGCGTTTAACCGGTTATTTCGTGACACGTCCTAATCGACGGTGATCGTCACTGGGGGCGAGGCTACGCCCCCGACGGTGACCACCAGTTCCCGCGCACCTGTGGGCGCGTCATTGGGGACCGCAACGTTGAGTTGGGTCGCGCCCACCGACCACGAGGGGATTCCGTTAAAAACAATCTGGGCTGGCATCCCCGCGATGGTGACCGATATAGGCAGGCGGGCCTGCGGCGTTGCGCCGACCGGCGCCGCTCCGGTGGCAAGAAACGGCGTGACGTCGCCTTCGCCGGTAATGTACATATCGAATTGCAGCCCCCTCTTGCCAGGGTCCGGTTCTCCGCTCACGACGAAGCCGGTGGCGGTCTGGGCAATGCCGGGCGTCGCAGCCCCTACTTCGAAAGTATAGGAGGCGACCGCCCCGTTGTTGTTCACCGCAAGGATGGCGGGGCCAGACGGGGTCTCATAGGGAATTTGGATATTGATCTGGCCGGATGAGACGTAATAGAGAGGCGCTTGAATGCCGTTGACGGTGGCCAAAACGCCGTTCAACTTGGTGGGCAGCGGCACGGTCGAAGCGGAGATGCCCTGTGGCGGCTGCGCCGGCGCGAGATTCGTGCCGAACACGACCGCCACCATTCCCGGCGCATTCACCGGCCGGTAGGAAAAGTTATTTCCCACAGCCGAGATGCCGACGCTCGATGATGCACCCACAGTGAACGTCACCGGCACTTGGACGAACTGCGGCAGCGTGTCGATGGCCTGGATCACCAGCGTGGCTTGGGCTATCCCCGGCGACAGGCTGGCGGAAGCGGCGGCCACGGTAATTTGCCCCGGTCCGGTGCCTGACAGCGGATTCACCAGCAGCCAGGTGGTCCGGGGATTGGCCGGAAACACTGTCACGGTCCAGGGCTGGCCCGCCGGAAGATTCACGGCGATCGTGGTCTGCGCGGTCCCCGACGCACCCGGCGTCAGTGACACCGACGCTCTGGAGGTGCTGAGAACCCCTGCGTTCGCCACCGCTCCCACGAACGGCGTTGTCGCGGTGACCACGATGTTGTTGCCATTGGTGTCAATTCCGTCCAGCTCGTAGTCGTATGTGACCGGAAGCGCGGCGGGGGCCGGCCAGCATATCTCCGCCAACAGGCTACCGAAGGGAGCCAGGCGCCAGGAGCCAAACCAGTACTGGATACTGTCCGAGAGGTCGAAACCTCCCGCCAGGAAGCGGGTCAATTGCACTTCAAATCCATTTAGTTCCTGCAAATCCAACTGCTGATAGAAGTACTGGTAGCCGGCGGGGCAACCGGGCACGCCCTTAGGCGTTTCGGCCACCGTGGTGGGCGCGCTGGCAAGCGACATGGCCGCCGAGATCTGCTTCGGCAGAAACGGAACCGTGATCTGCTGCGTCCAGTGCGCGCCGCTGGCGTCCTGGCCGCTGAAGACGAACACCACGTTCTGCGGAGATGTGGCCAGGGTTGCGCGCAGGTTCGCGGAGAGCGTTCCCAGGGCCGGCAGGCTCGCGCTTCCGAAATACGACATGATATCGCTCGAGTAATCTGTCCCGAAGGCGGTAAAGCCCGTCACTGTCGTGGCCACGCCCGCGGTCTCCGTGAGCTTCACCGTGAAGAAGTAGTTAAACCCCCGCGCATCCGGCGCCTGCTGGTACACGGGGTTGGGGACCACCGAAGGCACTACCGCCGACGCCGATCCCGTCGTCACCGGCGTGACCGTCAATGCCAGCGACGCGGCAGCGGGAGCAAAGCTGCCGCTGCCTTCGTAATACGCCGATATCGACTCCTTGCCCAGCGCTGCCGAGAACACGCTTCCGTATATGGTGATGCTGGCGGTGGCGCTGCCGCCCGATCCCGCAAGCGTCGCGCTCCCGAGAGCGTTCAGCCCCCAGGAGAACGCGACTGTGCCGGACGGCGAGGTCGAGCCGGAAACCGCCCTCACCGTCGCGGTCAGAACGGTGGTCCCGTTGGCCAGGATGCTGGACGGGTTGGCGGACAAGGTGATGGTGTCCGAGCCAACCGTGGTCTGGCCGCTCCATTCCGTAACCAGATTGTTCACGTTCGCTGAGCCAAGCCCGGTGGTCTGGTCATAGCCAGGCCCCGCGCTATAGCCCATGCTGCCGCTGGTGCATGAGGGCGTCCCAATTTCACACGGCACAATATTATTGCCAACCGTGGTGTCGTGAAAGATGTTGTTGCCGGGAGCCGCCAGGCTATACAAGTTCGGATTGACGTTCCCCAATCCAGCCTTGGCCTGGGTTCCCTTGGCGACCAGGTATTGATTCAACACTGCCAGCACGCCCGCAAAGACCGGCGTGGAGACGGAGGTGCCGCCGTAGTATTCATTCCTGCCCGACACATAAACGGTGTATGGGTCGTGCTCATTGGAGGCCGAAAAGGAAATGTCAGGCACGTCGCGGGCGTTGTCGTTGGGCACTCCGGCTCCGGTTTGCCAGGTCGGCTTGGTGTAGAGAATGCTGGCGCCCCCTCCGGTGGACGCTAATCCGTCATGTGCGGAGATGCTCAACGTGGTATCGTTCCACGCCATCTCTGGAATGTACGAGAGGGCGGAGCTTCCATTCGCATTGTTGGTCGAGCTCCAGTAGGTCCCGCCTGCTTCGCTGAACTCGGTTCCTCCGACGCCGGTAATTTCAGGGATACTGGCGGGCCAATTCACTGCCAGACCGTCCAGAGCCTCCTTAATTCCCGACCCATAGTCGCAATCCGCCGCCCCATCATCTCCCGAAGCGCTTACCCACGTGATCCCTTGCGCGTTCGCCTGCTGAGCGGACTGGCGGAGGCTGGCCGCGAAAGCGCCGTCAGAGGACACGCTGGCTTCGCAATCGCCGTAGCTCGAGCTGATCACGGGAGCCAGATTCTGATCAATGGCATACTGCACGGAATTCCATACATCGCTGGAATAAACGAAAATAACGCTGGCGTTGGGAGCGGTTCCGCCCGAATATTCCAGGTCAAGCGTGGCTTCGGGCAAATCGGCTGCGACCACCCCGGGATCGGCGGACCCCGGCACCAGGACGGGCGACGGAGGGTTCACGGGCAGGCTAAACTCGGCCCGGAAGGCCGCGATATCGGACATGTTGAATTGGGTCTGTCCCGCCACCACCAGCTTCTGGCCCGAGCCATTGAAGCTTTGCTGGTACAGCGGGGTGATGTTGTAAATCGTGGCGACATCGCCGGGCGAAAGATAGTGCGCGCCGTTCATGGTCGCGTCGGGGAGAGCCTTCTTGGCGGACTGCGGCTGGGGCCGGAAATCGTCCAGTCCCTGGATCGCCAGGATCAAGGGCTCCAGCGCCGCCGGAATGGAGGGGTCCGTGGCATTGGCGAAGTGGCTCTGGCCGTCGACCTGATAGCGATGAATCTCGGTCCGGAAAACCGCCTGCACCTGGCCGGCCGTGCCGCTGAACGCGGCGTAATTGCGGGCGCGCGCCACATAGTCCACGCTGAATCCCTGGCTTTGGAGCCAGGCCGTGATGCTCGCGATGTCGTTTGCGCTTAGGCCGAAGCGCTCCGCGTATTGCTCCGGCGTGAGCCAATTGTGATAATTGGAAGAAGCCGGGTCCTGCTGTTCGGCCAGAAGCTGGTTCAGGGCCGCCTGCTGGCCGGCGGTCGGCTTCGCGACCAGCCTGATCCCGGAGATCATTCGCAATGCGGCCATCGGTCCCTGGTCATACCGCGGCTGCGCCCTCGAATTGGTGTTACCTTTCAACACCACCGTTGAGCCAGTGTCGATTGGCGCAAGGAGGCGATCCGATTGGGCGAAAATCGGCATGGCCACCGCCAAAAGACCACCCAGCAGAGCAAGGTGCCGCATGAAGACCACTGTACCGCGACGGGGAACGCAGCGCCGCGAAAACGGGCACAGTCGTGTCTGAGAGAGCTGCCCCATGATTGTTCGATGATACGGCCTGAAAGGCACGAGAGAAACCGAGCGCGTGTTAGCGGAGACTCCGCTGGCATTTTACATCACGCCCGAATTATCGGCGGCACGGTCTAGGCTCCGGCCTCGGCCTAAAATACAAGGACGGCCAAGTGAAGGAAGCTTCAACGATGAGTTCAGATTCAGAATGACCCGGTTGAGGCTAGGCCGATATACGTGTCCGGCTTCTCCGACGATTGTTTCAGTACGGTGTGAAGGGACGGTGCTTGCCATGAATCCGTGGATTGCGAAGGTGCTGGTGCTCGCAGGTACAGTGGCGCTGATGGCCATTCGTGCGCCGCACGGCCACCGGAGTCGAAGTGTCAAGGTCGCCACAAGCTATAAAACTCCGCTAGAGACCGGCCTCTTGGTTCTCGCCTGGGTCGGATTCTTCATCCCTCTGATGTGGGTCGCGTCGCCAGCGTTTTCTTTCGCCGAGTACACGCTGGGCACCGGCCCGCTTGTCTCCGGCGTGATGTGCTTGGTGATCGGCCTTTGGCTCTTCTACCGGTCGCACGCTGACCTTGGCACAAATTGGTCGATCACCCTGGAGGTACGCGAGCAGCATCGACTCATCACGCAGGGCGTTTATCGCCGTATCCGCCATCCGATGTACTTGGCGCTAGCACTGTATTCCATCGGGCAATCGCTCGTCATCCCGAATTGGGTGGCAGGTCCGTCGAACTTGATCGCGTTCGCGATCCTCTGCGCGCTTCGCGTCCGCGCAGAGGAGCGGATGATGGCTGAGGAGTTTGGCGACGAATACGCGGCGTACTCGGCACGCACGAAGCGTCTCATTCCTCGAGTCTGGTAGACGATACTTTCCGGCTAACAGGCGCACGCACCTGACTAAATCTTTGAGACCCGTATATCGGCTTCAGACCCGCCTAGAATGTAAGTCTGTATGCCCAGAACAAAGATCACCTTCGATATCGTGCGTGAGATTGGCCGGACGCTGCCGGACGTGGAGGAGGGCACGATGTACGGTTCGCCGGCGCTGAAGGTGCGGGGGAGCCTTTTGACGTGCATGGCTATTAACAAGTCTGCCGAACCGGAATCGCTCGGCGTCGCTATGGATTTCGATCAGCGTTCCGGGCTACTAGCGGAAGCGCCGGAGACGTACTACGTGACAGATCACTACGTCAATTATCCGTTCGTTCTCGTGAGATTGTCCCAGATCCGGATCGACCAGTTGCGGGATCTCCTCGGCTCGGCGTGGCACTTCGTCACAGCCCAACAGAGACGAACGGCATCGCGCCCCATCAGAGGAAACTCAATACGGGCCAAGCGGAAGTCACGCCAGCCCTGAAGAAGTAGCGTCGCGTTGACAGCACCTTCGTGCGCAGTAGGTGGGGTGTGGACTCCTTCGTCCCGGACCCCCCCTGGGCTCGGAAGCCAACAAGGTCCGGCTGTGCGGTTGCAATCAAGGGTCACGAGGCGTCGGCCGCCCACACATTGAAATAAAGCAGGGGGTCCGCCCAGGGGGTCCGTCCCAGCCTTCCCTAAACTGAATCAAGCTGTTGTGGGGTGTTTCGGAAGAGTCATCATATTCGCCGGCGAGGGAATTCCATCGTGACTGTCCCTGTTTTCGCCAAACGAAGAAAGTTTACGTTGCACGGCCTGCGCCTTTTTCAGTAGTGTGGAGGAAGCTCTCATGTTCGCAAAAGCGTGCACCACTACCGCCGGCGTCTTGATTCTGGCCGGATTCTTGGCCGGCTGTAGCCACAGGGAGCCGCCGCCCGCTGAATATCCCATGGGGGAAAAAGTCACGCTCGGCCCTTTGACCTACAACGTGATCGAAAGTTTCTGGCGCACCCAATTGGGCGATGCGCTTAAGATTCGTCCCGCCCAACAACGCTTTCTGATCCTCTCGCTTTCGGTTACGAATGGCGGGGGAAGCGATGTTTCTGTCCCGTTGCTCACCCTGGAGAACCCCGACGGACGTGATTTTCTGGAGTCGGACAACGGCGAGGGGGTCGAAAACTGGTTGGGCCTGCTCCGCAATATTAGCCCTGCACAGACCGAGCAGGGGCGGATTCTCTTCGATGTGCCCCTTTCTTCCTACAAACTGCGCCTGACAGACGGCGCCGGACCGGGCGCGGAAAAGTACGGTTGGGTGACGATTCCCTTGCGTATCGACGTCGAGAGCGACGCGCAAACGGCAACCCCCGTCGCTCCGGTGAAATAGGAGGCCTGCCGTGAAACGCGCCGCCGCGCTCGCGCTGTTTTGCTCGGCCGTGTACGCCGCGTCGAACTTGACGGTGGAGCGGATCGCGCTGCACCAGTTTGAGGATGGTCCGCTGCTCGACGCCTCCTACGAATTCCTGCCGGGCGAGACCGCCTATTTCAGCTGCCGCCTCACCGGGTATCGGATCCAGACGCTGGATGACGGCCGCCAGGACGCGAAACTCTCCTGGCGCATGGAGGTTCGCGATCCCATGGGCGCTCTCTTGGAAGAACCTGCGCAAGGACGAATCGACGCGGAGCTGTTCCCGGAGGACACCAACTGGCTGCCGAAGTTCCTCAAGAGCTTCGTGGTGCCGCCGTTTGCGATCTCCGGTGAGTACCGCATTTCGGTCCGTGTCCGCGACGAAATCGCCGGCGGCGAGGTCTCCAGCGAGTTGAAGTTTCGCGTCAAGGGGCACGCCCTCGACCCAACCACGGCTGTAGGCGATGCGCTAACCGCTCGCAACATCGTCTTTCTGAGCGGGGAGGACGATACGTTGGGAACCCGCTCGGCCGTGTACCATCCCGGAGGCGTGGTCTGGGCTCGCATGGACGTGAGCGGATACAAGTTCGGCGAGAACAACAGCTTCTCGATCTCCTTTGGAATGGCGCTTGAAAACGCCGACGGGAAGCAGTTGTTTTCGCAGCCCGACGCGGGAACGGAAGCCCATGAATCGTTCTACCCGCAGCGCTATACCACCGGTACGCTGACGCTCAACCTGGATAAGAACGCGCCAGCCGGCGCCTACACTCTGGTGGTGACCGTCCGCGACAAGATTGGCGGCCAAACCTATGAAGCGCGCGCACCTTTTCAGGTGCAATGAAAGTTAGTTCGCATTTCTCTCAACACCCGCCAGTCGATGTCACGCACGCGCCGACGCGTGCCGCGCTTGCGCCAGCCGTGTCGAGACTCTGCCGACACCAACTTCGGATGCCGACACAATGTCGTGGCCGTACGCCGGCAGGTGCCGACGCCTGGAGTTTCTACATTTCGGGGCCGGCTGTAGAGCAGGCCTTCGGCCTGCCTGCGTCGGCAGAGTGCCGACGCGGCAGCAAGTGTGCGTGCGCCACAAATGGGGTTTAGTTCGCCGCCGGACGCTCGACGTGATCGATGACCAGGACTTCGACGGGGTCCTTTTGCGGATCCAGCTTCAGCCCGAGTTGATCCTGAACGGCAGTAAATATGGATGGACAGCTCCACGCCTCTGGCTTAAGCCCAAGCCGCTCCTGCCCCGCGGCGAAGCTGGCGGGACAACCGCCGTCCGAGGGGGGACCTGAATCGGGAGTCCACGTGAGCCTGAAATCGAAGGCCTCGGCGAAGCTGGTCTTGTCCACGACGGGGCGGTCCACGGATCGCGAAAGAACCTGAATGAAGGCCGGCATGGCCACATTGGCCCCTTGAATCCAGCCTTTGTCCATCAGGAGAATTGGGTCGCTTCCGCGAGGCCGGCCGTTGTCCTTCGCCACCGCGACCTTCGCCCCACTCTTGGTCGGGATCAAGGCATACACCGGCAATTCCCTGGTTTCTTTGTGGACCTTTAACTGAAATCGCTCCGAAAGCAGCGCCTTGACCATCTCTCTGAGCTGAGCCTCGGTCGCGGACTCGTCTCCCTTGGCCTGAATCTCATAGCGGGCGTTGTAACCGTCCGCGATAATCGCCATCCAATTCGGAGCTCCCACGATTTGAAAATCCCGGACCTGATAGAGCTGCTGAATCAGGTAATTCAGGGGAACATTTGTCGCCGTGAACCTCCCGCCGGGCAGGAATTGGATTCTGCCGCCCGTCGTTCCTGGAACAGCGGATTTCACAGACGCCACTTCGAAGGCCGGTGGCGTCGCCTGGGGCTGGGCAAACGCGGCCGACGCCGCAAGAATGACGAAGAGCTTGACGTGCATTCCCCTATGAGACGCGCCACTCTACCGATTCGTTGAGGGTACGCACTAATTTTGGGATGGTTCTTCCACCCGATCGATAACAAGCACTTCGACGGGGCCTCGACCTGTCTCGAGTTTTAGTCCCAACTGTTCCTGGAGGGCATTGAAGATGGACGGTTCCGTAGCGGCGTCCGGGTCCGGCGCGCCGCCCTGACTGTCATATAAGCCGGGAATCGACGGATCGACGCCCCATGTGAGATTCACTTCGAATCTACCGGCTAACCCTGTCTTATTTAGCACGGTTCTGTTCAGTTCGGTTCTAGATAGAGTCGCCGCTAAAGCCTCCAGACTGATGCCCTTCCCTTCTAGCGTTCGCTTCAATCCCCTGGCGCCAGTTCGGGGAATGTCACAGAAAAAGACCAGTGGACGGGACTCGCCGGGAGCTGGTCTTGGCCGGGGTACCGCATCAGGCGCATCAGGAGTGCAGTCACCTTGTTTTGCTGGCGGCATTTTCACCCCACCCTTTGTTACCGTCAGTTGGTATAACGGAAGTTGCCGGGTCTCCCGATGAACCTTTAACTTAAACCGATCTTCGAGAAGCGCCTGTAGCATTGAACCCGCCATCCGGTTGCCTGGCGTCTTGCCATCCGTCGCGGCCTCAATGTCGTATCGCTCGGCAAATGATTTTCCTACTACTTGTTCGGCTCGGAGTCCGTAAGCAAAGGCCACAAGATCTTGCACGGAATAGTAGGTCAGCATCAGCCTCCCAGGCAAAATTTGCGCGTACGGGCCGCCGCCGCTCTTATTAACCTTCACGGTTGCGACTTCGAAGGTTGGGCCCGCCGCGGCCACAACAGTCTGCTCCTGCGCAAGACCGAAATTAGACATCATTAGAGCCGCCAGACTTGACACATGAATCCTCCAGACGCTGCTTGGGACTCGTTTCGAACGCATTTTCGCATTTCCCCCTTGAGATTAGACGAAAACACAGAGTCGAGCGTTTAAACCGGGCGTATTCGATTCCTCGTCCGCCGCCCGCCATGGACCTGCAAAACAATTCACTTACACGAAGTCCGAGTTCCACAAGGCCGATGCGGCATGCAACAGCGGGGTGACTCGGATGTCAGAGAAACACGCCAATGCCGAGGAAACGCAAAGGCTGCCGCGGCGGCAGGGGCGGCTTTCTTTACACTCGTCTCTTGCCCGTAGCGCAAGAATGTGGCACATTGCAGGTATGGACAGGGACTACGTGATCACGATACTGCGCGAACACGAGCCGGAACTGAAGGCCGCCGGCATTGTCCATCTGCGCCTGCACGGTTCGCTCGCGAGAGGCACGGCGACGGCAAGATCCGACGTTGATCTGATCGCCGATTTCGATGTCTCGAAGCATCTCTCCCTGCTCGATATGGTGGGCCTTGAGAATCGTCTATCCGACCTCCTCGGCGCGCCCGTCGATCTCTCGCCAGCGCACACTCTGAAGCAGCCCGTCGCAAACCGGGCCGCACACGAGGCCGTGCTTGCCTTTTAGAGAACCGTCACTTTCCTTGCGTGACATCGCCGACGCAATCGCCGCAATCAGGCGGTTTACGGTAGACATGGACGCGGGGACATTCCGCGCTGACGCGAAAACAGTCGCGGCCGTCGAGCGCAAGCTGCAAGTGATCAGCGAAGCTGCGACCCGCCTTGGTGACGGAGCCGAAACTCTTTGCCCAGGCCTCCCTTGGCGCGACATCCGTGGAATAGGCAACTGGCTCCGTCATCAATATGACCACGGACGTGGATTCCATCTGGCGAACCGTTACTGATGATTTGCCACCGCTTGAAAGCGCCGTCCATACGGGCGCTGCAAAACCCGTAAGACTTACTTTGGATGGTTATGCCACTACTTTTCGTAGGTCGATCTGGGCCAACGGGGAGGCCGGCCATCCCTCTGTCAGTCCTTCAACCGCGCTGGCTAGCTCAAGCCGCACCGTTCTGGACGGAATACGCCTTGTGGATCGCGGCGGCATCTCGTCGTACGTGCGTCCATTCAGGATGCGCCCGTGCTTGCCCTTCTGGACACCGCCCCATTGCTTGAAGAAGAATCGGACACCCGCGCCCGTACAGCATTGACGAATGGCTTCTACCCACTCGTGTTGCATGGGTCTCGCGCCGGGACCGCTTTCGCCGCCAACAATTACCCAATCGATCCCTCGCAGGTCCATCTCGCCGAGGTCCTCAAGAAGCGGCTCGATACTGAGGAAGCGCGTGTGGGCATGCGTGTTTCGTAGAGCATCGATTCGAGGTACGCCATACTTTCGATCTTCGACGCTGACTCCCCACCAGATGTGCGGCGCTGCGGCGGCGAGGTGAAGGCGATTGCGTAGCATCGCCTCTAATCGTGTTGACCGTTTCGTCAGGACTTGATACGTGTGCCAGGGAGTGAGGAGCATCACCTCGGCGACCGCGACAATGTAATCGTCGGGCACGGCGTCCTGAAACAGATCGCTCATGCTGTTCACGAAAACACTTTTCGCAGACGCCCACCTCAGCGGCTCAAGAAGTTTCTCCGGGACCAGGCGCGGGTCGAAGCCGTGACCGTAGGGATGACCGGGAACTCCCCGGAAGCGCTCCGCAAAAGTCTCGGCGTAACAATGCTTGCAGCCTGGGCTGACTTTAAGGCATCCCCGGACCGGGTTCCAGGTCGCTTCCGTCCACTCGATCTTGGAATGCTCGCTCACAGGCCGGGATGAGTCAGGCCGCCTACCCTCTCGTCGCTCTCGCCGCGGCCGGCTGCACCACAGGTGGAGGCGCCGCCGCAGGAGCCGGAGCCGCTTCGGCGCGGATCAGCCCGAGCATCTTGCGCAGCTCCAGGTCGACCTTTTTGCGCGTGTCGGCGTTGTCCTTGAGGAACTGTTTGGCGCTCTCGCGGCCCTGCCCGATGCGTTCGCCTTTGTAGCTGTACCAGGATCCGCTCTTCTCGATCACGTTCTGCGCCACGGCCATGTCCACCAGGTCGCCTTCCTTGGAGATGCCCTCGCCGTAGATGATGTCGAACTCGGCCTCGCGGAACGGCGGCGCCAGCTTGTTCTTCACCACCTTGATTTTGGTGCGGTTACCGGTCACCACCTCGCCGTCCTTGATGGCCGCGATGCGGCGAATGTCCGCCCGGATGCTCGAGTAAAACTTCAGGGCGCGTCCTCCGGTGGTGGTCTCGGGACTGCCGAACATCACGCCAATCTTCTCGCGGATCTGGTTGATGAAGATCAGGCACGTGTTGGATTTCGATACGATGCCGGTAAGCTTCCGCATGGCCTGCGACATCAGCCGCGCGTGCACTCCCATGAAGCTGTCGCCCATTTCGCCGTCGAGCTCAGCCTTGGGCACCAGAGCGGCGACGGAATCCACCACCAGCACGTCGATCGACCCGGAGGTGATCAGGGCGTTGGTGATCTCCAGCGCCTGCTCACCGTAATCCGGCTGCGAGACCAGCAGATTGTCCACGTCCACACCCAGTTTGCGCGCATAGGCCGGGTCGAGGGCGTGCTCGACGTCGATGTAGGCGGCCATGCCGCCCAGCTTCTGCGCCTCCGCCACGACTTGCAGCGCCACCGTGGTTTTGCCCGACGATTCCGGCCCGAAAATTTCCGAGATGCGCCCCCGCGGAAAGCCTCCGATGCCCAAGGCGTGATCGACAGAGATGGAGCCGGTGGAGATCGAGGGCACCGCGGCCACTGGCTGCGCGCCCAACCGGATTACCGATCCCTTGCCGAACTGCTTCTCGATCTGGGTCAGGGTTGCGCCCAAGGCGCGGCTGCGTTCTTTTTCGTCCATGTGCGGATTTGCTTTCTTCTCGGGGGAGGAGCGGAACCTCAATTATATCGCGGCCGGAAACACTTCGGGCCGGACGGCAATCCGTCCGGCCCTTAGATGCCGTGCACTAATAAAGCTGCAAAACTTCGCGCACCCGATGATACGAGACGTCGCTCGATGCTATGCGATGATGCTAGGCGACGTGCTGCGTGCGATAACGGGCCAGAATCTCGTTCATTTGGTCCTTGAGACGCAGCTTCTGCTTCTTCAGCCGTTGCTCCTCCACTTCGTCCTCCAGACTCATAGGCGACTTGGCTTCGATCGCTTCCAGTTTCTTATGGAACTCAGCGTGCTTTTCCGCCAACGAACGATACTCTTCGTTCGTGGCCATCAGATGCGCTTTCAGATCGTCTTGGTTTTTCTCCATCGGGACCACCTTTCGTGTTCGAAAACTAGCCGGCACATCAAGGCCCGTAAAAGGGCGTTTTCACTCATTCGGCACCATGACAATATCATGAAAGGAACCTCATGACAATCCCCGATTCACTGGGGTCGGCATAGTAATCGGTCCTACGGCCCACGCGGCGAAATCCAGAGCCTTCATAAAGCGCGATCGCGACCGCGTTGGATTCGCGAACCTCAAGAAACCATGAGCCTTGCCCGCGTTCCAGCTCGTCTTCAAGCAAGCGTAGCGCCACTCCTTTACGCCGCGCCGGGGGGTCCACGGCCAGGTTCAGGATCTCTCTTTCCGCCTGTGGACCCGGCGCGGTCTGGCGCGATGCCAGGAAACCGGCGACCGTGCTGTCCGCCCGCCACACGGCAACCGTACAATCGAATCCCAAGTACTGCCGCGGCTGCCATTGCGACGCTCCGGGAGACGCGGCCTGAATTCGTGCGATCGCGTCCAGATCCGCCTCCGCGGCGGGACGCAGCAAGAGCGGGTCTCCTGTTATCTCTCGCAAAAGGGTTCTTTGCCGCCGTCCGATCGCCTTCCAATCGAAATGCTTTCGAGCATGCTCTCTGCCGGCCTGGGCGATCTTGACCCGCAAATCGCCGTTCTCCAACAGCGTGCGAATTCCTTCCGCCAAGCCTTCCGCCGAATCCGCGATCCAGGCCGTCACGCCGTGCTTCAACCCCAACCCCGCGCAGCCGGATTGCGTGGAAACCACCGCGCGTTCCATCGCCAGCGCTTCCAGGACTTTCACGTTCGTTCCCGCGGATTCAAGCGTCGTCACCACCACCACGTTGGTTTCCCGGTACAGCGGACAAACGTCGGCGACGAATTCCAGAATCCGCACGCGGCGGTCGCGCGGCGGCTGAAGCGTTCCCGTCACGTTGCGCCAGTGCAGCCACGGATCGGGCCCGGCCACGACGGTCAACTCGACATCCGGCGTCAGAGGAAGGATTTCTTCGGTCAAGAACCGGAACGCGATCACGTTCGGAAAGTGGCGGAAGGACCCAATGAAGAGGAGCCGCTTTCCAGGAATTTCCGGAGCCGGGTGGAATCGTTCCAGATCCACGCCGTTCTCGACCACCCGCGCATTTGGTACGCCGAGCAATTGGCGATCCTTCTCCGACATCGCCACAACCCACGGAAATCGGCGGACGGCGCGATCTTCGAAGCGTTTCCATCGCTTCCAATCCCACCACGCCGAAAACGTCCCTCTTCGCGCGAACACCTGGGCGTACAGATCCCAGGTGACATCGTGCTCCACCAGAATGTCGCCGCCATATGGCGCAAGGTATGTGTATTCCACCTGCGACGCTTCCGCCGCGCGCGCGTTCCATAAGATGCGCATCGCCGGCGATTCGTACTCGCACACCTCCGGCGGCCGGAGCGTCGACCAGCGCGGCTCCCGGTAGCGCGGCTTGTCCACCAGATATACGCGCGCCGCGAACCGGAGCACCGGCCGCATGTCGGCATCGCTGATCTGGCCTTCTGAAAACGCATACAGGATCACATCGAACTCGCGCGCGACTTCGCGCAGCAGATGGAAGATGCGAACCGCGCCGCCGTGGGCCAGCGGAAACGGGAAGTAAGGAGTCAGCACGGCGACCGCCGGACGGCCTTCGCGCCGGACGCGGCCTTCCATCACCCGATATCCGCTGGGACGCGTGGTGCGATCCTTGCGCCATGGCCACCAAACCGGCCGCAGGAAGATCCGGTCGAGCGGCACGCCCTTGAAGAAAAGCCACGATGCGATTGGCTGGGACCAGCGCAGATGGTGCCGCTCCAGCCGCGCGTTGTAGGCCAGAATTTTGCGGGGAGCCAGGCGAGCCGCCGCCAGGCGCAGCGGCCGGTACTTGGGATCGCCGGTGAATAGCACCGGCGCAAGGCCGATCCGGTACCCGCGAAACAGCCGCGCGACGTCAAGGGTGTCTTCGAGTCTGACCTCGAAGTGCCGCCGTGACGGCTCCAACCGGCGGATTTCCGCGCACATCGCATCCGCAAGCGCGTCTTCGCCGGAGCGGAAGCATACAACGATCGCCTCCGGATGCTTTCCCAGAAGACCGAACAGCCACTTCTTCAGCCGGGCCTTCACCGCGATCTGGCGCGGCGGCGTGGCGCACGCACTCGTCTCGACACCGGGGCAGGGCGTCGCGAAGAGTGGAGACGCTCGTAGTGGAATCTCAGCTGGAAGCGATCCACCAACAGGTTCTGAAGCATCGAGAGGAGCTGCTGCTCGGTGGTTTTGGATGGGTCCTCGGCTTTGGCTTCAACGTTGAAGCGCAGATCCCCGCGCTGAATCCAATCCGGGCCGGTTTTGCGGTTGAGCATGGAGCCGCCTTAAGCGATGCCGATCAAGTGGCTGAGGCGTGCGTCCGTGATCGCGCAGCGGCACCCTCCTCTGACGCCATTCGGTCCAATCGTGGCCTCCTTCACCGTTGCCACTTCAAAATTCTGTGCAGGCGCCGCGGATTGTGCGAGGCCTTGTCGCGGGATCGATAGGACGCCGGCGATGTACGGCAACGATCCAGCTTCTCACGACAGGTGTCCTAAACATAGGAACTCCAGAATCCTTCATATAGTAGAGTCCTTGCTGTTTTGCTGTCAAGGGAAGTCCGAGATCCCAATCCACATGAGCAAGACGATCGTTCTCTTGAAGCCACGCCCAAAGACCGACTCAGTTTCCCGCGCTACGCGAGCGTTCGTAACATGTCCTCGTGGGAGATGGCGGGATAAACCACCTCACAGTGGGAATGTCATTATCAGCGACCCATCGAAGTGCGCGTCTGGTGGGCGAACCGTCCCGCCAGGATATCTCATTTCGTTGTAATATACTGGTCGGCAAAGGAGGAGCCATGAAAGCTCTGCTGGTGGCGTTGCTGTCGATGGCCGTTTGCCTCGCCGACTCGCGCTTGATCGACGCGGTCAAGAGCACCGATGCGAAGCAAGTGCGCGCTCTTCTCGCGCAACATGCCGGCGTGAACGCCGCGGACTCCGATGGCTCGACCGCGCTTCACTGGGCCGCGCAGCGCGACAATCTGGAGATCGCCGATCTGCTGCTGGCCGCGGGCGCCAACGTCAAAGCCGCAACGCGCTACAACATCACGCCGCTCTCTCTCGCCTGCACCAACGGCAACGCGGCGATGATCGAGCATCTGCTCAAAGCCGGCGCCGATCCGAACGGCACATCTGAGGAAGGACAGACCGCGCTGATGACCGCGGCGCTTACCGGCAAGGCCGACGCGGTGAAAGTTCTGCTTGCCGCTGGCGCGAATCCCAACGTGAAAGAAGCCTACAAGGGACAGACCGCGCTGATGTGGGCGGCCTCTGAAGGCAACGCCGCGGCGGAGGCGATGCTGATCGAGTTCGGCGCGGACGTGAAGGCGAAATCCACTGGTGGCTTCACGCCGCTGCTGTTCGCGGTCCGCAACGATCATATTGACGCCGCCAAGGTGCTTCTGGATCACGGAGCCAATGTGAACGACGCCGCGCCGGACTCGACCAGCGCGCTCGGCATGGCCATCGTCAACGCGTATTTCGAAATGGGCGGCATTCTGCTGGATCGCGGCGCCGATCCGAATGCGCCCGACCCGCGCGGGTCGGCTCTGCTCGCTCTGGCGTGGATGCGCAAGCCGGGCGCGGATGGCGCGGCGGGCGTGGGCAACACCGCCAAGGGGACTCCGGTGCCGGAAGGCAACCTCAGCAGTCTGGATCTGGCCAAGTCCCTGCTGAAGCATGGCGCGAATCCCAATATCCGCGTCGATTGGAAGGAGTCGAGGTTTGGAAAAGAGGGCGGTACGGCCAGGAACCCTCCCAGTATCGACCTCGGCCGGCACTACCTGAGCTATGTCGGCGCGACTCCGTTCTACGTAGCGGCGAAGAATGGCGACGTGCTGTTGATGCGCGCGTTGTTGGACGCGGGCGCCGATCCCAAGATCGCCACCAAGGCCGGCATTACGCCGCTGATGGCGGCCTCAGGGCTCGACTATTGGGAAGGGGAAAGCCCCGGCCCGTTCACCGGAGTTACGGAGCCGGAAAGACTGGCAGCCGTGAAGCTGGCGCTGGATGCGGGCAACGACATCAACGCGCACGCGACTATCCCATGACCGGCGCGGTGAGCTACACGCTGCTGTACTATCCGCTGAACATCGACGACCTGCTCGACAAAGGCGTCGGCGATCCGCGCTGGAGCGGGAGCACGGCGCTGATCGGCGCGGTGGTCTCCGGACAGCCATCGATTGTTCAATATCTGGTGGATCGCGGCGCGCAAGTGGATGCGAAGAACAAGCTCGGGTGGACGCCTCTGCTGGTGGCCGAGGGCGTGTTTTTCGCCAACGCCAAGAAGGAATTTCCGCCCGCGGCGGCGATTCTGAAGAAGGCGATGGCCGAGCGGGGATTGCTCGCCGCGCAGAAGTAGAATCCAGACTCAGCGCTCACTTTCAACTCTCCGGAGCCGAACAGCGCTGCCGCCGCTTCCGCCCGGCAGAAGTCGTTCGGCCCCGGAAATGGCAGGTCGCAGACCTGCCCCACAACAGCCAGTGAATGGTCTGCAGCCCTTTGGGGCAGGTCTGTGACCTTCCGCCCACTTCTGCCACGAGCTGCTATGGGATCGACAGCCGGCATGGGCGTCTACCGCGATTCGGATATATTCAGTTCAACATGCTCACGGACGGAATCGAGGAATACGTGACGCCTGCCCGCATGATCTGGGCCAGGAAAGCGGATGCAGGGGCGGTCCCATGACCCTGACACCGGCTCTGGTGAAGGCCACCGTAGTAGGTGGGTTGTCGGGACTGCTCTTCGGCTTCGATACCGCCGTGATCTCCGGGACCACGACGGGGCTTACGAAGGCGTATGGTTTGACGCCGGGCGGCCTGGGTCTGACCGTTTCGATTGCGCTCTGGGGCACGGTGGCAGGCGCTCTTCTGGCTGGAATCCCAGGCGACCGCTACGGCCGCCGCGACAGTCTCCGCGTCTTGGCTGCTCTCTACCTGGCCGGCGCTCTCGGCTGTCCTCTGGCTTGGAGTTGGTATGCGCTGATGTTCTTCCGGTTCGTGGTCGGGTTGGCGATTGGCGCATCGTCTGTCATCGGCCCGATGTACCTCGCTGAAATCTCGCCGGCTGAATGGAGAGGACGTCTGGTAGGCGTCTTCCAGTTCAATATTGTGCTCGGAATTCTGGCCGCATATTTATCGAATTACATGATCGCGAATTACTCGATCGGCTCAGCGAGTCTCGGCGGGGACGCGGAGTGGCGTTGGAAATTCGGGGTGGCGGCGATCCCCGCGGCGCTGCTTCTGGGGATGCTGTTCGCCATACCGCGGAGCCCCCGCTGGCTGGTGGAGCAGGGATACATCGATGAAGCTCGCGCCGTTCTCAAGCTCATCGGCGAGCAGGAGGTGGAAGCGACTCTCACGGCCATGCGAGACGCCAAGGACCTGGAAATTCAGTACGGCCAGGAACGGCTCTTTGCCGCGCGAAATCGATTCCCGGTGTTCCTCGCGGTTTCGATCGCGATGTTTAATCAGCTTTCCGGGATTAACGCCATATTGTATTATCTGAACGATATCTTCGCGCAAGCCGGCTTCAACAAGATGTCGGGCGACTTACAGGCGGTGGCCATTGGCGCCACCAACCTGGTTTTCACCGTGCTCGCCATGCTGATCATCGACCGCGCAGGCCGCCGGTTGCTCTTGACGATTGGCGCGATCGGCACGGCAGCTTGCCTGGCCGGCGTGGCGGTCATATTCGGTACGGGCCGGAACGGCGGCCTTCTGCTTTGGCTGCTGATCGGATTCATCGCCTCGTTCGCCTTCTCCCAGGGAGCTGTGATTTGGGTTTACATCAGCGAGGTTTTTCCAACCGCGGTTCGATCGCGAGGGCAGAGCCTGGGGAGTTCCACCCATTGGATCATGAACGCGCTCATTTCCTTTGCCTTCCCCATCGTGGCCGCTTCCTCAAGAACCGCTCCGTTTGCGTTTTTCTCGGCGATGATGGTGCTGCAACTGATCGTCGTGCGTGTTTCCTACCCTGAAACGAAAGGCGTGTCGTTGGAGAGCATGGAGGAACGTCTGGCGAGTGGCTCGCTTCGCCGCGGTGCTCATCTCCGGCAGCCACAGGATTGAGGGCAGCGAACAGCCTGCGGCATAAGTCGCTCGCAGGCCGCCGTGGTGGGGCAGGTCTCCGACCTGCCAATTTCGGGGCCGAACGAGTTTTGCCCCGGGCTGCTAAGTCGGTCACCTCAGAAGCACACTAACGTATTCGGAGAAACCGCTCCCTACGGTCGCGGCTCGGAACGTAGCGCTCTACTCTGAGACCCGAAGTGGGGCAGGTCTCCGACCTGCCATAGCTGCTCTGATGCGGTCTCTCCCCGTTCAATCCGGCCCCGCCGGAGGCCCGGCTGAGCCGCGACCGGAGGGAGCGGTTCCCCCATCGCATACCTTAGCGAACTTCCGAACCGGAGCACTAAGGTAGAATCGTCCTGTGGCAACCCGAGACGCTTGCGTGACAATCCATCCGTATTTCAAAGTGCATGAAGGCAACCTTGGCGCGTTCAGGGATCTCTGTGAGCAGTTCGTTTCGAAGACGAGCGCGGAGCCAAAGTGTCTTTACTACGGCTTTAGTCTCAGAGGAGACGAGGTTCATTGCCGCGAGGGCTACGAAGATGCGGCGGGACTCCTCACACACCTCGATAACGTTGCGGCCTTGCTCGGGGAGGCATTGAAGCTCGCCGAAATCACACGCCTGGAAATTCACGGTAACGAAGAGGAATTGGCCAAGCTTCGCGAACCTCTCGCACATTTGAATCCAACTTATTTCACCCTGGAATACGGTTTCCGGCGCTAAGCTTCGCATTTCTCACAGCCCGCCAGGCGATGTGGCGCACGCGCCTACGCGTGCCGTGTCGAGACTATTCTCGACGCTTCATCGGGCAGCGACACTGGAGTCGGAACCCGAGCGTCGCCGGGAGTGGCGACGCGGCACGCCGAGTGCGTGCGCCACATCACGTTATGTTTAACGCCAATCGTCGATCACGTAGACATCGGACCGATTGAATCCGTCCGCATGCGGACGCTGCATAGCGACACCCTGGGTAGTCACTCGATATCCATGGGCGCGCATGCGCCGGTAAGCGTCTTCGCGAGCCAGGTTCACGCCGGCCTCGATAGTCGCTCCGCGTGAGGCGGCAAACGCCTCGCAGGCATCCAGCAATTTGTCGAAACGCTCGCCCGCGCCCGCACCACCGCGGGCCGCGCCGAACTTGACGTAGCAGGTTTTCTCGCCGCCCTCGGATCCAGGTCCGTTCAGGCACACCGCGAAAGCATCCAGGACGCCGCGTGTGTGAGTCAACACGACGTCGCCGGTGCGCTGCGCAAGCACGGCCCGGATTTCGCCTGCCAGATCCAATCCCTTATCGATCTTGTGGGTGAGTTTCCCGCATGCCTGGATGGCTTGGTCGCGCCGGCTCTTGGTGAGAGCCGACAGCAGCTCTGGTTTGACCTGGGGTTTAGGCTCCGGCGTGCGCGTCATGAGCGCGGTGAGATAGCGCGGCCAGTAGCCGAACTTCTGGTACAAGCCCACATGTTTGGCGCTATGCGGGAACGTGAACAGCCCGCTGTGCCGCACGCCCCATCCGTCGAAGACCGCCATCGTGGCTTCCAGCAGGCGCTGCCCCACGCCACTGTCCCAATATTCCGGCAATACAGTCAGGGGCCCGAAGAACCCGAACGATCCCCAGCGCGTGGCTACATTCGATCCGATCAAGCGGCCGCCTTCGCGCGCCGCGATCACCTTGACGTGGGCGGAGCGCCAGCGCGGCGTCATGAAAGTGCGGTCGCCCATGAAGTCGAGGGGGTTGGGCAGTCCCAGGAAGGTTCCGAACGCCAGCCGGACAATTCGCTCCGCCTCCTGGAGCTCGCTCCGTTTGAGCAAACCAACTTTGATGGGTTGATTCTTCGGCATGTGGGGCAGGTCTCCGGCCTGCCAATTCTGCTATCGCAGACTGAACGTGAACAAAGCGCCGCCGGCCTGAATGCTGACGTACTGCTTGCCGTTGACCATGTAGGTCATGGGTCCAGCGGAGACCGAAGGTCCAAGGTTGGTTTCCCAAACCGTCTTTCCGTCACGGGCGTCGAGCGCGTAGAAGGCTCCCTCGCGGCCGCCGCTGAAGAGCAGGTTGGACGCGGTGGTCAAAATGCCGGCCTCGGTGGAGGGAGCTGTCAGCCGATGGCTCCATTTGCGTTGGCCGGTATTCGGATCCATGGCAATGATCGAGCTGAATACGTCATCGGTGGTGGCTCCGCCTCGCGGGAAGGTTCCCGTGAAGCTGGCGCCATCGTGGAACTCGGGCGGCTGCTCGCCCTTCACGTATGTGCTGGAGCTATTTTCCCAGGCCGGGATATAGAACAGGCCGGTTTCCGGGCTAAACGACGGGTTGTACCAGTTGGTTCCTCCCTGATTGCCGGGATAAACCAAGGTGCCCTCCTTGGTGGGCTTGACACTGGGCACGATGATCGGGCGGCCCTTCTGGTCGAAGCCATCCGACCAGTTCACCTTTGTGAATGGCTTGCCCAGCAGAAACTTGCCGTCGGTGCGGTCCAGCACGTAGAACATTCCGTTGCGATTGGCCCACAACATCACCTTGCGCGGGCTGCCTTGATATTGGATATCCGCCAGCACCGGCACCTGCGTGGCGTCCCAATCAAATTCGTTATGCGGAGAGAATTGGTAGAACCACTTCAGCTTGCCGGTATCGGCGTCCAGCGCGAGCACCGAAGAGCTGTAGAGGTTATCGCCCAGGCGCGCATCGCCGTCCCAATCCGGTCCGGCATTCCCGGTGCCCCAGAACGTCAAGTTGGACGCCGGATCGTACGAACCCGTCACCCAGACGGGCGCGCCGCCGTGCATCCAGGAATCGTTGGGCTTCCCGTCCTTGCCCAGCCAGGTTTCATAGCCGGGCTCGCCGGGTCCGGGAACAGTATTGAAGCGCCAGACCTCTTTGCCGGTGTTTGCATCCCATGCGGCGATGAAGCCGCGGATTCCGTGCTCGCCGCCCGCGACGCCGGCGATCACTTTATCCTTGATGACCAAGGGCGCGTGAGTCATGGAGTATTGCTGTTTGTAATCGGCCACCTGCGTCTTCCACACCTCTTTGCCGGTGCGGGCGTCGATGGCGATCATTTGCGCATCCAGCGTCGCCAGGAATATTTTGTCGCCCAGAATCGCCACGCCGCGAGTCAGGTTGCCGCAGCACGGGTTGGTGGTTCCTTGGGCGGGCTTGTGCTGGTAAATCCAGATGGTCTTGCCGGTGGCGGCGTCAAGCGCGATCACGTCATTGGGGCTCTGGACCGTGTACATCACTCCATCCACCACCAGCGGCGTGACCTCATGCTTATCGAGCGAGCGGGATTGGAAGACCCACGCCAGGCTGAGATCCTTGGCATTGGCCGTGGTGAGCTGGGTGAGCGCGCTGTGGCGCTGGCTCAGGGTGCTGCCGGAATAGGTGAGCCAATTCTGCGGTTCTTGGTTGGCTTTGAGGATGCGCTCGAATGGAACGCTGGTAACGGGAGCCTCCCGGTTCGGGGCTGGGCCCCGTCCCTGGCCTGACGCGAGCGCCGCGAGGGCGAGGAGTAGAAATCCTTGTATCTTCATGTGGTGGCGAAAAACCTTTCTCAAAATACCGATCCGGCGAACGCGCGCAAACGGCAACAGCCATCTTATCGCTTTGTGGGCGGGCCGGGTGCGGCGGCGGGTCCCCAGCCTTCCGTTCTGCTACTTGCCGGTCAGCTCTAAAGAAAGAATGATCTTCCATTCGGGCTGACGGCCATCGGATCTATGACGGGGTGATTTCCCATGGTGAGCGCAACCTCGTAACCGCGCTTGCATAGCTCGCTCGCGGCCGCGAATTGCGCTGCCCATTGAGTTTGTTGCGCCGAGTGTCGCTGTTTCTTGCCTTCTTTGTCCTCCATGCCTCTCCCGAACTGCTTGTGCCGATTCCATGGATGATCCTAGCCGAACTCGCCGGCGCGCGCAGGCGGGAAAAACCCATCTGATGCTCATCGCTACGCTTGACAGGTCCCTTTCCTGCCCCTCCGCTAAAGGCGTATGGAAGTACACTTGACATCCGACCAGGAGGCGTTCATCCGCCAGGCCATCGAGACTGGCCGGCTCCAGCGCGAGCAGGACGCAGTGCAGGAAGCCATGTCCCTCTGGGAAGAGCGCGAGCGGCGGCGGTTGGAAATCCTTGTGATGGTCGATCAGGCCGAAGCATCGCTGGCGCGCGGCGAGGGCCGCAGAATTACAACGCATGAGGAGGTGGCTGAGGTTGCCGCCGACATCCAGCGGCGCGGCATGGCGCGGCTCGCAGCCGAGCACAGTCCCAGCTGATGAGCGAGCTTCGTCTTTCGCCCGAGATGCGCAAGCGGAACTTGGCGTCTATCGGAGGGCGGGCCACAATAAGCGTGGGTCGATATTAAACGGCGCGGGCTCCGACCAGACGATTTCGTCAAGATCGGGCGATGCCGGATTGACGATGTAGTTCCATTCCTGCGGTACGACGGCCGAAGGCACTTGGAGTATCGTCTCTTCCTTTCTTGTTCTTGAGAGCGGACCGGGTTTGTGGCTCACCCAGTCGTCACCGATCTCGCGTGATAGCACGAGCGATTCGAGGATCGCGCGGGTGCGGCTCTCGAGGTGCGCCCACGCCTTAACCCGCATTTCTCACAAACGTTCGGTGGAGATGACGTGGCGCACGCACTCGTGCGTGCCGCGTCGCCAATCCTGGCGACGCCTAGCGCCGACACACTGTCTACATCCGGCCAGCGTGTCGAGAAGAGTCTCGGCACGGCACGCACCAGTGCGTGCGCCACGTCGCCGCGGCACGTGTGAGAAATGCGGGTTAACGCGTTTATCCGGAATGAAGATCTCAGTGTAGATGAGCAGTGGCAAGTTGGCGGGAGTGCGGATATGCACCAACTGCTCAAGGCAGGCCAACGACAACGAGGAGGAGCAGTAAAGGACGGCATTGCCAGGGCTATTCCACCTTCCACCCCGCAGCGAGGAGCCCGCTGCATCCTTGGGATCCCGGCTCCGTCCACAGAGCCGAAACACTTTCATTTAACTGAAGACGCCGTAATCTATGCGATCGAGGACAGCCAACACCGCATCGGAATTGGGATCGCGCTGGAGGACCTCATCCGGGGTCTGATCGTTCAGTTCAGAAAGGGGCGTCGCCAGCCAACGTAGAGTCTTTTGCTCGTCGCCAAAGAGGCACAAGGCGCGGCTCCAAACTGCAGGACTTGTAACTGACACATCCATCGCTACGATCTTATCGCGAATCGATCAGGTCCCGACAGGACAGCGTATTCGGTTACGACACCACGCGGCCTCGCAATTCGCCCTTGGCCAATCTTACCCGCACGTCCGATCCCACCGGTGCATCTTCCGGCGACTTCACCAGCTTGCCCCCGC
>Ga0210394_10002214_pt1 | contig 27427 bp, 19 predicted proteins | sample IncBWC12MmetaG_FD_160121 | JGI IMG/M metagenome (GOLD analysis project Ga0210394, IMG submission 160121) | Forest soil microbial communities from Barre Woods Harvard Forest LTER site, Petersham, Massachusetts, United States - Inc-BW-C-12-M | ecosystem: Environmental > Terrestrial > Soil >...
GTCGCCTACAACCGGCTGCGCGGCGGCGGCCTATTCTCTTTCAGCGCCATCACTCCCAACGTCACCCCGAACGGCACCGCTGCGGAAATCAGCGCCGCGAGCCCCTGTTCCTCAACAAATACGGCTTCCAACTGCGGGACCAACGACCTGTTCGTTTGCCCCGGCCCAATCACCGGCGGCGGCTGCCCGCTCAATTACCCGGTGGATACCGCGACGCTGGGCAACGGAGAAGAATGCGACACGGAAATTCCCGCATTCAAAGCGCCGTGCAGCGGCACCCCGCCGGACAATCGCATCGGCCTCTACCTCGGGGACAGCTGGAAGCTGAAGCCCAATCTCAACATCACTTACGGCCTGCGTTACGTCCGCGACACGGGGCGCTCCGATAGCGACCTCCCAGCACTGCCGGCGGTCAATGCATTGCTGCCGGGTCTGGGCAACAGGGTGAATCAGCCCAATCACAATTTTGGCCCTCAGTTGGGAATTGCCTGGGACCCGCGCAAGGACTCGAAGACTGTTATTCGCGCCGGCATCGGCGTCTTTTACGAGAACGCCATCTGGAATAACGCCGAATTTGATCGTCCCGAGCGGCTTGCGACCGGCGCCTTCCTCGCTAATCCCTTGGCGTGCTCCAGTGCGACGGGGGCAGGTGTTCCTTTTCCCGATGGAACCACGGGATTTCTGGGTGGTAACCCAGGAGCGGCGGGTGTTATCTGCAGTTCATTAATCGGTGCCACTCTGGGCGCCTCGGCTGGAAACTGCAGCGGCATGACTTCCGCGCAGTGCATTGCCAGTTTCCAGACAGCCTATCAACAGGCCTCCGCTGCCGTAGGCAGTCAAGCATCGAACCCCTCGTATTTGCCGAACCTGATTTCCAGCGCTTCGGCAATCCCGCTTGGAGCGCTCGCGCCAAATTACAGGACGCCTTACTCGGTTCAAATGAACGCAGGAATCCAGCGAGAGCTGAGGCCCGGTATGGTCCTGAGCGTCGATTACCTCCGGAACGTGGGTTTGCACTACCTGATTGGCGTGGACGCGAATCACAGTGGAGACGTCCGTTATTTCTCGAAGTCAGCTGCGCTCGCGGCCATTTCCGCGACGAATAACGCATTCGGGTGCGGAACCGGAACCGATGCGACCTCCATCAACTGCGCCATTAATTCCGCGGTAATCAGTCCGAACACGAATAATCCTGGCGCGAGCATGGTGGACTACGCTTCGTTCGGCTTGGATTCTGCCGCGGACCTGGGCATCGGAAGCTGCCAGCAAAACAATTTGCCGGGCTACGCGGCAACAGGGAATCCGCTCGTCGGACCCGGTTGTGCCTTCACGGGGGTCAACCAGGGTCTGGGTCCTGCTATCTTTCTCTATCCTATCGGCCGCTCGGTTTACAACGCCATGGACGTGAAGCTCGTGGACAACGTGAAAAACCCGTTCCGTGGCGTCAAATACCTTAACTTCCAGTTCGCATATGCTCTCTCTAGATTCACCAACTGCGGCGCTGCATATACCACCTCCGCAGGCACCTCGCCAGCAGCGGCCGATCAGGATTTCGTGAACCCCACAATTGACAACGACAAGCCATGTGGCTTTAGCGGTCCCTCTGCGCTGGATCGCACCCATCAGTTTTCGTTTGGTGGTTATGCGGACTTGCCCGGACACTTCCGCCTGGGGACCATTTTCCACTTCGACAGTCCTCTCGCCAGCGCCCTGGCTGTTCCCACCACCGGTCTTGGCGCGGGAGAAATCTTCCGCACCGATTTCACCGGCGATGGCACGGTAGGAGATCCGATTCCCGGCACCAAGCAAGGCTCGTTTATGCGCGGCGTGTCGGTTGGTGACCTGGCCAATGTCGTGAACAACTATAACAATACGGTGGCCAATAACCCGACGCCCGCCGGACAGGTTTTGATCAGTAACAATCTATTCACGCCCGCTCAGTTGCAGCAGCTCGGAGCCGTGGCCCCACAAATTACCTATACGGACCCGGCTTCGGGCAATAGCATTCCCGGCGTAATCCCTGGCGAGGTTGGCCTCACATGGCTAAAGACCTTTGACATGAGCCTGACCTGGGTCGGCAAGGTCAACGTCAAGGAGCGCGAAATTTCGATTCAGCCTAGTGCCAGTATCTTTAACCTGTTCAACTTTGCGAACTTCAATATTCCGGGCAACGTTTTAAGTGGAATCCTTTCGGGCGGGGCAGGTTCGTTAAATGGCACTACCTATGCAGGCGCCGATTCCGTGCGCGTCGGCGTCGGCACAGGCGTTTTCTCACTAGGCGCGCCGCGCACCATCGAGTTCGGCCTGAAGCTGACGTTTTAGCGTTGCGGGATAGCGTGAATCAACCATTCGCTTGCAGACGGACTCGCCTTCTCGATCCGCGGGCTGAACCAGCGCCGCTTGCGGCGGGGATGGCCAGCGCGAAAATCGCAATCGCGCGCCCGCTCATCGCCTGCTAGTTCTCTCGCGCGGCGGATATTGGATATTTCACTTCGCGCAGCCACCCGGCGAACACAAACCACCAGATCAGTAACAGCGCCACATTCGGCCAGCCAGCCTCCACTCCGAATGGCATCCCCGTGAGCCACGCGGGACCGTGGAGACTTCCCTGAAATAAATGCCCGTTGCCCATCTGCCCGCTGTCAGGAACGCCGTAGAAATAAGTTTCGCCCCAGTCCCATGCGGCGTGGAGGCCGAGCGGCATCCACAGGTCGCCCGTCCGCCGCAGTAGCAAGCAAGCGATGAGCCCAAAGGCGCCGACGGTCGACAGCCCGAGCGGCGTCCAACCGGGATTGAGCATGTGCGCCGCGGCCATTAAAGCCGAAGTGCACACGGCCGCAGGCCAGAAGCCGATTGCACTGGCGAGCGTGAACTGCAAGTAGCCGCGATAAAAGAATTCTTCAACCATCACCCCCAAAATTGTCGTCACGGCCCACAGCAGTCCATATTTCAATATATCCACGCCGTGGATCTGCAATGACCCGAGTGAATAAGCGCGCGCCAGCCGTAGGACTGCCAGCAGCAACGTCAAGGAAACTAAGCCGACCGCCCCTGCTTGCCAGAATTGCGCGCAAAACGCCCGCCGCCATGGCAAACCATAATCCCCAAGGCTTCGGCCTTCGATTTTTCCCATGATCCACGCCGCGACGAACAGCACGCACAACATGACGGAAAAGGTCACGATCCCAACCGTTGGACTACTCGAGTCCGGCTGCTGCCCGTGCAACGCAGCATCCGCGATTTTGTTCGCGCCATAGCCGAGCGCGAACACCAACGCGGCATAGATCAATAGCCGCCATCCAGCGCGCAGTCCCTTCGGTCCTTTGAAGATGTCGTATGCGAGCACTCAGCGCCTCCTATGATTCATCCGCGGCAGGTACGGGATATTTCACTTCGCGTAACCACCTTGCAAAGACGAACCACCAAATCACCAGCAGCGCCACATTCAGCCAGCTGGCTTCCACGCCGTACGGCATCCCTGTGAGCCACACGGGGCCGTGCAGATTGCCCCGGAACAGCGGCCCCTGGCTCGCAAATCCGCCGCTCGGTACGCCGTAGAAATACATTTCGCTCCAGTTCCACCCGGCATGCAGTCCAATCGGCGTCCACAAATCGCCCGTCCGCCGCAGCAGAAGACAGGCGACCAGTCCGTATCCGCTGGTCGCGACCAAGCCCACCACTGTCCAACCTGGATTCAACATGTGCGCCGTGCCCATCAACACCGAAGTGATCAGCGCCGCGGGCCAGAATCCGATGCCGCTCGTAAGGGTGAACTGCAAGTAGCCGCGGTAAAAAAATTCCTCGAATATGGGCGCCAAAGTCATCGCCACAGCCCACAGCATGGCATTCTTCAAGATGTCGGCGCCGTGCAGTTGCAGGGATCCCAACGAAAAAGATCTCGCGAGCCACAGCACGGCCAGCATCGCGGTCAAAGAAACGAAGCTGACCGCCCACGCCTGCCAGAACTGCCCGCAGAATGCTCGCCGCCAAGGCAAGCCGTAATCGGCGAGGGTTCGTCCTTCAATCCTTGCCATGATCCAGGCCGCCAGCAACAGCACGCACAAAACAACAAAAAAGTAGCCGATCACGTTCGTCGCGTTTTCGGGATCCGGCTGCCATCCGCGCAACGCGGCGTCCCCGATTTTATTCGCTAGGTAACCGAGCGCGAAAACCAGCACGCCGTAAATCAACAGCCGCCATCCGGCGCGCAGGCCGTTCGGACCCTTAAAGATGTTCAGTGGCATTCGCTAGTCCCTCCGACATACAACGCAACCGGCAGATACACGAATGCTTATGAAACGCCGCCCCGGGGTCATTCATCGAGACCGAAGCTAGCACCGGCCCGACGCCCTGGACTATGATTGATTGCGCCAAAATTTTTCGAGCAAATTGGGCTTGGAACCAATCCAAGCAGCGCCACGGAGGAGCCCCATTTCTAGCTCTGCCACAGTTTTCGCTCGTTCCGTACGGAAGATCGCCGAGGCGGTCACGCCGCGCGGCAACGCCCGCCATCTGCTCCGGGCCGTCGGCCTCGACCGCCAAGCACTGCGCGACCCGGCACTCAGAATTCCCTACGCAGACATGATGATGCTCTCGGAGCTGGCCGCGAGGATGACCCGGGACGTTGCCTTTGGGCTCCACGTAGGGGAAAAGGTAGAGCAACACTCCTACGGCATCGTCGGATATTCGGTCGTCAGCAGCGCGAACCTCGGCGAGGCGCTCCGCACCCTGGAACGCTATTTACCGATCTGGACGAACGTTGGCGCCTTCAAACTCGATCGCGAAGGATCTGTCGCGCATTTTCAGTGGAAATATTCAAACGGCTCGCTGCCCGAGCCTCGCCACGATGTCGAGTTGACCATGGCGACAGTCGCGCGCTTCGACCGATTCTCGGCCGGTGTCGCATGGAAACCGCGCGAAGTCTGGTTCGCACACGCCAAGCCCAAAGACGTTTCCGAACACGCCCGCATTTTCCGTGCGCCCGTGCGCTTCGGCATGCCCGCCAACGCGCTGCTCCTCGATAGCAGTTTGCTCAATCTCCCGCTAACCGGCGCCAATCCCGTAGCGCATCAAGTGATCACAGAAGCGGCTGAACAGCTTCTGGCGCTCGATCCGGGAAGCGCCAATCTCACGCAGAGCGTGCTCAGCTTTATTCGCCAGCGATTGTGCAGCGGCGATTTTGGCCTGCAGGACGCTTCCCGCCACCTCGGCCTAAGCCGTCGCACCCTGCAAAGAAAATTGCGTCAGGAATCCTCCTCGCACCGGCTTCTGGTCGAGCAGGATCGCCGCGATCTTGCGCGCTGCCTCCTGCTGGGCTCGGAAGCCACCTCGACCGAAGCGGCCTACGCCCTGGGCTTTTCCGACCCCACCGCATTCCATCACGCCTTTCAAAGATGGCACGGCATGCCGCCGCAAGCCTATCGCGACGCCAAAACCCGCTAGCTCGAATGTGTCGCGGTGAAACGCAGCGCCGCAGCCATGCGGTGGAAGCGCGCTCGGGCTGCGAATCGGCGCATTCGCGTTGCACGCGCCACCACGGTAGAATAAAGAAGATGCGCGTTCGCGTTCTATTTTTCGGCCAACTCAAGGATATCGCCGGCGTCTCCCAAGAAGACGCCGAGCTCTCCGAAGGCGCGCGCGTCGAAGACCTCTACGAGCGTTACGCGCGACGCTTCCCCCGTCTCGCCGAATTTCGCCCGTCGGTCGCTGCTTCGGTAAATCAGGAATACGCCGAATGGCGCGCCTCGCTGTCATCAGGTGACGAGGTCGCGTTCCTTCCGCCCGTAAGCGGCGGTCAGCAAACGGCGATCAGCGACGACATCATTCTTCTGCTGCGCGAACCCATCCAGCCGCGCGAAATATTGCTCAACCTCAAAGCCCTCGAAGATGGCGCAGCGGTGATCTTTGACGGTTTCGTGCGTAACAATTTTAAGGGCCAACGCACGCTGTATCTGGAGTACGAAGCCTACGAACCCATGGCCTACGCGAAGCTGCGCGAAATTGCCGCGCACATTCACACTCAATTTGGCATCCATCGCGTGGCGATCGTGCACCGTCTCGGCCGCCTCGAAGTCGGCGAGACCAGCGTCTTCATCGCCGTCAGCGCGCCGCATCGCGCCGCGGCCTTCGACGCCTGCCGCTACGCCATTGACACACTCAAGCGCGCCGTGCCCATCTGGAAAAAGGAATTCTTTGCCGGCGGCGCCGTCTGGGCCGAAGGCGAAGCATTGCCTCAGGAAGCCAATTCCGCCTCCGAAGAATCTATCTCCTAGATGAAACGAGCCATCGCCACGCTTTGCGCCATCGCGCTCGCGGGTTTCTGCGCGTTCGCATATTCCAGACCATCCAATCCGCAGCAACAACAGCAGCAGCGGCAAAAAGGCCCGATCCGCGTGCAGACGGACCTTGTCAGCATTCTCGCCAGCGTCACCGACGATAAAGGCGAGCCGGTCATCGGCCTGAATCAGAGCGCGTTCCAACTTTCCGAAGAGGGAATCCCGCAGAAGATCGTCCGCTTCGAACCGCAGACCAATCGCCCGCTCGATCTGGCCTTGATGCTGGACGCCAGCGGATCCGCGGCGATCGAATTGAAAATCGAGCGCGAGGCCGCCGCGCATTTTATAGAGGAAGTCGTCCGCCCCGGCGACCGCCTCGCCGTTTTTTCATTTGCCGCCGATGTTGTGCAGCTCTCCAGTTTTTCGGACGATTTCAAGCAGTTGGATAGCGCGGTGCGCCGCGTGGACACCAGCCCGGACATGGGCACCTCGCTCTACGACGCCGTGGTGCTCGGCTCGCAATCCGTGCGTCGCCAAGGCGCGGAACGCCGGCGCGCGCTCGTAATCATCACCGACGCCGGCGAAACCACCAGCGTCTCGAAATTCGAAGACGCCCGCCGCGCTGCAATTGCCTCAAACGTGTTGCTTTATACTGTCGTGGTGCGTCCGATGAAATCCGACGCAGGCTGGAATACCGCGGGTGAACACGCCATTTCCACCATCACCGACAGTGTCGGCGGCGCGATGTACTATCCGACCAATCTCAGCGAGCTGGGCGCAATCTTTGACCGTATCAATCGCGAGCTGCGCACCCAATATCTGCTCGGCTACTATCCCAATCCCACGCCGCCGCCCGGCAGCGACCGGCACGTGGTGGTGACCGTCAATACCGGAGACAGCGTGCGTTATCGCAAGGAATATTTCACCGCCGGAGTGGCGCAATAATCCGATGAATCAATTTCTCGATGTCGCCATCGCCGCCGCACGCGAAGCAGGCGCCGTGCTGCTCGCCGAACACAGCCGCCCGCAAAAAATCACCTATAAAGGTGATGTCGATCTGGTGACGGAAACCGACAAGCGCTCCGAAGCCATCGTCGTGGGCCGCTTGCGCCGCGAATTTCCGGACCACCGCATCGTCGCCGAAGAAGGCTCCAGCGGCTCCGCTGCCGCTTCGCGCTACGAATGGCACGTGGACCCGCTCGACGGCACCACGAATTTCGCGCACGGCTATCCGTGCTTTGCGGTTTCCATCGCGCTGCTCGAAGATGGCGTGCCGCTGGTGGGCGTGGTCTTCAATCCGGTCGCCGATGAACTTTTTTCTGCCGCGCGCGGCCAAGGCGCCCTCCTCAATCAGAAAGCGATTCACGTTTCCACCGCCGAACGCATGGCCGTCAGCCTGGTAGCCACCGGTTTTCCCACGCACAAGCGCGGCGACAACCTAAACATCCACTACTACTGGCATTTCACGCTGCATTCGCACGGAGTGCGCCGCGACGGTTCGGCCGCCCTCGATCTCTGCTCGGTTGCCTGCGGCCGCTTCGAAGCCTTCTGGGAATTCGGCCTGAAATCGTGGGACACCGCCGCCGGCATCCTGATCGTCAACGAAGCAGGCGGCAAAGTCACAGACCTGCGCGGCGGCCCCTATCGTCCTGGCGGCCCCGATCTGCTCGTCACCAATGGCCGGATCCACGTCGAGATGCAGCAAATGATGGCCGAAATCGCGAGACGCGCGAACAACAAATTGTGAGGTGGCGTGATCGTCGCGATAGGCCGCTTTTTCTTCGGCGAGGCTTGCCGCGCCACCCCGATTTCGCGTCAAAAATCGCCGGCGGCCAGAAGACCACCGTTACCAGAGCCCTTGATACATCCGGTGTCGCGCGCAACGATTGACGCCCAGCACGCGGCGATGCTAGCGTGGCCCGTCCTCCTTCATGCGCGCCGTTGACATCATTCGCAAAAAACGCGACGCCGCGGAACTCTCCCGCGACGAAATTGCATTCCTCATTGATGGCGCGACTCACGACCGCGTCCCCGATTACCAATTAGCCGCGTTCCTCATGGCCGTCCTGTGGCGCGGCATGACGCGCGCCGAGCTCGCCGCGCTCACCGAATCCATGTTGAATTCCGGCGAGGTGCTGGATTGGTCCGATCTTCGCGCGCCGAAAGTGGACAAGCACTCCACCGGCGGCGTCGGCGACAAAACTTCGCTGGTCATCGCTCCCATCGTCGCCGCGGCCGGCCTCTACGTTCCGATGATCAGCGGCCGCGGCCTGGGCCACACCGGCGGCACTCTCGACAAGCTGGAATCCATTCCCGGTTTCAATGTGAACCTAGAGCTAAACCAATTCCGCCGTGTGCTCGCTCTCGCTCATTGCGCCCTGATCGGCCAAACCCCTGAAATCGCGCCAGCCGATAAAAAGCTCTACGCCTTGCGGGACGTCACCGCCACGGTCGAAAGCCCCTACCTGATCACCGCCTCCATCATGAGCAAAAAAATGGCGGAGGGAATTGACGCGCTGGTGCTCGACGTAAAAACCGGCGACGGCGCGTTCATGAAGAAGCAAAAAGACGCCGAATACCTCGCCGAGCTGATGGTGGAAACCGGCACGCGTATGGGCAAAAAAGTAATCGCGCTCATCACCGACATGGAGCAACCTCTCGGCCGCAAAATCGGCAACTCGCTGGAAGTCGAGGAATGCATCGAAACCCTCGACGGTAAAGGCCCGGACGATCTACGCGAACTATGCCTGGAGCTTTCGGCGTGGATGTTGGTCCTGGGCGGCAGTTCGAAATCCGTCGCCGCCGGCCGCGCGCTGGCTGCGGAAATGATTGCTTCCGGACGCGCGCGTGATACATTCCGCGAAGTGATTCGCCTGCAGGGAGGCGATCCTCGAGTGCTTGACGATCCCAGCCGTTTGCCGCACGCCAAGCGCATCGCGCGCGTGGACGCCCGCCGCGCAGGATACATCACCGCAATTCATTGCGAGCAGGTCGGCGTCGCCAGCATGCTCCTCGGCGGCGGACGAGAAACAAAGGAAGACTCGGTTGATCCGGCAGTGGGCCTGGTGCTGGAAAAAAAGATTGGCGACGCGGTAAAGGCTGGAGAAATTCTCTGCACCGTACATTACAACCTGGATACGCGTCTGGTCCCAGCCATGCGCCTGTTATCGGAAAGTTTCGAAATCGCCGACCAAGCTCCGGCTATCGCGCCGCTGGTGCGCAAAATTATTGGCGCGGAGGAATTTTTGTGACCCTGTGCTGTTTTAAAGGAGGCTCCTTCGCATGCACCGCCTGGTAGGCGTACTGGGAATGCTCACCATGATGGGTTTCGCGTTCCTGTTTTCCACCAATCGGCGCGCCATCCGCGGGAAAACGGTCGCCTGGGGCCTCGGCCTGCAAATCGTCTTCGCCTACCTCGTCATCAATTGGACCTACGGCCAGTGGATCTTCCAGAAAGCCGGCGCCGCGGTAAACTGGGTGCTGGATTTCGCCTTCTTCGGCTCGCAATTTGTTTTCGGCGACCTGGGGAAAAAAGGCTCGCCGATGGGCTTTTTCTTCGCCTTCCAGGTGCTGCCCACCATCATTTTCATCGCCGCCGTTTTTGCACTGCTCTATTACTACGGCGTGATGCAATTTATCATCAAGCAAGCCGCGCGCGTGATGACCGGCCTGATGGGCGCGAGCGGCGCCGAATCGCTTAACGTCGCCGCCAGCATTTTCATGGGTCAAACCGAAGCGCCTCTCACCATTCGCCCGTTTCTCTCCGAAGTTACGCAATCCGAGTTGATGACCATCATGACCAGCGGCATGGCTCACGTTTCCGGCGGCATGATGGCCGCCTACATCGCTTACGGCGTCGAAGCCAAACACGTGCTCGCCGCCGTGATCATGACCGCTCCGGGCACAATTCTGCTTTCGAAAATGATGGTGCCCGAAACCGAAGTGCCGGTAACTTCCGGCAAGGTGGAAATCGCGCCACTGGAACGCGACACCAACGCGCTCGGCGCGCTTTCCCGCGGCACCGTCGATGGTCTGAGCCTCGCCTTGAATGTCGGCGCCATGCTCATCACTTTCATTGCGCTGATTTATCTCGTGGATGGCGTGTTCGGCGCGGTGCACAACGGTCTGGCGTTGCTGGGCGTCACCTGGTTTCCCTCCAGCGTCGAACAAATTTTCGGCTGGCTGTTCTCGCCGATTGCCTGGGTCATCGGAATTCCCTGGCAGGACTGTCACACCATCGGAAATTTGCTCGGGCTGCGCATGGTGACGAACGAGCTCGTCGCCTTCCAGCGCCTGGGACCGCTGAAGGACGCGCTCGATCCGCGCTCCTTCACCATAGCGACTTTCGCGCTTTGTGGCTTCGCGAATTTCAGCTCCATCGGAATTCAAATCGGAGGCATCGGCGCGCTCGCGCCAAATAAAAAAGCAGACCTCGCTCGACTGGGCATTCGCGCCATGCTCACCGGTACGATGGCCAATCTCATGTCCGCATCCATCGTCGGGATCATGATGCGATGAGCGCGACAATAACCAAATCCGCCTCTCGCGACAGCGAATTTGCGCGCGCCGATCGCGCCGCGAAATTCATCCTCGCGAAAACCAGGTTGCGCCCGAAAATCGCGCTGGTGCTTGGCTCAGGTCTCGGCGCCTTCGCCGACGAACTGAAAGACGCGACGCGCCTCCCGTACCAAAAAATTCCCGGCTTTCCGCGTTCCACCGCCATCGGTCACGCTGGCCGCCTGGTGATCGGCAAAATCGAAAATATCGCAGTCGCCGTGATGCAAGGCCGCGTCCATTTCTACGAAGGTTACACCGCGCAGCAAGTCGCGTTCCCCATGCGAGTCCTCGGCCGTCTGGGCATTTGCTCGGCCATTCTCACCAACGCCGCTGGCGGGATCAATCTGCAATACACGCAGGGCGCGCTCGTCGTCATCAGCGACCACATCAATCTGCAGGGCATTAATCCGCTGATCGGACCGAACGATGAGCGTTTCGGCCCGCGCTTTCCCGACATGACCCAAGCCTACTGGAAACCCTATCGCGAAATCGCGCGCGCCGAAGCCAAGCGGCTCGACATAACTGTTCCCGAGGGCGTGTACGCCGCGCTCGCCGGCCCCAACTACGAAACGCCGGCCGAAATTCGTTATTTACGTACGATTGGAGCCGATTTGGTGGGGATGTCCACCGTTCCCGAAACGATCGCCGCGCGCCACATGGGAATTCGCGTGCTGGGGATTTCCTGCGTTACCAACATGGCCGCGGGAATCCTGGATCAGGTGCTCGACCACAAGGAAGTAATGGAAACCGGCGAGCGAGTGAAAGGCCAGTTCATCGCGCTGCTACGCGCCGTGCTGCCGCGCATCGCCGCCGATTCTAGCGAATGGAAAGCAAAGTGAAGGAAAGCGAAAATTACATGAGCGAATATGACGCGCTAGTTGTTGCAGCAACGCAAGCATTCCAGAATGCCTGCGCTCCCATTTCCAATTTTCGCGTGGGCGCAGCCGTGCGCGCGAAATCCGGCCGCATCTTCGCCGGATGCAACATCGAAAACGCCACGCTCGGCCTCACCTGCTGCGCCGAGCGCGTAGCGATTTTCAAGGCCGTCTCCGAAGGTGAGCGCGGCTTCGACGCCATAGCCGTAGTCACCGACGTCGATCGCCTTACCCCTCCGTGCGGCGCCTGCCGCCAAATCATCTGGGAATTCTGCGGCGACGTGCCAGTGCTGCTGGCCAATCTAAAAGGAAAAGTAGAACAGGAAACGTCCGGCAAGCTCCTGCCACGCGCGTTCGACGCATCGTTCTTGTAAGCATGCCAAAGGCAGGACAGCTGAACGCGGATAAATGGAAAAGCGAAACTCGAAAAAAGAAAACAGAAAAGGGAAAATAAAAAATGGAGTGTGCAACAAACGCGCTGCGGCAATCGCTGTGCGTGATTTGAGCGCCGGAACGATGGCAAGCGGCCGCACAAAAAAGGTGACATGAGCGCGAGTCTCAAAATCCAGTTTCCCCGCCCGAAGTTCTTGGGTTTTGTCTTTCGCTTTCCGCCGCGTTCCGCAGTGGCGCTTTGCCGCTTCCGCGGCAGCACCCGGCCGCCAGCTAACCAGAAGGCCTCGCCGAATTCCGTTGACGCTGCAGTTTCAACGCCGTCGAACGCAACGTTTCCGGCACGTTTTTGTTCGCGGCTAGCTGTTTCAGGTCGGTAGGAGTCAGGTGCGGCAGCAGATGCAGGCTCACATCCAGCGGAGATTTCGGATTCTTCGTCAAATTCTTGACCACCACGTAGCTCTTCATGAAGTTCCGGTTCTTCGAAATAATCCGCAACACTTCCTGCGACACGTTGGTCATCGCAGCGAAATTCTCGATCTCCAGGTCCGTCAGCCGCGGCGATTGCAGCACACCGCGCTGCACGATCTTGTTCGGGTCGCGTATCAGCAGCATGCGTTCCTCGCGCCCGCCTTTCACCGCCAGCTGGATGCGCTGCACGATATTCATCGTGGCCATCCGTTGCAGCAGCGACAGCCGCTTCTTCACCTCCGGCTCGGCCGCAGCCACAGCCTCCTCAATCACCTTCTCTTCAAGAGCAGCGTTCGTCTCGATCTCCGCCAGCAGCTCTTTCTGTTCAGGCGTCGCCGCTTCGGAATAGGCCAGCGCGATTCCCAGCGCGGGATACGAGCTGAGCCGGTCCAGATTGTCCAGCAGCGCCTGAATGCCCACGCTGGTCAAATCCGCGGAAACGCGCGTCACAAATTCCGCCGGGCACGCCGCGTTCGCCGCCATGCGGTCGGCCACTTCCGGTCTGCCGCCCATGTTGTCCGCGCAATATTCAAAAAGCTTCAGATCCGCGTCGGGGCGCGCTAGCGCCGCCTGGAGGGATTCCAGCGACTGGGTCAGCAAACAGCTCTTGGCCCGCTCCACGACGGCGGGATCGCTGTCGGTGGTCAGCACCGCCAGCAACTCGGCACGATCTTCCGGTGCAAGCGAGATGCTGCCCGCGCACAACGCCAATTTTTGCTCCGGCCTCGCGTGGCCCGAACGGATCGCGGCTCGTATCTCGGCGCTAATGGGGATCTCCTGCGGAGGTTTTCAAATCCTTCTGCGTGAGGGTCACCACGCCCGGTTGCCCCGGCTGGCCTCCCGCCTTAACGACTTGTCCGTTCAACTCCAGCAAAATGGCACTCGATTCGCTCGAAGATATTTCCAGAGAATCAACCGCTGTGAACCGATACACCTGCGGCGCATCCATGTGCCCCTCGAACAGAGGCTTGCCGTCCGCCACCACTTTCACATCCGCAGCCTTCGCCGCCTCCAGTTTCAAATCCAGCGGCGGCGCCGTTCCAGATGCCAACGCAGCTCTATCGCCGCCAGACGTTGCCGGGCTCGATGAAATCGCCGGATCAGATGGCGGCCCGGCAGCCGCGTCAGGTGCGAGATTCGGTGCGGAAGTCTGTGTGGATGTCTGTAGAGAAGCCTGCGCACCAGTCGCGCCGGCGAAACTCGGCGCCACGCCAGACTCCGGCGCCGAATTCACCGGTTCACCGGAATGCTTGTGCAGCCGCGCCGCAATTTTCGGTCCCAGAAAGTGAATCGCCGCCCAACCGCCCGCCAAAACCAGCAGCGCCAGCACCACCACCACGAAAACACGCGGCCAATTGCGGTCCGGCTCCTCGGGAGGATCCGCCACGACGCCTGGATCCGGCCGCCCTCTGGTTTCCAGGGCGTATTCCGCCACCAGAGTGTCCTCATCCAGCCCCAGATAACGCGCCACGGAGCGTATAAATCCGCGATTGAACACGCCGCCCGGCAGCAGCTCCCATTGTTCGCTTTCCAGCGCCGCCAGGAAGCGTGGGGCGATGCGCGTGGCCGCGGAAATCTCTTCCAGTGTAACGCCCCGCATTTCCCGCTCGCGTTTGAGATGTTCGCCGAAAGGTTTTGAAGGCATCCGCTGGAATCCGCAGTCACAGAAAATATAGGCGTCGCTGATGGGAGTGTCAATGCTGGCCGATAAGTCCTCAGAAGGGTACCCCATTGGCCTTTCGTCAATCGCGCCGCGAACGTCATTGCAGTGTACCGAAACCGTTCACTATAATGTCAACGTTGACTCCAGAATCCAACGACCCGACGAAAGGCCTTATGGAAGATTCCATGCGGCGAGCCACGGACGCGCGACCCTTTGATGGCATCGAGAGGCGCAGAACTCCGGGTGTGGACATCTCGGTCGAGACGTCCAATGAAGTCACCGTATTCCACGAATTAGGCAAAGCCCTCACGTCCTCGCTGCAACTCGACCAGGTGCTGCGCACCATCATGGAAAAAATCAACGAGGTTCTGCGGCCGGACACCTGGTCGCTGCTCCTGATGGACCAGGAGAAGGACGAGCTGTACTTCCAGATTGCCACCGGCAAGGGCGCGGAGTCGCTGAAGGACGTTCGCATCAAGGTCGGCCAAGGTTTGGCAGGTTGGGTCGCGCAGACCGGCGAAGCAGTCGTGGTGCGGGACACGGCCAAGGATTCGCGCTTCTTCGGCCAGGTGGATGCCAAAACGAAAATGGAAACGCGCTCGATCGTCGCCGTCCCCGTGCGTTTTCGCGATCAATGCCTGGGCGTCATCGAACTGATTAACAGCATCGGCCCGGAAGGTTTCAGCGCGCGCGACCTCGCTCTGCTCGAAGCCCTCGCGGACTACGCCGCCATCGCCATCGAAAACGCCCGCCACGTCCAGCGCATTCACGAACTCACCATCACCGACGATTGCACCAGCCTGTACAACGCGCGCCATCTGAATTTCATGCTGGACACAGAAATCTACCGCTCGCACCGCTACGCTTTCGAGTTCTCACTGATTTTCATCGACCTCGATCATTTCAAGAGCGTGAACGACACGCACGGCCACCTGATGGGTTCGAAGCTCCTGGCCGAAATCGGCCAAGCCATCAAGGACAAATGCCGTCTGATTGATCTGGCCTTCCGCTACGGCGGCGACGAATTCGTGGTGCTGCTGCCCCAAACATCCAAAGATAACGCGCTGGGCGTAGCCCGTCGCCTCCACAAATTGATCCGCGAAGCCGTCTGGCTGAAAGACACGGGCATCAACGCCCACGTAACCGCCAGCGTGGGCGTAGCCGCCTACCCCAGCGATTCGCGCACTAAAGCCGAACTCCTGCATCTAGCCGACGAAGCCATGTACCTGGTAAAAAACACAACGCGCGACAGCGTGGCCGCCTCCGGCGTAGGCCTGCTAGCGCAAGACAAGTAAGCGCTGCCAATGTTTCGCGATGCCCAAAGTTCTTCTCCCTTCAGACGTAGCTAGCCGCCAATTTCTAACGACTCAAAGACTGTCCGCGAACATGGTTCTGTAGTGTCTGTACCAATCGCTCTGAAAGCGCTCGTCAGGATCGTACTTCTTCTTCACGCGGAGGAATTCCGCGAACTGCGGGTAGCAGCTCTCAACCTGGTCACGGGTCGCATATCGGTGGTACGTAAGATAGTACGTGCCGCCTCGGCGCGCTGCCATGTCAATGAGTCTCCGGAAAGCATCTGCCGAACGTTGCAGCCCTTCGGGGCTGTGAACAGTATGTAGATTAAAGATCGTGCACGCGTAGGCCTGCTTCGCCCAAGCAAGGAAGGTCTCATCGTCCCGTTGGATAAGGCGCACGGTGCCGTAAATCAACTCGGTCTCGTTCTTGCGGAAATCTTCCCGCGCCTCTTCGAGAAATCCGGCCAACGCTGGTCTTGGCACGTTGATCTCGGTGATCATCTCGGTCGCGGGAAAAGGAGCGTGGAGCTTCGCGTCGATTTCGCGGTGGTAATTGTCCGGGTAGATACTCAGCTGGTGCAGGTCCGACCAATACACCTGGCCGTTGGTTGAGAGATAGTAGTCCGCGTATCTGTGGAACGCCTGTTTCTGATCGGTGTGGGCGAGATAAAGCAGCTGCCTCCAGTTCTCGTCGGTCAGTTTCTTTTCTGTGGGTGGCATCGCCGTATTTATCGACACCGGGCGGTAGCAGGAGAAAACGCCTTTGTGCAAAAAGTCTTCCGAGGCGCGCTCGATGGAGAACTGAAAATCGCCATACTGAAATCCGTCCGCAATCCGCTTCTCGAACGCCGGAATCAGGTTCTCCACGGTGCGAATTTCCACTACCCGCTCTACTTTGCTTCTCGGCACAAGGCGCAAGCGCACCGAAGTAACTACCCCAAAGAGGCCATATCCTCCGTGAACCAACCGAAACAACTCCGGGTTTTCCGTTCGGCTGCACGTCCGGGCAGTTCCCGTCGCATCCACCAGAACGAAGGATTCGACCTCACTGACGAATGGCTTCATCGTAAGTCCGCGGCCGTGCGCGTTAGCCGCAATTGTTCCCGCCATCGTCAACTTGTCTGCGCCGGTCTGCTTCTGGGCGATTCCCCAGATCGGACCATCCCCTTTTTGTAACGCGAGATAGCCATCCATCAGCTCCGGCCACTCAATCCCCGCTTCAACTTCCAGAATCCCGTTCTTGCGATCCAAGCTGAGCACGCGGTTCAGCTGTCTACTATCGACCAACAAGGTATCGCTGCCGAACTGTTGCCCGCCCATGGCGTGCCGTCCGCCTGCAACCGAGATCACCTTCCGATCCTTACGCGAGCGACGGACGATGCTCTGCACCTCTTCCAGAGATTTTGGCTGTAAAATTTCCAGCACCCGAGTGGGGTTCAGTTGGGAGTGAACATCATTGACTAGAATTGATTCGGGCTGTGCGGCGAACCTTCTTGTGGCGTTCGCACCGGCGAGTAAGGCAATTGAACCGGCCATGAACTCGCGTCTCGAGATCATCTATCCTCCGCCAATTTGCTCGAGCGCGGTCACCAGCGGCCCACCCTAGAATAAGAACGGCACAAGTCGCCAGGTTCGCTTCCTATATTGCTTGTAACCATCCCCGAGAGCCGAAGCGAGTGCAGCCTCTTCCACGGGAATGCGATAGCCATAGGCGAAGCCCATGCAGCAAAGACTGGCGGAAAGTCCCGCCCAGTTTCCCAGTGCCAGTCCGCATCCAAGCAGACTCAACAGGGCTCCGCTGTAGGAAGGATGACGAATGAAGCGATAGGGCCCCGCCTCAATTAAAATCTGGCCGCGCTGAATCGCGACATCGAACGTAAAATATTCCCCTAAAATCGCCGCCGCATACCAGCGAAGCGCGACCCCCAGCAGTAGCAAGCAGATCCCAGCGAAAAAAAGGGAAGTCCGATGTCGCGGTATGGCAGCTTGCGGTAGAAGCAAGGAGAGTGCGAAGTCCATTCCAATCCCGATCCACCAAAGCGCCACAATGAGATTCAGGGAACCCAGGTCGCGGGCCTTCGAGGAATCGCCGGACCGCTTGACTCTCCAGGCAATCACTTCGGGGAGTATCCATGCCGTGCACGCGCCCCAGAATATGAGGGCGAAAATCGATCCCGAGGAGAATGGCAAGGGGCGCAATTGCATATTTGTCGATCAGCCTAGATTTTAAGGCCGAAATTCGCGTTTGCGGCTGGCAACCTCGCTGCGCGGTTCTAAGCTCGTTACGGGTGGCTACTCTCGTCGTGCTCGTCTTGGATGTGGCGCAGCAGCGCGTTGCGGAAATTGTATGGCACTGATTCTGGTCCAACGATCTGAAAGGCTGGCGAGTTTTTCCCGAATGGCGGCGCGCTCGAGAAAGAGCGAATCTCTGTCGCCACTAGAAACTGCTCGTCGGCCGCGGCGCACAGCTGCGCGAAGGGCCGATGGCATTGCCTGAAAAAGCCTGCCGAAATCGATCACCTTCAGGACGTTGCTGAGGTTCTGCCCGTCCACCTGCAATCGCACCTTCCTTTGGTCCGACGTATAAATGTCCGCTCCGGCCGAAGCATTCACCTGCAAGGCGGGATAAATTCGTCTGCGGTTGAAGTTAATGCGATTCAGCACCTGCTGTTCGTAACGAGCCCATAGTGCGATTCTCATCCGGTTTTTGCACTACAGGCGAGGATCGACGGGCTCGCTCTCAAGCGCGAGCACGCCGAAAACGCATTCGTGAACCCGACGAAGCGGTTCCTGTCGAACGAATCGTTCCAGAGCTTCAATTCCCAGCGCAAATTCGCGAAGCGCCAACGAGCGCTTGTTCCCTACAGCGCGGCTGCGCAGACGCTCCAAGTTTTCGGGCAACAAATATTCGGGCCCGTAGATGATTCTCAAATACTCGCGTCCCCGGCACTTGATCCCCGGCTGCACCAGTCCTCGTCGGCCGCGCACAATAAAATCGAAAGGTTTTAGCACCATCCCTTCGCCGCCGCCGCCCGTCAATTCCTCCCACCAGCGGGTAGCTTCCTCGGTATTCGCGCTATCGGTTATATCCACCTGTCTGTACTGCGTTGCCAGTAGCATCCCGTCACCGGCTCGGCAAACCTCCGCGAGCTTTTCCATGTGCCAGACGTGATCGTGCTGAATATGAACTTGCGCTTCGGTTGCCAGCAGATGAAACGGCGCGAGCTTCAAGTCATTCACGGATCGTACCGGCCAGCAGTAGCGGCGGTAGGAATCCACATAGAGATTCACCGCTTCGAGCCGTTGCTGGTATCGCTCGAGAAGAGGCAGCGCGTCAGCATTTTTCGTCGCCAGGCATCGCAACGCACCAACGGTCTCCCTGAGCGACGCCTGCCCGGCTGCCCCTACCGCGGCGTACTGTTGACGCAACAACTCCTGCGCTTTGGCTGACCACGGCATCAATTCGGCATCCAGGCAGACCCAGTCCGTTTCGAACCGGCTCCAGAAATCGCTGCCGTCCAAAGCCGCGCGGATTTTTTCCAGGAACTCCTTCTCAATCCGGGGGTCGTCGAAGAAGCGCCTGCCCGTGCGCGTGTAGCAGATCCCGATGCCCTCTTCGACGACGCCGAAACGCCGTCGCGCGGCATCCGCATCACGGCATACGATCACGATGGCGCGCGAGCCCATATGCTTTTCTTCGCAGACAACGCGCGGCACGCCTTCGCGTCGAAAGTAAGCAAACGCCTCTGCTGGATGCTCCAGTAGACCTTGTTGCGCCGTTGTCTCCGTGGGGGACATCGTCGGCGGCAAGTAAATCAGCCATTTCGGATTCGCCGCGAACCGGCTCATGACTTCCAGAGCGGCCAATCCGTTCTCTTCGCGAACCGTCACGTTGTGATGCAGCCGAGTTGTGACGATTCGTTTTCCAATTACGTCGTCAATATCCAGAAGATCGTCGTGGGCCTGCTGAGAGGTGAGCGGCGCCGCGACGCTCGTGGCTGCAGACAGCGGTTTCAGCGGCTGAGCGTAGGTCGCGCGCGCAGCCACGGAGATTAGTTCTTTCTCCGGATAGCGAAGTGCGGTCAGACTGCCGCCGAAAACACAGCCGGTATCAATGTTTATTGTTCGATTTAGCCAGTCGGGTTGCGGCACCGGCGTATGGCCATAAACAACCATCGCCTTGCCGCGATATTCAGCGGCCCAGTTGTAGCGAACGGGCAGCCCGAACTCATCGGTTTCGCCTGTCGTTTCCCCGTACAGCGCAAAATCACGAACTTTTCCCGAGCCACGCCCCTGCATCTCTTCTTTCATTCCCGCGTGAGCTACGATTAGCTTTCCGTCATCTAGCGCGTAGTGACTCACCAGCCCGTCAAGAAAATCGCTGACGCGATTGCGAAATTCCGGTGATTCCTTCTCCAGTTGCGCCAGAGAATCCGCCAGCCCATGCGTGATCTGCACGTCCTTGCCCCGCAGTTTGCGCAGCAACTTGATGTCGTGGTTGCCGGGAACGCACAAAGCTGTCCCGGCCTCGGTCATGCCCATCACCAGTCGCAGCACCTCGGGAATCTTCGGGCCGCGATCCACCAGGTCGCCGAGAAACACCGCCTTACGTCCTTCCGGAGGCTTTACGGACCATGCCCAGGGTCCATCGCCGTTCGATCGCCTGGCGACGGAGTATCCCAGCTGAGCCAAAAGCTCGACGAGCTCGTCGAAACATCCATGGATATCGCCGATGATGTCGAAAGGTCCGTGTTCACTCTTCCGATTGTTCCACAGCGGTTGACGTTCAATTTCCGCCGCGTCCACCTCCTCGGGCGAATGCAAAACATGCACTCTGCGAAACCCTTCACGTTCCAGGTTTCGCAAACATCGTCTTAGCTGCTGAGACTGCTGCCGGACGACGTGTGGCCCGAAATCACGATCAGGTCGTCCGCGATTTCGCTCGTGGCAAAGTTTCTCCGGCAGGTCGAAGACAATCGCCACAGGAATGCAATGGTATTGCCGAGCCAAAGCCACGATAGGCTTGCGGGCCTCGGTCTGCACATTCGTTGCGTCGATTACCACCAGCCTGCCTGCGGCCAGCCGTTTGGACGCGACGAAATACAGAACGTCGAATGCGTCGCTGGTGGCCGCCTGGCTGTTCTCAGCGTCCGACACGAGCCCGCGGCAGAAGTCGGAAGAAAGCACTTCCGTCGGCAGAAAATGCTTGCGGGCAAAACTCGACTTACCCGACCCGGAAGCGCCGACGAGCGCGACGACTGCGAGTTCTGGAACGATCAGCTTCATGGGCGAGTGAAAATTCCCATCTGCGTGGGGCTTCCCACGATCGCGTCTTCGGGTCCAACCGGCAAGAAACGGACCGCGTACCCGAAGCGTTCGGCGATGGCGTTGGCCCAGGCATGGAATTCAGCCCGCGACCATTCGAAGCGGTGATCCTTGTGGCGCATCTTGCCGGCAGGCAACGTCTGGAATTTCACGTTGTACTCGACGTTAGGTGTCGTCACGACGGCCGTCTGGGGACGTGCAAATTCAAAGAGCACCCGCTCAAACGCCGCGAGCCGCGCCGGATCTTGATGCTCGATAACTTCCACGACGGTTGCGGCGTCGTAACCCGCCAGGCGCTTGTCCTTGTAGGTAAGCGATCCGTGAATCAGGCGGATGCGCTCCTTCTGTATCGCCGGCAAATCCTCCAGCCGCAATTTCCGTGAGGCAATCTCCAGAGCGCGGTGCGACACATCCATGCCCACGACTTCCGTGAACGATCTGTCATTCAAGAGCTCCCGCAGAAGCCGGCCCTCACCGCAACCAAGGTCGAGAACGCGCTTGGCACCGCTGCTGCGCAGCGCCGCCATTACCGCCCCCATGCGCTGCTCGGCCAAGCGGATGGGCTTCTCCACGGCTTCTTCTTCGCGTGCGTTCGATTCGGCCGTTTCGTCGGCCGCAGGCTCTTCCTCACCGATCAGGCGACTCAGTGCCTCACGCGTCAGCCGCTTTTGGTGTTTCAGGTAGCGATTGGTGATCAGTTCGCGCTCGGGATGTTCGCGAAGCCAGCCCTCGCCATGCCGCAGCAGTTTTTCCACTTCCGCATCGCCGACCCAATAATGTTTGTCGTCATCCAGAACCGGAATCAAGACGTACAAATGCGCTAGCAGATCACGCAATCGAGTTGTGCCCCGCAGCGCGATCGTGAAATAGGGACTCTCGCCCCACTCGGGGAATTTCGCGTCGAGCGTATGACGCTGAGCCGAGACCTCATAGCCCAACGGCTCGAACAGACGCCGCAGGATCGATTCGCCGCCGCGGCACGGCACCACTGCAATTCGTGCCTCCAGCCGCAGCGGCGTATCGGCCAATTCCTCGCGTTCCTTGCTCTTTCCAGTCATCGCTGTGCCGAAGGTGCGAGCAATGGCCACGCTTAGAAAGGACGACGCGGCATAGGGCCGGTCGTTCACATACTGCTCCAGAGAATGCGCTTCGCCACTCGGTCCGCGGCGGTTGCGTACCAGAGCAATCGGATCAATTTCCAAAAGCAGCGCCGCCGTACAACACTCGGGCGCGCTCTCAGGAAAAAAGACATGAGTCTTTCCAAAAACCTGCTCGAACGAATGGATGCGGTAGGGGTTCTTGTGTAGCAGATAGCCCAGGTCCGGCGCCGCATCCCCAGTGTATGAAATTGTTAGAAGCATAATTGTGCGCACCGGCGCCGGGTGAAGTTGGATGCCACAGCTGCGTGCAGAGGCTCGTTATAGATGATACTTGCGACTGTTATAGAACTCCAAACCGGACACCTGCGGGGAAGCAGAGCGACTGCCAAGATCAACGGCAAATGCAATGCTCGCCACTAGAAACTGGTCGTGAGCCGCAGGGCATAGCTGCGCGAAGGGCCGATGGCGTTGCCTGAAAAAAGCCCGCCGAAATCGATCACGTTCAGGACGTTGCTGAGGTTCTGCCCGTCCACCTGCAATCGCACCTTCATTCGGTCCGAGGTATAGATGTCCGCGCCGGCCGAAGCATTCACCTGCAAGGCCGGATAAATTCGTCCACGGTTGAAGTTGATGCGATTCAGCACCTGCTGTCCGTATTGAGCCAATACTTCGGCCGGATCGCCGTCGAAATCAAACGGCAGGCCCGTGTCATACTGGATTCCGCCAGCGATCCAGAAACGCGGCGTGATTCGGTAGCGCACCCGCCCGCGCACGGTGTTCCGCTGATCCTGCGAATCCGGAAAATGGCCAGACGTTGGAAGCGTCGCGTCGTCACCCAGAAAAAGTCCGCCCGTCACCGGAAACCACGCGTTGCCGACGGTGTAGGTGTAGCTCAGATAACCCGAAAACCCGCGCCAGTCCAGCACATCCAGCTTTGCTTCGGCTCCGTAAATCACCGCCTTCCGGAACGCGATCGGGAAACTGATCGTGGTGTTTTCGATTTGATCGTCATCTGCGTAGTTGTTCACCAGCCGCCGGAAATAATTCGCGTCCAGCCTCACCTTCCCGAAAAAGCCCTTTGTCACGCCCGCTTCATAATAATTTCCTTCCGAAGGTTCCACCGGCAATTGCAGCGAGATCGGATTCAGCATCGCGGCCGCCTGCGAGCTCGATAGCAGAATATTTTCAAACGACGGAGTCTGGAAAACCCGGTCGTAGGAAAAATGCACCACCAGATCGGCGACAGGGAAGTAGCGCGCAATTGAAAAACGCGGGTCCACCGCTTGCCGGTTCAACAGCAGTTGGTAATGATCCCAGCGCAGTCCCGCGCTGATCGTCCACGCTCCCAGATGAATCAGGTCCTGTACAAACGCCGACTGCTCCAGATCCGGTCGGCGCGCCGCGCTCGGCTGGCCCGGCAGCGGAAACGTGAACGTCAAAGGAGTGGCCGGATCGAACTGCGTCGGATCCGTGATGATGTAACTGAAATTCTCGTGCAGGAAAGTGTTGTCAGACTCGACTCCGAATTTCCATTCGTGCCGCCCGTGCACCGCCGTCAGCGTGCCCTTCAAATATCCTTCGCGAAACCAGTTGTGCTGAAACACCTCGATGGGCGTGGAATTCGCATTGGAATTGAAATCGTTCGCGTTGTCCCGCAGCATGGCCCGCACATCGGCCAGCAGGTGCGTGGAAAAAGTATGCTGGTAGGAAACGCTTCCCATCGTCTCAATATTATCCGCCGTCTGCCGCTGCCCCGCGGCCTGCTGCAGCAACTCGTTGGGTATGTCGTAACGCGACACTTCCTGCCGCACCATGAAGCTCACACGATCGTGCGGGCTCAGGATGCGCTGATAATGCACGGAAAAATCTCCCAGTGTGCCGGTGTTCGAAAAATTTTGCGGCACCACCGGGTTCAAGTAGTGATCCGTCATGCTGCCGCTTGCGCTCGCGCCCAAAGTATTCTTTCCCCAGACGTATTGCCCCTGCGCGAAAGCCCCAGCCGAAGCAAAACTCCCGCCGGACAGCACCACTTGTCCGTGGAATCCCGCCTCCGAATCCTGCAGCGTGTTCACCTCCACCACCCCGCCCATTTTGCGCCCGTATTCCGCCGGCATCCCCGCCGTGTAGATGCTCATGGATTGCACGTCGTCGGCTTCGATCTCCGGCCCGAAACTGGGCGAGCGGTTATCCGTCAGCGGAATGCCGTCCACCACAAACTGCGTCTGGTATTCCGACCCGCGCGGATGCAGCACCGCATTTCCTTCATACAGCCAGCCCGGCTGCGAATTCACCAGGTCCTGCAAGGAACGCCCTGGCAGCGAACTCAGTCGGTGTTGAATCGCATCGGAACCAATCTGGCTTACAGCTCCAGCTTGATCAGGGTCAATCAAAGTTTCGGGCGCGGTCACCGTCACGGATTGATTCACCGCCGGCAGTCTCAGTTGCATCGTATGCTCAGTGGGGATCGCCGAGCGAATCTGGACGGTCTCGGACAGCGGCAAGAACCCGCGTTGCGTGATCGACAGCTGATACACGCCAAAAGGCAGCCACAACACGTCCAGCGTGCCCTGCTCCGTGGTCGTCAAATTGTTGCGATACTGATTCGCCTCGCACACGATCAGCACGGCCGTCTTAACTCCCAGTCCGGAAGGGTCGGTCACCTTCAGCCGCAATTCACCCCGGTTGCTCTGGCAGTACACCGGCAACGCGCACAAGAAAAATAGAACCGCGATGCTCGTAATGAACCGTCGGCCCCGATGGGCTCGCAAATGATCTCGAACGATGGATCGCAAGAGCGTCAAGGGCGAGTGCGAGTCAACGGCGCTGGTGAGCATCCTGGTTCGTCCACCCCTGGAATCGAATATTCCATTCTCCCTCGTTTTCTCCCTCTTGTGCGCCGGGATTGTCTCCCGAGTGAACGCATCACAAACCGTTCGAATCCTGCCGCGCCTGCCAAACGCGCACCCTCGTTTGCCAGCAGGAAACCTCTCACCTATACTCGTCCTCTAACAAACTATTTCCGGTAGTCAGGGAGCTATCGCTCTGCGCAACCAGGAGTCAGCGCGCTACGCACGTTGGGCGGCATGGGCTGCGGCCGCCATCGTACTGGTCGTCGCCGGGGTGTACGCCCAGCGCGCCATCCGCGCCGCGCGCGCACGGCAAAACGCGCCGCCTTCGATCCCCGCATCCGTGCAACAGCAATCCGCCGAATTCTCCTACGTGGGCACCGACCAGGGCCGCGCCCTGTTCACCATCCGCGCTTCGCACGCCACCCAATATAAGGACCAGAACCGCGCCCTTCTGCAGGACGTCTGGATCACCATCTACGGCCACGACGGCAGCCGCAACGACAACATTCATACGCGCGAATGCAACTACGAGCCCTCCAGCGGAAACGTCGTCTGCGAGGGTGATGTCCAGATTGATCTGGCCAGCGCGACACCTGCTTCCGGCAAACCCGGCGACAAAAGTCTGCAAGTCACCACGCGCAATCTCTCCTTTAATCGCGAATCCGGCGACGCCACCACCACCGCTCCGGTGCAATTCCGCTTTCCCGAGGGCGAAGGCCATGCCGATGGAATGGTCTACAGTTCGCAAAGAGAAATTGTCCGGCTCACTCACAACGTGCAACTCGACTTGGCGGCGTCCGATAAAAGTGGCGGACTGCCTGTCACCGCCACAGCCGGCAGCATGGCCATCAGCCGCAACGATCGCATGGTCGAACTCGATGCTCCCGCAAACGTGCGCCAGGGCGGCCGCGCGCTCACCGCCGATAAAATCTCCATCGAGCTCGATGCGGATTTCCGCGCTCGTCACGCCATCGCCCAGGGCCATCCGCAAGTAACTTCCACCGACCCCCGCGGGAAGTCCACCGCCACCGCCGCTCAATTTGATCTCTTCGTGAATTCCGACGGCTGGATCGAGCGCATCGTCGCCGATGGCAGCGTCGAAGGCTCCCGCGAAGCCGCCGGTAGCGCAGACCACTTCACGGCTGCCAACGTGGTGCTCAACATGACGCCGCAGCACAATCTGCTGCGCGAAATGACCGCCACCGGCGACGTGCAAGCCAATTCGCGAATGGGCGCCGAATCGCGCTCGATCGAAACCGAATCACTGCTCGCCACTTTTGGCCCCGCCCGCAGCGATCGCCAGCAAGTCATCCAAACCGTCAGCACCCTCGCTCCCGGCACCATTGAAACGAAGTCAGCTGAGGAAACCACCACCCTCCGCGCCAAACGGTTCGTCGCGCAATTCGCGCCCACCGGACGCCTGGACACCCTGCTCGGCCACGGCGGCGCCACCGTCTCCAGAAAAATCGGCTCCGCGCCGCCGCAAATCATCAAGGCCGCCGAGCTCGCCGCCAAGTTTTCTCCCGATGGCGAATGGCGGCAGCTTGACGAAACCGGTGATGTCCATTTCCAGCAAGCCGATCGGCAAGCCTCCGCCGACCGCGCCAACATCATCCGCTCGACGCAGCTGATCTTGCTCGACGGCTCTCCGGTTCTCACCGACTCGATGAGCCGCACGACCGCCACCAGCGTCGCCATCAACCAGCAGTCCGGCGAAATTCGCGCGACCGGCGGCGTGCTCTCCACTTATTTTCCGGCTGCGCAAAATTCCGCTCTGAGCCTCGGTTCCGGCCCCGGCCATATCTCCGCCGCCACGCTGGGCGGTTCCACCACTTCCGGCCACGTCACCTACGTCGGCCACGCGCGACTCTGGCAGGCCGATTCCGTGCTCGAAGCGAACCAGATCGATATCTGGCGCGACGAGAAAAAACTTCAGGCTACCGGCAACGTCGTCGCGAATTTCTCCCAAGCGTCTCCACCCGCGCAGCCGCCCGCGAAACCGTCGCCCGCCGCCTCCGGCAGAGCGATATCGACCGCGCCCACCGGCCCTACTCTCTGGCAGATCCGCGCGCCAATGCTGACCTATTGGGGTGACACCGGGAAGGCGCACCTGGAAGGCGGCGTCACGGCCGACTCCCAGCAGGGCTCGATGCAATCCCGCACTCTGGATGTCTTCCTGAGCGCGCCGGCAACTGCCGCGCCGCCCAAGCCGTCCTCAGCGAGCGCCAAGACTCCTGCGCCGCCAGCAGGGAGCCCCTCCGAGGGCCGCCAACTGGACCACGCCCTGGCTCTGGGAGGCGTCACGGTCCGTCAAGGCGACCGCCGCGGCACCTCCGACCAGGCTGAATACACCGCCTCGGACGGAAAATTCGTGCTTTCCGGCGGTCAGCCCACCATTATTGATGCTTCCAGCGACACAACTACCGGCCATTCGTTGACCTTCTTTGTAGCGAATGATACGATTTTAATCGATTCGCAAGAAGGTTCGCGCACGCTGACCAAGCACCGGGTTGAGAAATGAACCGGCATGTTGAAACTCCAGGCCGCTGATCTCAGTAAGTCTTATCGAGGGCGGAAGGTCGTCGATAAAATCAGCCTGGAGATTCAGCAGGGTGAAGTGGTTGGGT
>Ga0210394_10002215_pt1 | contig 27423 bp, 25 predicted proteins | sample IncBWC12MmetaG_FD_160121 | JGI IMG/M metagenome (GOLD analysis project Ga0210394, IMG submission 160121) | Forest soil microbial communities from Barre Woods Harvard Forest LTER site, Petersham, Massachusetts, United States - Inc-BW-C-12-M | ecosystem: Environmental > Terrestrial > Soil >...
GATGCCGGCCATCTGGAGGTTTGACCGTGGTCTATCTGCCGCCCCTCTTCACCGAAACCCGCACCGAACTGTTGATCGAGCATATCGAGCGCCACGAGTTCGGCCTCTTCGTCAGCCATGGCCCACAGGGGACAAAGGGGGAGCTGATCGCAAGCCAGATCCCGTTCCTCGTCGAACGCCGCGATGGCGGGCTCTATCTCGCGGGCCATCTCGCCCGCGCCAACCCGCAGCTCGCCGATCTCGACGGCGAGACTGAGGCGCTCGCGATCTTCCAGGGACCGCACGCCTATATCTCGCCGAGCTGGTACGCGGCCGGGCCCGCCGTGCCGACCTGGAACTATGCCAGCGTCCACGCTTATGGACCGGCCCGTCGAATCGCCGATGCGGACTGGCTGCGCGACTTCGTGCGCCGGCTGACCGAGCGTCACGAGGGAAAGGAGCCCGCGCCGCCGTGGCGCATGGAGGATCTGCCGGAGGCTTACGTCCAGTCGATGCTGAACGGCATCGTCGGCATCGAGATCAGGGTCACCCGGCTTGAGGGCAAGTTCAAGCTCTCGCAGAACCGCCCGGCATCCGACCGGCCGCGCATCATCGCCGCGCTGGAGCGCCGCAAGGATCCCGATTCAGAAGGGGTGGCACGGCTGATGCGCGAGCGCGAGTCGCCCGCCTGAATCCGGGCCGCGGGCCTCTGGCCCGCATGCGGGCGGGACCCCCGCGGTCCCGCTTCACTCCCGACTTTCGAGCAGATCGGCGACCGCGGCGGCGTCGGCACACGCGAGCACCGCCTCGGCGGTGCGCCGCGCGAAGCCGGCGAGCGCGAAGGCGGCGAGCTCGCGCCGGCGATCGGCGCCACCCTCGCCAGAGGCAAGCGCCCGCCGGTAGGGACCGAGGCGGCGCCGCCGGGCAAAGGCGCAGGCGGCGGCGAGCTCCGGACCGGCGGCGCCATCGCCGAGTCCCGCCATAGCCGTCGCGGCATCCGCCGCGCCGACCCCCTTGGCCGCGAGCCCGGCGGCGATTCTGCGCAGCGAGCGGCCGCGCGCCACCCCGCTCTTCGCCCGGCCGGCGGCGTAGGCGGCATCGTCGAGGAGCCCGCTGGTGCGGTATCGCGCGACGAGCGCGTCGATGAGGGCGCCGGCCGCGCGCACCGCGTCGTCATCGCTGCCGACCCGCCGGCGTACCCGGCGCTGCAGCACCTGCCGCAGATTCTCGGCCGAGCTGGCGTAGCGTTCGAGATGGCGCAGCGCCCAGGTCTCGATCAACGCGCGGTCGATCGCCGCCGGCGCGGCGGTTGCCCGCCCCTCGCCGCCAAGCCCGCTCGGCTCTCGGGGGAAACGCATATGCCGCACTGCTTTCGATGTCCGTGGCCGTGTCCGCGGCGCCATTCTCCTCTATCATGGGGTCCGCGCAAACCTCCGAGACCACCCTGGTGCCAACGGCGATGAGCGAAGCCGGCGCCCCGCTTCCGACCCCGTTTGCGACCACCGGCGATCCCCGGTTGCGCATCCTCATCCCGCTGATCGTCGGGTGCGCCTTCTTTATGGAGGGGCTCGACTCGACGATGATCGCGGTGTCGATCCCGGCGATGGCGAAAAGCCTTGGCGAGGCCCCGCTGCGGCTCAATCTGGTGATCACCACGTACCTGTTGAGCCTGGCGGTGTTCATCCCGGTCAGCGGCTGGATCGCCGACCGCTTTGGCGCGCGCCGCGTGTTCTGCGCGGCGGTCTTGATTTTTGCCGGCGGGTCGGCGCTGTGCGGGCTGGCCGACAGCCTGCCGATGCTCATTGCGATGCGCATCGTGCAGGGGTTCGGCGGGGCGATGATGACCCCGGTCGGGCGCCTCATCCTGTTGCGCAGCTTTCCGCGCACCGGGCTCGTTTCGGCGATGAACTGGATGACCATCCCGGCGATGATCGGGCCGATGGTGGGCCCGATCGTCGGCGGGGTTCTGACCCATTACGCCTCGTGGCGCTGGATCTTCTACCTCAACATTCCGATCGGCCTTATCGGCGGGGTGCTGGCGCTTTCCTTGTTCGAGAATTTCCGCGCGCCGGCGCCGACCCGCTTCGACCTCACCGGCTTCGTCATCGCCGGGGTGGCGCTGTTCATGCTCGAACTGGCGATCGAGAATGTCGGGCGGCCGATGATGCCGCTGGCGCTCGGTCTGGCCTTCTTCCCGCTGGCGCTCCTCATGCTCTTGGCGTACTGGCACCATGCGCGGCACAGCCCGGCGCCGGTGCTCGATCTCAGCCTCCTCAGCATCAAGACCTTCCGTATCGGCACCGTGACCGGCGGGGTATGCCGCATGGGTCTCGACGCGACGCCGTTCATGTTGCCGCTCCTCTTCATGATCGGGTTTGGGCTGAGCCCGGTAGAGGCCGGCCTACTAAGCTTTTCCTCGACCTTGGGTGCGATGTTCGTGCGGACGTTTTCGCGCGTCCTCTTGCGCCTCGCCGGCTTCCGCCGGACCCTGGTCGGCGGCGCCCTCGCTTCGGCCGCGGTCACCGCCGGCTATGCGCTCCTCGGCGCCGAGACGCCGCATTGGGTGATCGTCCTCGTCGTTCTGGCTTCGGGCTGCATCCGCAGCATCCAGTATCTGGCGCTCAACACGATCAGCTTCGCCGATGTCCCCTCGGCGATGCTGAGCCGCAGCACCGGGGTCAGCGGGGTCGCGCAGCAGGTAGCGCGCGGTTTCGGGGTCGCGATCGGCGCTGCGCTCTTGGCCTTGGTCGCCGGGTCCGAGCCGGTAACGACCAGCGATTTCCGCATCGTCTTTTTATTGGTCGCGCTGCTCCCGCTCTTTTCCGTCTGGGGGTTCCTCAGCCTCAATTCGGCGGACGGCGCCGAAGTCAGCGGCCACCTTGTGCCCGCCCAAAATCCCGTCATCCCGGCAAAGGCCGGGACCAACTGATCGGCAGATGACATTTGTCGGCCAACCGGTTTCCCGTTGCCATCGGGTGGCGATTCCCTCTACCTCTCGACGATCGTTATGGAGGAAAGCTCATGGGTAAGCTTGAGGGGAAGGTCGCCCTGGTAACCGGCTCGGGCCGCAATATCGGCCGCGCGACGGTGTTGCAGCTGGCGGGCGAAGGGGCGCATGTCGTCGTCAACGCGCGTACGAACGAGGCCGAGGCCCAATCCGTCGCGCGCGAAGCCCAGGCCCTTGGCGTGAAGGCGCTCGCCGTCATCGCCGACGTCGGCAAGAAGGGCGAGGTCGAGGCGATGGCGCAGAAGGCGCTCGGGGAATTCGGCCGCGTCGACATCCTCATCAACAATGCCGCGATCCGCCCGCACAAGCCGTTCCTCGAGTTGACCGACGATGATTATGAGCGGGTCCGAAGCGTTGTGCTCGACGGCGCGTTCTGGCTGACCCGCGCAATCATCCCGTCGATGGTCAAGAACAAGTATGGCCAGATCCTGTTCTTTGTCGGCGATGGCGCCTTCTCCGGCCGCGGCAGCGGGCGCGCCCATCTCTCGGCCGCGAAGATGGGGCTGATCGGCATGGCGCGCGGCCTCGCGTCCGGATTCGCCCCGCACAATATCCGCGTCAACGTCGTCTCGCCGGGCAGCATCGATACGAGGCGCGACAACCCGGAATGGTATGGAAACCGGGCGCCGGACGCCGCGGGCATCCCGCTCGGCCGGCAGGGTCATGTCGACGAGATTGCCGCCACCTGCCTCTTTCTCGTCAGCGACAGCGGCGGCTTCATCACCGGCCAGACGATCCATGTCAACGGCGGCGCGGCGTATTACTAAAGCGGCCCCCCCTTGATCGGCATCCCGGCGCAGGCCGGATCCACCCCGCCGTGGGTACCGGCCTTCGCCGGTATGACAAGAGGGGAGGCAACAAGAGGAGGGACCGTCATCGCCGCCACCAACAGACCCGGGGAAGACCGTCCGATCGAGGCCTGCCTCGCCGAGCTCTTCGACCATCTCGGGATCGAGAGCGCGCATTTTGCCGGGCGCGGCTCGGCCGATCTGCAGGGCTTTGCGTCGAGGCATCCGGAGAGGATCGCGTCCCTGACGCTGTTGTGCCCGGCGGTCCTCGATACGGCCACCCTGGCGCCGCTCGCCCGGCGTCTCCTGGTCGTCGCCGGCGACCATGGGCCGGGCGCGTGCCGGGTCCAGGCGGGGCTGGCCGAACTCCCCGAGGCCAAGAGGGTGGTGCTCGACGATTACGCCGGGCATACCTGGGCCGACCTCGCCGCCGAGCGCGGCGACAAGATCGGCGCGGCGATAGAGCAATTTATCGCCGGCCGCGACCAGCTACCGGCTTCCCGCGTACCAGACGACGAAGGCGAGATCGCCGGCATCTCCTATCGGGTGCGCGGCGCGGGAGCGCCGCTCGTCCTCTTACCGCTCGACCTGTCGCCGGGGCAATGGGAACCACTGATCCCGGCCTTGTCGGCGCGCTATTGCACGATAACTCTCGGCGGGGCGTTGCTCGGCAGCGTCGCCAGCCTCGAAGAGCGCGGCCGCTCCGGCTACATGGCAATCGTCCGCGGCCTCCTCGACGCGCTGGCGATCCGACCCGGCGAGCGAATCCTCGAAGTCGGCTGCGGCTCGGGGGTCATCATGCGCGAATTGGCGCGACGCACCGCCGGGGCCAATCCTTTGATCGGCCGCGACATGAGCCCCTACCTCCTGCGCGAGGCCCGCACCTTGGCCGGGCGCGCCGGGCTCCTCGACCATATCGATTTCGCGGAAGGCCGCGCCGAAGCATTGCCGCTCCCCGATGGCGCGGTCGATGTCGCGCTCTCCTCGACCGTGTTCGAGGAGGGCGAGGCCGACCTCATGCTCTCCGAGATCGTCCGGGTGACGCGGCCCGGCGGGCGGGTCGGCATCGTCGTGCGCGCGATCGACATGCCGTTCTGGGTCAATCTCCCGCTCGACCCGGTGCTCAAGGCCAAGGTCGACGCCCCCGGCATCATCGGCGGCGGCGCGGCACCCAATGGCGTCGCCGACATGAGCCTCTACCGCCGCCTCGCCGCCCTCGGCCTCAAGGGGCTCAAATGCTTCCCCCAGATGGTCGCGGTCGTCCCCGGCTCCGAGCGCATCGAGCGCTACCAGCAACAGATCCTCGCCGCCCTCGCCCCGGCCGAAACCGTGACCTGGCACCAGGCCGTCGCCGCCGCCAAGGCCGACGGCACCTTCTTCATCGCGCAATCCTACCATTGTGCGGTCGGGACGAAGCCCGGCTGAACGAGTAGGGTGTGCATCCTGACACCGCTCCAGGAGCAACCACCATGCCGCGTCTGAATTTCGGCGCCTTTCTTGCCCCGCATCACCCCGTCGGCGAGCATCCGTTGTTGCAGTTCCGCCGCGATCTCGATCTCGTCGAACAACTCGACAAGCTCGGCTACGACGAATTCTGGTGCGGCGAGCATCATTCGAGCGGCTGGGAGATGATCGGCTCGCCGGAGATGTTCCTCGCCGCGGCGGCCCAGCGCTCGAGCCGCATCAAGCTCGCCACCGGCGTCGTCTCCTTGCCCTATCACCATCCGTTCAACGTCGCGCAGCGCATGGTGCAGCTCGATTGGATGAGCGGAGGGCGGGCGATCTTCGGGACCGGCCCGGGGGCGCTCGCCTCGGACGCCCACACGCTCGGCATCGATCCGATGGTGCAGCGCGACCGCCAGGACGAGGCGATCGGCGTCATCCGGCGGCTGATGCGGGGCGAGCGGGTGACCGCGAAAAGCGACTGGTTCACGCTGCAGGATGCGGCATTGCAGCTTTTGCCGCTGCAGGAGGATATGCCGTTCGCCACCGCCTCGCAGATCAGTCCCTCGGGGATGACGCTCGCCGGCAAGCACGGGATCGGCGTCATCTCGATCGGCTCCTTGTCGGAAGAAGGCCTCAACTCGCTGCCGACCCAATGGGGCTTCGCCGAGGCCGCCGCCCAGAAGCACGGGACGAAAGTCGACCGCAAGGAATGGCGCGTCCTCCTCAGCTGGCACATCGCCGAGACCCGCGAAAAGGCGTGCACCGAAGCTCGCCACGGCCTTATGCGCCATCACAACGAATACATCGTCGGCACATTGCAACGGCCGGGCGCGAAGCCCTACGGCGACCCCGACGAGGCGCTCGAGAAGACCGCGTTCTCGGACGGCGCCGTCGCGACGATCGGCACCCCGGACGATCTGGTGCAGCGGATCAAGTCCGTGCTCGAGATCAGCGGCGGCTTCGGGACGCTGGTGGGCTTTGTCCACGACTGGGCCAACCCGGAAGACACGGCGCGCAGTTGGGACATGGTGGCGCGCTATGTCGTGCCCGAGATCAACGGCTACCTCGCCGGGCTGCGCCAATCCCAGGACTTCGTCAGCAACAACCGCGGCGTCTTCGACCGCGCCAAGGAAGCCATCATGGCGAAGATCACCGAAAACGAGGCCGCCGTCGCCGCGCTCGCGGTGACCAAGGGGTCGCGCCTCGGCGCCGTATCGGCGAGTAACCTCCCCGATCTCGACAAAGCCCGCGCCCAAGTCGCCGCGCGCTCCGGCGCCAAGTGAAGCCCATCGGTTTTAATACTACCCGCGCGCGGATTTTTTCTGGAAGTGCGGGATGACCTCTTCGCCGAAGAGGCGAATGGTGTGGAGCACCTCCTGGTGCGCGGCCGGTCCGATGGCGCAGAGGAGGATGACTTCCTCGATCCCCATGGCTTCGTACATCTCGATAAAGCGGATGCAGTCGGCGGGCGTGCCGACGCAGAATTTCGTGCCGTCTTCCTGCACCTCCTCGGGGGTCGGCTCTCCCGGATGCGGCCCCTTGGCGAGGTGCTGGTCGCGCTCATAATAGCCCTGGTAATCCGGCGGCACGGTCGAGGGATCATAGTCGCGCCATACCAGCCGGGCGCGTTCGCGCTGCTGCTCCACGTACCAGCCGATCAGCTCGGCGCCGCGGGTTGCCGCGATTTGCGGGTTCTCATGGCAGTAGCCGGCGGTCATCAGCGCCGCATGCCGGGCGGGGCCGGCGCGGTTTACCGACGCGGTCCGCAGCGCCTTCCGATAGAGCGCCATCAGCTGCTTGACGCGGTCGGGGCCGCCTTCGCTGCCGAAGAGGCCGCCCATCCCGAGGTCCCCGGTGAGGCGGGCTGTCTCGTCGCTGCCGCAGGCGGACCACAAGGGCGGGTGCGGGCGCTGGAGCGGCTTCGGCAGCACCTCGCGGCGCGGGATCCGGAAGTACTGCCCGCTATGGGTGATCTCCGCCTCGGTCCAGATCGAGGGCAGCACCTCGGCAAATTCTTGCCACATGCCTCGCGTGTCTCTGAGATCCGACCCATAGGGGGTGATCTGGTAGGGATAGCCGGTCCGGCCGAGCCCGACATCGACCCGCCCGTGGCTCAAGATGTCGAGCGTCGCCATGCGCTGCGCGATGTGCAGCGGGTGGTGGATCGGCGCCAAGACGACGCCGATGCCGAGGCGGATCGAGCTAGTGCGCTGGCTGACCGCCGCCAGGGTCAGGTCCGGAGCGCTGTTGTGCGACCACACCGGGCGGAAGTGATGCTCGGAAAACCAGACGCCCGTGAAGCCCTGCTGCTCGGCATAGGGAATTTGCTCGAGCGCTTCATAGATCCGCTCGGATTCGCTGGACGCAGTCCACGGCTTAGGAACCTGGATCTGGTAGAACAAGCTCACTCTCACGGGACCTCTCCCCTCAGCTTATTTCGCGGCGTCGCCTTAATCGCCGAGGCCTGTTGCCAACACCGCCGCGGGCCGCTGGCCGACGGCAAGCGTCGTCAGGGGCGTCAGCACGCCGGTCTGACTGTTGATGCGGTAGGACGCAAGGCGGCCCGACGCCGTGCCGACGGCGAAGAGGAAATTTCCCGCCGGATCGAGAGCGAAGGCGCCGGGGACCGCCTCGGTCGGCACCTGCCCAATCGCCGTCAGATGCCCGCTGGCGGCGTCGACCCTGAACCCCGCGATGCTGTTGTGCCCGCGGTTGGCGGTGTAGAGGAAGCGCCCCGATGGGGTGAAGTGGATCTGCGAGCAGGTGTTCCGACCGGTGTATCCATCCGGCAGCGTCGTGATCGTTTGCGCGGCCGAGAGGGTGCCCGTCGCGCGGTCCAGCCGGTAACCCGTGACGCTGCAGCCCTGCTCGTTCGAGAAATAGACGAGGTCGCCCGCAGGATGAAAGCAGTAGTGGCGCGGCCCGGTCAGCTCCGGCGGCTCGACTCGGAGCGGCGAATTGGGGCTCAACCGCCCGGTCTGCGCATCGAACTTGAACTGCATGATCATGTTGGGGCCGGGGTTGTTCTTCGGCGGCTCCAGGACATTGTCGTTGAGCCGCGCGATGTGCGGCACAAAGGCAAACCGGTTGGAGGGGTCGGTCGCGATGGCGTGGGCGCCGCTCGCGGTGGCCAGCCAGTCGGGGGCTGGGGCGCCGACCGCGCCGTCCGCCGCGAGCGGATGGACCGCCGCACCCCCGCCTTGATAATAGGCGCACAATAAATACCGGCCGGTGCGGTCGGGGGCCAGAAAGGTCGGCGCGTGTTCCTGCGCGAGCGTGCCGTGCGGGCTGAGGCTTCCGGTGCCTGGGCCGATCCGGAAACTCGAGATCGCCGGCTTGGTGCGATGTCCGACATAGAGCGTGCGCCGGTCAGGGCTGATCGCCAGCACGGACGGTCCGCCCGCGACCGGTATTTCGGCCTGCGGCGTCAGCTGCCCGGTGTCGGCAGCCATCGCGAAAGCTGCGATCTTGTCGTCGTCCTGTCGGCAAACATAGAGAGCGTGTGGCATCTTCTACCCCCTCGGGCTGGCGGTCTCGGGCAAGACTATCATGCGCGCGGTCGAACGAGCGGCTTTGGTAGTGTCCTAATCTGAAATTAGGACACTACCCCGGCATCGGCATGCTTGACAGCCGCCCGGTAGCGGGCTAGGTCATCGGCACCGTGGGATTTGAGCCGACCGGCTTGCGCGCCACGTTAAAAATTGCGCTAAAAGGTCGGGGAGTTTGAAAGAACCCTGGCCCGCGGCGGACCAGGGTTTTTGCATTCTGGGCCGGCACGGGTGTCCGATGGAGAGCCCTATGCCGAAGCCGATCCTCTCTCCCGAGCTTGCCGCCGAACTCGCCCCCGCGACGCTCCTCGTACGCGGCGGCAGCGAGCGCACCGCGTACGAGGAAACCTGCGAGGCATTGTTTCTGACCTCGGGATTTGTCTATGGCAGTGCCGCCGAGGCCGAGGCTGCGTTCAAGCAGGATGGCTCGCGCTACGTCTATTCGCGCTACCGCAACCCGACCGTGACGATGTTCGAGGAACGGCTGCGCCTCATCGAGGGGGCCGAGGCGTGCCGCGCCACGGCGAGCGGCATGGCGGCGGTGTTCGCCGCGCTCCTGTGCAAGCTGCGCGCCGGACAGCGGCTGGTGGCGAGCCGGGCCCTGTTCGGCTCCTGCCACTACATCGTCGCCGATTTGTTGCCGCGCTACGGCGTAGAGACCGTGCAGGTCGACGGCCGCGACCTCTCGGCCTGGGAGGCGGCGCTGGCGCCGGGTGCGGCGGTCACCTTTTGCGAGAGCCCGTCCAACCCGGCAATGGAGATTATCGACATCGCCGAAGTTGCGCGGCTCACTCATCGCGCCGGCGGCATCCTCGTCGTCGACAATGTGTTCGCGACGCCGCTCCTGCAGAAGCCGCTTTTGCTCGGCGCCGACGTCGTCGTCTATTCGGCAACCAAGCACATCGACGGCCAGGGCCGCGCGCTCGGCGGCGCGATCCTCGCCAGCGAGAAATACATCAAGGACGACCTGGGGCTGTTCTACCGCCATACCGGCCCGTCGTTGAGCCCGTTCAACGCCTGGCTTTTGCTGAAGGGGCTGGAGACCCTCGAGCTGCGGGTCGAGCGGCAATGCCGCACCGCCCTTGCGATCGCGCGCCTTCTCGAAACCCACCCGAAAATCGGCCGGGTGATCTATCCCGGCCTGCCGAGCCATCCGCAATATGAGCTGGCGCGCCGCCAGATGACCGAGGGCGGCACTGTCGTCGCCTTCGACATCGCCGGCGACAAGGAGGGCTGCTTTCGCTTTCTCGACGCGCTGCGGCTGGTCGACATCTCCAACAACCTCGGCGATTCGAAAAGCCTCGTCACCCATCCGGCGACGACGACGCATTCGCGGCTCAAACCCGAGGAGCGCGCCGCGCTCGGCATCGGCGACGGCCTCGTGCGCCTCTCGGCCGGGCTCGAAGCGGAAATCGACCTGATCGCCGACATCGAGCGGGCGCTGCACCAGGTTTAGCGTCCCTGATCGGGAAGTTTCCTCCGGCTCCCGCCTCCGCCGGGATGGATGATGGGCAGAATTTCCGAGCACCGCCCTAGCTGCGCCAAGGAGAACCAGATGCGCGCCAATCCCGCGGCCGATGAGCGTTTTGCCGTAGCCTACCTGGTGCTCAGCGGGACGACGACGGCGGTGCGTTGTCCCGACCTCTTGCGTGAGCTGGTCGGGCTTGGCTTTTCGACCGTCATCGCGCTGCCGACCCCGAACGCCTCGCGCGTGATCGCGCCGCGCGACATGGCCGACATCGAGGGAGTGCAGGTCGTCGAATCGTACTTCGACCTGGCCATCCGCCCGCGGCCACCGCGCGGGGTGGTGCTGTTCGCGCCCTGCAGCTTCAACTCATTGAATAAGCTCGCCCACGGCATCGCCGACAACCTTGCGCTCTCTGTTGTTGCCGAGGCTATCGGGCGGGGCACGCCGGTAATCGTCGCCCCGTCCCTGAACGCGCCGCTCCTCGCGCACCCCGTGGCGCAGGCCTCGCTCGAGAAGCTGGCCTCGTGGAGTGTCGTCATCGTGCCCCCGGTCGACGAGGGTGAAGGCCCGCGTCTCGCCCCATCCGGAGTGCTGATCGACACCGTTCGGCCATACGTGCAGCGGTAATTACCTAATCAAGTTGTTAATAAAAGCTATTTGACACTTTGATTGTCCATAATTATCTCTGAACCACGTCTATAGTACGGGATTTATCCCGCCTCTTCGGGAGGATGGCGACGTGGCTCGGATCGAAACCGTCTCCAAGGCCGAGGCGATCAAGCAGCAAAGCCGGCAGCTGCGCGGCAATCTCGCCGAGGATCTCGCCGACACCACGGTGCCGTTCGACAAGACCGGCTACAGCCTTCTCAAATTTCACGGCATCTATCAGGGTTATGACCGCGATAGCGCCACCGAGCGCAAGCAGCGCGGCGACGACAAGATCTGGCAGTTCATGGTGCGGGTACGGATTCCCGGCGGACGCCTCACCGCCGACCAGTACCTCGCGCTCGACGAGATCGCCGACACAAGCGCCAACGGCTCCCTACGCATTACGACGCGCCAGAGCATCCAGTTCCACGGCGTCGTCAAATCCGGGCTGAAGGCGGCGATAGCCGATATCAACCGCGCCCTCCTGACGACGCTGGCCGCTTGCGGCGACGTCGTGCGCACCGTGACGACGGTACCGGCGCCGATCCGCGATGCGGTTCACATCAGGCTGGAGGACGACGCCCGGCGCCTCTCGACGCATCTCCTGCCAAAGACCGGCGCCTATCACGAGATCTGGGTCGACGGCGAGAAGGTGACGGAAGAGGAGCCGCCCGATCAGCTTTACGGCGAGCGCTATCTGCCGCGCAAATTCAAGATCGGCTTGGCGATCCCCGGGGACAACACGATCGATGTATTGACCAACGACCTCGCGATCGTCGCGCTGTTCGAGGGCGGCCCGGGGAACGCCAAGCTGGCGGGCTACAATTTCCTGCTCGGCGGTGGTCACGGCATGACCCATAACAAGCCCGAAACCTACCCACGGCTCGCCACCCCGGTCGCCTTCGTCGAACCCGACGACCTCCTGGCCGCCGCCGCGGCCGTGGTCCGGCTGCATCGCGACTGGGGCGACCGCGGCAACCGCCGGCACGCCCGGCTCAAATACGTCATCGCCGAGCAGGGCGACGAATGGGCGCGCGAGCGGCTCTCGGAGGATCTCGGCAAGACGCTCGCGGCATGCCGGAAGATGCCTGATTTCGCCGTGCCCGATCATTTGGGGTGGCATGACCAGGGTGACGGCAAGCTCTATCTCGGCGTGCCAGTGCCAAGCGGGCGGATTGTCGACGATGAGCGCTCGCGGCTGCGCAGCGCGCTGCGCGAGATCGTCGCCCGCTTCGCCGTTAATCCGATCCTGATGCCGAGCCAGGACATCATCCTCAGCGAGATCGCGCCGGCGGACCGCGCCCTGATCACGGCGGTGCTGCGCGATCACGGCGTTCGATTGGGCGAGGAATTGCTGCCGGTCGAACGCTGGGCCCTGGCGTGCCCGGCGCTGCCGAGCTGCGGCTTGGCGCTCACCGAGGCGGAACGGGTGCAGGGCGACATCGTCGGTGCGATCCTGGAACGGCTCAAGCGCTGGGGGCTGGAAGAGGAGCGGCTCAGCATCCGCATCACCGGGTGCCCGAATGGCTGCGCCCGGCCCTACACCGGCGATATCGGCATCGTCGGTCGGGTGCCCGGATATTATTCGCTCTATGTCGGCGGCGATTTCGCAGGCACCCGCCTCAACGAGGTGATTGCCGAGCGGCTCGACATCAGGGGCATCGCCGACGCGCTCGATCCGCTGTTCGCGCTCTTTGCGGCCTCGCGCTCGGCAGGCGAGGGGTTTGGCGATTTCTGCCACCGCATCGGCATCGCTGCGCTGCAGCAAATTGTCGAAGGCTGCCGGAAGCAGGCGGCCTGATCCAGCCATCGTCGTCCTGGCGCAGGCCGGGACCCGCTGATCCGCGCCGGCTTCCGCCGGGGCTGCGAATGGATTATTGAACGGCAGGATTTTCGAAGAGGTTGGTCATGAGCATCACCGTCGCCGTCATTGCGCAAGGCAGCATGGGCGCGGGGGTCGGGAAGCGGCTCCACGAGAACGGTGCCGAGGTGCGCACCCTATTGAGCGGACGCAGCGCCGAGAGCGCCGAACGCGCGCGCGCCGCGGGAATGAAACCGGCGGCCGACGAGAGGGCGCTACTCGAGGGCGCCGATTTCTTCCTGGCGATCCTGCCGCCGAGCGAGGTCGAGAATTTGGCGCACCGCCTCGCGCCGGCGCTCTCGGCATTGCGCACGAAGCCGATCTATGTCGATTGCAATGCGATCAGCCCGCAGACCGCGGCGCGCGTCGCCGCGATCATCGAGCCGACCGGCGCCAAATTTATCGATGGCGGCATTATCGGGGGCCCGCCGCGGCCGGGCTACAGCCCGGCGATCTACGCCTCGGGCATGGCGGCGGGAGAAACCGCGGTGCTGCGCGATTGGGGGATCGACTGGCGGGTGATCGACGGTCCGGTAGGCGCCGCCTCGGGGCTCAAGATGTCCTATGCCGGGATCACCAAGGGGACGACCGCGATCGCCGCGGCGATGCTGCTCGGCGCCGCCCGCTTCGGCTGCGGCGAGGCGCTGATCGCCGAATTGTCGAAGAGCCAGCCCGAGATGCTGCAGCGCATGCGCCGCGGCATTCCCGGCATGTACGACAAGGCCTACCGCTGGGTCGGCGAAATGGAGGAGATTTCGGACTTCCTCGAGGCCAGCAAGCCGTCGAGCGACATGTACGCCGCGATTGCCCAACTCTACGAATTTCTCGCCGCCGCCGAGGCGGAACGGCCGCCGGGTCCCGGCAACGCGATCAAGACCCTCGACCGGGTGCTGGGCCGCAATATATAGCTTCAAATAAACACGCCCTTCATCCCGCCTTCCGGATAGCGCAGCCCGGCGGCGGCGCCGACCGGCACCGCTTCGGCGATCTCGGCGACCTCGTCGGCCGTCAGGCGGACATCAAGCGCACCCAAATTCTCCTCGACCCGTTCGATCCGCTTGGTGCCCGGGATCGGGATCACATCGGGGCCTTGCGCCAGGAGCCAGGCGAGCGAGAGCTGCGCGACCGTGCAATGCTTGTCGGCGGCGATCGCCTCGGTGCGCTCGACCAGCACGCGGTTCTTCGAGAAATTCTCGCCCTCGAAGCGCGGATGGCGGCGGCGGGTATCGCCCTCGGAGAGATTGGCAAAATCGGGGATCACCCCAGCCAAAAGACTGCGGCCGAGCGGCGAATAGGGGACAAAGGCAATCCCGAGTTCGCGCGTCGTCACGCGCGTCTCGTCCGCCACCTCGCGGTAAAGCAGGGAGAATTCGCTCTGCACCGCGGCGATCGGGTGGGTGGCATGGGCGCGCCGGATCCTCTCCGGGCGCGCCTCGCAGAGGCCGAGAAACCGCACCTTGCCCTGCTCGACGAGCCGGCTCATCGCGCCGACCGTGTCCTCGACCGGCACATTGGGGTCGACGCGGTGCTGGTAATAGAGGTCGATCACATCGACGCCGAGCCGTCCGAGGCTCGCCTCGCAGGCCTGCTGGACATATTCCGGGCGGCCGTTGACGCCTCCCGAGCGGCGGTCCTGGCCGAATTTGGTGGCGAGGACGATGTTGTCGCGCCGGCCCTTGGGCAGGGACGCCAGGGCGCGGCCCAGCACTTCCTCGTTCTGCCCCAGGCCATAGGCGTCCGAGCTGTCGAGAAAATCGACGCCAAGCTCGATCGCCCGCTCTAGGAACGGGATCGCCGCATTGTCGTCGCTCGTCCCGTAGGTCCCCGAGAGGGACATGCAGCCGAGCCCGATCGCCAATACTTCCGGCCCGTTGCGGCCGAGCCGCCGGCGTTCCCGTGTTGCGCTATCGCTCATCGATCTCTCCCAGAAATTCGCGCGCACCATAGCCGATCGGCGAAGTTTTGTGACAAGGCCGAAGAGAGGCGTATGATCTGGGCACATTTCGAGCCTGAGGCGGGAGGCTGTCATGTCATCAACCGTTGGACATGTCTTTGTCGGGGCGGTGCGGTCGACGGAGGGCGGTCGCGGCGGCGTCTTTCGCCAGGCCGTCGGCAGCCAGCGCTGGGACGCGCTTGCTGACGGGTTGCCGGACGGCGCCGAGGTGCACGCGATCACGGTGCACCCAGGGGAAACCGATGCGGTCTTCATCGGCACGACCAAGGGTGCCTATCGCAGCGCCAACCGCGGCGACCACTGGGAACCGCTCGCGCTGCCCGATCAGGGGGCCGATGTCTGGTCGATCACGATCCACCCGACGGACCGGCGCACGATCTATGCCGGCTTCGGGCCGACCGGGGTCTATCGCAGCGACGATGGCGGCGACCACTGGAAAAAGCTGCCCGATCCGGGGCTGCCGGACCGGGTCCACATGACGTTCCCGTGCCGGGTCATGCGGCTCGATATCGATCCCGCCCGGCCCGATGACGTCTACGCGTGCATCGAGGCGAACGGCGCGATGCGGAGCCGCGATCGCGGCGAGAGCTGGGAGGATTGCACGCCCGGGCTCCTCCCCTTCGCCGAACAGGAAAAATACAAGAGCCGGATCGTCAGCCAGACCGAGATCGAGGGCATGCTCGACGGTCATGCGCTGGCGTGCAGCGCTGCGGCGCCCGGCACGGTCTTCCTCGCCAACCGCATGGGCCTCTTCCGCAGCGAGGATGGCGGGGCGCGCTGGCAGGATGTCGATATCGGCCGGTTCTCGCCGATGACCTATGGCCGCGACCTGCGCGTCTCGCCGCATGATCCCAAAATCCTCTACGCGGCGTTGAGCCCGGCCTTCCGCAGCGCCGACGGCGCGATCTACAGAAGCGAGGATGTCGGTAAGACCTGGAAACGGTTCGACCACGGGGTCAAGGCCGCGGCGACGATGATGGGGGTCACCACCAATCCGCGCGACGCCCGGCAGGTCTACGGGCTTTCAAAGGCGGGCCAGGTCTTCGGCACGCAGGATGGCGGCATCAGCTGGGTCGAGCGGCGCTTGCCCGAGGGCGTTGGCGACTGCTACGCCATCGCCTGCGGTTGATGGCGGAAATTCACCGAACGACAGGAGGAAACGATGGCAGGCACAACGCATATTTACGCCGGCGTGGCGGGCACCGTGGGCATGACGCACAGCGGCGGACTGGGCGGCGTCTTTCGTCAGGAAGTCGGCGGCAATAAATGGCAGAAACTGGGCGGCGGGCTCCCGGAAGACGCCGAGGTCCACGCGATTACCGTGCCGCCGGGCGACACCGACACGGTTTTTGTCGGCAGCACCAAGGGGCTCTACCGCAGCGGCAATCGCGGTGGCAAATTCGAGCGGCTGGCGCTTCCCGATGCCGAGGCGGATATCTGGTCGGTCTTGATCCATCCGAAAGACCCGCGGCGGATCTATGCCGGGGCGACGCCGATCGCGGTCTATCGCAGCGACGATGGCGGCGAGCATTGGAAGAAGCTTGCCGATCCGGGGCTGCCCAACCGCGTCATCATGGCCTTTGCCTGCCGGGTCATGCGGCTCGATGTCGATCCGAACTCCCCCGACGACATCTACGCCACGATGGAGGCGAACGGCGCGATGCGCAGCCGCAACGCCGGCGAGAGCTGGGAAGACTGCACCGCCGATCTGATCCGGTTCTGCGAGGAGCCGAAATACCGGAGCCGCATCGGCAGCCAGACCGAGATCGAAGGCATGCTCGATGGCCATGCTCTAGCGTGCAGCGCCGCGGCGCCAGGCACCGTCTTCCTCGCCAACCGGATGGGCCTCTTTCGCAGCGCCGACCGCGGTGAGCACTGGGTCGACATGGAGATCGGCAAGTTCTCGCCGCTGACCTATGGCCGCGACATCCGCACCTCGGTGCAGGATCCGCGTATCATGTACGCCGCGCTGAGCCCGGCGGCGCGCAGCACCGACGGCGCGGTCTACCGGAGTGAGGATGTCGGCAAGACCTGGAAGCGCTTCGACCATGGCATCAAGGCTGATGCGACGATGATGGGGGTGATCCCGCATCCGAAAGACGCGAGCCAGGTCTATGCCGTCTCACGGGTCGGCCAGGTGTTCGGCACCCAGGACGGCGGCAGGAGCTGGAGCGAGAGCCGGTTGCCCGAAGGCGTGCGCGACTGCTACGCGATCGCCTGCGGCTGAGTTTCCGTCGAGCGCCCACCCTAACCCTTCCGGCACTGCCCCCCGGGGGCAATCGCATTTGAAAGCCCTCCCCCTTGATGGGGGAGGGTTGGGTGGGGTGATCGTGTTGCTTCGCCAGTTCAGTCGGGATGCCAAGCGCCCAATTCACCCCCACCCCGGCCCTCCCCCATCAAGGGGGAGGGAGTGAGCAGGCCAAATGCGATTGCCCTGCCCGGGAGGTTGGGGTGGGGGGGCGATCGGGCGCTACAAGCCGAACGCCACCCGCGGCGAATTGGCCAGCGCCAACCGCCGGTAGCGGGCCAATGCCCATAATGGGAAAAATGCCCGATAGCCGTGATAGCGCAAGTAGAACACGCGAGGGAAACCGACCGCGGTATACCACGGCTCTTCCCACTTGCCGTCGCTGTCCTGGTTCGCGATCAGGTAGGCGATGCCGCGCATCAGCGCCGGGTTGTCGACTTCGCCGGCCGCCATCAGGCCGAGCAACGCCCACGCCGTCTGCGATGCCGTGCTGTACGGCGCTTTGCCGTGCGGCGTCTCCGGCCAATAGCTCTCGCCCGTTTCGCCCCACCCGCCATCGGCCCGTTGCTGCGCGATCAGCCAGGCGACCGCGCGGCGTATCTCCGGCGCTGCCGGGTCGACACCGGCGGCATTCAGCCCCGCCAAGACTGACCAGGTGCCATAGATGTAGTTGGTCCCCCAGCGGCCGAACCAGCTGCCATCGGCTTCCTGCTCGCGCCGCAGATAAGCGAGCGCCGCCGCCACCGCGGGACGATCGGACGGGATGCCGCGCTGGGCTAGAAAGCCGAGGCAGCGTGCGCTGACATCGGCGCTGGGTGGGTCGAGCAGCGCGCCGTGATCGGCGAACGGAATATGATTGAGATAAAAATGCGTGTTGTCGGCATCGAACGAGCCCCACCCCCCGTTGCGGCTCTGCATGCCAAGGACCCATTCCTCGGCGCGGTCGATCGCGTGTCGGTAGCGCTTCCCATCGAAGCGGTCGAGCGCCAAGGCAACCGCGGCGGTGTCGTCGAGATCGGGGTAATGCGGGTTATCATACTGGAATGCCCAGCCGCCCGGCCGCAGCCCGGGACGGGTCGCAGCCCAGTCGCCGACAGTGTCGAGCACCTGCTTTCCGGCCAGCCAGTCCGTGGCGCGGCGGATGGCCGGCGTGAGCCGCCTGTCGCCGACCTCCATCAGGGCATGACAGGCAAGCGCGCTGTCCCACACCGGCGATAGGCAGGGTTGCGGGTAGCTCTGCTCGGCGTCGAAGACGAGCAGCTTCTTGAATGCCGCGGCGGCGGCGGCACGATCCGGATGATCGGGCGGATATCCCAGGCAATCGAACATCATCAGCGCGTTCGCCATCGCCGGGAAGATGCCGCCCAGCCCATCCTCGCCATTGAGCCGCTCGGTGACAAAGCCGACGGCTTTTTCGATGGCGCGCCGCCGCGGGTCCGCCGGGAACATCGGCTCGGCCAGCCGCACCAGCCGGTCGAGCAAGGCAAAGGCATGACCGACCGGGGAAGCGGTCGGCGGCGAAATCCAGTCGCGTACCGTCTCCGGCGGCTCGATGAACAATTCGGCGATCTTCACCCCACGCGGGTTGCGGGCCGAGGGTCTCAACGCCATCAGCACGAGGAGCGGCACCAGCACGGTGCGCGACCAGTACGAGATCTTGTCGATGTGAAACGGAAACCAACTGGGCAGCAGCATGATCTCGACCGGCATCACCGGCACCGCCCGCCACGGCACCTCGCCCCACAGCGCGAGCATGATCCGGGTGAACACATTGCACCGCCGGGCGCCGCCGCGCGCCAGGATCGCCGCGCGAGCGCGCACCATATGCGGCGCATCGATCGGGTCGCCGACCGCCTTCAGCGCAAAATACGCCTTGACCGAGGCGCTCAGGTCTAGCTCACCGCCGAAGAACAGCGGCCACCCGCCATCGCCATCTTGGGCGGTCCGCAGATATCGTGCGATGCGCTCTTCAAGCTCGGGGTCGATGGTGCCGAGATAGTGCTGCAGCAGGATATACTCGGCAGGGATCGTGGCGTCGGCTTCCAGTTCGAATGCCCAGTGGCCGTCCTCGTGCTGCAGCGACAGCAGTGATTCGACCGATCGCGCGATCACAGCATCGAGGCCCGGCGCGTGCGCCGCCTCGCCGAGCGTCGGCGCATTCTCTTTTGCCGTCATTCCGCTCATCATGACAGCGCGCGTTGGCGCTCCTCGATCGGTGTCAGGGTCTGTGTCGCCGGCGCCCGGCCGGTGTTCTCGGCCGGCGCCCGACCGCGGCGCCGGTCGACGCACGCCGCTGCCGTGAACCCGGAGCGAATAGCGCCTTCGATCGTAGCAGGCAAGCCGGTATCGACATAATCGCCTGCAAGGTGAAGATTGGGCCACGCCGTAGCGGCCCCCGGCCGCCGCGCTTCTTGGCCCGGCGTCGCGCGAAATGTCGCGCGGCGCTCCTTGACGATTCGGGCGGGTGGCGTCGGTGCGGGCCGCAGACCGAAGGCGAGCGTCAGGTCGCCCCACAACGTCTCGCGCAGCTCGTCGGCGGGGCGGGCGACGATCCGGTCGGCCGCGCTGACCGTCACCGACACGACCTCGCGTTTGCGAAAAGCCCACTCGGCCGTTCCGCCGATGATCCCGGCGAATAACGGCGCACCTGGAGGTAACGTACAGCGGAAATGGGCGTTGACGATCGGCGCATAATCGTCCGGCACGATGAGGCCGGGAATGATGCGCGCCGCGATTGCCGCCGGTACGGCCAGGATCACGCTGTCCTCGGGCCTCAGCACAAGCGCGTTTTGCTCGAACAAGAGCTGACTGATGCGGCCGTCAGCGAAACCGAGTGCCCTGAGCCGACTGCCAAAGCGGATCTCCGCGCCGCGGCGCGACAACAATGAGAGCGCCGGATCAATGAGGCTCTCCGACAGCCCGTCCTTCGCCAGCATCGGTCGGCAAGCCGCCGCGCCGCGTCCGATCGTCTCGGCCAGCACGCGCCAGAACAAGCGGGCCGAGGCTTCCGCCACCCCGGTGTTTAGCGCTGCGACCGCGAGCGGCTGCCACAAGCGGCGGAACAGCACGCTATCGGGACGAAGCACCGCCGCGACCGTGTCCCCGGGCGCGGCGCTCCGCAGCCGCAGCACCTCGAGATAATCGCGCGCCCGGGTCCCCGGGACCCGCCGCGCCGCGCGCAACACCCACCACGGCACCACGCCCCTTCCGGGCCGCACCGCCCAATGCTCGCCCGACTTCAAATCGATGAACGGGATCGCCGCCTCGGCCGAGCGTTCGAAGGTACCCTGCGCCCCGATGCGCCCGATATAGGTTGACGCTGCCTCGTTGCCGGAAAGAATGAGGTGATTGCCGTTGTCGATGCGAACGCCCAATTCGGGATCGACAAAGGAGCGGCAGCGTCCGCCGGCGTGCGGGCCCGCTTCGTAGAGGGTGACCCTATGGCCCTGATCGGCCAGCGCAACCGATGCGGCCAGACCGGCGAGCCCGGCCCCGACGACATGCACGCGGCCCGGCGGTGGCGAAGTGGCAGCAATCATAGGAGCCCGTGGCGCAGCACCAGCCACAGCTTCTGCGCCTTCGACAAGCTGATTCGCCTGGTGGGATCCCGCCATCCCGAGCGCAACAATCGATCGAGCATCGCGCCGTAGAACGCGCCCATGACGGCCGCCGGCCGCATCGCCCGGCGCGAACAGCCCGCCATCGCCCGATCCGCCTCGGCGAAATGCCGCTCGGCGATGGCGGCCAGGTCGCGGCAGACCGCCGGCAGTGCCGGATGACGCAGCACCTCCATCGGGGCGGCGCCGCGGATGCCGTGGCGATCGAGCAGTTCGCGCGGCAAATAAAGCCGGCCGCGCTGAGCATCCTCGTCGAGATCGCGCAGGATGTTGGTCAGCCGCAAGGCGCGGCCGAGGGCGTCGGCGACGGCATGGGCCGCTGCGCTCGGATCGCCAAAGATATGCACCGACAAGTGGCCGACCGCGCTCGCGACGCGGGCACAATATCGGTCGAGGGTCGCCAGATCGGGGGCACGAATGTTTTGCGCTGCGTCCATCTCCATACCGTCAATAACGGTGTGGAAGTCTTCGCGTCGCAGGCGATATCGCGTCACAGGGTCGCGCAGCGCGCAAGCGATGAGCTGGCGCGGACGCCCGGCATAAAGCGCATCGATCTCCGCGTGCCAGGCGGCGAGCGCCGCCTTCTTGTGCTCGGGCGTCGTAGTGTCGTCGGCGATATCGTCGACCTCGCGGCAGAAGGCATAGACCGCGTACATCCCGTCGCGGCGGTCTTTCGGTAAGAGCCGCATCGCCCAATAGAACGAGGTGCCCGCCGACTCGACCCGTTGGCGAATGCTCTCGCGCAGCGCGGCATCGTCGGGGATGGCCCCGATGCTATCGGAGATCGTGTCGCTCATTGCTGGCGGCGAGCGAGGATGCCGCTGAGAAAGGCTGCCGCGACATCGCTCCTGGCGAGCGCGACGCGGGTCGCCAGCGGGTCGCCCTGGCGCAGGCGGCGCGCGAGGCGCGCGGCGAGCCCGACGATGACCGCCGATTCCCAGCGCAACCCGCGGGCGGCGACGCGCGGCGGGAGGCCCTGCGCGGTCGCGATCAGGCTCTCGGTGCGGTCGAGCATTGTGTCCAGCACCCGCCGCAATCCGGGGCTCACCGCCGGCGCCGCCAGCATTTCGATCCCGCAGCCCGCCTCGTCGAGATCGGCGAGCGGCAGGTAGATCCGGTCGAGGGAGCGGTAATCGGCGGCGCAGTCCTGCAGGTGATTGAGCACCTGCAAGGCCGAGCATAGCGCGTCGGAGGCGGGCCATGTGGCGCGGCTTTCGCCGTGCAGATCGAGCAGCTGGCGCCCGACCGGCGCAGCCGAATAGCGGCAATACTCCATCAGATCGTCCCAGTCGCGGTAACGCAGCTTGACCGCATCGAGACGAAATGCCTGGAGCACGTCATGGCAATGCTGGGCTGTCACGCCGGTGACGGCGAGGCTCTCGCGCATCGCCGCCGCAGCCGGCGACTCGACGTCCAGCGGGCCTCCGGAGCCACCATCCAGGATCTCTGCCATGCGGTCGAGGCGGCGCAGTTTGTCCGCAGCGGCGAGCGCCGGACTGTCGGCGATGTCGTCGGCGTTGCGGGCAAACCGGTAGAAGGCGTGGACATGGACGCGCAGGTCGCGGCGGATCAGCCAGGAGCCGACCGGGAAATTCTCGTCGCCGCGCCATTTGCCCGAAGGCGTCTCGACGCTAACAGCCCCAGCGGCCGATTCGGTCGGCGGCGTAGCGGCCTCGAGCGCGGTCATCCGATATAGCCGTTGGCTTTGAACCACGCGATCGCATCGGTGAGGGCTTGGCGCGTCGGCCGCGGCGCATAACCCAACTCCGCTACGGCGCGCGTCGAGCTGAAGAACATCTTCTTCTTCGACATCCGCACCCCGTCCACCGTGGCGAACGGCTCACGCCCGGTAACGCGTGCGATAGCCTCGGCGGCGCGCGCAATCGGCAGCAGCGCCGCGTAAGGAATCTCGAACGCGGGTGGGCGCCGGCCGGTCAATTGAGCGACCTCGACGAGGATTTCTCGAAGGCTCAGATTCTCACCGCCAAGAATATAGCGCCGGCCGATCTGCCCGGATTTGGCCGCGAGCAGGTGGCCGAGCGCGACGTCATCGACGTGGGCGATATTGAGCCCGGTATCGACATAGCCCGGCATCCGGCCACGCGCGGCCTCGACGATCAGCCGGCCGGTCGGCGTCGGCTTGATGTCGCCGGGCCCGATCGGGGTCGACGGATTGACGATCACCGCCGGCAGACCGCGCTCGACGACGAGTTCGGTAACCGCCGCTTCGGCCTCGAATTTCGAGAGCTTGTAGGGACCGATCATGTCCGCGGCCCGGCTCGCCGTCTCCTCGTCGGCGATGCCGCCCGGCACGATCCCCAAGGTCGCCACGCTGCTGGTGTAGACGATGCGCTCGACCCCGGCGCCCGACGCGGCAAGCATCAGCGCCCGGGTGCCCGCGACATTGACGCGGAACATCGGCTCGGGGTCCGGCACCCACAGTCGGTAATCGGCCGCGACATGAAACAGGTAGCGACAGCCCGCCACCGCCGCCGCGAGCGAGCCCTGGTCTTCGAGCGAGCCTTCCGCAACCTCGACGGTAAGCCCATCGAGGTTGCGGCGGTCGCTCGTCGGCCGCGCCAGCACCCGCACCGGATGGCCGGCCTTGAGCAGCGCCCGAGCGACGGCCGAGCCGACAAACCCGGTGGCGCCGGTAACCAGGCACAACCCCGATGGAAGCGACATGGGTCAGCGGGCCTCATGAAAATCCGGGCCATTCTGGCAAAAGCTTGCGACCGGCGCACCCCTTTGCGATATGGTAATACCTGGGCGAGCGAGGTATTACCATGCCGCGGGTCACGAGCAAGGGCCAAGTGACGATCCCGAAGCGCATCCGCGATTACCTCGGGCTCAAGCCGGGCGCATGGATTGAGTTTCACCTCGCTGATGACGGACGGATCGTGCTGAAAGCCGACCCGAGCGTCGACGCAAAAACGCGCGCTGGGCGCGAGCGACAACGCATGGAAAAGGCGCTTGTCGCCCTGCGTGGATCGCTCGAACTGGGAATGTCGACCGATGAATTCATGCGCTTGGTACGCGGTGATCCGGACGAATGATCTTCGTCGATACCAATGTCTTGGTGGACGTGGTGGACAACGATCCGATCTGGGCCGGATGGTCGCAGCGACAACTGGTCAATGCTGCGACGCTGGGTGAGGTGGCGATCAATGCCGTCGTGTACGCGGAATTGTCGGTCGGCTACGGGACCGCGGAGGAGGTCGAAGCGCTAATCGCCCGTCTTGGTGTCGTCGTCGTTCCGATCCCGCGCCTTGCATTGTTCATCGCTGGCAAGGCGTCTCAGCGTTACCGCTCAGCAGGAGGCATCCGGACCGGCGTCCTGCCGGATTTCTTCCTCGGGGCGCAGGCGCTTGTCGCCGGAGCCGAGTTGATCACCCGCGATACGAGCCGCTATCGGACCTACTTTCCCGATCTGGCGCTTATTGCGCCCCGGCCTAATTGAACGCGGCGCACGAATCGCGGGTGATGACGCCGACCGATTGCTGATGGAAGCGCGCCTTGTAGGCGTTGATCACCGCCGATAGCCGCGGCGCGAGATCGGGGGCGCGCTCGACGGCGATCAGCACGATCTTGACCCGCGGCGAACGGCCGATCACCCCAGTCGCGGGGTTGCGCCATTGGCCATAGCCGTCGAATACGGTGAGGCCATCGGGGAAGCTTGGGGTCACGACCGAGGAGAGGAAATCCGACCACTCGGCATCCGAGACGTTGCGCCGCCCGGCCTTGTCGCGGCCGAAGAACAGTTCGGCGACCAGCATCCGCTGTTCCGACGGCAGGAGGCAGGCATAGGGTGCCGGCGCTTGTGCTGACGCTGGTGGCAGCGGCGCGGCACACGCTGCGAGCGTCGACAACAGCAGCGCCGACAGCGCCTGCCGCAGGGCGGTTGGAGGAATGGCGCTACTCCGCGGCGGCGGGCACCGCGGCCGGTTCGACCCGAGCCGCGCAGAATTTGTATTCGGGGATCTTGCCGAACGGGTCGAGCTGCGGGTTTGTGAGGACGTTGGCGGCGGCTTCGGCATAGCAGAACGGGATGAACACTTGGCCGGGCGCGAGGTTGCTGTCGGCGCGCGCCTTCAATTCGATCGTGCCGCGACGGGTGGTGACGCGTATCTGGTCGCCGGCGGCGATGCCGAGCCGGCGCAATTCCGCCGGTGCCAGGCTTGCGACCGCCTCGGGCTCGAGCTCGTCGAGCACGCTCGCGCGCCGGGTTATCGCACCGGTGTGCCAATGTTCGAGCTGCCGGCCGGTCGTCAGCACCATCGGGTATTCCGCATCCGGTTCCTCGGCCGGCGGGATGATCGCGGCGGGAACCAGTCGGCCGCGGCCGGAGGCGGTTGGAAACCCGTTGCCAAACACGATGTCGTTGCCCGGCTTGTCCGGCGCGTCGCACGGGTAGGTCACCGAGCTTTCGCGCTCGACCCGCTCCCAGGTGATGTTGTCGAGCGACGGCATCGCCTGCTTCATCTCTGCGAACACATCTGCCGGGCCGGCATACGACCAGTCGAGGCCGATGCGGCGGGCGATCTCCTGGATGATCCACAGGTCTTGGCGCGCGTTTCCGTGCAGCGGCAGCGCCGCGCGGCCCCTCTGCACTTGCCGGTTGGTGTTGGAGACGGTGCCGTCCTTCTCCGGCCAGGCCGAGGCCGGTAATACGACATCGGCGTATTTCGCGGTTTCGGTAAGGAAGATGTCCTGTACGACGAGATGTTCGAGCCTGGCGAGCCCCTCGCGTACGTGCTCGACATCGGGGTCCGACATCGCCGGGTTTTCGCCCATGATGTAAAGCCCCTTGATTTCGCCGCGATGCGCCGCGTCGGAGATTTCGACGGTGGTCAGCCCACGCTTGTCGTCGAGCGCGGTCCGCCACAGCGCCTCGAATCTGGCGCGGACCTCAGGGGCTTCGACCGATTGGTAATCCGGGTAGAACATCGGGATCGCCCCGGCATCCGAAGTCCCTTGCACGTTGTTCTGGCCGCGCAAGGGATGGAGCCCCGTGCCCGGCCGCCCGATCTGGCCGGTGATCAATGCCAGCGCGATCAGACATCGCGCATTGTCGGTGCCGTGGGTGTGCTGCGAAATACCCATGCCCCAGAGGATGATCGCTGCCTCGGCACGAGCGTAGGTTCGCGCGACCTCGCGCAACCTCGCGGCATCGATGCCGCAGATCGGCGCCATCTTTTCCGGGCTGTAGTCGCGGATGTGCTCCCGCAGCCTCTCGAAGTCCTCGGTGTGGGCCTGCACATACTGCCGGTCGTAGAGGCCCTCTTCGATGACCGTGTGGATCAGCGCGTTGAGCAGTGCCACGTCGCGTCCGGGATTTAAGCGCAACGTTGTCGTTGCATGCCGCATCAAGGCGTAGCCGCGCGAGTCGATCGCAATGAGCTTGGCGCCGCGCTTCGCCGCCTGCTTCAAGAAGGTCGCCGCAACCGGATGGTTTTCGGTCGGCCGTGCGCCGATGACGATGATGACGTCGGCGTTGGCCGCGGCGGTGAACGGCGCGGTTACCGCGCCCGAGCCGATCCCCTCCATCAGCGCCGCGACAGAGGAGGCATGGCAGAGCCGCGTGCAATGATCGATGTTGTTGCTGCCGAACCCAGTGCGAACCAGCTTTTGGAGCAGGTACGCCTCCTCGTTTGTGCCCTTGGCGCAGGCGAAGCCGGCCAGCGCGCGCTTCCCGTCCCGATCGCGGATGCGTTTGATCCCCGCGGCGGCGCGGTCGAGCGCCTCCTCCCAGGTGGCCTTCCTGAAATGGGTGAACGGGTTGGCCGGGTCGATCGCGACATCGTCCTTCGCCACCCCGTCCTTGCGGATCAGCGGCTCCGTCAGCCGGTCCGGGTGTGCGACATAATCGAAGCCGAAGCGGCCCTTGACGCAGAGCCGGTTGTGGTTGGCCGGCCCGTCCTTGCCCTCGACCGCGACGATGCGGTCGTCCTTGATCTTGTAGATCAGCTGGCATCCGACGCCGCAATAGGGGCACACGCTCTCGACCTCGCGGTCGGGCGCATTGGTGTAGACGCCGTTGCCGTCGACGAGGCTCGCCGGCATAAGAGCGCCCGTCGGGCAGGCCTGGACGCATTCGCCGCAGGCGACGCAGGTCGAATTCCCCATCGGGTCGTCGAAATCGAACACGATCTTTTCGTGGATCCCGCGTCCGGCCATGCCAATGACGTCGTTGACCTGGACCTCGCGGCACGCCCGCACGCACAAATTGCACTGGATGCAGGCATCGAGCTGCACCGCCATCGCCGGATGGCTGCGGTCGGGCGCTGGCGGCGTCCGTCGCGGAAACCGGCTGTCCTTGACCTCGATCGCATCGGCCCATTGCCAGAGGCGCGAACCTGGGTCGTGCGCCGCGGCGCGGTCCGGCTGGTCGCCGATCAGGAGCTCGAAGACGAGGCTTCGCGAGGCTTTCGCCCGCTCGCTCGCGGCATGGACCTTCATGCCCGGCGTCGGAGTGCGGATGCAGGAGGCGGCGAGAACCCGCTCGCCCTCGACTTCGACCATGCAGGCGCGGCAATTGCCGTCGGCGCGGTAGCCCGGCTTGGGCAGCCAGCACAGATGCGGGATCTCGACGCCGTGGCGCTGTGCCGCCTGCCAGATCGTCTCGCCCGGCTCGGCCTCGACCTCGGCATCATCGAGAAAGAAGCGGATCGGATCGCTCATTGCACGACCCCCATGATTGGAACCACCCCGACGCAGGTCGGGGCCCATTCGTCCGACGCACGAACGACTGAAATATGGGTCCCGGCCTTCGCCGGGATGGCATCTTGATAGGAACGGGTGCCGGTCATTTCAAATCCTCGCGGAAATGTTTCACCACCAGGTTGACCGGGTTCATCGC
>Ga0210394_10002217_pt1 | contig 27366 bp, 15 predicted proteins | sample IncBWC12MmetaG_FD_160121 | JGI IMG/M metagenome (GOLD analysis project Ga0210394, IMG submission 160121) | Forest soil microbial communities from Barre Woods Harvard Forest LTER site, Petersham, Massachusetts, United States - Inc-BW-C-12-M | ecosystem: Environmental > Terrestrial > Soil >...
TGAATGCCCGTTTTGAATAAAACGTTGCTGGGTTTCCGCCCGGCCGTCCTGTGTGTGGCGGCTTCCGCATTATACGATGTTACGAATGAAGAACAAGCTAACACCCGCGCCCGGTCGCGCCCATTCCTGGAGGGTATAAGCGCCGCGGTGCGCACCGAAGGGGCGTTCGACCCATCTACGTTTCCCAAGGTCACCGCATCAGCCTGGCTACCGCCATCCAGTGGACCTGGCGGGTAACCGACGGCTTGCGCATCCCCCGTCCAACCCGCGATGCCGACCACCTGGCCGCCGAAACGAAACGGGCGTTTCTGGCCGCTCATGCATCCGAAAATTGAATCCAATCTAGCTGAATTTCAAGACGGTCCCACTCCACCGCAAACCGTATAATCCCCCATCGAACCGACTTAACCCTGAACCAGGTGAAGGCACTTCTAGGGCTGTCTGTTCGGTCATTTCTACCGGAGAAATTGATGAAGCGTTTGGGCGTGCTTTGTTGTTGCTTGCTCTTTTTTTCGCTCCTTCCCGCACCCCGCCTGCACGCGCAACAGGCCCCCGCTGCCAGCACGTCCTCCCAGGAAGTTCCCAAAGCGCTCACCGAACGGCTCAACCAGTTAGACCAGAAAGTAGCGCAGGCACAGTCCTCCGCGGACAACGCCTGGATGCTGGTCAGTGCCGCGCTGGTCCTGATGATGACCGGCCCGGGTCTGGCGCTCTTTTACGGTGGCCTGGTCCGCCACAAGAACGTCCTGGCGATGATGATGCAAAGCTTCGCGCTAATGGCGCTGATCACCGTGCTGTGGGCCTTGGTGGGATATAGCCTCTGCTTTGGCGGCGACGGACCGTTCATCGGGAATTTCGCCCATGCTTTCCTGCGAGGAGTGGGAGCGGATCCCAATCCCGATTACGCCGGCACCATTCCGCAAATGACCTTCATGGTCTACCAACTGATGTTCGCCATCATCACGCCCGCGCTGATTACCGGCGCAACAGCGGAGCGCATGAAATTTTCCGGAACCATGCTGTTCATGACCCTGTGGTTTTTCATCGTGTACGCGCCGATGGCCCACATGGTCTGGGGAAAAGGCGGCTTGCTGAACGCTTCTCTCGGCGGCAAATTCCCGACACTCGATTTTGCCGGCGGCACCGTGGTGCACATCACCTCCGGCGTCTCCGCGCTGGTGTGTGCGCTGTACATGGGCAAGCGCGCCGGCTACCCGAAGCAGGCCATGCCTCCACACAATCTTGTCCTGAGCTTTATCGGCGCCTGCCTGTTGTGGGTTGGATGGTTTGGCTTCAACGCCGGCAGCGCGCTCGCTTCCAACAGCCTGGCCACCAGCGCTTTCGTGGCTACGCATTTTGGCGCAGCGGCCGCGGCTCTCAGTTGGAGCCTCGCGGAATGGCTTAAGAATGGCCGAGCCAGCGCACTTGGCGCAATTTCCGGCGCGGTCGCCGGACTCGTCGCCATCACTCCTGCCGCTGGTTTCGTCGGGCCCATGCCCGCTTTGGTTATCGGGTTCATCGCTGGAATCGTGTGCTTCCTGATGGTGACAAAGTTCAAAGCTCTTTTCGGCTACGACGATTCGCTCGACGCTTTCGGTGTTCATGGCGCGGGTGGAACAATCGGCGCGCTCTTAACCGGAATTTTCGCGCGGGCAATCTACAATCCCATCTATGGCGCGGAAAACGGAGTGAACCGCCCCACCGGCGGCTTGGATGGCCACTGGATTCAAGTCGGCTATCAGCTCGTCGGTGTCGCCTTTGCCTGGGTATTCGCGCTGGTTGGCACCTTGGTCATCCTGAAGGTCGTCGATCTACTGACCGGAGTACGCGTAACGCAAGATCAGGAAATCGAGGGCCTCGACATCACGCAACACGGCGAAGAAGCCTACAACATGGAATCCTGAAGCAAGAAAGGCAACATTTGCTGCATGTCGCGGTAGTCACGATTTTGGAGTTTAGATTTCTATGATGAAACTGGAAGCCATCATTCAGCCATCGCGTTTTGAATCCGTGAAGGACGCTCTGCTCGAGATTGGTATCGAGGGCATGACCGTCACGGAAGTGCGCGGTCACGGCCGGCAAAAGGGCCACACCGAGGTGTATCGCGGCCGCGAATACACCGTGGACCTGCTTCCGAAAATTAAGCTCGAAATTGTCCTTGCGGATGCTCTGGTGGATCGCGCCGTGGAAACCATCCTGAAAACAGCAAAGACAGGCAAAATCGGAGACGGTAAGATCTTCCTATCCCGGGTCGACGATGCGATTCGTATCCGGAACGAAGACCGCGGCGAAAACGCATTGTGAGCGCCCCGATGTCCCACCCGCGTCCAGCACTTACCTCAGGTTTTCGCCCGAACAAGAAAATGGACGAGTCCATCACACCCCTGTCCGTGCTCGGGCCGCAATGTGAAGCCCGCCGCGAACGCATCCGCAAACTCTTCGAGAGCGGCGCCAGCGCCCACGATACGCTGCGGGAGCTTTGTGAACTCGCCGACGACACCATTCGAAAAGTATTCGCTGAACTCCTGCGCGTCCGTGACGCATCCTCGCAAGGACTCTGCGTCCTCGCGCTAGGTGGCTATGGCCGAGAACTGCTTTTCCCCTATTCCGACCTCGATATTCTTTTCCTCTTCGGCAACGAGAAGGCCGAACAGGAATTTCGTCCGCTAATCTCCGAATTTTCCCGCACCCTCTGGGATCTCGGATTCCGCGTGAGCTCCGCTGGCCGCACCCTCGACGAATGCAAAGGCATCGAGGACGAGAACACGGAGTTTCACCTGGCCATGCTGGACCGCCGCTTTCTGGACGGCGATCTCTCGCTCTTCGAAAAGTTGGACACCAAGGTTCTGGCCGGCGCGGAAAAACAGGCGCGCCCATTCCTCCTGGGCGAACTTCAGCGTCTGACCCGCGAACGCCTCGGCCGCTACGGCAACACCATTTTTCATCTTGAGCCTAACGTAAAGGAAGCTCCGGGTGGCTTGCGCGATTTTCATTCCACGCTGTGGATGCGCCAACTGGCTGGTGACACGCGCGATACCCGCATCAGCCCGGTTCACGAAGAAGAGCTTACCCGCCGCGCCGTCGAATTCCTCAGTGCCATCCGCTGCTTTCTCCACTACAGTCACGGCCGCAACGACAACACGCTCACCTACGAACTCCAGGCCGCCGCTGCGGAACGCTCTCTCGGCATCGACGACAATCTTCGCCGCAATCCCGCCGAATGGATGCGCCTCTATTTCCGCCACGCGCGCACGCTGAATCGCCAGCTCATGCGTTACATGGAGCAGCGCCCCGCCGTATCGCTTTCCTTCCGCCAGCGTTTGGTAAACGCCACTCTCGGCTCCAAAGCGGAAGTCTCGAATGGCAAACCCTTTGCCGTTCGCGATGGCCTTCTGGAGCTAACCAACGAACAAGCCTTCTCCGATCGCCATGCCGTGTACGCGCTGCTCACCGAAGCGGCTCGCAGTGGAATTTCGCTTAGCCGAGAAGCCGAACGCGGCATCGCCTACATCGTCACCCATCCGGAACTCCCGCAGCGCAACGCGCGTGTCACCTGGCCGGTCTTCCGTGAAATTGTCGGCGCCGATTATCCGGGAATGGCGCTGCGGCCCATGCATCGCCTCGGCTTGCTCGTCGAAGTTCTTCCAGAATTCCGGGTGATCGACTCGCTAGTCGTTCGCGACTTCTACCACCGCTACACCGTGGACGAACACTCTCTCCGCACCATCGAGCACTTGCAGGATCTCGGCGAATCCACGGATGCGCGCGCGCTACACTTCGCGCCTCTTTGGCGAAGCGTGAATCGCCGCGATCTATTGATTCTTTCCTTGCTGCTGCATGACGTTGGCAAGGGCATGCCAGTGGAGAATCACGTAAGCGGCAGCCTTCAGGCACTCGAAACCGCGGCGGACCGCCTGCGACTTTCTCCCGAAGAAAAAACCGAAGTGAGTTTTCTGATCGAGCATCACCTGGATATGTCCGCCACTGTGCAGCGTCGCGACATTTTCGATCCCGCCACGGTTTCCGCGTTTGCTGCCACCGTCGGCACGCACGAGCGCCTGCAACGCCTCTGCCTGCTTACTTACGCGGACATTCACGCCGTCAACCCCGAAGCCCTCACTCCCTGGAAAGCGGAAATGCTCTGGCAGTTGTTCGTCGCCACATCGAATTTCTTCAGCCGCAGTCTGGATCGCGATCGCCTGCACGTCGCGGAAGAAACGCAACTCCTCGAACAGGTGACTCGTCTGGCCGGCGGCACGTCTTCCAAGGCGGACGTCGAGCGCTTCCTCGAAGGTTTTCCGCGCCGCTATCTCGCCGTGCATACCCCCGATGAAATCGCCTCGCACTTCAGCCTCTACCGCAAACTTGGCGCCGAACCGGTTCAAACAGAACTTCTTTCGGGTGGACACGCCTTTCAACTCACGCTACTCTCCGCCGACCGTCCCGCGTTGTTTGCGTCTATCGCGGGTGTGCTCGCCGCGTGGGGTATGAACATCGTCAAAGCCGATGCCTTCGCTAACGAAGCGGGCGTGGTCCTCGACACGTTCCACTTCATCGATTTACATCGCACGCTCGAATTGAATCCCATCGAAATCCCACGGCTGCAGCAATCCATCGCGCAAGTCGTCAGCGGCAAGCAACCCCTCGAGCCATTGCTGAAGGGCCGCTTGGCAGCAGCGCTCGCGCGTCCGCCCAAAGTGGCCATTCCCACGTCGATCAATTTCGATGACACGTCTTCCGTGCACTGTACCCTGATGGAGATCGTCACGCAGGATCGCGCCGGTCTGCTTTACGAAATCGGCTCCGCCCTCGCGCGCCTCGCCTGCAACATCGAAGTGGCGCTGATCGACACCGAAGGCCAGAAAGCCATCGACGTCTTCTACTTGACCTCCGACGGCAAGAAACTTACCGCCCCAAAGCAAGAACTCCTCCGCGAAGTCCTGAAAGCCACGCTCAATTAGCTTGGTCTCTTCTCAGGGTGGGTGCTCCACCCGTCGATTTAACGCGTGGGTCTTGCTTGGGTTTTCTTTAGTGCTCGGTTCCCCGTCCCGTGTCTACAACCCCGCTCGCATCTGTTCAATCGTCGTGTTCGGGAAATAATGCTCCAATATTTCGCGGAACGTCGCGCCATTCTCAGCCATTGCTCTCGCCCCGCGCTGGCACAATCCAACCCCATGCCCTTGCCCAATTCCTTCCAGCACAACCTGCCCATCCGTCTCTCTGCGCAAACTGAAATTGTTGCTGGGCACCGCGTTCCAGCCCATCCGCCGACCAACACTCAACCGCCCGGCTTCTCCACTCTGCAAAACCACGGCATCAGCGGTGGAAACTTCCCGCGTCCACTTCACCGGGTTCTTGTAGCAAAACTCACAAATCACCGAAAAGTAGGGATACGCACCCGCCGGCAATCCGATTTCCTTCGGAGTTCGCGTGTGCCCACCGCAACTCCGCGTAAACATTGCGGCCACCGTCTTCCCGTTGTACGCAAGGATCATCCCGCGCGTTTCCACTGCGGCTTTCGCGGCCGGACTCTCCACCCGCGCAGGGCCGCGCAAAAACTGGCAATGCGTGAGGTCGCAGAAATCAAAATCCTGGTGCCTCCGGCCACTCGCGGCGAAAAACGATCGCGCCGCCACTGCTTGCGCCTTCAACGCTTCCAGCGGCGTATCCCCGGTCATCTCCGCGCCCACTACCGATGCGACTGCGGTTTCCAAATCCATTTCGACAATCGAGATCAGCACCCCCTCCTTCGTGATGACTCGAAGTGTTCCTCGGTATTCGCGTTTTATTTTCCCGGGGACTGCCAGAACAAATGCCGCCGCGTCCCGATTCCGGTTGGTGGTCTGAATCTCCTCGGCGCGTATCTCTTTCTGGCCGCACTTTGCGGAGACGCCATGCGCCGAGGCTCGGATCCTCAGCGCGCCGCAGTCTGATCCCGCCGTAACAAAGAATTGCTGTCCCGCGCCGGAAACTAGAAGTTGCTGCTGCTTTTCTCCGGCGCTCAGCAGCAACTCTGTCGGATGAAAAATACCCAGCACGCCGATGTTCACGGTCTGCGCGCAGGCATCCGCGCACAAAACAAAAGCTGCGCATAGCAGAACGATGCACGTCCTCATCGCCGGTTTAGTCCTCCATACTCCGCAGCATCCGCCCCGCGGTTTCCGCGGCCTTGGCACCAGCTACGCCGTGGATCCGCACCATCAGCAGGATTTCCGGACGCTCGGCCGGCACCAGCGCGATCACGAATCCGTCCGCGGGAGCCCAAGGAGTGTGCGTGCACGGCGCTGTTCCGGTTTTCACCAGCGCCTCCGCCGGCTTCAAAGCGCTGCCCACCGCAGCGCCGGTTCCACGCCGCGCGGATTGTTTCATTCCCTCCAATAGTTCGCGCACGCCCGGCTGTTCCCTGCGCCGATACAACTCCAGATACGCGCGCGCCATGTGCAACGGCGCAATCCGCCACCGATCTCCGATCCCGATCAACCCCGCGCCGTCAATCGCTGCGTCCGGCGGTTCTAATCCGAAGCTCTGCGTCACCGGAAAAAGTTGTTCAAGCGTGACGCTCTCTGCCATCCGTCTAAAATACGAATTACACGAAACGCTCACCGCCGCCACAATGTCCAGTTTTCCATGCGGCTGATCTTGCCAGCAGCCGCTCGCTTTTCCCTTACATTCGTAGCTTGGGTAGCGATAGTCATGCGCTGCGGCATAAGCCATCGCGGTGAACGGCTTCACCAGCGAGCCGAGCGGAATCGGCTTCTCGTAATTTTCCCAGTGGCTTGTTAGTAGCACGCCAGACTGCGCATCAAGCAAAAGGTAAGACGCGCCCCCGTGCGCAAACTCCCGGTCAAGAATTTGTACTGCGGACTGTGCGAAAAGCGAATGTCCGGGAGCGCTGGAAGACACTCCTTGTGCGAAGATCGAGCAAGGCAGCAGGAGCAAAAACAACAAACGACAACGCCCATCAGCACGCTTCGTCACTGCACCCACAAGTACGTGACCGTCTGCGTCTGTTTGTCCGCCGCATCGTGCACCACAATTTTTTCAGAAGCCACGCCGCGCAGCGTTTCACTCAAGCTTCCGATGTTTCCGGAAAAGAAATCCGGCGCCTGCCCGGCTCCGCCTGCCGCGTTCTCAAGGTTCAACATGCGCGTCAGTTTCGAGAAAACTCCTCGCTCGGACTGGTGATTGAATCCCGCCGAGTACGTGCTCGGCCCATTCGTGGACTTCCGATCTAAATTCGCAAGCGTAGCCGCCAGAATCTCGTGTCCGTCGGCAACGAACACATATTTGCCGCGCACCGAGACCGCAAGCGGCCACAACCCATCGAGTTGGCTGATACCGGAGTTGCTCCGCCACGCGACTCCCAACTCTCCCGTGGTCAGTCCAGGTTTCACAAAGTCCACAAGCGCCTCCTTAACCGACGGCTCATCCCAATCCGATGTGCCAAGAAAAACCACCACCGAATGCATGCGAACAAAAACGCCCCGTGGATTTACGTCTGTGTCCTGAAATTGTAGCGACGCGGCGACCTGATTCTTCGCGAACACTTCCTTCAGTAATGTCCCGCTCTCGGTTGATCCAGTCTGTTGCACCGGCGCCTGGTCGATCCGCGTCTCCAGGTCCGAACCTATGCCCGCCTCGCCATTTCCGAGTTGCACCTGTGGCGCAAGTTTTTCCGGAGCAGCAGGCCCCAGGTGCGGCGCCAAAATCTTGGTCTCCAGCAACTTCACGCACTCTTCCGGCTTCGGGTCGGATTTGGCAAGATACACGCCGGCATTTGCGGGAACTAACCCCGCAAGGTCCGCCACACCCGCCGTACCAGTTGTACTGGCTTCGTATTTCGCCGCGGAATCCTTCCGCAAAAGCACGCGTTCCTCGCGATACTCGGTGCCATCTCGCGTCAAATCCGAAATCGCGGCGCTGTATTGCGCCATCTCCGTAATGTTCTGCTGAATCCAATACGACCGGAAGTACGGGCTGGGCACGATCTTTTCCAGATTCAGCACCATGCGCAAATCGCCGGCCGTTCCCACCACGGCAAGCAACCGCGACCACCAACCCTCCGCCTCCAGGCTCTGCTCCGCGTTACCCGCAAGCATCTGCAGTGCGCCGGCCATCAGGTCCTCTCGCGTCGCCAGCAGCAGATAATCGCCGGTCACTGCGAACGCAACCTCGCGATTCGATTCTGGATCGCGCCGCAAATAAAACGTCGCACCGCCCGCCGAGCGCGTTTCGAATTTCGATCGCGTTTGCCACAACGCAGATTGCATCGAGCTACCGGACGGCAGGCGAGTGATGTACAGAAACTGCAACTTCCCGATGTCGAAGAGCGCCACCGCGCTCTCCTTGCCAGCAATCTGCCGCACCAGTTCGCTGTTCGCCGGGACGCCGGCGGCGTTAGAAAATTCCGTGAGCGCATCTTTCAGCCGCAGGAACAGGCGCGATCGCGAAAACACTTCGTAGTTCGTGCTTTTCACCCACCCCTGTTTCTCTGGCGATTTGTCCCAGTCCGCGAGCAGTGCGGAGAAATCCTTGGCCTGCAGGTACAGCAATGCGCCCGCAGGAATGAAGTGCGACAGCTCAGGCTTGGAAGAATCCACGGTCCGATTCGCAATTCGATACGCTCCCAAACCGAGTCCCGCACAAATCGCCGCGATCAGCGCGAGTGCAAACGTCCGCTTCATGGCTGTGCTCCCTTCTGCGCGGAGGGCTTCGTCGGCTTCATGGCGCGTGCCACTAACCGCGGGCGCACCAGCCGGTTCTGTTCCAGCTCTTCATGAAGGATCGGCTGGCGTGCCTGGTTCGACTTTTCCCGCCGCACCCTGGCCTGAACCTCCAGCAATTCCGCCGTGATCGCTTTCTTTACCGCGGCCGCTTTCTCCAATTTCTGAGCCGCTTGCAGGTAACCGGCCGCCTCGTTCAGCCGCTGCAAACGGGCCAGTGCGCTCCCGACGGCACGCAGAGTCTCCGCCTGCTCATATGGCTGAATTTCCACCGTCTTGGTCACCGGCGAAACTTGCTCTTCAACCCGGCTCGCTTCCTCATCGCTAAGCACTTCCTCTTCGTCAGACGGATTGCGCGGAACGACTTGGCGAAGCCTCTGGTCTCGCATCAGTTGTTCGATGGAAGCAAGCGCCGTCTGGTCCAATCGGAGGCTCTCGGCCACGCGGAAAAACCGCAGACGTGCGTCTTCTCTCGACGGAGTATCCGCCAGCGCACTCGCGAGAATCCGCATCTTCACGCTTGCCTCGGATGAGTTTTGCGCCGCCGCAAGCCGCGCATCGTAGAAAAACGCATAGTCGGCCGATGCAGAGGTCATGTCCTTCAGTCCACCAGCCAGAAGATTTAACTCCGCACTGCCGAGATTCTTGGCGCTGACGCCACCGAGCGCTTCCGCCGATTGCACGCGAACGGTGTAAAGATCCGCTCCATCCGCGGCAATTTTCGCTAGGCTTTCCTGTGCGCCGCCATTGTCCCGTGCCACTGCAAGTTGCGCCTTGGCCAGCCGGAACCGGTAGTTCGCTTCCCAAGGCGTGGATTTCGCGAGCGGCTCTAGAAACGCAATCGCTTCTGCCGGGTGGCCGGTCTTCTCCAGTAACGCCGCCGCGGAATCCATGTTCGCGTACGGATCGCCCACAACCAGCACCAGTCTCTTCAACAAACTCACCGCGCCCAGCGTGTCTCCCGCGGCGATACGAATTTCCGCCAGTCCCAGGAAATTCGCGGCAACCAACTGGTGTTCCTCCAGCTCTCGTGCAAACACAAATTCCAGTATCTTCCGCGCGGATTGTTTGTCTCCGGCCTCGAAGAGCTGTCGTGCTGCCGTTCTCAATGCATCCGCGGAGGGTGCTGTCTGCGGCTCCACTTTGTACCCGGCGATTTTCGCATCCAGCGCGCCGAGATTCGCGATGACTTGCATCTCGTATGGCACCAGCGCTGCGGCATCCTGTTTCCAGGTGTCCTGTCGCAAAGCGGCAATAGCGTCGTTCGCCTGGCTGAACTGTTTTGTGTCCACCAGGTATTTCACCCAGCGCAGTTGCCAGTCGCGCAGGGCACTCGCCGCGCCTTCCTGCTCCAGTCCTTCCGACTTGTCGACTGCAACTTTCTTGGCTTCCAGAATCCGTTGATAGATCGGCCCGCGCTGCGCCAGCGGCACCCACGAAACTTCTACAACATCCGCGAGAACGCTAATCGGATCGGGCGCGGCGGAAGCAATTTCCAGCAACCACGCAGTGGCCGTCGCCTGGTCGTCCTGCGAGATATACGCGCTGTGCAGCAACGCATTCGACCGGTAATTGCCATTGCGACGCAAATACGCGCGCAGCAGCTGATCAACGTCAGGCTGAACCGCCTCAAACAAATGCCGCTTCTGCACATGTTCGCAGGCGCGTCCAAAATCCCTCCAGAAGCTTTCGTTCATCCCCGATTTGCTCAACTCAGTTAGCAGCGTGTCGAACACCAGTTTCCATTCAGCAATGGCTTGCGCGCGATTGCCTTCTTGAAAGTACGCCAACGCCAATTTGTCGTGTACCGACACGATGTCCGGCGAAAGTTCCAGCGTGTAGTGGAACTGCTCGATCGCGCGACGCGCATCGCCTTTCTCGAAATAATAATCACCCAACGATTGATAACCGCTCGCGGATGCAGGGCTTTGTTCCACGCTCGCCGGCAAATAATCTTCAGGGGCAGCTTGCTTCGTGTCGCCCAGATACTCGCCATACCGCGAGCCGTAGTAAAACCACACGTCGCCCGCAAGTTGCTTGTCGCGATCCACCGGCTTGCCCAATCTTTCTCCGATGGTCTGACTCCCGAGCGCATTGCCAAATGCATCGTTGATCGCCGGACGGTTCTCCAGAAAATACATTCCAACCAGCGCGGTATACGATTTTTGCCACACCGCTGGCCGCGCCTGGCTGCGTGCCGCAACCACCGCCTGCGCCAGCTCCGCATTTCCATGCAGCACCGCATAGTCCGCGGCAATCTGCCCGAACGGCGTCCACTCCGAAGCCGCACGCACAAGCTGCTGCGGACGATCCTTCAACAACAATTCCAGAAAACGGGTCTGATTGATCGGGTCTAGATATCCCGGCGAAAGTCTCGACAGCAACTCCAGTTCCTTTTGCTCATCCCCTGCCGCCCGGTACGCTTCCGCCGCAGCCAGGTTCACTGTGCCATACTGCTCTGGCCGAATACGTGGGACAAATTTCTCCAACTGCTGTCCAAGTTCTGCGAATTTCAACCTTTCCCTTTGCAACTGCACAAGTTCCTGCATCTGGTTCAACAACACCAGGCCACGAGAGTTCATCATCAATTCGTATCGCCATTGCGCTTCGATCTCCGCCAATCCGGCAGCGCGCACCAGCGAAAACGCAAGGTTATCCTCCACGGACCCATTCAACGACGCGCGCACCGTCTGCGCAAAACCGCCAAACGAAACTTTCTCCTCCGGTGTGAAATAACGCCTCGCCGTGCTGCCCATCTCCACCAGCGCACCGCGCATTCCGCTCTCGGCATTGGCTTTTCGGATGGTCAGTGTCCGCTCGCGCCATTCGCGATCGGAAACGCTTGCGATTCCCTGGCGCGCCACTTGCTCCGTCAAAACCGGCAGAGAATCCGACGCAGCCTTCAATGCACCCTGCAGCGTTGTGTACGCCTTATCGTGCAGCCGCAGCCGCGTCATGATTCGCGCATATAACTTCGCGCCTTCATGGTTCTCCGCGCTGGCCAACAGATCACCGCCGCAAATCTGCAGTCCCTGCTCCGCAAATTGCCTGGCCTGCTCCAATATTCCCCAGCTCTCCAGCCGCCGCGCCATCTCGAAGTAATTGCTCGCGCGCTGTGGTTCGACATCGATCAGCGCCGTTTTCAGCGCCGCCACCGCGTCGGCATTTCTCCCTTGCCGCGCGCGCACTTCCGCGATCTTTTCCATCCACTTCGGATCCTTGTACGCCAGTTGATACAACTTGTCGTAGTCGCTCGCGGCATCGTCGAATCGGAAAAGCCGCTCGTTCAACGCCGCCCGCGCAATCCGCAAATCCGTGCGGTCCGGACGAATCGCGATAGCCTTCCCGTAAGATTCGATTGCTGCTGGAAAATCCTCCAGGCTGGTTTGCATCCTGGCCAGCACCATCGGCCAACGGAAATCGCGTGGCGACTGCTGGACGGTCTTGGCGTAAAAATCCAGTAACTGCTTCTCGCGCTGATAGCGCAAACCGTACAACGCCGCTTCCGTTGCTAGCGCTTCGTCTTCCGGATAGTTGTTGAGCAGTTCGATGTACTGGTCGACCGCCCCACCGTATTCCTTCAGTTGCGTAAGCGCTGGTATCAACCCTCGCCGCAGCGCTGCAACTCGCGCTTTCCGCTCGTCTCCCGTAAATGGCGCGCTGCGAAACGCAGCAATCTTGTCCAGATAAAACTGCTTCAGGCCTTGCGCATCACCAGCCTGCGCGTAAGTATCCGCCATAGCCGCAAAATACTCGCTGTTGTACGGCGCATCCTTCAACAAATCATCCAGCAACGCCCTGGCCTGCTGGAACTCTTTAGCTTCCGTGGATTTTCGTGCAGCCTCAAACGTGAATTGCTTCCCGAGTTGCGGATACGCGTCCTTCGCAGCCTGCCGCAGCACGGCAATCGCTTGCGGATAGGCCTTCATCCGCCAGTGGAAATCCACCGTAGCGCGCACCACGCCGAGAATCTTCGGGTTCTCGCGATAGAGCGCCTCGACATTCCGTTGCGCCGAGGCAAAATCCTTCCTGCTCTCGTACAACCGCACCAGTTGATATCGCAATTGCATCCGTGTGACCGGATCGACGGCCAGCGATGCCTGCTTCTCCAGCGCCCGCTGCCGGACGTCTTCCAGCGACTTCTGTTGCGCGATCGTCTCGACTTCCGCCGCCTGCTCCATCGATTTCGCGTGATCCACTAGAGCGTTCAGGTACGCGATCAACTCCGCCTTGCGGTTCTCCGCTTCCAGCACACGCACGCGCAGATGAATCGCCGAAAGCGAATCCCCCGCGGCGCCTGCCAGCTTCTCGGTTTCCTCGTTAACCAAATCCCGATATTTCGGCCGCCGCGCCAATTCCAGCAGCCTGCTCAACGCAGGCGATTCTCCGTTCGCCGCCAATGCCGCGTTTGCATATTCGCGAACCGCGCCCGGGTAATCGCGCTTGCCTTCCAGAATCGCGCCTTCCTCGTATCCGTACAGCGTCGCGTTCCCAACTTTCTTTCGGCCATCGTTCAACAAGCGCAACGCATTGTCGAAATCAAAGTAGTCCCAATAAATCGTCGCCGCTTCCAGGTACCCGCCCGATTCTCCTGGCGCAACTTTGGGAATGCGCTCCCAGTACGGCGCCGCGGCGGCAAACATTTCGCGATCTGCATAAATATCTCCAATTCGCGACAATATTTCCGTGTCTCCAGGATTCACCGCCAACAAATTCTCTTCGATCTTCGCTGCAACAAAAGTTTTCGCCGGATCAAAATAAGCTAACGACCGGAAAACCGACGAAGCTGTCCGGTCCAGTTCCGTTGCCGCCGGATACTCCGCCGCCATCGCCTTCAGCACCGGCGCGCTCTCCTCGAAATGCGACCGCCAGATTTCCACCTCCGCCAATTCCTGCCCGGCGGCTGGGTTCTTCCGCACATACGCATCCCATTCGCCATTTTCGGCAGCAGGCCCCGTTTCCCGCAGCGCACTCAGTTCTTTCTCTAACTGCCCGGAGGACGATAAATATGCGAAGTATTCATTCCGCAAGTCCGGTTCCTCAAACCAGTGCTGACGAATCAGCGCCAGCCACGCCGCATGATCGTAGGTTGGCTTGCTGTGATACGCGTACAACAGGTTCCTCACAAAGTAGGGGTTGTGCGGAAAGCGTCCGTTCGCATACTGATTCAGCCGCAGGTACATCGTTTGAGAACTGCTGCCCACCGATTGAAAATAGCTCTCCAGTTCCGTTCCGGCGAACTCCTTCACCGCGTCCTGCGTCAATTTTTCCAACTCAGCGTTTTTCTTATAACGCAGGTAATAGCGCGCCAGCTTGCTGTACCAGGAGCGCTCCGGAAACCGCGCCATCGCTCGCCGGTAAACTTCTTCCTGCTCCTGCCCCAAATGGTTTTGTTCCAGAAAAACAGCCAGCCGCTCATACAAACCGGGATCGTCTGGGTTGTGATCGATCTCCCTCCGCAGCACTCCCAGCGCCTCGGGAATTTCTTTCGTTTCCACCAGTCGCGCCAAGTATCTTTCCAGTACGCGCGAATATTCCGGTGAACGCGGCCCGGCCTCACGTACGTCCGAATCTTTTTTCACCTGAAATGCGGCATTGACCTGTTCGCGACTCGCGCGCGGAGACGCATCCGAAGCTTGCGCACCTTCACCGCCCTCATCTTCCGCCAGTTCAGTCCTCGTGTTTCCACCCCCGCGCACCGGGGCAAACTCTTCCCCGCCCGCAACGCGCTCGCCCAGCGGCATCCCATCTGCCCGCGCTGAAAGCTCCTGCAGCACCGCATCATAAATCGCGAATTCTTCCTTCGGACGCTTCAGCCGCTCATCCGCATCCGCCATCAGCAGCGATATTTGCGTTCGCTGCTCAGCTTTCGGAAACTCGGCAAGGAATTCCTTGCCAGCTTGCAGCACGATCTCGCTCTTACCACTGTTCGCGTAGAACTCCAGGAGCTTAGCGTGCAGCTCCGCGCGATTCGCCGAGTCCGGAAAATTCTTATCCAGCAGCGCCAGTAATTCCGCCGCGCGTGCGCGATGAAAGTACGGCACGGCACGCTGTTCTTCCGCCGGATACTCACTCTCCGGCGACGTAGAATTCAAAATCAGCGAAAGAATCCCGTTCAGGTAGCCGGGTCCCTGGTCCAGCGTGGCGATATCCTTATATAGAGAGAGTTCTCCGCTCCCCAAGCGAATCGGAGCTTCCGGCGCGGTAAGCAGGATGTCCGTCAACCGGCTGAGCGCCCGCTCCTGCGCAATCTTCGCGGCCGCGCCACCGTTCTCCGTGCTGTTGTAAAGCGCGAAGTAATAACGAGATGCCTCCGGATACGCGTGAATGTCCTCCAGCAATCGCCCGCAAATGTACAGTTCCTCCGCGGTCCATGCCGATTTCGCGGCCTCCTTGTGCAGCCGCAAGCTGGTAATTGCCTGCTGCGCGGCATCCAGCTTTCCTTGCTGCTGGTAGTAATAGAAAACACGCGCGGTGGCCTTCAAATCCTCCGGATTCGCGTTCAATTCCGCCCGCGCCCCATCCAGAAACTTCCGCAAGCTCTGCGTTTGCCCAAGCAAATCGAAATAGCTCTTCACCAGTTCCGGATCCCAAAGCGGCTGGAAAGTTTTCTTGTAAACCGCCAGCCCTTGCTGCAGCGAACCCTGACGGTATTCCACCAGCGCCTTCGCCTTCACCGCGAAAATCGCGTCGCCGGGAAATTGCTTCTGGTATTCCGCAATCAATTGATTCGCGCCGGAAAAATCCTTCTGATCCACCAGGTAACCGAGGAATCGCGAGTAAAGCTGTTCTTCCTTTGGATAGCGCGCAAGCCACGCCTTGTAGTTGGCGAAGGACACGTCGCTGGGCAGGCCTTGTGCCCGGATAATTCCAAAAATCCGTTCGAACGCGCTCCACGAACGCTGCTCCGCCACTGCAACAAATTTCTCGCTAGCGTCCGCTGGCGCATCGGCCGCACTTCGTAAAGTGGCAATCTCATCCTGCGAACGCAGCCGGCGATGATAAAAATCCGCTAATTCCAGTTTCGCCGCGGATTTATTCGTGGCCTTCGCGGCGCACAGCTTCCAATCCGCTTCCGCCGCCGCAAAATCAAGTTGTTGTTCGTCTTCCAGCGCCCGCAGCGAATACAATTCCCCGGAATCCGGCTTCTGCCGGATCAATTCGCCCAGCGCGGGCCGTGTCTCCGCCGGAGGCCGCCGGTACAACACATCTCCGTACGGCAACGTCATCGCGCGAAAAAACGCGCTCTCGATCCCAGTCTTCGCTTCGACGTTGCGAATCCAGCCAGGCAGCTCTCCGCGCGCGGCCACGGTGAAGCCTGCCGCGACCACCGCTAGAAACGCCCCACAAATTCCAGCCTTCCTGCGTCGCGCAAATTTCCCGGGTGTGGGCTCACGGAACGATTTCAATGTCCACCCCCTGCGAGCCCATGTTGTGCGCAATGTCTTCCGCCGTGACGGTCAGCTTGTACGTTCCCGGAATCATTCGCTCGGGAATCTGCAATGCGCCGGTATTGGCACCCGCTTTCGCATCCCATCGCAATCCCGCCGGCGCAGCCCCGTCCATCCGGGCCACCAGCGTCCGCGTATTTTGCGAAGCGGCCACTTTCAATTGCACGGCTTCGCCAGCCCGGTAGCGTTTTTTAGCCAACTTGATTTGCACTTCCGGCGATTTGCTGGCGATCACAAACGTTTTATGTTCCCTGTAGACGTTGCCCGCGCGATCGCGCATCACCAGTTTCACGCTGTACGTGCCGTCGGCCAGGTCCTTCGGCGCAAAGAATCGTGTCTGCCAGATATCTTCATCCGGTAAATAGCGCAATCCCTGCGTCAACCCAAACGGAAACAACGCCACCACCGAAACGATAGAATCATGCGTCTTCACCCGGATCACCGGGTCACCGGGACGTATCACCCGCGGCCGCAACAGCGCGCGTGGTACCGCCAGAAACGACGTGTACGGCGTCACGAATTTGTACTGCCGCGCCAACCGGATGATTTCTTCGATGGACGCCTGGTCTTCGCCCTCGCGTTCGATTTTCTCCAGCAGCGCGTCCACGCGGGCCCGTGCCCAAAGCCGCGGCAGTTGCGGATGCTCCGCACTCTCGCGCGGCAGTTCGGCCTTTTTGGCGATCGTGAAGGGCGTTCCGTCTCTCACGCCGTGCACAGTGAAGTCCACGCCCTGCTGTGGCTTCGTGTAGCGTCCCACCCACGTAGCCATCGATCCGGAAAACGCGGCGTCCTGCAGCGGATACACAAGATCGACTGCGGCTTCGGGAGAAACTGTCAAATCCAGCTGCCCGATCGGGCTGCGCCCAATCTTCGACAAAAACGAATTTAGCTTGATCTCCATCGGCTCGGTGGACAAAACGTTCTCCAGCACTCCGTTTTCCCGCGCAAGCAGTTTCAGCAACGGCAAATTCGCGTCGTCGCCCACGCCGAACACATAAGTCTTGGGCCGATTCGCGTCGGGCAAGCGCTTCCACTCCGTTTCGTACCACGCAGCCAGTTTGCCGTTGCGGAGAACACCTTGTGTCGCTCCACCATCGCTAAACAACACGAGATAGGGACTTCCACTAGCACCTGAGCCGCCGCCGCTCGAGCATTGCTGCAATCCATCCTTGAGCGCACGCTGCAAGTTCGTTCCGCCGCGTAAACGGCTGGCCCGCACGAAATCGAGAGCGCCTTGGATCTTGGTGCCTTCTGCGCCCACCTGCGCAGGTTGAAATGTCTGCGTCTCGTTGTTGAACAGAATCAGATTGAACTTGTCCGCGGGTTTCAAACTGCGCAGCAGCGTTTCCAGTGCCTGGTAACTTCGCTCCAGCTTTTCCCATTGCATCGACAGCGAAGTGTCAAACAGAATCACCACGGATTTGGGAACGTCTCCGGTTGTCGCCGATTCGCCACCAGCGCCGCGGTTCGCTGCGCCGCTTCCGAGCAGCGCCTCTGCCGCGAAAAATCCCGGCTCAGTGGTACTGCGTACCGGCGCTTTCTCCGTCGGCGATGGCTGCCCGCTCACCGGATTCCGGTGCGCGATCACCGCCATCGTGTCGTTCCCGGACTTATCCACATCAAACGTAGCCACGAAGTCTTCTGTCAGTTTGACGTTTTCGCCTTCGAAGTGTCCGCGAACAACATGCGCATTCTGCTCCTCCAGCTTCAACGGATACGCTTTTGCACCCGCCTGAAAATTGTTCACGTCCAGCGCCGAACGCAATTCGAAATTAATCCGCAAATGCCTCGCTGCCTGCGCCTGATACTCATCCGGCCGCAGCGGAATCGCAAAGTACGACTTCAGATTCTCTACCGGGATGGTCTGGTGATACTCAAACTCCAGGCGCTTCGTGCCATACGCGGGAATTGGCACAATTCGCGCGCTGAACAACGCACTACGCTTGGCCTCCTCCGCCCCGCGCTCGCCCATCTGCAGCAATCCAGGATCGATGGATTGTTGCTTCAACTGGTTGTAGATTTCTTCCGCGCGTTTTCGCTCCAGAATCACTGCCGGAATTCGCGTCGGCCCGTCCCACACCGCAAAGTCGGAAACCGTTGCGCGGCTGGGCAGCGCAAAAATGTAATTACCTTCTTCAATCCTCCCCGTATGGTTCGCAAAGATCTGCTTCACGAAAACGCGCGCGTCTCCGTTATCGATCTGGACAGTAATTTCCATCTCCTCCAGCGAAAGAATCGCCGGATCCGGCTGTGCCTTGTCGCGTGGGATCAGAACGCCACCATCCGCAAACAACGCCAGCGGCGTAAGCAACAGCAGTGCGAGCGTTCTCAGCGCAAGCTTCATGGCCGCAGCTTTTTCTCCTCCACGCGCACCAACCCGTTGTCCGTGCCCACGTACACGTATCCATTGCTTTCCGTCAGCGCCGTCACATTTCCCGAGGGCAATCCTTCGCTCAACGCCGTCCAGCGCCGTTTTTCGCGGTTATACACCAGCAACCCATCGCCCAGCGTTCCCGCGAACACGTGCTGCGGCGTCACCAGCATGGCATTAGGATTAATCTCAATCTGCCTCGAGGCCGTCTCGTAAACATGAAACTTTCCGGCGCCATCCATTCCCACCACGCCGCTGCCATACGTGCCGATCATCCATTCGTCATCCACGCGCGCCACTGCCGTAATCCAGTTCTGCTTCAACCCGGACCGGCCAGCCGTATAGTTCGTGCGGACAAACCCCTTTTCAATGGCTGAAATTCCGCCCAGCGTCCCGACCATCAGGTCGTCGCCAGAAACTCCCAGAGCATACACATGGTTGTTCACTAGCCCGTGAAAGCTGTACATGCTTCGCACGCCTTCCGCGTCCAGAAAGGTGATTCCCGCGGGTGTCGCCACCGCCAGACCATCGCGGTACGGCACCACATCCGTCACATGGTCCGCGATCAATCCGTCAGCCTGCGTCAAAACCTGCTCCTGGTTTCCGCTCGCGCCGAATCGCACCAGCCCATTCGCCGTGGCCACCTCCACCCTGTCGGCTTTCGCATCCGGCCAGATCCGGTTCACGCAGAACACCCGGTCGTTTTCCACGTGCACTGCGCGCCCATTCGACAACTGGTTCGGCAAAATATCCAATCCGCGGTTAAAGTACCCCACCCACAGCTGCCCACGCTTATCGGTTGCCAGCGCCGAGATATTTCTGTCATTCAACACCGCTGCCCGCGGCTTCAGCACTTCCTTCCAACCAAATCCGCGCGCATTGATTTCGAACACGCCGGCTCGCGTCAAAACCAATACACCTTCCTCGGTCTCAAGAAATTGCCGCGCTTCGCTCAGTTCCGCGTTGTTCGCATGCGCGGCGGCACCTCGGCGTCCTTTTAACGGTACCCGCACCACGCCCTGATCCTGTGAACCAATCAGCAACTCATCGCGATTCACCAGCAACGCCGTCGTCAGCACTCCCGCGCCCAGCACTCGCGAAAATCGCCCGTCATCAAACTCCGCCACTCCCAGCGGCGTCCCCACATACGATTTCTCGCCGGCCAGCGTGATCGCCTGAACCTGCGCGTCCGGCAACCCTTCGACCTCTCCAAATGTGTCGGTTGTTCCGGCGTGCCAGTGCTTCACGCCCTGGTCCAGCGTCCCCACCCACAAATCTACTTCGCTCCCAGCCAGCGCCGTTACGTACATCCGGCTGAGTGTCCCGTGCAACTCACGTATCGTCTTTCCGTCGTAGAGCAGCACCCCTCGTTTTTTCGTTCCGATCAGCAAATGCCCGGTGGCAACCGGCAGGATGGAAGTGATTTCGCGGATCTGCGCATCCACGGGATAGATTCGCCGAAACGTGCGCCCATCGAAAATCAGAATCCCTTGCTCCGCGGTCGCTACCAGCAACTCCGGCTCGGTGGAATCCCCAAGCACGCCCGCAGTCACAGCCACCAGCGGCGAACCCGGCAGTTCCCTCCCAACTCGAAACTCTCGAGCCAGAGCTCCGCTCGCGTCGTACTCGGAAAGCCCCGCGGGCCCCGCGATATAAAGATGATTTTGAAAGCGTACCGCTTGCAGGAAAATCTCCGGCGACAGCACCGGCTCAAAATTCGTGTTCACGGGAATCAGGTACGGCCGGACTTCGAAACCAATCTCGCGTTCGGCGCGCACTTCCTCCGTCGAAATCCGCACCGCTCGTGATGCCCGCCATGCCACAAACGCGCCTGCAGCCACGATCGCCCCGGCAACGCATCCCGCTATCCACCACCGTCGCCGCTTGCCGCCGCCACCCATCGCACCCTCGGAAAGAACCGATAACTATACTCCGCCAACACTCGCGGCAATACCTGCAGCTCGGGTTCCACCTGCAAATCCTCAAATTCATTGGGAATTCTGCATGTATGCATACGCCTTGATGTGTACCCACGGAAACACCGTGTCCTTACGTGTACAACTCGACGGCCGGGAGACGAAGTTGAGGTCGCAGCGAGCGCTCAGTAAACGCAATTGACAACAAAATCCGAAGGCCCCACACTGCGCGTCATGCGATTCGCGACCCTTTGCCTACTATTGTCAGCGGTTCTCTCACCAAGCCACGCGCAAGCTCCAGTGTTCGTGGCGTCCCCACAAGAAAGCTCAATTAAGTTCTTCGTCAAGGCTTCCGTGGCCATCGTCGGTAAATTCGACAAGTGGGAAGCCACCTTAACGTTCACTTCCGCGGACGCCACCACCGGTGTTCTGGACGTGAAGATTCAAGCAGACAGCGTCGATACTGGCAGCGGTATGAAGAACAATAAGCTGAAGAGCAAGGACTTCTTCGACGTGCAGCAGAATCCGGTGATCACCTTCGTATCCAACAAGATGGTGCAGACAGGTCCCGACACCCTCGAGGTCGACGGTGATTTCACAATTCGTGGAGTATCCAACCCGGAGAAGTTGACGCTGAAGCTTTCGAACCAGGGAACCGGCTCGGGCGAGATTACCGGAACCATGAAATTCGACCGCAAGGACTACGGCATGAACAAAGGCATTCCGTTCATCAAGATTGCCGACCACGTTGAAGTAAAATTTAACCTTAAGGAAAAGGAAGTCAGCGGCCCTCCGCTGCTCCTGAAAAAATAGCCGGGCTTTGCGAGCGCTGAACCCACATGAATTTCAAGGTTCGACAGCCAATCTCTTATGTTTTGGCCATCTTCGTCTTAATCAGTCCGACAATCGCCATGACGATGGCTCCGCCAACACCGCCGCCTCCGACGCTGGACAGTATCGAAGACATATCTAACCCGGAGCCCGCCGAGGACATTGCCGCAGCCGCTCCACCGGAAGTGAGCATGCCCAGCAATTGACCGCCAATTCCGCCGCCGATCAGACCCGCGATCGAGTTGCCAATTGGACCAAGATTGAAATTCTTGAGTACCGCGCCTGCTATGTTTCCGCCGACCGCTCCGCTAATAAGCTGGATTATGAGAGGAACCATGTTCAGCTATTCTCCTTTCGTTTGCTCAAACTTCTTTGCCGATTAAGAATCGAGGTTGCCGACTATCGAGCAGTTCTACGCGGCCAAGGTACTCTCCGCCCGAGAGGTCCTGGGAAATCCCGCCCCGTAAACCAACAAGACGACATCGCGCAAAACTGCTCGAAAGCCGGCAAAGAATGTCAGAAGTACAGCGCGGTTTAATTTCGCCAGCTATCTCTATTCTTAAGTCCGAGCACGGTCTATAGGGGTTTCCCTGATATTCACATCAGGGAATTCATGGCAAGAAATTCCTTGATCCTGTCGCCACCGGCACCGGTGAGTGCGTTAACTTCAAGGCCGCTTGTCGCACGAACCCGCCGGACGAAAGGGCATATGAATACACAACCCGGTTCCCGTGAACGCATTTACGCAATTGTCGCCGGGGCGTTGGTGTGCCTCGCGCTGGCCCTGCAGTTCTATCTGACCAGCAACCTCATCGCCGCGCAGGGCCGCCACTGGGTGCAAGCCATCCTCGTCTTTCTCGATTACTTCACGATTCTCACCAATCTACTCGTCGCGGCAGCGCTCCTCCTGCCCGCAGCCGCGCCCACGCTGCGACTCGCAACCTTCTTCCGTCGCCCTGCGGTGCTCGGTGCAATCGCTACGTACATCGCCGTCGTAGGCCTCGGCTATACCTTGCTGTTGCTGGATTTTCGCGCCTCGGACGGTCCGTCTCTCTGGGCCGATGTCCTCCTTCACGATCTCAGTCCCATCTTGTTCGTACTGTATTGGCTGCTCTTTGTGCCCAAAGGATTTCTCCGTTGGCTCCATCCTTTTCTGTGGCTGGGCTATCCGTTCCTCTACGTGGTCTACGCCTTCCTGCGTGCAGCGGCCACCTACCGCTACCCTTACCCGTTCCTGGACATCGCAGCACTTGGCCACGCCCGCGTATTCCACAACATAGTTTTGCTGGCAGGTGGATTCTTACTTGTTGGGCTACTGATGGTGGCTCTCGACCGGCTCTTGAGCATGCGAAAGCCAGCGGTCTGAGTTGCGGAGTGTTGCCAATCCACGGCACGCGGGCGCGAGCCCCAGCGCAGTTCTCGCAGATCAGGTCAAGAGTCTCGATTGGCGGAAAAGGCGTGCCAAGCACAAAGGAGTGATATCGGCGGCCGAACTGGCGGAGGTACGCGCAAAAACTCGCGCGCTCATTGCCTGATCGATTGAGAATATATTGGTGGACGTGACAGGGATCGAACCTGCGACCTCATGCTTGCAAAGCACGCGCTCTCCCAGCTGAGCTACACGCCCATCCTCTGAACCCTTCTATTTTAGACCAGTTTTACGTGCGTCGCACGCTGGTTGCTTTGCCAGGTGCCAAAATACGGCCCTTCATTCACTTCCAAGAAACGCGTAGCGCAGCAGAAAGAGCACGCTAAGCACCCAGATCAGCGGGCTAATCTCGCGATACTTGCCCGTGCCAACCTTGATAAACGTAAACGAAAGCAGCCCAAGGCTCAGCCCGGTGGCGATACTGAACGTCAACGGCGTGGCCACCAGCGTAAGAAACGCCGGAAACGCCTCACTGAAATCATTCCACTGTACCCGCGCCACCGCCCCGCACATCAACGCGCCTACCAGGATCAGCGCCGGTGCTGTGGCATACACCGGAATCGCGGCAATCAGCGGCGCACAAAACATCGCCAAAAGAAAAAGTGCTGCGATCACCACATTGCCCAGCCCCGTGCGTGCTCCAGCAGCCACCCCCGCCGCGCTTTCAATGTAACTCGTGACCGTGGAAGTCCCCGTCAGCGCCCCAAACATCGTTCCAAATGCGTCGGCCAGCAAAGCGCGGCTGGCGCGCGGCAATTTCCCGTTCACCAGGAAGCCGCCTTCTTCACAAACGCCAACCAGCGTGCCCACGTTGTCAAAAAGATCCACAAAAAAGAAAACAAAAATCAATTCCCCAAGCCCCAGGCTGGTCGCCGAGCGCAGATTCAATTTCAGGAACGTGCCCCCAGGATGAGGCAACGAAAACAGATGCGCGGGCCAATGCGCCAGGCCAAACGGAATCCCCGCCAGCGTTATGGCCACAATCCCGATCAAAATAGCGCTGCTAACACGCCGAGCCATCAAAACCGCCACAAAGATCAGCCCAATGGCCGCGAGCAGCACCTGCGGATCGGAAATCTTCCCGAATCCCACAAACGTCGCCGGGTTCGCCACAATTATTTTCGAATTGCGCAATCCAATGAATGCAATGAACAGTCCTATACCGCCCGCCGTTCCATACTTCAGGCAATCCGGAATGCCATTCACGATTTGCTCGCGCACATTGGTAAGCGTCAAAATCAGGAACAGACATCCGGAGAGAAACACCACTCCCAGCGCGGTCTGCCACGGTACGCCGCGCCCCAACACGATCGAATACGTGAAGTACGCATTGAGCGACATTCCCGGCGCCAGCGCGATCGGATAATTTGCCCACAAACCCATAATCAGCGTGGCCACCGCCGCCGATATGCACGTCGCGAACAAAACGCCGTCCACCGGCATGCCCGCTTCGGAAAGAATCCGCGGATTCACTACCACCACGTACGCCATGGTCATGAACGTGGTCAATCCCGCCAGCAATTCCCGGCGCACCGTGGTCTGGTTGTCCTGCAGATGAAAGACGCGTTCTAGCAACCGGAATTCTCCATGACCCTGCTCCTCACTTCGCGCCAGGAATCGTCGTTTCGTCTTCCGCCCAATGCGTTATCAATTCTCGAACCACCTTGTCTCCCACCAATTGCGCCGCTTCCAGCGCCGGAAAATACGCCGAATAATTCCCGGACACCATGGTCTTCAGGCTATCCGCCACGCTCGTCCCCGGCGGCTCGCGATCGAAATTGCTTACCGTCCGCAGCACCAGCACGCGATTCAGATCCACACGCCCCGCCTGTGCCAAAAAAGTCAGCGCCTGCAACGTTCCGGAGTCTTCCATGGCGCAAACCATGTAGTTGCCCGTGCCTCCCGTGTAGTAGCGGGTCCACGCGTTGGCCCACTCATTCATTTTCGACCCATGCCAGAACGTACTGGCCGACAGTTGATCGCCCTTGGTCACGGATGGCGGCTTCATTGCATTCGGAAAACCAGTGAAACGCGCTCGCGAACTGCGCAGCGAATCGGAATCCGCAAGCGGAACACCCTGTGTCAGCTGCAACGCCCAATTCACCAGCGTCGAATTCAAAGTGTAAACCTGGCCATATTGAGAATTCGCCGGCTCCTCGTACGGCGTCCCCTTACCAAGTGGCACATACCCAGTGCTCCATTTCTCGGGAATTTGCCGCGCGTCGATCTCGTACCCAAGATCGCCATCCACCACGTGCTCCGCCCAGACCGCCGAACCGAGCGAAACATCCGCGGGATCTCCTCCGCCAATCCCCGCCACAATCCAATACGCTTTCGAAAAATCAAATCGTGAATCCAGCCCCACAGCCATCACCGAAGCAGCTGCCTTGGCGGTCCCTACGCCAGTCAATATGCCCAGCACTCCATCCTTGTTCAGGCGCGTATGATGAAAAGACGACGCCATCGGAATGATTTGATCCAGGTGCTCGCGTTCAACCCAAAGTTGATACTCGCCCGGGACGTCGCCCGTGTCTTCGCCTCGCTCAAACATCGTGACGACCACAACTTTGACCGGGATGGGCGCGCCAGAAGGTGACTGCCCCACAGCCCGGGTGGAGTAGCAACTCAGTACCACTACGATTGCTAGAATGCTTTTTGCGAGATGCTTCAAGCACTTTCTCCACACGCGAGACGCCTTGACTCCGCGCATCCCCAGCCATCAATACGGCGTTTTGTTTTCCTGGCTTTTCCAAAGTGAAAAAATCATCAGCGATTCCTCTCGAAGAAGTTGCTGCATCGGCACGCGTCGCTCGGGAAGTAGGCGCTTCAATTCGTCGTAAATAAACGCGTCGTCAAACCCAACCGCCGCCGCGTCCGCAGCCACGCACGCATAAAACACCCGTGCCGGCCTCGCCCAGTAAATCGCTCCCAGGCACATCGGACAAGGCTCGCACGTCGTGTAAAGGTCACAACCACCAAGCTGAAATTCGCCCAGCACCCGGCACGCCTCGCGAATCGCGACGATCTCCGCGTGCGCCGTGGGATCGTTTGTCGTCGTCACGCGGTTCGCGCCTTCGGCCACCACGCGGCCATCCTTCACCACCACCGCGCCGAATGGTCCGCCTTTACCGCTTCGAACGTTTTCGATTCCCAGGGCTATAGCGCGGCGCATAAATTCTTCGGACATGTTTTTTGACCCTGTTCAATGTGCTCCGTCAATTCCCAAATATCAATATCCAAATACCACTATCGATTGCGCCGCTTGGTCGCATTCGAGAAATAGTTCCATGCCAAGGAACCGGTAGCGCCAGCGGGGTGCAGTTCACATCTGTGCGGCTCCGCCATCCTAAGCTTCAAAAATCCGGGCAAACCATCTGTTTTTACGTGAATCCAAGTACGTTACAATCGCTCGAAATCCTGCGGGTATTATCAGTACCGAACCATGGCGAACGAAACCCACCAAATCGGAAAGTCAGTTCCCCGCAAAGAAGGCCGCGAGAAAGTCACCGGAAGCGCCCGCTACGTAGACGACCTGCGTTTCCCAGACACGCTCTACGGTGCAACTGTTCGGAATTCGGTCCCCCGTGGGAAGATCCTTGGAATCCATTTCGAAGCCGGCATCCCCTGGGACGAATTCACCATCGTCACCGCGAAAGATATCCCCGGCAAAAACTGCATCGCCCTCCTGATCGAAGATCAGCCGTGCCTCGCCGATCAGCAAGTCAACCATCCCGAAGAAGCGGTTCTCCTCCTCGCTCATCCCGACAAATATCTTCTGGAAGAAGCCCGCCGCGCCGTCCGTATCGAAATCGAACCGCTGCCCGCGATTTTCGCCATGGAGGATTCCCTAGCACGCAAACAACTCATCTGGGGCGAAGACAATATTTTTAAGAGCTACCAGATGGAAAAAGGCGATGTAGATTCCGCCTGGAGCAGCGCCGCTTTCATCGTCGAAGGCCAATACGAAACAGGCGCGCAGGAGCAGCTTTACATCGAGCCGCAAGGAATGATCGCGCAAGCAAACGCCACCGAGGGCGTCACCGTCTGGGGTTCGCTGCAATGTCCATACTACGTGCACAAAGCACTCGTGCGGCTGTTCGCCCTGCCCAAAGAAAAGATTCGCGTAGTACAGACGGAAACCGGCGGAGGCTTCGGTGGCAAAGAAGAATATCCGTCCATGATCGCCGGACACGCCGCACTGCTTGCCTGGAAGTCCGGCAAGACCGTGAAAATCATTTACGACCGTGCCGAAGACATGGTCGCCACCACCAAGCGCCATCCGTCCCGCACCCGACATCGCACCGCCGTCACGCGCGAAGGCAAACTGCTGGCCATGGACATCGATTTCACCATCGACGGCGGCGCCTACGAGACGCTTTCGCCGGTCGTCCTCTCGCGTGGAACCATCCATGCCGCTGGACCGTACGAGTGCCTCAACGTCCGCGTTCGCAGCCGCGCCGTGGCCACCAATGCCCCGCCCCACGGCGCTTTCCGCGGTTTTGGTGCGCCGCAAAGCGTCTTCGCACTCGAGCGTCACCTGGATCGCGTGGCGGCAACGGTCGGAATCTCGCCAGAAGAATTGCGCCGGCGAAATTTTATCCGCGAAGGCCAGACCCTCGCCTTCGGCCAAGTCGTTCGCGAAAAA
>Ga0210394_10002219_pt1 | contig 27340 bp, 28 predicted proteins | sample IncBWC12MmetaG_FD_160121 | JGI IMG/M metagenome (GOLD analysis project Ga0210394, IMG submission 160121) | Forest soil microbial communities from Barre Woods Harvard Forest LTER site, Petersham, Massachusetts, United States - Inc-BW-C-12-M | ecosystem: Environmental > Terrestrial > Soil >...
GAGACCCACGAGACGATGGAGCTGGTGCGCCGCATCGCCCAGGACCTGACCATCCTCATCGTCGAGCACGACATGCAGGTGGTGATGGAGCTGGCCGACCGGATCACCGTCCTCGATTACGGCGAGATCCTGGCCGAGGGGACGCCGACCGAGATCCAGCAAAACCCTCGCGTGCTCGAGGTCTATCTCAAGACATGACTTTGTCTTCCGTCGTTGCGGCTGAAAGAAAGCAATCTAGCGCTGCCGTGCTGAGGTCCTGCTCACACTCCGACCAACAAAATTCTGTCATCCCGGCGAAGGCCGGGACCCATTTCTCAACCGTCTCAGGCGCTGGTCAATGGGTCCCGGCTTTCGCCGGGATGACAATCTACAATGCTCAGGTTCTGCCGATTACATCGAGATTGCGTCGTCGCGACTGCGCGCTCCTTGCCATGACTGCGTTTGTGCCCCGGTTGCGGACCGGCTGACCGATGGAACCCCTCCTCACCGTCGATGCCATCCACAGCTATTACGGCAAGAGCCACATCCTGCACGGCATCTCGCTCGAGGTCGGCCGCGGCGAAGTGGTGGGGCTCTTGGGCCGCAACGGCGTCGGCAAGAGCACGACCTTGAAGGCGATCGCCGGGCTCGTCCAGCCGAGCTCGGGCCGGGTGCTGTTCGACGGAAGGCCGACCGGCGGAATGCCGGCGCACCGGGTGGCGCGCCTCGGGATCGGCTATGTTCCCGAGGACCGGCGCATCTTCCCGCTCTTGACGGTGACCGAAAACCTGCGCACCGGGCTCGACCGCCATGGTGTCGGCAAGCAGAGGAAGGAGCAGCTGCTCGACAAGGTCTATCAATATTTTCCGGTGCTCGCCGAGCGGCGGCGCCAGCCCGGCGGCACATTGTCGGGTGGCGAGCAGCAGATGCTGGCGATCGCCCGGGCGATGATGCTCGAGCCGAAAATCATGCTGCTCGACGAGCCGACCGAAGGCTTGATGCCGCGCATGGTGTCGCAGATCCGGGAGATCATCGAGGTGCTGCACAAGGAGTCCGTGGCGGTGCTGCTGGTCGAGCAGAATGTGCCGCTGACCCTCGCTGCGAGCGAGAGGATCTACATCATCGAGAAAGGTGTCGTTCGCCACCACGCCCCGGCCGCGGATCTGCACGTGGGCGATGCTGTCATCCACCAATATCTCGGCGTCTGACATGGGAATTCCGTTTGCCCATTTCGTGATCCAGACGCTGAACGGCATCGTCAGCGGCATGATCCTGGCGCTCGTCGCTTCGGGATTGACCCTGATTTTCGGCATCATGGACGTCGTCAACTTCGCGCATGGCGAATTCCTGATGCTCGGCGCCTATGTCGGCGTCCTCACGTTTGCCGCGACCGGCAGTTTCTGGCTGGCGCTGATCGCTGCGTCCTTGGTGATTGCCGCCTTTGGAGCGGCGGTCTATCTGACGACGCTGCGCCCCCTATTGGGCCGCGATCCGCTGACCACGATCCTCGCCACATTCGGGATCTCGCTCGTCCTGCAGAATTACGCGCTCTGGCAGTTCGGCCCAGTGGCGCGCAAGATCGAGGAGCCGTTTACCGGCCAATTCACCCTCTTCTACCTCGATTACCCGTGGTACCGGCTGATCATCGCCGGCCTCGCCGCCGCGATCATCGGCGGCCTTTGGCTGTTCCTCAAATTCGGCACTTATGGGATCTGGATCCGAGCCACCACCCAGGATCGGGTGATGGCTCAGGCGATGGGCATCCCGGTGCCGTGGGTCCTGACCGGGGTCTTCGCGATCGGCTCGGCGATGGCGGCGGCGAGCGGCGTCTTGTTCGCCCCGCTCGTCGGCGTCGATCACGCGATGGGGGTCGACTGGATCCTGCGGGCGTTTATCGTCGTCGTGGTCGGCGGGATGGGCAATCTCGGCGGCTCGATCGCTGCCGCGATCTTCATCAGCCTCCTTGACGCCTATTCCAGCCTATGGGTCAGCCCGTCACAGTCGATCATCGTTTCGTTTGTCGTCTTGATCCTGACCTTGCTGTTTCGGCCGACCGGCCTCTTCGCCCCGACCCCGAAATGAGCCCGGCTCCGCGATGAAACTGCGCCACCCGGTGGTTTTTTGGGTCGGGCTCGTCGTCGTCGTCCTTCTCCTGGCGGTGGCGCCGCTGGTCTTGCCGGTGTTCTGGCGGCGTCTTCTCACCGAGATCCTGATCTGGGGCCTCCTGGCGATGTCGTCCGATCTCTTGATCGGCTACACCGGCATGGTGTCGTTCGGCCATTCGGCGTTCTTTGGCCTCGGCATGTACGGCGCGGCTGCGGCGCTGTTGAACTCGAACCCGCCCAATTTGTGGCTGGCGCTTGCCGCGGGCCTCATCGCCGCCGCCGCGGTGGCGGCCTTTGTCGCGTATTTCTCGACCCGCCTGCGCGACATCTATTTCGCGATCACAACCCTCATTTTCTCGCAGATCTTTTATGTGATCATCTTCACTTGGACGTCCTTGACCGGCGGCGAGAACGGGTTGACCTTCGAGCGGCCGGCGCTCGCCGTCCCTGGGCTGTTTTCGCAGCAATTCACCGCCACGACGCTGCACTGGTTCGTGCTCGCCGTGGTGACCGGGTCGTATCTCGTGCTGCGGCGGATCACCCAATCGCCGTTCGGCATGGTGCTGCAATCGATCCGCGAGAACGAGAGGCGCACCCGTGCGGTCGGCTATCCGGTCGAGCGCTACAAGATCGTCGCGGTGATGCTGTCGGGGCTGTTCGCCGGCCTCGCGGGCGTCCTCTACGCGCTGCAGAACGAGTTCGCCGCGCCGAGCTTCGTCTTCTTTGTCGTGTCCGGGGAGACCGTCATCTACAACGTGATCGGCGGCGTCGGGACCCTCGTCGGGCCGCTTGCCGGCGCCGGGTTCTACTTGTTGCTGCGCGAGGGGTTTTCCCGCCTCTTCACGATAAAGTTTTTGGCCCCGCTGGGCCTGGGCGGGCTCGCGGGGATGAGTTACCTTGTCCCGGTCGGGCTCATCTTCATCGCGATCGTGATTTTCCTCCCGCAAGGGCTCCTCGGCTTCGCCCGGCGCTGGCTCAACCGCTAGGCGCGCGGCCGATTGGCAAACCGCGTTCCGTAGCCATATAATTCAGCAGCACGGCAACCTTGCATCGTGGAGATAGACCGATGGCGGACGGCACCACCCCGATTGCCCCCGAGACCCCGACCGAAGCGGTGACGCCGGGCGGCCTCAACCATCTGGTGATCAACGTGCGCAACATGGAAGAGTCGCACAAATTCTGGACCGAGATCCTCGGCTTCAAGCTGGTGGGCAAGTCGAGCCGCCGTCCGATGCAGTTCTACAGCGGCAACCACGACGGCCAGATGAACCACCACGACATTGCGCTGTGCGAAAACCCGAACCTGCCGAAGCCGCCCGAGAACTGGCAGATGTTCGACATGCCGCTCGCGATCAACCATATCGCGATCACGATGCCGAACCGCGAAGCGTGGCTGAAGCAGCTCGCGTGGCTCCGCCAGAACAACGTCACCTTCCACCGCCGGGTCAATCACGGCATGACCCACAGCCTCTACATCAGCGATCCCAACGGCTACGGCGTCGAGGTGTTGTACGAATTGCCGCGCGAGGTGTGGGGCGAGAACATCCAGGGCGCGCTCGACTATGCCGAGCCGGTGCCGACCGAGGGCGAAGCTGCCTTCATCGACGACACCGACTACCCGCGTTTCGGCAAGGCGAAGGCGCCCGCGGCGGAGTAGCCGCAATTATCCTCCCGCGGCGACGCGGGAGAGTGCAGAAATGATCTTGCGGCGGGCCTTCCTCTGGACGACGGCGCAACTTTTACGCTCTCGCGTCGTGGGCGTGCCGATCAACAGCGGTACATCGGCGTATTGAACGGCGCCAGCCGGATGGAGCCGGCGTTTGCGGCATTTCTCGATAGATGCGGCGAACTTGGCTGGGTCAACGGCGGCAACCTCCGCATCGAAATCCGTGTGGCGGAAGGGAAGCCCGACCTGTTGTCGCGGCTCGCGGCGGGGTTGGTAGCGATGAAGCCGGATGCGCTCGTGCCCGTCGCTCATCCACCGACGCGCGCCGCGATCGCTGCTACCAACGTGATTCCGATCGTGATGGTTAGCGTCGACCCGATTGCGGGCGGCTTTATCGACAGCCTGTCGCATCCTGGCGGAAATCTGACCGGGGTCGCCGGCTTCACCAGCGAAACCAGCGCGAAACGGCTTCAGCTGTTGAAGGATGCGGCGCCCGAAGTTCAGCGGGTGGCGGTCCTTCTGAACCTTAACGATGCCAGCCCCGCTTCGGTCCGCGAGACCCAGCGCGCGGCCCGGGAGACCAATCTCGAGACCCGCTTTTTCTCGGTCCAGCCGGAGGACGATCCAACGCCAGCGTTCAACGCACTGCTCGCTTGGCACCCTGATGCGATATTGCATATCCCCAGCGGCCCCGCTCCCTACGTGGATGCGATGATCGCCTTGGCGTTACAGCACAAACTGGTCTCAGCACGAGAATCCGTCGAGGCGGGTGGCCTAATCTCTTACCTGCCGGACCGTTGGGCGATGTGGCGGACCGCCGCCGACATCCTCGACAAAGTTCTCAAGGGCGCCAAACCCGGTGATATTCCCGTCGAGTTGCCTACCCGCTATGAGCTTGTGGTCAACCTGAAGACTGCGAAAGCGATCGGCCTCACGATCCCTGTCGCGATCCTTGCCCGTGCCGACCGGGTAATCGAGTAATCTCGTCACTCTGCCACGGCCGGTTCCGGGACGCCGACGCGCGGGCGGCGCAGCAGTAGGAGGAGCGGCAACGCCACGATGATGATGATCCCCATCAGATAGAAATCGTCGATATAGGCGATCATCTGCGCCTGGCGCGTCACCTCGGCGTTGAGCGCGGCCACTCCCGACGGGATCGACAGGCTGTAGGGCCCGGCAAGATAGGGTGCCTGGGCCAACGGGTTGTCGGGCCGCAAATGCTCAATGAGGCGCGAATGGATGATCTGGGTGTTCTGCGACAGGAGCGCCACGACGATCGCCACGCCGCAGCTGCCGCCGATATTGCGGGTGAGGCTGAAGAGCGCGGTCCCTTGCGTCAGGAGGTGCCGCGGCAGGGTGGAGAAGGTGATCGTACTCAATGGCGTGAACACAAAGCCGAGCCCGAAGCCCTGCAGGATGCCGGTCACCAGGATGAGCTGCGGCCCCATAGTCAAGGAGAAGCCGGTCATCTGCCACTGCGACACGGCGACCAAGAGGAGGCCGGTAAGGATGATGAGGCGCGTATCCACCCGGCCGACGAGCCGCGCAACAAAGAACATCGCGACCATCGTGCCGATGCCGCGGGGCGCGGTGATGAACCCGGCGGTGACCACCGGATAGTTCATCAGCTCCTGCATCATCGTCGGCAACAAGACCATCGTGCCGTTGAGGATGATCCCGACAAAGAACATCAGGATGACCCCGGCCACGAGGTTGGGGTCCTTCAGCATTTCGCGGTCGAGGAAGGACCGCTCGCCCACCGTCACCGTGTGAACGACGAACATGTACAAGGCGAGCGCGGCGATGATCGCCTCGATCCAGATCTCGGTCGAGCCGAACCAGTCTTTCAACTCGCCGCGGTCGAGCAGCATCTGAACCGCGCCGATCGCCAGGGTCAGCATCGCAAAGCCAAAGAAATCGAAGCGCTCGCGATGGGCCCGGCCGGTCTCGTGGATGAAGATGAGGATGCCGAGCGCGCATAACAGGCCGACCGGCAGGTTGATGTAGAATACCCAGCGCCAGCTCAGATTTTCGGTCAGCCAGCCGCCGAGCGCCGGTCCCATTATCGGGCCGAGCATTGTGCCGGTGCCCCACACCGCCATCGCCCTGGCGTGGCGCTCGGGCGGGTTGGTCTGGAACAAGACCGATTGCGACAAGGGCACCAGCGCCGCGCCGCACACCCCTTGCAGGAGCCGATAGAGGACGAGCTGAGCGAGGCTGGTGGCGGCTCCGCACAAGGCCGACGCCACGGTGAAGCCAATCACCGAAAACAGGAACACGTACTTGATGCCGAAGCGCCCGGCGAGCCAGCCGGTCAAGGGCGTCATGATCGCCGCGGCGACGATGTAGGAGGTCACCACCCAGGCGACCTGGTCCTGCGAGGCGGAGAGGCTCCCCTGGATATGCGGGAGCGCGACGTTGGTGATTGTCGTGTCGACCCCCTGCATGATCGTCGCGCAGGTGATGGAAGCCGTGATCGCGGCGCGGTTGAGCCGGCGGCCGCCGGCGGGATCGCCGCCCACGGGAGCACCGCCGCGCCCGCTCGATGGTTGAGACGCCATCTCTACCCGCACAATTGCCGCAGACCGAGGGCGCACGTGCTCTCACCACCGCGCACCGGCGCGCTCTCGTTCCGCCGCAGGATAGAGCCATGCGTGGCTCCAACGATAGCCGGGTCCGGGCATCGCTTCCCCAAATGGGCCGGCTCGTACTAGGATCAGGGTGAGACGACGGCGCCCCCCTGGCGAACCCATGCGCCGGGCAACGCGGAGGAAGGCTGATGGCGACAGGTAAGAAGATTGCGGTGGTGTGCACCGGGGCGGTCGGCGGCTATGCCGGCGCGCATATGGTCCAGGCCGGCGAAGACGTGACCTTTATCGATTTCTGGCCCGAGCATGTCGAGCACATGAAAGCGCACGGGCTGACGATCACCCACATCAGGGAGGTCGAGCCGTTCACGGTTCCGGTGCGCGCCCTCCATGTCACCGAATTGCAGCATCTGAGCAAAGAAAAGCCGATCGACATCGCCTTTGTCTGCACCAAATCCTATGACACGGCCTGGGCGACGATGATGATCAAGCAGTATCTCGCGCCCGACGGCTATATCGTCTCCTTACAGAACTGCATGAACGAGGAGACGATTGCCGGCGTTGTCGGCTGGGGCAAGGTCTTGGGCTCGATCGCCAGTTCGATCACGGTCGAGCTGCACGCCCCGGGGCAGGTCCGCCGCGCCGCCGGCAAGTCGGGCTCGAAGCACACGGTGTTCCGGGTCGGCGAGGTGCATGGCCGCATCACCGACCGGGCGAAGGAAGTCTGCGGCCTCCTCGCCAACGCCGACAGCGCCTTCGTCACCGAAAATCTGTGGGGCGAGCGCTGGTCCAAGCTCGTCACCAACGTGATGGGCAACGGGCTCTCGGCCTGCACCGGCATGATCGGCCGCGACGTGGTCAAGAACGACGTCATCCGGCATTTCTCGAACCGGCTCGGGAGCGAAGCGATCCGCGTCGGCCAGGCCTTGGGCTATACCTTCGACGAGGTCAGCCACATGGACCCCGAGACCTTGGCCCGGGCCGGCGAGGGCGATGCCGCCGCGCAGAAGGAGATCGACGAGCATCGCCTCGCCGGAGCGAACAGCGGTGGCGGCGAGCACCGTCCCTCGACCGGCCAGGACATGGTCAAGGGCCGCCGCACCGAGATCCCGTTCATCAACGGCTTTGTCGTCCGGAAAGGCGAGGAGGTCGGCATCCCGGCCCCGACCAATGCGATCCTCACCGACATCGTGCTACGGGTCGAAAAGGGCGAATTGAAACCCGATCCCAAGCACATCACCGATTTGCGGCTCAACTGACGTCGCTGTAACCCCTCTCCCGCATCGCGGGAGAGGGTGCCACCGGACGGAAGCCCGGAGGCGGGTGAGGGTATAGGCAACCGGAGACCCTCACCCTCCCATCGCTGACGCGATGGGTCCCTCCCTCTCCCGCAGTGCGGGCGAGGGGATACCAAGTGGAGGGCCCATGCTCGCCATCGTCAACACGCCCAACGGGCCGGAGCCGGTCGCGATCCGCGAGGTGGCGGAGCCCGAGCTGCGGGCGAACGAGGCGCTTGTCGCGGTCCATGCCTTCTCGCTCAACCGCGGCGAACTGCGCCTCTTCCAGGTCCGCCCGGAGGGATGGCGCCCCGGGCAGGACATCGCCGGCGTGGTGTTGCGCGCCGCAGCCAACGGCGACGGCCCGCCGACCGGCGCCCGGGTCGTCGCGCTCACCGACTGGGAGGGCTGGGCCGAGCGCGCGGCGGTGCCGGCACACCGCATGGCGCCGATCGCCGACAATGTCTCGTTTGCCGCCGCGGCGGCGCTCCCGGTCGCCGGGCTGACCGCGCTGAGGGCGCTGCGACACGGCGCGCCGCTGTTGGGGAAGCGCGTGCTGGTGACCGGCGCTGCCGGCGGGGTCGGCAATCTCGCGGTGCAGCTGGCGGCGCGTTCGGGGGCAGGGGTCACTGCGATCGTCGGCAATGCCGAGCGCGCCCGCGTGCTGGACGGGCTCGGCGCCGCCGAGACCCTCACCCGCATCGAGGCGGCCGAGGGTCGCTTTGCCCTCATCCTCGAAGCCGCCGGCGGTGCCTCGCTGAAGGCCGCCATCGAGCGGGTCGACCACCGCGGCACGGTCGTCGTCTTCGGCAATTCCTCGGGCGAGCCGACCGAGATCAATTTTCGCGACTTTGCCGAGCACCAGAACGCCAGGATCCAGGCCTTCCACTACTTCACCTCGGAGGCCGAGGAACGCTTTGGCCCCGATCTCGCGCTCTTGGCGGGGCTGATTGCGGACGGTTCGCTCCGGCCGCTCACCGCCGAGCATGGCTGGCGCGATATCGCCCGGGCCGGAGCGCTGCTGCGCGACCGGCAGATCCCGGGCAAGGCGGTTTTCCACATCGAGCAGAAATCAGAGAGGAGATGAGGATGACGATCAAGGTTGGCGACAAGGTGCCGTCGGTGACGCTGCGGCATCTGACGGCGGAGGGGCCGAAGGAAATCACCACCGACGAATTGTTCGGCGGCAAAAAGGTCGTGCTGTTCGCGGTGCCCGGCGCCTATACCCGCACCTGCTCGCAGCGCCATCTGCCGAGCTACGTCGGCAATTCCGCCCAGCTCAAGGCCAAGGGGGTCGACACGATCGCCTGCGTCGCGGTCAACGACGTCTTCGTGATGGGCGCTTGGGGCAAGGAGCACCAGGCCGACAAGATCATGATGCTCGGCGACGGCAACGCCGATTTTGTCCGCGCGATCGGCCTCGAGCTCGACCGCATCAAGGAAGGCATGGGCGTCCGCTCGCAGCGCTATGCGATGCTCGTGGAAAACGGCGTCGTCAAGGCGCTCAATGTGGAGAAGCCGGGAGAATACGCGGTCTCCAGCGCCGAAGCGATGCTGGAGCAGCTGTAAGCCGACGCGCCCCGCCCGACACCTTTGTAACCCTCCCCTCTCCGGGGTTCACCCGGGGATCAGGGGGAGGGAAGGGCGCCTCGTTTGCACCGAATTGGCGCCCCCAATTTCCCATTGGCGGGGCTTGACCCGGCCGTCCACGTCGATCCCCGGGTCAACCCTGGTCAAGTCCGGGGATGACGGTCGAGGGACAGCGGGATCAAAACGTTACAGTCGTTCCTTCAAAACTCCGCAACATTCGAGGCAAAACGGTTTAAGCGATTACTTGTGATTAAACCTCGCTTAACTACTATCGCGTTGAATCCCACGTAATGAACGGCCTCGGGAGCGGACAGAATGGACAGGCCCTTTGATTGGACGGTCCGGTTCATCGGCGCGGTCCCGGCCGCCGTGGCATTGCCGGATCGGCTGACCGGGCTCGCCGATCGCCATCAATTTACCCGGCGCTTACATGAGATTCTCTCCGATCCGGACCCCGAACGCCGCGCCGTCACCGTCTTCGCGCTAAACCTGGACAGCTTCCACACCCTAAACACCCTGCACGGGTTCAAGACCGGTGACGAGGTGCTCAAGATCATCGCGGAGCGGCTGGTTTCGGGCACCCGATCGCGATATCCGGGGGACGAAGATGCGGCCGCGCGCGGCCGCGACATGGTTGCCCGGCTTGGCGGCGATGAATTCGGCATCATTTGCGGTCCCCCCGCGCTCCCGGCGGCGGAGGCGGAAGCTTTCGCCGCTCGGCTCCCGCGCATTGTCGATTCGCCGATCGTCGTCGGCGCCAAGACACTGCGCCTGAGCGCCGGCATCGGGTTTATCGCCAGCACCCCGGCGCACCCGGACGCGGACAGCCTATTGCGCGATCTCGACCTCGCCGTGCGCCAGGCAAAAGCCTCAGGAACGGGCAAGGTGCGCGCCTGGGAACCTGCGCTGACCCGGGCGGCGATCCGACGCTGTGCACGTGCCGAGGAGGTGCGCCGCGCGTTCGACAACGGCGAATTGGTGTTGCACTACCAGCCGATCCTGCAGCTCAGCGACAACCGCATGGTCGGTGCGGAAGCGCTCCTGCGCTGGAACCATCCGAGCGACGGGCTGGTCACCTCGGCTTCCTTCCTTCCGCTCCTCGAGGAAACCGGTTTGATCGTCGAGGTCGGCTGCTGGGTCATTCGCGAGGCGGTCCGCCAGATCGAATCCTGGCGTCTCTTGTATGGCCGGGAGGTCGTCGATTGGGTCAGCGTCAACCTCTCGGCGCGGCAGTTCGATGACCCCGCGGCGCTGCTGGCGACCTTGCGCGGGATCTATGAAGGCGGCTTCTCGTTGCGCCGCCTCCGGCTCGAGATCACCGAGACCAGCTTCACGCGCAACCCGGAAGTCACCCGCACGGTTCTCGCGCAGCTCGACGCGCTCGGCGTCCAGATCGCCATCGACGATTTCGGTACCGGATATTCGTCGCTCAACAGCCTACGCAATTATCCGGTCGACACGATCAAGATCGATGCCGAGTTCATCGCCCGGATCGGCACCACCGACGGCGCGACTCGGGCGCAGGCCTTGCTGACGATCGCCCGCAGCTACGACGCCGCGATCATCGCCGAAGGCATCGAGACTGCCGAGCAGCGCGACTTCCTCGAGGCCAGCGGCTGCGGCTTTGGGCAGGGACACCTGTTCGCCGAGCCGATGGACGGGGCGCGGCTCGGCGCCTACGCGTTGACCCGCGCGGTCCACGCCGATCCTGCGGCGGCACGAAAACGCCCGGCCGGCAGGACGCTCAATCCTCTCGCATCAGCCAGTCCGTTACGGGCAGTGTGAGGCGGTGCGGCATAAAGCGGCCGGCCTGCGCGACCAGCCAGTTCATCCTTCCGGTGATCACCACTCGGCGCCCCGCGGCGAGGCCCAGGTAGCCGAGGCGCGCCACATCCTCGGCGGGCATCATCTGACGCAGATGCCGGGCCATGATTGAATTGTCGTTCCCGGCGGCGGTGAAGAAATTGGTCGCGGTCGCGCCCGGGCACAGCACCGTCACGCTGACCCCGGTGCCGCGCAGCTCATAGGCCAAGGCTTCGCCGAGGCTCAGCACGTAGGCCTTGCTGGCGAAGTATGCCGCCATGTGCGGGCCCGGCTGAAACCCGGCGACCGAGGCGACCAGCATCACGCGGCCACGGCCGCGCGCGATCATGCCGGGTAAGAGGAGCCGCGTCAGCTCGGTCAGCGCCACGATGTTGACCTGGAGGATTTCGCCGATCCGCGCCGGGTCAGACCGGTCGAAGCGCCCCGCCGCGCCGAGCCCGGCATTGTTGACCACGATGTCGATCGCGAGGCCCCGGTTCGCGATCTCATAGGCAAGGGAAGTGGCCGCGCCGGGTTTGGCGAGATCGGCCGCGATCACCGTCGCGGCGGCGCCCCCCTCGCGCAGCTCGCCGGCGAGCCTCTCCATCGCCGCAACCCCGCGCGCGGCAAGAACGAGGTCATGGCCGTGCCGCGCCAGTTCGCGCGCCAGCGCGGCTCCGATGCCGCCGGACGCGCCGGTGACGAGGGCGAGGGGGCGGGGGGAGGTGTCCATGACCGATGTTTTGTCATTGCGAGCGGAGCGAAGCAATCTCGCGTCGCTTTGATTTGCGGCGAATTCCGGTCATCTCGGCTCGCGCCGTGTCCGCCCCTCACCCTTCCACGCTTCGCGCGGGTCCCTCCCTCTCCCAATGGCACCAAGATTGGGTCTACGGGGAGAGGGCTGGGGTGAGGGGCCGGCACCGGCGGATCAACCCGCTCGAAATCTCATCTGGCCGGCGCCCGCTACCGCCCCGTCAGCGCCGGCTTGCGACGCTCGCGCCAGGCTTGGTGGGCCTCCTTTTTGTCTTCGGTCAGCTCGAGCGCCATGAAGCGGTAGAGATCGGCGTTGGCCGCCTCGCGCAACGACCCGTCGAGGCCGAAGGCGACCGCCTCCTTGGCGAGGCGCGCCGCGAGCGGCGGCAGCTGGGCGAGGTGCTCGGCGACCGCCATTGCCTTCCCCATCAGTTCGTCATGCGGGACGACCCATTGCGCGAGGCCGACCCGATAGGCTTCCTCGGCCTTAAGGGGGAAGCCCAGCGCCAGCTTCATCGCCTCGCCGCGGCCGATCCAGCGGGCGAGGCGCACCGTGCCGCCCTGCGCCGGCAATATGCCGAGCGAGACCTGCGTCAGCCGCCATTCGGCGCGCTCGGAAGCCACGATCAGATCGCAGCAATAGGTGACGATGCAGCCGATCCCGATGGCGTAGCCGTTGACCGCGGCAATGAGCGGCTTGGCGAAGTCCGACAATAAATTCATCGCCTGAAACCGCCGCCGCTTCGGCAGCGCCTCGATCGCGTCGGCGATCGATTCGCTCGTATGGGTCTTCGGGTCCTTGATGTTTGCCCCGGCGCTGAATGCGCCGCCCGCCTCGTCGCCGGTCAGGATCACGCAGCGGATGGTGGGATCGTCCTCGAGCTGCGGCAACAGCTCTTTGAGCGCGGCATTGTAATCCTCCCCCCAAGCGTTGCGCGCCTGCGGCCGCGACAGGGTCAGAACCGCGACGGCGCCGTGTTTCTCGTAAAGCAGGGGCATGGCTCTCTCCCTTTCGGATTAACCCGTCACCCCCGCGAAGGCGGGGGTCCAGGGCAGGCGAAGAGCCGGTACACCTGGATTCCCGCTTTCGCGGGAATGACGCTCAAAATGCTAAATCACGCCGTCCCGCTGCAGTTCGGCGATCTCGTCGGCCGAGAGGCCGAGCCAGCCGCCGTAGATCTCGGCGTTGTGCTGGCCAAGCTTGGGGCTTGGCGTTGTCGGGACCTTATCGGCGCCGTGAAAGCGCAACGGCGAATTCGGCACGACGACGGACCCCAATTCGTCATGCTCGATCCATTCGAGCATGCCGCGCTCGTGCATATGAGGATCGTGCATGACCTCGTCGACCTCGCGCACCGGCGCCAACGGGATGCGATGGCGCTTGGCAATCGCAAAGATTTCCATCTTGCCGAGGGTCCGAGTCCAGGCCGCGATCGCCGCATCGGTCTCGGCCATGTGCGCGACCCGGTCGGCATTGGTCAGAAAGCGCGGGTCGTCGCGCAGTTCCTCGCGGCCCATCGCCTTCAGGAGGTTGTGCCAGTGCGCCTCGACCGCGACGTTGAGCGCGACATAGCCGTCATTGGTTGGGTAGACGCCGAGCGGCGAGCGGCCGTGGCTCGAATTGCCGGTGCGCGGCGGCACCTTGCCGGTCTCGAAATAGGCCTGGAGCGGCGACGTCAGCGTGGCGTAGGCGGCCTCCTCCATCGCTACTTCGACCAGGCGCCCCACCCCGGTGCGCTCGCGCTCAAAGAGCGCGGTCACGGTCGCGGCATAGAGATGGATGCCGGAGAGGAAATCGACGATTGCGGGTCCGGCCTTGACCGGCGGGCCGTCGGGAAACCCGGTCGTGCTGATGAGGCCGGAGACGGCCTGGATCGTCAGATCCATCGCCAGATTGTCGCGATCGGGCCCGGAGAGCCCATAGCCCGAGCCCGAGGCGTAGACGAGGCGCGGGTTCAATTCGTGCAGCACGCTCCAGCCGACCCCGAGCCGGTCCATGACCCCCGGCGCGAAATTTTCCAGGAGCACGTCGCCCTTGCCGACCATCCGGAAGAGCAGCTCCCGGCCGCGCTCGTCCTTCAGATTGAGGGTGATCGCCCGCTTGTTGCCGTTGAGCATGGCGATCGGAAAGGTCGTACTCTTGCCCGGTGGCGCGCGCCGGCGCAGCGGCTCGCCCTGCGGCGGCTCGATCTTGATGATGTCGGCCCCGGCTTTGGCCATCAGCATCGTCGCATAAGGGCCCTGATAGACCTGCCCGAAATCGAGCACGACGATCCCGGCGAGCGGCCGGTTGGCGCGAGACATTTTAAGCCCCTCTCCCGCACCGCGGGAGAGGGAGGGGCCCGTCGCGGAGCGATGGGAGGGTGAGGGTCGTTCTGCCGCTGACACCCTCACCCGGCTCGCTTCGCTCGCCACCCCCGGCGCATCGAAGATGCGCCGCCCGGCAGGCGCGCGTACACGCGCGCCGAGAGGGCGCGGTGCGGGAGAGGCGCTGACCGCAGCACATCACCGCCCCTTGAACGGGCGCGGCGGCCGCTTTTCGGCGAAGGCGCGCGCGGCTTCCCGGAAATCCTCGGTCAGATAGAGCTGGAACGGCGCGGCGATGAACTGCGCCTCGCGGGTGATGCGCTCCAGATACCAGCGCCGCGTGCGCACGGTGGTCCGCACCGAGAGCGGCGGGTTCTTGGCAACCGCGTGAGCCAGTTCGCGGGCGACCTCGAGATGCTGTCCGGCCGGCGCCACGCGGTTGAAGATCCCGGCGGCGAGCCCCTCCTCGGCTGTGAAAAATCGCCCGGTCAGGGCGACCTCTTCGCCAAAGGCGGCGGCATTCCTATAGTGGAACAAGGCCCAGTAGCGCGAGGCCCCGAGGCCGCGCGAGGTTTCGGTCAGCTGAAACCGCGTGCCGGCCTCCGCGACAATGAGGTCGCATTCGAGCGTCAGGCCGAGCGCGAGCCCCAGCACATAGCCGTGCACCGCGGCGATGACCGGCTTCCAATTGACCGCGCGGGTCAAGAGATCGGCGGAATTGGTCCCGCGTCCCTGCGGCCCGCCGAGCCTTTGGAATTCTTCGCGGCTGCGCAGCTGGCGTTGTCGGACATCGGCGCCGCTCGAAAACGCGCGGCCGCGGCCATTGAGGATGGCAATTTCCGCCTCGGGATCGAGGTCGAACCGGTGCAGTGCCTCGTCGAGCTGGCGCACGACCTCGTCACTGACCGCATTGAGCTTGTCCGGCCGGTTCAGCGTGATCGTCGCGATTCTGTCGGCGCAGGAATATTCGACGAAATTCTGTTCGTCCGCATCCACCGCTTCCTCCCGCCGTGCTGCCTCAGGCGGCCAGCTTGCGGGGGGAGAGGGGGGCTGTCAACGCCGGCCCGAAAGATCGCGAAGGAAGGGTTGGACGACGTCTCGGGATCCCGAGGGCCCACGACCTTCCGGGAAGCGGGAGCGAATCTGGGTTACCCCAGCCACGAGGAAACCATCGCGACGACGGTAGCGGCCATCGTTGCGGTGGCGAGCCAGCCCATGATCTGCAGTGGCAGCGTCAGCGTGAACCCCGCCATGATCGACCGGCGCATCGTCAGCAGCATCATCGTGACCATCACCGGCACCGCCACGACGCCATTCAGCACCGCGCTCCAATAGAGGGCCTTGATCGGATCGATGGGCGTGAAATTCAGCGCCACGCCCAGCACCATGCCGACCGCGATCGTCGCGTAGAACGCCTTCGCGCGCAGCGGCAGGCGCGCCAAGCCGACATGCCACGACAGTGTCTCGCCTAACGCGTAGGCCGCCGATCCCGCCAGAGCCGGCAGCGCCAGCATGCCGGTGCCGATGATGCCGGCAGCGAATACCGTGAAAGTCAGGGGACCCGATACAGCGCGCAACGCCTCGGCGGCCTGCGCCGAGGTCTGGATGTCGGTCACCCCACTCGCGTTCAGCGTCGCCGCGGTGGTGATTACGATGAACAGGGCGACGAGATTGGAGATCCCCATCCCGATATAGGTATCGATGCGAATGCGGTTGAATTCGCCCTGTGCCTGTTCCGGCGCTCGGGTCAGCGGACGGGCGCCGGCGCCCTCTTTGGTGTCTTCGACCTCTTGCCCGGCCTGCCAGAAAAACAGGTAAGGGCTGATCGTGGTGCCGAACACGGCGACGACTGCCATCAGATATTCCGCCTTGAACGACAGCGCCGGCCAGACGATGGCCCACGCCACCTCACCCCATTCCACATGCACAACGAAGGCGCAGATCACATAGCTGAACAGCGCCAGGCATCCCCATTTCAGGATGGAGACGTAGCGTGCATAGCGGGTGAAGATCTGCAACCCGGCCGACAGCGCGCTGAACAAGACGACATAGACCAGGGCGGGGCCGCCGATCATCAGCTTCAGCGCCGCGCCCATCGCACCCAGATCGGCGCCCAGGTTGATCAAATTGGCGATCAGCAGCAACAGGACGATGCTGCCCGACAGCCACGCCGGATAGTGCCGGCGCAGATTTCCGGCGATGCCAAAGCCGGTGACGCGGCCGATCCGCGCGCGGATCTCCTGGATCGCCGCCATCAGCGGATAGCTGAGCACCAACGTCCAGGCCAGCCCGTAGCCGAACTGCGCGCCGACTTGGGAATAGGTGGCGATGCCGCTAGGATCGTCATCCGCCGCCCCGGTGATCAGTCCGGGCCCCAGCGCCTGGAGCAGCTTCCGCCTGGCCAGTGCTGTCGTGTTGTCGAGCGCTACCTCGCCCACGTCGATCGGCACGCGAGGTGGAACCTGCGCTCTGCGACGGCGGCCGCAGGCCCGGTGCCGGTACCACCGGGTCGTCTCCCTCTCTCTGCGGTTGGGTCTGCGATCATTGCCGTACCGGGGCGTTCGCGGCTAGCGTTCGATCGTCGTAGTGGTCTTCTTCTCGGTCGACGAACCGCTAAGGGGAGTTGTCTCCTTCTCACGAACCGTGGTCCGTGAGCCATCCGGCATCGTGGTCCGCGTTTTGGAACTGACAGTCGACCCGTTGCCACCGTTGGCGTTGCGGTGAACGAATCTCTTCATGCGGGCCATATATCCGTCGTGATCGTTACCCCGGTGAGTCTCGCTCGATTGATAGTTTCCGACCGCCGGTGTCGCCGTCGAGCGGGTTGTCGTCGTCGATTCCGTATCCGCCGCAAACGCGACGCCTGTCATCATCGCGAACGCCGCTGCGCCCGCCAGCAAATGTCTCGTCATGTCGGTCTCTCCTTGTAGGTATACGAACGGGGATTCGCTCGTATATTTCCTCGCGCAGGCGACGCCTGATGAGGAGCGTGGTTCGGCGGCCCGGAGCGCCCCAACGGGGCGCTCCCGGTCGCGTGGGTACTAAGCAATCGGGATAAGGTCGCGGGTCCGCTCGCGCTCCCGCTCCAGTTCCGCTGCCGTATACGGAGGTGAGGCCTCGTCGAAAGCCCGCCAGCCGCCCTCTCGGTACATCCGTCCACGGGTATCGGGATCGACTGAGCGATGGCGGGCCATGATCTCTTCGACTGCCGCAGCGCGGTTCTCGTCGACCCGTGCCGTCACCAGGGTGCCGCCGCGACGGACGCCCTCGGCGTACACCTGGGCATGCTCCGGGCTGACGCCGGCACTGGTCAGCGAGCCGATGACACCGCCGGTAGCGGCCCCGGCGCCGGCTCCGGCAATGGCGCCGACGGCGGTCGAGACCAGCCAGCCCGCCGCGACGACCGGTCCGACGCCGGGAATGGCAAGTAGGCCAAGCCCCGCGAGAAGCCCGGCACCGCCACCCAACACCGAGCCGACCACGGCGCCTGCCTCGGCATCGGGAGCGGCGTTGCTCTTCTCCTCGATCGCATACTGGTTTTCGACGTTGTTGGCGACGAGGCTGACGTCGGCATCGGGAATGCCGGCAGCCGCGAGGTCGCGAACGGTCTGCGCTGCATCATCATACGTGTCGTACAGCCCGGTAAGGGTCGTGGTCGTCATCGGAATTGCTCCTGAAACCCAATCGCACTACTTGCTGGGAAAGATGTGCCCTTGATAATCCAGGGCAACGCTGACCGGGGCTCCACCCTTCGTGGCCTTACCGCGCCAGATCGACTGGGCGTCCTTAGTGAGCCCGGAGACGTTGGCGTAGCCGTGCGCCGCGATGCGACTGCGTGCTTGCTTTTCGGTGAAGCTGTTCGCCCCGGCAACCGGCGCAGCAGCGGTGCTCGAATCGGCGCTGGGCGCTGAGACTAATGGCGGACTCGTCGCCGGAGTCGTGCTGCCGGTCTGGGCGACAGCGCCCCCGGCGCCGATCACGCCGAACGCGATGGCGACGGCTAAGATCCTGGTTATTGCCATTAGACGTCTCCGTGATCGAGGATCCCCCAGAGCGGACGTTCTTGCTCGGGTGAAAACGCAGAAAGAGCATGTCGAGAGATGAACCCAGTCTTCACGTCTTCAGCGCCTTTTACCGTTGACATGAGTTCCCTTCACTAAGGCAAGCATGCGGGAAGGCGGGGCGCTGCGTTAGACTCGGAAAATACTCAGCCTAACCCCCTGTTAGGTCGTCAATGGCAATCCTTGTGGCGGCGGAGCGGGCTGGCTATTGGGAAACAGTCGATTGGGCGGGTTCGACGCGTGAATTTTGCCTCTCATCGAGGGATCAGCGTTGCCGCGGCCTCGACGCGGGAAGGCTACGCGCGCGCTGTGGGCAGCGACATCCTCGGAAACTACCTAATAGAACGCCTGTGACGCTTGCCTTCCGCGGTCGAAGTAACGACGGCCGCGAGATCGTCATGCGCAATTCGTACTATTTCTTGAGCAATATCCTCGGGAGAAAGAACAAAATCTATGCACCCGCTCGCTATTGCGCGCTCAGGCATATCCGGATGCCGGGCTGTCTCAAGCTTCTGCGCGATGGTAATGCCCCCCACTTCTTTTATGCCGGACAGGGCCGCTGCTCCATCGCCATCATAGCCGGAGACGATGACCGCGATGAGTTGGCCGCCCCAGTGCCGGGTTAGGGAACGCAGAAAAACCGTAATCACATCGGGCCATCCCCGAGGTTTTGATATCGTCTTTAGTCGGAACTCTCCATCAAGAATGTGCAAATCGCGGCGTTCCGGGATGATTAACACACGGTCGGGCTGGATGAGTAATCTGTCTGTGATCAGTTCAACAGGCATCTCTGTGTAGCGCGGGAGAATCTCGTGGAGCAGGGTGGCTACGGTTCTCAGGTGATTAACGATGACGATAGCAACACCCATATCGGCCGGCAGATGCCGTAGTAAGCGCGTATAGGCGTCGAGGCCCCCGGCCGAGCCTCCCACACAAACGACAGGAAAACTTTCCGAGTCGCGCGTCATTTAGCGGCTCCTTCCATCGGCGTGACCACCGCAAAAAACCGGGACGTTTGCGCAGACGAAAAGAGCGGCTGTCCGCCGCTCTCTTCGCTCTTATCGTTGTCGCGGCCTCACCGGCAGGGTCGATCTAAGAGTCGCCACTGGCGCCACCGGCGGTAACGGGTGCGTAGGCCTATCCTATTACCCTTTCAGCGCGTCCTTGAGACCGCCGACAGCGTTCTGGACCTTGCCCTCGACCTTGTCGGCTTTGCCATCGGACACCAGCTTGGCATCGCCCACCGCCTTGCCGATGGTCTCCTTGACCGAGCCCTTGATCTCTTTCGCCGATCCCGCGATCCGATCTTTATTCATTACTGCAACTCCATGAATTCAGTTCACCAACCACTAACAGATGATTCTGCCCGGCTCTTGCCGACGATCGCACTCAGTGGAAAATGAGATACCCGATGACCAGCACCGGCAGCGGAACACCGAGAAGCCACAAAAGCCCGTATTTCATTTGAATTTCTCCTTACTGCAGTGCGGCCAACGAGGAGTCGCGTGCCGCTTCAAAGTCAGGTTTCCATGGAGCGGCTTGGCGCAGCCTCAACCGCGCACCGCTTTTTTGGGGGGAGTCGCCACCCGCGATTTCTTGGGGGAAGGCGCTGTTGCGTTTGACCCGCCAGTGCGAAACCACAAGCTGGCGACGCAGCCGAGTGCGATGCCGACCAGAACCGCGATCAACGGGTTCTCGTGCATCTGCCGAGACACCGATCGGCTCGCGCGAAGACCCGCATCGAAGGCGTCCTCGGCCACCTCGCTGGCGTGCGACCAGGCTTGCGTTGCCGCATCGCCTGCCTCGCCCAGCACTTTTTTCGCCTGGCCGATGCCTGCCGCGGTGGCCTCGGCGGCATCCTGAACCATCTTTTGGGCCTGACCGGCCGCGCCGGCGGTGGCCGCGGCGGCGCTGTGCACCCGCTCGCCGATGGCCTTTCCGGTCCTGGTTACGCCCGAATTCAGGTCGCTCACGTTTTCCGACAAGATATCGTTCATAATATCACCTGTGATTACTCTCGATTGACGACAACCGGCTACTCAAGCGAACCTTGTGTGGATAAATTTCGTTCCAACCGCACTTAATTCTTGGTCTTCTCCGTCGTGGTGGTCGTCGTCCCGTTTCCGGGGGGCGCCGACGTTGAGGCGTCGTCTGCCTTATGGGTTTCAGACATTTGAATCTCCACGATCTTTGTCGAGGAACAAGGACGTCCCCGAATAGATGGAGACAAATGACCTCTCAGGCTAGGGTCGGAATATACCTAGGGCAATCTCCTAAGATTTAAAATCCACTAGCTCTTTGTTTGTTGTTTGGTTCGCCGTGGCGGCATATCACTCTTCTTTCACAAAGTGACGGTCAGTCCGATAAATCGGCGAAAAAGCCAAGCCGGGGGTGGTTGACCTCCTCGCGGCGTTTGTCGATACTACCCGGCTGATGCGACGCGATTGCCGCATCGAGCAATGCCTCGCCGCCGATATTGGCCGACAGCATCAGGTCGAGCGCGCGGGACATAATCCGCCGCCGCCGCGGCCGATGATGTCGTGAGCGGCAGCCCGAAGCGGTCGTCGAGCGCCGTCGCCACCTCGCAGTCAGTTCACCTCGACCAGCTCGATCGCCTCGCGGCTCGGGCCTTCGATCATCACCGCGCGGGTGGGCCCGAGCTTGTACGGGCCTTCGAGGAAGGTGACGCCTTCGCCCCTGAGCTTCTCGACCCAGGAATCGAGATCGCCGACGCTCAATCCGATATGGTGCTGCATCTGGCTGCGGCTGCTGGCGAGCGGCGCCTCGCCCTGGTTGGCGTACCACGTCAATACGACGTCGCCAAACTCGACCCCGGCCCGCGGCGAACGAAACATCCCCTCGCGGTTGAGCGCCGGCCAGGTCCGCTCGGCGCCGCGCTCGACCCGGCAGTTGGCTTCGCTCAATTCGGTGTCCGGGAAGCCCTGCCGCACCGGTGCATTGAGGTGCTTCTTGTACCACAGAAGCGCGCAAAACGGCTGTTCGTGCCACATATGCACGTGGTTGAAGCGCTCGGCCGGGTAGTCTCCGGCAATCTCGAAGAGCGCGTCCTCGGGGCCGCCCGACATATAGGCGAAGCCGCCCTTCCTGGTTGGCTGGACGCCGTTCGCCCGTGCTTCGGCGATCTGCGCCCGGGTGAGGCCGAGCGTATTCCCGACGCTCGGCCAGGTGTCGCTGCTGATCAAGACCGAGCCGCCCTCCTCGGTCGTATAGAGCGGCCGCATGGTGATTTCGGGGCGCGTCTTGAAGCGTTGTACACTCGTTTGAGAATCGGTGACATGCCAGCCGAAATGCCAGATCGCGCTTTGCGGCCGGGTCGGCGGCGGCGCCGCGACCTTGTCGAACAGCACCAAGACGTCGTTCGGGGATTGGAGGGCCGCGATGCCGCCCCAGTTGCCCTTCTTCGTGCTCGGGAACTGCCTCGTATAAAACTCGATCGCGGCGTCGGGATCGACCGAGTTCAGGTGCAGATGATGGAAGCCTGGGGTCGCCAGCATCTTGTGTCCTCCGCCGGGAAATTCTCCCCACTATGCGCGCCGCGCCGCGGAAATCAACGCCCGGCCAACATCGTTCGCCCGTGCCAGCCCGGCCCGTCATTGCGAGGAGCGGAGCGACGAAGCAATCTCGACCGGAGCGCACGCGGCACGCGATTGCGTCGCTTCGCTCGCAATGACAGGCAGGCGTCGCGCCGTGACCTCGGTGCCTTCCGGGTCAACCCTCACGCGATCATCTCGGGGACCACCAGGAAAAGATCGGTGTCTCCGGTCGGTTGCCCGGCGGCGGTGATGAGCGCGTGCGCCTGGCCGCGGTGATGCGTCTGATGGTTGAAGAAATGCGTGACGAGCAGCCGCTTCGGGGCGCGGATCTCGCGCCCGGCGGCGCCGCTGAACCAGGTCAGGTCGTCGCCGAGCCACGCCTCGTCGACCCTCCCGGCCCAGCGCGAGATATCGGCGTCGCCCTTCTCGCGCGCCGCGCACAATTGGGCCCAATCCTCGATGAAATGGTTGCTCTCTTTGATCGGGGTCGCCGGCCGCGGCCAATTGTCGAAGCGGCTCATCCACTGGCTGTCGCCCCACAGGATGTGGACGAGAGTGCCGTGGATCGAACCCCAGAAGGCGCCCCGGCGGGCGCGCCGCTCGGCGTCGTCCAGGCGCTTGGCGGCATCATAGAGGCGCCGGTTCATCTCGGCGTTGTAGGCCGCCATCGTGCGGACATAGCTGGGGGTGATCATCGCTATCCTCTCTTGTGCAGTGCAGCACAACACTTGTTTGCCGCAATCGAGGGCACAGGTCAAACTCTGCCTCGTGCAATCAGGCAGGAGTTGAGGGGATGCCCGAGGGACAGCGCGCGCGGCCGACGCCGACGCCCGAGACGATGCATTTCTGGGAGGGGACGCGCGCCGGCGAATTGCGCCTGCAGCGCTGCGACTCTTGCAAGAAGGCCTATTTCCCGCCGCGCCCGTTCTGCCCCAATTGCGCGGCGCGCGAGGTCAGCATCTTTCGCGCCAGCGGCAAGGGACGGCTCTACAGCTATGTGATCCATCACCGCCCGGTGCCCGGCTTTACCCCGCCCTATGCGATCGCAATCGTCGAACTCGACGAAGGCCCGCGCCTGATGAGCAACATCGTCGAGTGCCCGCAGACCCCCGAGGCGCTCCAACTCGACATGAAGCTCGAGGTCGCCTTCGAGAAAATCGACGACGAGATCACCCTCCCCCTCTTCCGTCCGGCGAAGGGATAAGGCGCATGAAACCGAAATCAATCGCCATCGTCGGCGCCGCCGAAACGACCGAAATGGGCCGCATCCCCAATCTCTCGCAGATCGGCCTCCATGCCGACGCCGCGCTCAACGCGCTGAAGGATGCCGGCCTCAAGCCCTCCGACATCGACGGCGTCGCGACCGCCGGCGAAACCCCGACCACAATCGCGCATTACCTTGGGATCGCGCCCAAATGGGTCGACGGCACCGCGGTCGGCGGCTGCTCGTTCATGATCCATGTCCGCCACGCCGCCGCGGCACTGGAAAGCGGGCTCTGCAAGACCGTCCTAATCACCCACGGCGAAAGCGGCCGCTCCGGCATCGCCCGCTCGCGCCCGGCAGCCTCACCGGGCAGCCTCGCCGGCCAGTTCGAAGCGCCCTACGGGCCGATGGGGCCGCCGACCCTCTTTACGATCCCGGTCTTGCGCTACATGAAGACCTATGGGCTCAGCCACGAAGAATTGGCGATGGTCGCGGTCGTCCAGCGCGAATGGGCCGCGAAAAACCCGCGCGCCACCTTTAGGGACCCGATCACCGTCGAGGATGTCTTGAGTTCGCGGATGATCGCCTATCCGTTCCGGCTGTTGCAGTGTTGCCTCGTCACCGACGGCGGCGGCGCCCTTATCCTGACCAAGGCCGAGCGCGCCAAGGACTTCCCGACAAAGCCCGTATACCTCCTCGGCACCGGCGAATCCGTCGAAACGCCGATGGTGAGCCAAATGGCGGATTTCACCTCGTCGCGCGCCTTTCGCATCGCTGGCGCCAAGGCGTTCGAAGAAAGCGGCATCGCCCACAAGGATGTCGACCATCTGATGATTTACGACGCCTTCGCCCACCTGCCGATCTACGGTCTCGAAGACCTCGGCTTCTGCAAGCCCGGCGAAGCCGCCGGGTTCATCTGGGAGCGGAACACCGCGCCCGGCGGCAAACTCCCGCTCAACACCAATGGCGGCGGCCTCTCCTACATGCATTCCGGGATGTACGGCATGTACGCGCTGCAAGAGAGCGTCCGCCAGATGCGCGGCATCGCCCCCGCCCAGGTCCCCGGCGCGAAAATCTCGGTCTGCCACGGCGTCGGCGGCATGTTCGCCGCCTCGGGCACGATCATCATGACGAACCAATCATAACCCTCTCCCCCACCGGGGGAGAGGGCAGGGTGAGGGGGCGGAGGGACAGACCTTAGCGCGGCAGCGGGATGCCTTTGGTTTCGCGGCCGAGCAGCATTGCGATGATGCTGAGGATCGCAAAGCAGGTCATGAACGCGGTCACCCGGTTGAAGCTGCCGCCGAAGGCGCCGACGAGGAGCCCGGCGACCAAGGGGCCGAAGCTGGTGACGATGCGGGCGCTGCCGGTGCAGAAGCCGACCGCGGTCGAGCGGATCTGGGTCGGGAACAATTCCGGCAGGTAGACCGCGTAGCCCGAGAAGACGCCGAACACGAAGAAGCCAAAGATCGGCAATACCACCGGATACCACGGGTAATAGGCGTCGAGGCCGAGATACAGGGTGAGGCCGGCGACGATCGTGCCCAGGCTGTAGAGCCCGACGGTCAGCCGTCGCCCGAGGGCATCGGCGAGAAAACCGAACGCGATATAGCCGCAGATGCCGCCGAGGCTCCACAGCATGATGCCATGGCTGACGAACGGTACCGCGGCCGCGGTGTCGGCGGCGCCGCTCTTCTGCGCCATCAGGGAAAGGATCGTCGGCAGCCAGATGTTGGTGGTCCAGATCGCCAAGAGCGATCCCAGGCCGAACAAGACGCCCACCATCGTGTCGTAGCGGTTCTCCCGGTTGAACAGTTGCAGCGGAACAAAGCGCATGAACTGATGATCGTCCGCCGCCGTCGCACGGCCCGCGGCGACCGCCTGGCGGCGCTCCTGCACATCGGCGAAGCGATCGGGCTCGAACATCCGCCGGCGGATGACCCCCAAGAGGATCGCCGGCGCGATGCCGAGGAAAAACACATAGCGCCAGCCATAGCCCCCGACCAAGCCATAAGCCCAGGAACCGATAAAGGTGCCGACGGCGCCTCCGGTCATCATGCAGGCGGCGATCTTCGCCCGATGCGTCTCGCCGAGCGTCTCGGCGAGGAGCGGGATCCCGACCATCAGCTCGGCGCCGGTGCCAAGTCCGGCGATGAAGCGATAGAACGCGAAATCCCAGATGCCGTGCGATAACCCCTGCAACGCGGTGAAGACGGCATAGATGGCGATGCTGAAGGCGAGGGTGCGCACCCGGCCGATATAGTCGGCGAGGATGCCGAAGAGGAACCCGCCGAAGGCCCACCCCAAGAGCCCCGTCATCGCCAGAAGGCCACCGTATTTGCCGATATCGGCGAGCGGCGGGTTGCCGCCCAGCAGCTCGATCATCGCCGGGCGAAGCACCAGGGAATAAAGCCCGAAATCGGCCGCGTCGAGCGTCCAGCCGGCCCACACGACAAGAAACACCAGCCACTGGTAGCGGCTGATTGCCCGCAACCCGCCCAGTTGTGCTACGGCTACCCCGCTCTCGCTCATGTCGATGCTTCCTCCCTGAGAGGCGTGTTGGTCGCAGAGGTCGGCGACCCACGCTCTCCTGCCGCTATGCTGTCGATTAATGATCCAAGTTAATAACTTGAATCAAGCGCTAGCATCGCGAACGCAGCGGCATTCAGCCGGGGGATCTCGGTCTTCGCCTCGTTATTAGCGCTGCAACGGGTGAGGAAAGTGGAGATCAAAAGTGAAATCCATCCACGGTCCCGGGATCCATTGCGGCAGCGGCGGGAAGGAGCCTACCGCGATCACCATCCGGGCGATCTTCTCGTCGATGTCGGGATAGCCCGAGCTCCGTGCCACCTTGACGCTGTTGAGGGTACCATCGCCCTCCAGACGGAACGTCACGGTCGTCTCTCCGTGGCGCGTCCCGATGGCGGCGAGCGGCAACAGAGCGATGTTGCGCAGCGTCAAGCTTAGTAGACGAGCGCAGTATTCGTCGCGGGCGGCGGACGGCCCGGTCAGCCGCGCCAGATGGGCTGCGACCTGCGGGTGGGTCTGGGACAGCGGAAGGGGCCATGCCCATCCCAACGGCCCTGGCGTCCGCACCGTGGCTGGCGTCTGTGGCGTGGGCTTGGCTGCGGCGGGCTTTGGCGGCATAGGCGGCGCCACCGTCGCGACCTGGGTTTCGGCGGTGGCCGGTTGCGGATCGGCCGATGCCGGCTGCGTGGGCCGATCAGGCTCCGCCGGCGAGAGGAGCGGTCGCTGGGCTGCGCTCTGGGTTTCCGCGGCGGGCATTTGCGGCTCGCCCGCGCTGCGTGGCGCGTCGTCCGCGCCCTTTTCGGGCTTGGGTGAAGCGGCCTCGGCGAAATCCTCCGAGGCGCGGCGGCCCTGCAGCGGGTTGGCCGCGGGCTTCGGCTCGGCCATCTGAGGCGGCGGCGGCTCGATCACCAGGTCGACCGGGATCGGCGTCGGGATATCGGGCGGGGGCTGTGACGGCCAGAAGATGATCATCACGAGCGCCAACAAATGCAGGATCACGGAATCGATCGGCCCGCGCGGCCAGCCGCGTCCGACGCGCGGCGGTTCCGGCTCGAAGCCGCCGCGCGTCGGGTCGAGCCGGATGATTTCCTCAAATTCGCCGCGGGGCGCCGAGGACGCCAGGACCGGCTCGTGCCGTCCATCACCGGAGGGCGCCGTCTCACCGAGGGCTGGATCTGCGGTGTCGCGGGAGCTGGGCAGGCGCACGCCGTATTCGCTCTCTACCATCCGGACGCGGTCTCGCCGAACAATCGTCTTCCCGAGGCAGCAGTCAAATCGTCGCTGGCGGTACGTTAGCAGATTTCCCACGCACCACGGGAGGATCCCGCCGCTCGGCGCATGGCTCGGCCGCGACCCATGCGGTGAAAGCGGGCATGAGAGAGAGGCGGGCGTGTTACAGTCGCCCGGAGCCGGTCGCCATTCGGGTGACCCGCGACCCGAGGAGGGATCCCGATGGCGTATGATTTATTAATCAAGAACGGCCTCATTGTAGACGGCTCGGGGATGCCGGCCTTCCGCGGCGATGTCGGGGTCAAGGACGGCATAATCGTCGAATTGGGCAAGCTCTCCAGCCCGGCCGCGAAAACCATCGATGCCGGCGGCCGCGCCGTCGCGCCGGGCTTTATCGACAATCATTGCCATTACGACGCGCAGGTCACCTGGGACCCGCTCTGCACCTTCTCGCCCGAGCACGGCGCGACCAGTGTCATCTTCGGCAACTGCTCCCTCTCCTTGGCGCCGGTGAAGAAGGGCACGGAAGAGCGGCTGGCCGAGTTCCTCTCCTATGTCGAAGCGATCCCGATGGAGATATTGAAGACCGTCGAGTTCGAGTGGGAGACGGTGCCGCAATACATGGAGCATCTCGACCACCACCTCGGCGTCAATGTCGGCAATCTGATCGGCCACACCGCGGTCCGCCATTACG